>WNGR01026167.1_pt1 | contig 11187 bp, 10 predicted proteins | sample 5407581 | NCBI WGS metagenome assembly WNGR01 (sample SAMN13153383, study PRJNA577476) | soil metagenome | isolation source: 80 cm soil or saprolite under Garry oak tree replicate 2 | place: USA:California | collected 2016-06-15 | reverse complement strand
ATCCGATCGATCTCGGCCAAGTCCTCCGACGACAGCGTCCAGCCCGCGGCGCGCACATTCTGCTCGACCTGCTCCGGCGTGGTGGCACCGGCAATGACGCTGGCGACCACGCCATCGCGCAGCAACCAGCTGAACGCAAGCTCGAGCATGGTATGACCGCGGCGTGCGGCAAATGTCTTGAGTTCGCCGACGATGCGCCAGTTGCGCTCGTTGATGAACTCCTGGGCGTGGCGTGGGTTCTTCGCCAGCCGCGACCCCGGCGGCAGCGCCGCGCCGCGCTTGTACTTGCCTGTCAGCAGGCCGCTGGCGAGCGGGAAGTAGGGCAGTATCCCCAATCCGAGTGCCTTGGCCGTCGGAATAAGCTCCCGCTCGACGTCGCGCACGAGCAGGCTGTACTCGTTTTGGCAGGACACGAACGCGGCAAGCGCGTGCTGCCGCGCCGTGGCCTGCGCTGCGACGACCTGCTGGGCCGACAGATTCGAGCAGCCGAGGAAGCGCACCTTGCCCTGCCGCACCAAATCATCGAGCGCGCGCAGGGTTTCCTCGATCGGGGTCTGCGGGTCCGGGCGATGCAGCTGATAAAGGTCGATCCAATCGGTGCGCAGCCGCTTCAGGCTCGCCTCGACCGCGTGCATGATGTAGCGCCGTGACGCCCCCTTGAGCTCGCCGGCGTCATCCATCGGGAGGCCGAACTTGCTCGCGAGCACGATCGCTTTGCGCTCCTCGCCGAGAATTCGTCCGAGCCACTCCTCCGAGCCGCCTTTGTCGCCGTAGCTGTCGGCGGTGTCGATCAGGTTGATGCCGAGCTCGATCGCCTTGCGTACGACGCGGCTCGACGCCGCAAAATCGATGCGGCCGCCGAAATTGTTGCCGCCGAGGCCGACGACCGACACTTCGAGCGTGGAGCCGCCGAGCCTGCGCTTTTTCATCGGCGGCTCATCTCACTGCGCGCGCGTGAGCCCGAGGATCTTCCGCGCCTCGTCGGGAGTGGCGATCTCGCGTCCCAGCCCGCGCGCGATGCCCGCCATGCGCTCGACCAGCACGGCGTTGTTCTTGGCGAATTCGCCCGGCGCGATATAGGGATTGTCCTCATAGCCGACCCGCACGTGTCCGCCGAGCGCGACCGCGAGCGCGAGAATCGGCCACTGCTTCTGCGGGTTCATGACGCTCACGTTCCAGATGCAATTTTGCGGAAGATTATCGACCATGAACTGCAGAGCGCGCTCGGTCGGCGGCGTCCAGGTGCCGCCGGGCCAGCCGATGAATAGCGTGGTGTAGGTGTTCTCCCTGAGGTAGCCCTGCTTGCGCACGAATTCGAGATGCCAGAACGCGCCGGTGGTGAAGCATTCGCATTCCAGCTTCACCTTGTGCTCCTCGGCGGCCTTGGCATAGGCCATGAGCTCCTCGACCGGGTGGATCGCCATCATACGTTTGGGGGGCAGCGAGGGCTCGGGCTGGAAATACTCGTCGTGCGCGTTGAAGCAGACCGCCATCATGTCGGGCCCAAGCTCCATCAGCTTGATCTTTTCCTCGATGCGTGCCGACGCCACGCCGAACTGCATGATGGGATCGACCTTGTTCATGATCGCGTTCTGCAGACGCTTCCAGTCGTCGTGGTGGATGCGCGATACCTGGCGACCGTCGGCCTGAATCGTCTCCTCGAGCGTGCGCCGGCCGTGGATGTGGGCGATCGCGGCGCCAGCGTTGACGGCGTCGATGTATTGCTGCGCGACCCCCGGGATGTCCTCCTGCGGCGGGCAGAGGTGGTTGTGCGGATAGGACGTGCGCGAGTCGCAGGCGACCGTAATGATCAGCTTTTCCATGGGCGCTCCTGAATTATCATGCGCGGGCGTGAGCCGGGCATCCATCCTTGTTCAAAATGATAACGAACTCGAGGGTCATGGTGCTCGCACCGTAACGATCTCGTTGCACCGGGCCGCTCGCACGATGGCGTCGAACACCGACATGCCGTGCAGGACCTCGTCGATCGGCACCGGATAAGGTTTGCGCTCGCGGATCGCGTGCGCGAATTCGGTAAGCTCCGCGTTGAGCATGTCGAAGCCGGGGTGCTCGCTGCTCTCGTCGGGCGGTGCGGTGACCGGGCCGGTCGGCGCCTGCTCCGAGATCGGTACGAATCGCAACGTCTGCAAGTTCGGCTTTGAAATCTCCGCCAGCCCTTTGCTGCCGTAGAGCGTGAAGGAAAAATTCGTGGCGGTGGCGACCGAGCAGAAAATCAGCCCGGTGGCGCCGCCGTCGAAGTGGAGCATGACCGTGGTCGTGTCATCGGAAGGACCTGGGATGTTGCGGGCGGTCACGCAGCGGACGTCGCGCACCCGGCCGGCGAACTCGATCATGTGGTCGAGCGCATGCACGCCGACGGCCGTCAGCGCCCCGCCGGGCGCTTCCTCGGGCGCGGCGCGCCAGTTGTCCGGCGCGATGAACTGGCCGGTGCTGGTGGTGTGCTGCGCCACCATGGAGATGACGGTACCGAGCCGTCCCTCGGCGAGACGCCGGCGCACCTCCACCACCGACGGATGGAAGCGGCGGCAGTAGCCGACCGCCAGCACCACGCCCGCCTTGCGCGCGGCGTTGGCCGCCCGATCGGCGCCAGCGCGGTCGAGCGTGATGGGTTTCTCGACGTGGATGTGCTTGCCCGCCGCGGCGGCCGCGATGATTTGCGATTCGTGCAGGCTGTGGGGCGTGGCCAGCACGACCGCGTCCACGTTTGGATCGGCGAGGAGCTGCTCGTAGCTGTCGACCAGCGCCAGGCCCTGGCCGCGGCAAAAGTCTTCCGCCGTCGCGCGCGTGCGGGTATGGGCGAGCACGAAGCGCAGGTCTTTGCTCTTGCCCTGCACCGATGCGACCAGCGAGCGCCCCCAGCGCCCCAGTCCGACGATCGCGGCACGGATCATGTGAGCATCGTTCGCGCTTCGCGGGAATGGGGACCGATATCATCGGCCGTGGCTGGATCGCCCGCTTTCGCGGGTGATGACAGTGAGGCTAACATCCGGACCCATCCCTCTCAACGCGCTGCCGGACAAAATCATGCACACGAATGCTGCTATCATCGGGGTAGGACAGTCGGCCTATACGCGCCGGCCGCAGCCGGGACAGTCGACACATACCTTCATCCGCGACGCGGTCGTCGCCGCGCTGGCGGACGCTGAGATCGACCCGTGCGAGATCGACGGGATGGCGGTCGCCTCGTTCTCGCTGGCGCCGGACGCCGCCGTCGATCTCGCCTGGAAGCTCGGCTTGTCACTGCGCTGGCTCGTCCAGGATACCAACGGCGGCAGCTCCGCCATGAACATGCTGGGGCACGCGCTGCGCGCCATCGAGACCGGCGCCGCGTCGATGATTCTGGTGACGGGTGGGGATGCCACCGGACTCGGCGGCTACGCCAAGGTGGCGGCCAATTTCAACATCGTGACGCAATTGCACCTTGCGCCGCTCGGCCACGGCGGGCCAAACGGCGTCTATGCGCTCGTGACCAGCCGGCAGATGAAGACGTACGGCTTGCAAAAATCCGATTACGGTCATCTCGCCATCGCGCAGCGCGCGTGGGCGGCGCACAACCCCTATGCCGTGTACCGCGCACCGATGACCATGGAGGACTATCTCGCCGCGCCGTTGGTCGCCGATCCTTTGTCGCGCTACGACTGCGTGCCGGTGGTCGCGGGCGCGCAGGCCATCGTCGTCGCTCACCCCGATCGTTGTCCGCGCGGCCGCGCGCCCGTGCGCGTGCGCGCGCACCGCGCAAGCTTCAACTACGACAATCAGGAGGGCGACGGCTTGCAGACCGGCATCGGCACCTTCGCCGGCGAGCTGTGGCGGGCCGCCGGCGTGGATCCTGGAGATATCGATGTCGCCTCGATCTACGACGACTACCCGACCATGGTGCTCGCGCAGCTCAACGATCTCGGCATGATCCCGGGCAACGATCTTGCGCGCTTCGCGCGCCGCGACATCGGCGAGCGACGATTTCCCCTCAACACCTGGGGCGGGATGCTCTCCGCCGGCCAGCCGGGAGGACCCGCCGGCGGACTGAATGGAATCTCGGAAGCGGTGCTGCAATTGCAGCGTCGCGCCGGCGCGCGGCAAGTCGAGGATGCAAGGCTGGCGGTGACGACCGGATATGGCATGACGCTGTATCGCTATGGCGGCACGGCCGCCGCCGCCGTGTTGGAGCGGGTGGAATGAACCGAGGCGTTGCAATCTGGCGCTGCGTCAAATGTCGGACGGGATTTTTTCCGCAGCGGCTCCTCTGCGTGCGCTGTCACGGCGATAGGTTCGAAGAGGATCGGGTCTACCAGGCCGTGGTGGAGGAGATTTCGACCATCCGGCATATGCTCGGGCAGACCGATTGGCAGCCTCGGCGCATCGCCAGCGTGCGCACGTCCGACGGCCAGCGCATCACGGTCGGGCTCACCGACGAGTCCGAACCCGGCACCGTGATCGAGCTGTTCGAAGAGAACGCGGCGCCGTTCGGCGCCGCCAAGAAATGACAAGGCGCGCGTGCCGCGATCCGCGGCCATTCATTTCCCTTCGTCCGAAGCTACCCGGCCTTTTTCCACGCCGCGTCCGCCTCCAAGACCCGGCGCGCGGCGTTCGCCATCGCCGCGTCTATCATGCGCCCGTCGACGGTGGTCGACGCGCTGCCCCGCGCCAGCGCCTGGTCGAACGCCTCCAGCACGCGCACGTAATAGTCGAGCTCGGCCGCGCTCGGGCGGTAGAGCCGGTTGCAGGGTTCGATCTGCGTGGGATGAATGAGCTTGCGACCGCGATAGCCGAGTCGACGCGAGAGCGCGGTATCGCGCTCGAAACCCTCCGCGTCGCGCACGTTCGCAAACACGCCGTCGAGCGGCGCTTCGAAGCGGGCGGCGCGCGCCGCCAGCAGGGTGTGCGAGCGCGCGTGCAGCATTTCCGGGCCGTCGATCGACCAGGCGCAACCGAGGTCGGTGTTGAGATCGCCGTCCTGCGCGCCGCCAAAGGTCAGCGAGACCACCCGCTCGGCCGCAATGGCCATGTCGTAGGCATTGAGCACGCCGCGCGCGCTTTCGATCGAGAGCACGACCTTGGTCGCGCCCGGCGTGATGCCGCGCGTTTGTTCGATCGCGCCGATCATGGCGACCCAGCGCACCACCTCGTCGCGCGTCTCGATCTTGGGCAGGAAAACGCCGGCAAGCCCGGCGACGCCGATGATCGCGTCGAGATCGTCGTCGGCGAGGCCGCTGTCGAGCCCGTTCACCCGCACCCAGACCCGATTGCCCGGGAATTTCGGCGCGTATGCGCGCACGCCGGCGCGCGCATCGGCCTTCTCGGCGGCGGGCACGGAATCCTCGAGATCGAAGATGAAGGCGTCCGCCGGCAGACCGATCGCCTTGTCCAGGAATTTTTCGTGTTTTCCGCTGTCGCTACTCCGCGGCCTGAACTGCTCCCTTCGCCGGCGCTAGGCGCGTTACCCCTGCCGCCACCAGATCCCGGATTGCGGCCTGCGAATAGCCGAGCGCCGCGAGCACCTCCTCGGAGTGCTCGCCCAGCATGGGTGCATGCCGGTCGATTGCAGGACCGTCGTGGTCGAAGAGGACGGGATTGCGGGTGGTGCGCATCTTGCCTAGACGCGGATGCGCAAGCTCCTGCATCACATCTCGGGCGATGATCTGGGGATCGTCGAACACCTCCTTGAAGTTGTTCAACCGCGCGCACGGCACGCCGGCAACGAGCAGCGCTTGCTCCAATTCCTGGCAACCGCGTCCGCGCACGGCCGGCTCGACCAGCGCGAGCAACGCGTCCTCGTTGGCCTTGCGCTTGGAATAGGAGGAAAAGCGCGGATCGCTTGCATGCGCGTCGAGATGGAGGACCTGCATGAGCCGGGCGAACAGCCCATCGTTGGGCGTTCCGATCGCGAGATAGCGGCCGTCTTTGGTCTCGAACAGCTGATAGGGCGCGTTGAGGCGATGGCGGTTGCCGAGCGGCTGCGGCACGTTTCCGGTTTCGAGATATTCGGCGACCTCCCACGCCGCCGCGGCGATCGAGGCCTCGACCAGAGACACGTCGGCGATGCGGCCCTCGCCGTTGCGGGCGGCACCCACAAGTGCGGCGAGCGTCGCATAGACCGCGAACAATGCGCCGAACACGTCGGCCGTCTGCACGCCCGGCCGCATCGGCATCTTGCCGGGCTCGCCGGTCACCGAGAGCGCGCCCGAAAATGCTTCGATGATCAGATTGACGCCGGCGCGCCGCCGGTCCGGTCCGGTCTGGCCGAAGCCCGACACCGAGGTGTAGACGATGCGTGGATTAACGGCTTTCACGTGCGCGGCGCCGAGGCCGAGCTTGTCGAGCGCGCCCGGCCGGTACGCCTCCAGCACCACGTCCGATACGTGCGCGAGCTTGAGCAGGATCCCGATCGCTTGCGGTCGCTTGAGATCGAGCACGAGACTGCGCTTGTTGCGGTTGAGCGCGACGAAGCTCACGCTCTCGCCGTCGCGGATCGGCGGCGTGGCGCGGCCCATGTCGCCCTGCGGCGGTTCGATCTTGACCACGTCGGCGCCCATGTCGGCGAGCAGCGTGCCGGCGAGCGGGCCGGCGATGAAATTCGCCAGCTCGATGACCCGAATTCCCGCCAGCGGTTTTGGCATGTCGATTTTCTCTTACCCTGATCGCACCAACCGCTGGGGTCATGCCCGCGAAAGCGGGCATCCAGTACCCACCGGCGTAGAAGACGAGTGGTAACGGTGCCTCATATTTTCCGTCGATGAGGATTGGATCGCCCGCCTTCGCGGGCGATGACAACCGTCATTGTATCTTCAGTCCCGCCTTGTCGATGATGTCCTTGTACATCGGAACCTCGCGCGCGATGCGCGCGCGGAAAACCTCCGGCCCCTCGGCAACGACGGGAAGGCCCGCTTTCACGAACTTCTCCCGGACGTCGGGGCGGTTGAGGATCAAGGTGAGTTCCTTCGCCAGCCGATCGATGACCGGCTGCGGCGTCCCGGCCGGCGCGTAAATGCCCTGGAAGGTGTCGGAGACGGCGTCCTTAACTCCGAGCTCTTCGAGCGACGGCACATTGGGAAGATCGGGCCAACGCTCCCGCGAGGTCACGGCGACGGGACGCACTTTGCCGGCGTCGATCAACGCCATCAAGGATCCGATGTTAGCGGTGTAGAGGTCGACTTGGCCGGCGAGCACGGCGGTGGTTGCAGGCCCCGCGCCCGGGAAGGGGATGTGCAACATATTGATCCCGGTCCGCAGCTTGAGGACTTCGCCGGCGAGATAAGGTGTCGTCCCGGCGCCCGGGCTCGTCCAATTAAGCTTGCCGGGATTGGCCCTCGCCTTGGCGATCACCTCCGGCATGGTCTTGATGTCCGATTGCGCCGGAACCACGAATGCGTTGGGCGACGCCCCGATCACCATCACCGGGACAAAGTCCTTGTATGGATCGTACGTCGCCTGGGTGTAGAGGCTCGGATTGACCACGTAGGCGCTCGAGCACACGAGCAAGGTATAGCCATCGCCACCGGCGCGCGCCGCCGCCGCAATGCCGATATTGCCGCCGGCGCCGCCGCGGTTCTCGACGATCACCGGCTTGCCCAGCGCCTCGCCGAGCGCGGTGTTGATCAGCCGGGCCGCGATGTCGGTTCCGCCGCCGGCGGGAAAGCACACGATCATGGTGATCTGCCGCTCGGGATATTCCGCGCGTGCCGAGGTGCACGTCGCGCCCGCGGCGGCGATCAAAATCGTCGCCGGCAGCAGGCGGCGCAGAATCTGCCTGGCGCGCGGTATGCTCGACATCGGGCTTTGCTCCTGGGCGTGTTTTATTGTCCAATGATTATGGCAGCCATTTCCGTCGCCGTCATGCGGGGGTAGAGGGGCGCCGCGGGGTCCGAACCAACCAGATCGCTCCATGACCAACAGTTTCGACACCATCATCATTGGCGGCGGCGCGGCGGGATGCGTGCTGGCCAACCGGCTGTCTGCGCGATCGGGCACGAAGGTGCTGCTGCTCGAAGCCGGACCGGACACGCCGCCGGGCAAAGAGCCGGCCGACGTGCTCGATACCTATGCGACCTCGTATTACAACGACGCCTATTTCTGGCCGGACCTCAAGGTGCATTGGCGCCGCAAGGACAATTCCCCGCCGGTTCACTTTTCGCAAGGGCGCATCATGGGCGGCGGCTCCTCCGTGATGGGCATGGTGGCGTATCGCGGAACGCCGGAGGATTACGCCGAATGGGAGGCGCACGGCGCGGCCGGTTGGGGTTGGAGCGACGTTCTACCTTATTATCGCAAGCTCGAGACCGAGCTGGATTTCACCGGCGAGTTGCACGGCCGCGACGGCCCGGTGCCGATCCGCCGCACCAAGCCGGAAGACTGGGCGCCGCTGTCGAAGGCGGTGTACGCTTTTGCGCAACAGCGTCAGATCCCGTTCATCGCCGACATGAACGCGGATTTCCGCGACGGCTACGGCGCGGTGCCCATGAGCAACTGGCCGCACAAGCGCGCATCGGCGGCGATCTGCTATCTCGACGCGGCGGTGCGCGCGCGCAGCAATCTGACGATCGTCAATGGCGCGACCGTGACCGGCTTGGTGTTCGAGGGGCGCCGCGTCACCGGCGTCAGCGCGCGGATCGGCGGCAAGGCGGGGGAATTCCGCGCGCGCGAGGTCATCCTCTCCGCCGGCGGCGTGCATTCACCGGCATTCCTGATGCGGTCGGGCATCGGGCCGGCCGGGCACCTGCGCGAGCTCGGCATCGAGGTGCGCGCGGATCTGCCCGGCGTCGGGGAGAATCTCTCCAACCATGCCATCGTGTTCGTCGGCCTGTTTCAGCATCGCGATGCACGGCAGGCCGAATCGGTGCGGCCGCATCCGATGACTGCATTTCGCTATTCGTCCGGTCTTCCGGGCGCGCCACGGACCGACATGTACATCAACGTGCAGTGCAAGACGTCATGGAGCCCGCTCGGCTTCCAGGTCGCCAATCTGGCGCCCACCCTGCTCAAGCCGATGGCGCGCGGCCGAATCTCGCTGCTGGCGCGCGATGCCGGACGGCCCTGCGTCGAATTCAACTTCGCCGGCCACGAGCTCGACCTTCAGCGCTTCATGCAGGGCTTCCGCCGGGCGGTCGAGATTCTGGCGCACGAGAAAGTGCGCGCGATGAGCGGCCTGATGTTTCCGGTGAAGTTCACCGACCGGCTGCGGCGCCTCAACCGGATTACCACCGCGAATAGGATTCAGAGCGCGGTCATCGCTGCGATCATCGATCTCGTGCCGCCGCTCGCCGGTCCGATCTTCTCGACGCTGGCCGATCGGCGGGTCGATCTCGCAGCGCTGGTCGAGGACGATGATGCGCTGGCCGAGCACATCCGCCAAAACGTTGCCGGCACGTTCCATCCCGTGGGCACCTGCCGCATGGGCGCCGCAAGCGACCGCCACGCGGTCGTCGACGCGGTGGGACGCGTGCGCGGAATTGGCGGCCTGCGGGTCGTCGATGCCTCGATCATGCCGACCGTGCCGCGCGGCAATACCAATATCCCGACCATCATGGTGGCGGAGAAAATCTCGGGCGAAATCGTGTCCGCTCGCGTCTGCCGATAGTTGCCGGCCTCTGAGTTAAACTAGCAAAACCGCCGGTTTCCTTGGCAGGAGCCATTCTTCTCAATTCCAGTCGGTGTAAGCGGGTGGAGCGTTGATCGGTTCAACGCCCAATTGGAGCGTTATGCGCGAGAAAGCTATTCCGGTCAGCGAGCCATCTTTCCCAGGTGGAATGATTCAGGCGAGCGCGGGGGGTGGTGAAGTGCCGATTTTGTCAGATGGGTGTCAAAGGGGCCTGGCTTCGAGGAGCAAATCTTTGGCGCAGATGAACAAGAGCCGGTATCGACAGGGCGTTGAAGCGACCAAAGACGAGTCCGAATTAAGATGCGGTGAGCCAATGACCTCCGCCAACAGCCTCTTGCCGATCCTGCGCCGCCTGGACGAGATCGAGCGCAAGCTCGACCGCGTGCTGCAAGAGCTACAGACCCTCAACACGCCCGCGGCCATCGGCTATTCGGTGCGCCGCGGCAATCTTCCAAGGAAGGAATGAAGGCTCCCATCTGGACCGCTCAGCGGGGCTGATCAGCCTTGGTTGCAGTCCGGCTGATTATCGCAGCGATTGAACGCGATGGGCATCGTGTGCCCCAGGGAGCCTTTTGCTTCCCGGAGCTGGACGATCCAGAGGCCAAGGGGCCACCCTCAACCCCCAACCGCCCCGCACTTATGTCGGAATGCCCGCACGAAAGGTTCGAAATGTCCCCGCACCGATGACATCGGCTGGGCGCTTCTCACCTCGAGGGCGTCCAGGCATCACGGACCTTTGCTTCACCCAGAGTGATGATGGCGTTGGCATCATGGCTGCGAGGAGCAAATCTTTGGCGCAGATGAACAAGACCCGATATCGACAGGGTGTTGAAACGACCAAAAACCAGTCCGAACTAATGCGAATGCTGGCCGTGGCTAAATGCCGTCTTATGGGCTATCCTGCGGTCAAAATTTTAGTCCCCCAGTCGGGCTTTTTGACTCTGCCCACCAGTCATGACCCTGTCGCCGTCCGCTGTGATGGATGACGCGGGCGCCCCTACGGCAAGGTGATGACCGCCTTCGGCCATCGCTTCATAATCGCCCCGCCTGGGCGGGATCACCAATTCTGTGTGATTGGAACCTTTCGCCACGTGGTGCCGTTAGCGATTGGGTCTGGGGCCACACCGAACTGGAGGTGACCCGTGACGTTCTTTTTGATTCTCTCTCTGACGTTGTCGCCCAGTAGCCTCCACATTACGCAAGAGCACGGGCCGTTCCCATCCCGCCTCTCGTGCGAAGATTACTTGGAAGACCTCGCTGTACGTCTTCGACTGCCCCCCGACACCAACGTGCGCTTGGAATGCAAGCGCGCCCCAACCGTTCGCTTCAACCCAACTCACAAAGCCTAGGGAGAAGCCGAAGCCCGACGTGACCTCGGCGTCCGGTCGGGCCATCGCTTCACGGCCGCTCGGTAGGTCGCTTCCGCAACCTCGAAATTCTCGACGCCCGCCAGGACGGTGCAAAACAATGGAGACGACGGTTGTCCGAGTTCAAGGGAGCCACACAACAGAGCGAGGTCGGCGCAACCAAGGCGACGGCGCGCCTGCCTGGTCTTAACATCGAGGTCGTTC
>WNGR01011266.1_pt1 | contig 11187 bp, 12 predicted proteins | sample 5407581 | NCBI WGS metagenome assembly WNGR01 (sample SAMN13153383, study PRJNA577476) | soil metagenome | isolation source: 80 cm soil or saprolite under Garry oak tree replicate 2 | place: USA:California | collected 2016-06-15 | reverse complement strand
GCATTTGCATCGATGGTTGGTTCAATGGGTTGCTCAGACAAACGTGACACGTACCAGCCTTCGGCTTCTAACAGGTGCATTTTTTCTTCCGGTGTTTTATCACTTAACGTAATATTTCCTGAAAAGAGGAATGGGTTATCAAAAATGCCTCTTCCTATCATGGCTCCGTCTGCACCGGCCTCTGCAACTTCTTGTTTCGCATCGCTAAGTGATTTCACATCCCCGTTTCCTATAATCAGCGTCGTACTGTTCATCGCATTTCTCATGTCAACCACTGTTTTCAGCTTGTCCCAGTGTGCCGGGACTTTGGACATTTCAGAAACGGTACGCGCATGAACGGTCAGCACAGCCGGTTTTTGTTCAAGGACAAAGGTAATCCAACTAAAGTCAATTGCCCGAAAACCAAGTCGTGTTTTGACGCTGACGGGTATGAGACCTGCGGCACCTTCTTTTGTCGCGTCAATAATCTCTTTAGCAAGCGGTCTGTTATTAATGAGTCCAGAACAGGCACCTTTTTGCATGACGCCAGACGCGGGGCATCCCATATTCAGGTCAATGCCATCAAAACCCATCTCGATCAGTTTTTTTGCCGCTTTGAAGAAATTTTCAGGACGAGTTCCCCATATCTGGGCGACTAAAGGCCGTTCTGCTTCGGTATATCGAAGCCGTTGGGTAACAGGCCGTTCTCCTTTTGAGAACATCCCTTCAACATTGGTAAATTCAGTAAAAAAAACAGCAGGTTTACCACATCGGGCAATAACTTGCCTGAGTACGGTATCCGTCACATCTTCCATAGGTGCCAGGATAAAAATGGGTTTGTTTAACTCGTTCCAGAAATTTTTCATGTGAAGATTGTACACACTGACTTCATGTTTGGCTAAAGAAGAGCTTAGATCATCTCATCCATCGACGCTAACCCGATAACAGGTTGTTGCTGGGTATCCCAAAAAGAAGGATATCTTATAGCCAGAATATTATACCATCACATACAAGTAGGGGCGCGATTTATCGCGCCCACCAGATTTATCGAGCCCTCCAGTTGTAAAGGCGTCTTTTCCTGCCTTCGCAGTCATCCTGGCTCCCGACTACCTACGACACATTCCAGCTTCCTGAAGCACCGTTAGAGATCGAGTAATTGCCTGTCCAACCAGTAGGGCTGTTAGGCTGGGTGCTTGTAAATGACACCGTTACATTATTGCCATTCCCATCAACTGCGCTGATAGAGAACGTGATATTCCCATTTTGATCGACCGTACCATCAGTGATATTGAAGTTACTAGAGCCGCTCGTTCCTTGCAGCGTACATGATCCGGTCCAACTCTGCTGATTTTGCTGAGCAATGGTAAGGCTCATCGGATTGGTGGTACTGCTCGTAGAATCTTGATACGTCCCAGAATATGACCCCTGAACATTTGCAATGGTCGGTTGAGCAGATTGCGTTGCTTGCGCATTCTGCGTCGCCTGCGCATCAATGGTTGACTGAGCATCAATAGTTGCTTGCGCCTGCTGGTTTGCTTGTGCTGTGGCTGTCGCCTGCGCATTATTTTGATTACTATTATTTACGGAAACTCCCACTATGATTCCCCCAATGATCAAGAGAAGCGCCAGGCCAGCCAGCACATATCTCATGTTCCTGTTTGGGCCAGGACTGGGACTGGATCCAGGGCGTGGCGTGGGTAGTGGTGGTGGCGTCTGCATCGTAGGTACCTGTAGCGAGACGAAAACCGATGGCGCATTCTGCCTGGGAATATTGATAACCTGCCCTGAGTAGGCTCCTGGTGGCACTGATACAGGCAATTGTTCGCCCGATGGCAGAGTAATAGTGCGATAGGTACCTCTACTCGCCTCTTCAGGCGAAATCATGAGTGTCTGGTAGAAAGGAGCATATTCGGTTTTGGGTATCTCTGCCCGTTCGGTCTTAGGTACCGGTGCTTGTAACGCCTGGTGGTATGCCTCCGCGAAGGCCATCACACTCGGAAAGCGCTCGCTCGGATTTTTTGCCATGGCTCGCAGCAAAACATTATCAATTGAGGGTGGGATGTTGGGATTGATAGTGCTCGGCGGCTGCGGCTGCATGTATCGATGCTGGTGCCATAATTGCTCAAATCTCGTACCCTTGAAAGGAGCTTGACCCGTCAGGAACTTGTAAATCATCGCCGCCAGCGCGTACTGATCGGTTGCAAAAACGGGACTTCCTTCCCACTGTTCGGGTGCCATATATTCCAGGCTGCCGCGCACAGTCTGGCTCATGCCGGTTGTTGCCGTTAATTTAGCAACGCCAAAGTCCGCAAGTTGCAGGTTCAACTTGCTTGCATCGTCGGCGCGGTAACGAACCAGAAAATTAGACGGCTTGACATCCAGGTGGATGACTCCCTGATCGTGCGCGTACTGGAGAGCTTCAGCCGCCTGTCGCAAGATGTAATCGACTTCCTGTGGAGATAAGATCGTTTTACCACGCGTCTGCATCCAATCGGTTAATGATTTCTCCTGGCAATACGGCATCACCATGTACATCAAAGGAATCCCATCCAGGGTTGCCTCACCAAACCTGTAAAGAGGCAATATGTAGGGATGATTCAGCCGTGCAATGGCTGTCGCCTCGCGCCGGAAGAGTTTTGTGACCTTCTGCGCATCCTCACTATCTGGATACCGGATAGCTTCGGGCCGAATAACTTTGATCGCTACTTGCCGGTTAAGAGATACCTCATCCGCCAGGTAGATTTCCCCCATCCCACCACTCGCGAAAAGACTTTCAATCCGGTAATCATCGAGTCGTTGTCCAGGTTGTAGCATCGCTCGCTCCGTCTTGTATTGTATAAAAACGTCTAGTATTGAATAAAAATAAGAATTCCATGTAGCTTTAGCCCATCGACATTATAATATTTAACGAGAATTTAATCAACTATGTTACGAGGATGTTTATAGTCATTTTAATATGTCAAATCATGAGTATGTTCCCAAAGTATTGGATTCAAGAACAATTGTTGATAGTGAGTATTCATGGGCTTATAATATGAATCTGAATATAGGTAGCATCGTCTGGTCAGAGATGCGAGATGAATGCTAAAAAAGAGGTTATTATGCCGCGTATCAGTCAGTTTTTTGGCATCTTGATCTACATGTACTATAATGACCATATGCCGCCTCATTTAGTGGAAAGGTGAGATAAAGTATGACAAAGGTCTTAGTACGAGTCCAGAGCATTGAACCTCGTGAGGGATTCACAGTCAACATCCGTTTTACAGATGGTTCAAGCCGGATAGTTGACCTTGCTCCTTATCTTCGAGGCCCTATTTTTGAGCCAATTCGAAGTGATCCAGCGTTGTTTCGCTCTATGCAGGTTGAGGAAGGTACTATAGCATGGCCCAATGGAGCGGATATTGACCCTGATGTTCTATACGCTGGTCTCACTCCTGCCTGGGCTATTTCCGATCAGGCTTCTGAGGGAGAAGATCAATTATTGTAGATAACCAGCAGCAGCATAAGCTTTTAGAGATAAGAGCATTTTAAGAGATTTTCGGGAAAGGCTGTAATTATTTTATGTCAGGCACAAAAACAGAACGCCAGGTACAGATGCCATCGGCAACTGATCTGTATAATATCGACCGCCTGCTCAGCGAAGAAGAACGCATGGTACGCGATACCGTGCGCAAATTCGTGAACGACCGCGTACTGCCCATCATCGGCGAGCATTTCGAGGCTGGCACGTTCCCGCGCGAACTGATCCCGGAAATCGCCGAACTTGGCCTGCTAGGCATGCATCTCGAAGGCTACGGCTGCGCGGGCCTGAGCGCCGTGTGCTATGGCCTGGCATGCCAGGAGTTAGAAGCTGGCGATAGCGGCCTGCGTTCATTCGTCTCGGTGCAGGGATCGCTGGCCATGTTCCCCATCTACGCTTTTGGCTCAGAAGAGCAGAAACAACACTGGCTGCCGCGCATGGCACGCGGCGAAGTCATTGGCTGCTTCGGGCTGACCGAGCCTGATTCCGGCAGTGACCCCAGCAGCATGCGCACCACGGCGCGTCGTGAGGGCGACTCCTACATCTTGAACGGCACGAAAATGTGGATCACCAACGGCGGGATTGCCGATCTCGCAGTCGTGTGGGCAAAAACGGATGAAGGCATTCGCGGCTTCCTGGTAGAGCGCGGCACCCCCGGCTTCACCACCAGCGATGTCCATCACAAACTCTCATTGCGCGCCTCAATCACCTCAGAACTGCACTTTGAAGAGTGCCGCATTCCCGCCGGGAATGTATTGCCGGAAGTGCGTGGATTACGCGGCCCGCTTTCCTGCCTGAACGAAGCGCGCTATGGTATCGCCTGGGGCGCGACGGGCGCGGCCCGCGCGTGCTACGAAGTCGCGCTCAACTATGCCAAAACCCGCGTCCAGTTTGATCGCCCCATCGGCAGTTTCCAACTCGTCCAGCAAAAGCTGGCAATCATGGCGACGGAACTGGTCAAGGCCCAACTGCTCGCCTTGCAGCTTGGCAGGCTCAAGGACGAGGGACTTTTGCACCCCGTGCAGATTTCTGTAGCCAAGCGCAACAATGTGCGTGAAGCCTTGAAGACGGCGCGGGAAGCGCGTTCAGTGCTTGGCGCGAACGGCATCACCCTCGAATATCCCATCAGCCGTCACTCCAATAACCTGGAATCGGTCTACACCTACGAGGGCACGGACGATATCCACACGCTCATTATCGGGCAAGCGATTACGGGGCTGAACGCGTTCTCCTGAGATCAGTTGACCTGCGTCGTAAAGACCACCAGTCGTTGATCGTAGCCGTTCCCTGTCCAGACTCCGCTACAGGTAATCAGGTTAAGATGATGGCCTGTAGTGGGGCCAAAAACAGCGTTGAAGGCATCCTGGCCGGGGTAGTTGGCAGGATAGGTCACAACACGATCTACCGCGTAGTGTACAACGCTCCCATCATACGTCACCACAGAGACCGTATCACCCGGTCGCAGGCTGCCAAGCCCCCAGAACACAGCCGGGTCGCCGCTCACACGATCAATATGCCCCGCAATGACCACATTCCCCGCCTGCCCAGGTGCGGCCCCCAGCTTATACCAGAACACGCTCGTCCAGTAAGGCGAATTGTAGGCATTCGATCTGGGTGCATCCATCGCCCCCGATGCCGTTTGCCCCACACTCATCACAGGCGCATCGATACCCAGGAGCGGCACACGCAGCCGCGTGGGCTGCTCCGACGAAGTGGTTGGCGAGCTGCCCGTCACGTAATGGATATAATTGTAGATAGCAACGCTCGCCAGGAGAAGAAGTGCCAGCAAAAGCAAGAGCGACAGCTTTTTCATCTGATTATCAACCTGATAAACGAAATCAACCTGTTAGTGTCTTCATCCATTCAATTGAAAGACCATTATCGCGTCCTGGTAAGATTTTGTTCCCCGTAATATGTTAACAGACAGTAGTCTAACATATGGGTCTCAGTACAGACAAGCATCAAAATAGTGCTATAACCACGCTATTCGATTGGCAAGCACATTACTTTGAAGCCATCGTCACCCCCGGAGTGCGCTGCTCCCGCATCAGCCACACATAGCTATCCTCCAGGCTTGGCTCCGTTGCTACAGCCCCATCTTCATCCGGCGCGGCCAGTTCTCCGACGAGCCGGTATTGCACCGAAGTACCCATGTGCAGCGTCGAAACGATGGTGAAATCTCCCTGGGGTTTCGCTCCACTGGTTGTCACTATCCATACTTTACCACGCGCTTCACCCACCAGGTCCATCGTCGTCCCTTGAAAGACGACGCGCCCCTGCTTCAGGATGGCGAGATTGCGGCAGGTTTGCGCGATATCCTCCACAATATGCGTGGAGAGCAGCACGGTTCGATCTCCGCCTAACTCTGACAGCAGGTTGCGGAAATGGATACGCTCTTCCGGGTCCAGTCCCGCGGTTGGCTCATCGACGATCAGCAGCCTGGGATCATTGAGCAGCGCCTGGGCGATGCCGATGCGCCTTTTCATGCCGCCCGAATAGGTCTTGAGTTTGCGATTTGCTGCTGAGGTCAAGGATACAACTTCTAACAGTTCGTTCACGCGACGTTGGCGCGCTTTGCGATCATCCATCCCCTTGAGGATGCCAATGTAATCAAGGAACTCGCGTGCGTTCAGGTCAGGATAGACGCCTAAATCCTGCGGTAAGTAACCCAGTATGCGCTTCACCGCGGTACGTCCATGCTCTGTATTGCAATCATACTCCCCGATGTACAGGTCGCCGCTGGTGGGGCGCAAAATACCCGCCATAATGCGCATCAGTGTCGTTTTTCCCGCGCCGTTGGGACCTAATAATCCGAACATGCCGCCTGGAATGTTCATATCAACCGTATCCAGCGCGTGCACACCGCCTCGATACACTTTATGAAGTCCGCCGATTTCGATTTTCATTGCATACCTACCTTCCTACTTCTTATAGCCATAAGGTCATCGATAAATTATTTGCGCGACTGTTCCCACTTGAGACAGTAATAGAACAACACCATAACCAGTAGAGGAACAATGAGCAGGACGAACAGGCTGGCGAGTCCTTCAAAAGGAGTTGCGCCCCTCAGCCAGGGCATGGGGGCAACGCCGAAAATACCGGCGCAGATGAAGCCGCCTATGGGTGTGAGAATAGTTCCGGTGAGCGTGGGAAGGCCCGCATTTGGGCTGAGCATATTGCCCCAGAACCAGTATCCCACGAAGAGAAACTGGTACAATGGTATCCACAAGACAGAGGTGCAGAAGAGCGTAAAGGCCGCGATGAAAAGGATGCCTGGAACGACGATGACTGCATAGCTGACAAATGCGATAGGAAAAATCAGCAAGGTCTGCTTATAGAAAGCCAGGATACCGATGATAATGCAATAAATAAGAAAAGCGGGAACAATGGAGGCCAGCACGCTGCCGAAGTATTTACCCGCCAGCCGTGTATGCAATGCGCCCGGCGTCGTCTCAAACAATTCGTCTACCTTAGAACTTCTATCGCGTGGAAAACGATCAGCCAGGAACACGCCGATACCAATGGCGGGCAGCCAGTTGAGTTGCAGTGTAATAGCAGCAACAAGCTGAACTAATGGCAGTGTGGCGATGCTTCTTTCCGGGTTGTGTAATGCAGTGAATGCATTGCTAAGGAGCAGTAAGGTGAAACCGGCAAAGGCGATCCACAGAGACTTCCGCCGAATCTGCATTTTGAATTCGTAGCGGAATACACCCAAGAAGATAGATAGTTGCTCTCTCATTCTTCACTGGCTCCTTTCAGCAATCCCTCTGGATATCGTGGGAGCAGCCAGCCCAGGAGCAGTAATACCACCCCCGTTCCAACTATTTCAATGCGCGTGAAGAGCCATTCATAGCGCAATCGGTCAAAGATCAAAGTCCCCTCCATACCTCTCTCATAGGTAGCGGTTGTTTGTGTCGGCTATGAATTGGATAGCCTGGGTTGTCGTGGCGCGTAATAGATCGCGAAAGCCAGCAGTATGAACGCCAGTATCAAGGTAAAAGGTGTAGTCTGTCCTATGTTCATGCGCAGGAATTGCAGCACCGGAGCCGTTCGCTCAGGCGATGAGAATATGGCCTGCAAAACCTCGATAATCAAGGATGCCGCCACACCGAAGACGGAGCCGAGTGTGACCGAGACCGTCAGGCTGATCGATGCCAGTAAGAGCATCGGCCCAAGCCAGAGTTGCACAAAATCCCATAGGTTGCCACCGAGCGTGAAGGCAATAATGGCAGATGTAATGGCCGTCAGTAGAAAGTTAAAGCCGATTACCAGCACCATGCGGCAGATCATGATGATACGTATCGATGTCGGCGTTGCTAAAATGATTTCATATCCGGCATCCTGTTCGGCCTGGTAAATGAAGGCGATTCCGGTCGCGGCGGTCACGGTCGAGAAGAATGCCAGCACAGTTTCGACATTTTGCAAATGATGTCGTAAGTCCGCACCGCTGAACGCAATCAGCACCAGCATGAGGATACTAACCCCCACTGCGGCAATCCAGATGCTTTTGTGAATTAAGGGTATCTGCCTTTTGAATACCAGCCAGAGGTGAGCAGCGCTGCGCGATATCGACCGCCGTTTCCTCTGTTGGGTCTGAACTTCCTGGGCATCGATTTTTGCCAGTACCTGGTTCATAATGTTCAGTGAAGGAAGTGGCGCGGATGCGACGACAGCTTGCGCGGTGCCCTGCACGGCCTGCCAGGAAGAGAGTTCGAGTCGGCATACCTCGCAGCGCGCAAGATGCGCCCGCACACGTTCGATGTTTGTGATTTCAAGCCGACCGTTCAAATAAGCTGGCAGGAGGTCGAGGATATGCTCGTCGTAGTGTGAAAGTTGGTATGTCATCGGTTTGCTTCCTCCCGCCCATCGAGCTGCGCTCGCAGCGCTCGCCTGGCATTGCTCAAGCGGCTCTTGACTGTACCCACAGGCACCTCAAGAATGGTTGCCGTCTCCTGGTAAGAGAGTTCTTGCACAAATGTCAAGACCAGTACCTCGCGATGGAGCGGAGCAAGTTGTCGAAATGCTGCCGCCAGTTCATCGCGCGCGAAACTGGCAAGCGTCCATGCTTCGGGTTCGGGATCAGTAGCCACCAGTCCTTCCATCTCGGTTTCGTCGGCCAGGGGCAGTCTGCGCTGGCGCAGCGTGTTGTGTGCCTGTCGGCGCGCGATACCTATCAACCATGTCCGCACGCTTGATCGCCCCTCAAAACTCTGGGCGCTTTTCCACACAGCCACCAGCGTATCCTGCAAAATCTCTTCTGCCAGCCCGCGGTCCGGCGTAAGTTGCAGTAAATAGTTGAAGAGCGTGCGCTGGTAGCATGCATAGAGTTCAGCCAGGGCATCCCGGTCTCCGATAGCGATACGCCTGATGACCTGCCTTTCATCGGCAACTGGCTGGATATGCTGTATCTGCATACTCATCCAGCCGCTCTCCCGTACCAGTGTGAACTCCACGTTCCGTAGCTCTCTTCTTTCCAGGACATGCTCTTCTTTCTAACTATGAGTAGCAACACATGACGATAATGTTCACATACTCGCAGCTTGTTCCAGGTGGTGTCGAGTTTTGATGATGCTGTCTATCTATACGGTTTAACGGGGTTGAAGTTGGGAGAAACGAAGAGAGTATAGCAACAATGGGGGAATATGCAGAGAAAAAGGCATGGATAAGTCAATCCACGCATTTTTCTCTGGTCATCATTTACAAGTTGGCGGGGCAGGTCCCAGATCACCGCCATAATTGGTGATATCCCAGTTGCCGTCGCTATCCTTGTGGATCGTTAATGTCATCTGGTACGTTTTTGTAAGCTTGCTGCGTGTGATATCGTACGTGTACGACTGTATGTTATTATCAGACGACGTCGTCGCGCTCCCCTGCACCTCGTTAAAATCGGTCACTAACCCATAGCAATGATCGTCTTGCAGCGCCATCTGCTTAAAGTCCTCCGGCCGCAGCGTAACGGTAATCGTCGCATCCAGGTCTTTGTAGGCCTGGTCGTAGTTCTGACTCTTCAGGTTCAGCAAAAAATCGGTCGCGGTATTCGCGGCTCCTGAGCTTTGTCCTACTCCGATGAAGAGGTTTGTTAGCCCATAAGCAATCACAAAGGTGATGATCCCACAGATAACCAGTATCCCTCCAAATATCAACAGGCGTCGCCGCCAGGTTTTGGGAGGTTTTGTCTGCCTTTGCGGACGACCTACCCGCTGCATGGCGGGCGGCGTATCAAGTTTCGCCATACCGGGAGGACGCCTGGGCACGGCTCGCTGTTTGCCGGTGCCGTTGAGCGCCGCGTGGGAGTCGCTGGAGGTTCGATCCCAGGGCTCTTTTCCTTCTTTTCCCTGGCCTTGTCGTCCTTGCATAGTATGCTTCCTCCTCAAGTAGGAACAGACATCATCTCGTTGCTTCGCAGAACCGAGCAGATGGTATAAAGGCGTCTCTCGTTAGAGATTCAACAATACAATGCCTACGATTTTCGCATGCGCTTGTTGTAATTGTTCTTGTGCCTGTTTCGCATGCGCTTGCGTTGTACGATTGACAATGACAGTAAGCGCTGTGTAATCCACCAGCGCGCCGATCAATGAAGCATCAGCCCCGGCTAAGACCGGAGGGCTATGAAAAATAACGATGCCCGTCTTGTTTTCTGCTTCGTTCGGAAGCTTACAAAGACACTGCACAACCACTTCCAGGCGGGAAGAGAGCAATGATGCTGCTTGCCCCTTTGCTGTGCCTGCCCCCAGTACTCGCAGTCCGGGAATGAACGTACTTTGTAAGGAAGCAGCGATTCTCTCAGACGTAATCAATTCATCCGCGGTTTGCCGTCACAGCCCCAAAATCGCCATACGCTGATGGGGTCGTTACCAGCAGTGAATGTGTGTGTTTGTCGGAATCACTCTCCCAATGAAAGCGAATATTCGCGAACAGTGTACGTAATGCTTCAGTATACGCAGAATTTGTATCATAGTCCGTTAGCAGCGTATGTTGTTCTTGTGAGCGATTACCCATGAGGTAGTTCCCTCTCTTTAAGTATCGATCTTTATGTATGTAGTTGAAAAGTTATTGAATAAGCTGTTAAACAGACAGAGATCACGAAGGACAATCTTTACGATGTCCTTCGTACTATAACCACCATCTGAGAACCCTGTCAAGCTCACTCGTACCATTGGGGGGAGATCGCCCGTTTAACGTCCTCCTGGCACTGGTGCGCGCGGTACCTCTCCCAAAATGGGCAGTTTCAGCAAATGCGCTACCTGATCTTTACTACGAATCCGGTCATCGAGGTAATCCAGCAGAAATGTCAGCGCGATACCTAAGGCGAGCGCGACCAGGAGAAGCAGAATGTACAATATCAGTCTGCTATTGGCCGTGCCAGCCACAGTGGTCGCATCGGTAGCGTTGCTGATGACCCGCGCCGCCACGGCTGGTTGCTCGAATGTGTTGGTAGAAGAGTTATGCGTCGGATCATTGGAGACTACGTAGTCGAGGAAATTTCCAAGCTGTGACACGCTTACCTCGCCAGCAGCGTTGGCGATGGCCCATGCTCCATCAGGTGAACTCCAGGTGGTGGTGATCGTCACAAGACTATGCACGCGTGTCGCGGCAAGTGATGACCCAATCGCGCCCGCGTTCTGCCAGTCACCGAGATCGGGGTTAGCACCAAAGCGTTGTGCGAGGGCGCTCATATCCCGGCCGAT
>WNGR01007995.1_pt1 | contig 11188 bp, 5 predicted proteins | sample 5407581 | NCBI WGS metagenome assembly WNGR01 (sample SAMN13153383, study PRJNA577476) | soil metagenome | isolation source: 80 cm soil or saprolite under Garry oak tree replicate 2 | place: USA:California | collected 2016-06-15 | reverse complement strand
TAAGCGCGACGCGCAGCTAGTTTCCACGGCGGGCAGTTGCGCCGACTGCCCCAAGCGCACGGGCCACAACAAACTCCTGTTCGTCGATGACCTCGGCAGGCAGGGCGACCGGTGCGTTGATCCGAAGTGCTACCAATCGAAAATTGCGGCCCACGTGGCAAAGACCGTCGCCGCCAAACCCCAGCTTGTGCAGATCAGCACCGCCTACGGAACGCAGAAAGAGGGCAGTCCGGTTCTGCCGCGTAACAGGTACACCGCAATCCGTGATGAGAAACCGAAGTCGAAAGAGGAAGCACAGCGCCCCGAGTTCAAGGTGTGCAGGTTCGCCGCCGATGCAATCGTTACCGAGGGCAGCGATGTGGGCACCGTCCACAAGGTGTGCGCAAACCCTGCTTGCCCTGTACACCATCCGAAGAAGGCGAACGGGACAAGCGCAAACGATGCGCAATTCAAGGCCGAGCAGGAAAAGCGGCGCAGGGAGGAAGCCATCGCCAATGCAACCGGCCTGCGCGTTCTGGTCGCGATCAGCGCGGCGGTCCCCGTCCGCCTCATGAAGCGGGACCTGCTGTTTATTGCCGAGGGGCTGGTTAGCCTCTTGGAAGAACCCCGGCTTGAGATGCTGGCACGGCAACATGGCATCCGGCAGAAGCGAGATGACGGCGGGATAGCCAAGACTTTTGCTGCCTACATCCGCCGCGCCGACGAAAGTACACTCTGCCGTGCTGTGGTGGAATCAGCCATCCTGTTGGTGGCTTCGCGGGGAAATGCCTCGCATGTCTTGCGTGAAGCTGCCGCGGCCTACAAGGTGGATACGGAGGCCATCGCCGCGAAGGTTAAACAGGAGTTTGCCGCCAAGGAAAAAGCAAGATCCACGAAAAGGCCCCTTTCCAAGTCGCAGCCGAAGACCGCTAAGGGAGCAGCGGCAGCGTAGTCAATGAATCATCAGAGCAATTGGGCGGAGCGAACCGGGTCAGCTCCGCCCTTTTTGTGTCTGCCTGTCCTGCCCGCCCTTGTGCGTGGCTCCTGCCAGCCAGGAGCGCCAGTTTCGGCCCACCCGACAGGGCAGGCTGCGAACACGGTACTTAGTAGGAGGGAGCCCAACTAAATAGTTTCCCATTCTCATTCACGTACTTGACTCGCCCGGAAGCAATGTCCGCCTGCCAGATTGCCTGCTGCTCTCCCTGCTCGCCGTTGATGAAGTCGAATGACACGTCAAATGTCGTGGGTCCGGTCTGCTTTGCTCCCCAGCCCCTTGCGATCTTGAGACCCGGGCCAACCATACTAATCCACAACTGCCTGTACGTCGCCGGTTGAACGTCCCTCATCCGGTACAGTCATGATCGTTTGGCGTACCAGCGAAATCGCCTTCGCTGCTGGACTCAGGGCAGGGAAACTGAGAATGGGAGAGTAGTCGACGATCTTGCTGCTGTCAATTACGTCCGGATTCTCCGTCTTGATAATTTTGCCCTTGAGCGGCTTTGCGCCTTCACCTCCGACAGTATTGATAACTTTTCTGGACTGCCAAGCGCCATTGAAGCAGGCAAGAAAATGCACCTTGTAGGGCTTCGGGAGAAATGGCCTTTCACGAATGTCTACAATGACTCCCTTGGGCCAACTCTTCTTCGTGAACTGGGTGTTGGTCACTGCCATCCAGAGAGGCTGGGTGCTGAACTTGCCGTCATGGACGTACACGGATTCATCAGAAGCGATGGATTTCGGCGCACCGAGCGGCAGCTTACTCTCACCGCAATGCCAACTGCGAATGAACTCGCCCAGAACGTTTCGTTTGACGGTTTACCACTGTAACTTGCTGGACGATAGTCGAAATTGAATTGAATCCGAAATGCCCTTGATCACGGTGGAACCGTGGGCTTTTCCAGTGTATGGAGAAGTGCCGGAGCGTGAAGCTCCGGCATCACCTTCCTCGTGGATCAGTTATTCGATTTCCTGTTTGAGGCGCAAGTTGCGAGCGGACGCGCCGACGCTGACGGTTCGCTTGCCGGGTGCGGTAACCCACGTCCCTTCCTTCGTGGACCAGTATTGAAGCTGACGAGGCGCAACGTGAAGCGTGACATTGCGGGATTCGCCTTGCTTTATGCGGATGCGGTCGAATGCGACGAGAGCACTAGCCGGGAATTGAACGCCGTCCGTTATCTTGGAAGGCGCGCCGAGATAAAGCTGCGGCACCTCGTCAGAATCCATAGTGCCGGTGTTCTTGATGGTGAAGATGACATCGAGGCCGCCGTCGGAGACCTTCTTCACTGACAGTCCGGAGTAATCGAATGTGGTGTAGCTGAGGCCGTGACCAAAGGCGAAGAGCGGTTCGATGTTCTGCTTGTCGAACCAGCGATATCCGATGTTGACACCCTCGGTGTATGTGGTCTTGCCATCCACCCCTTTCTTTGAGCGCTCTGGATATTTGGGGTCAGTGGCGGGATAATCGGTGAGAATCTTCGCCCATGTGATAGGCAGGCGTCCTGCAGGGCTGACCTTGCCAAGGAGGACGTTGGCGGTCGCCCATCCACCCTCGTCTCCCGGCCACCACATCTGGAGGACAGCTTTGACCTTGTCGACCCACGGAAGAGCTACCGGCTGACTGACGTTGAGCACGACAATGGTGTTCGGATTCACTGCGGCAATTTCTTCCACCAGCTTGTCCTGATCCCCGGGAACTCCGAACACTGGCTGAAGACGCGACCACACGAAGACCACCGCGATTTTTGCGTTCCTGGCAGCAGTGATTGCGGCATCGTGGTCCGCTTTGCGCTGCTCGGGTGTATACCAGTTGAGGCGAACCTGAACGGGAGAGCTCGAGGTATCAGGCGTGACGCTTACCTCGATTCCATGCGGGCCTGCCTTCAGGTCGACTGGACGGCGAACATTGTCCAGGCCATCCGTTGTGGGTATTGCGTTGTCTTGGTTCGCCTGAAGAATGTCGCCGTGCACCATGCCCTGGGTGGCTCCGGTGCGACAAATGCGCTTGCCATCGATCTTGAGGGAGGCATTGGTACCCAGCGCCTGCAGGTAAAGCCAGTACTCGCCATCGTGTTCAACCGCCAACGTGCCTTTCCATGTCGCCGTTGTATTCGGTTTCAGCGCATTCCCACCCTTGACTGTGAAGTCAACGGTAGTGTCCACATTCTCACCGCCGTCACTGGTGCGCAACAGACCGGGCTTGCTGTCATGGGAAAGCGCACTTGCAAGAATGGTTGAGCCGGTCATGTCGTCGGCCACGGCAAATCGGATGCTGTCGCTGCCAGAAATCTTCTTCATAGCAGCGAGAGGGCCCACCTGCCGCTGCGGCAGCCCCACCGAGCGCTCCCCGCTGATACCGATAGCATCGACCTGGGCGGCCGTAGGGCCGACGAAAACCACGTCGGAGAGATCAGTCCCTTTAAGCGGGAGGATGCTGCCTTCGTTCTTAAGGAGCACTGCAGCATCTTCGCCGGTCTTCTGGATGATCTTGGCGTTCTCTTCAATCGAATGATTCGTGATCTGATGCTGGGATTGCCCGTCCAGGTAACCAAAATGAACGATCTCGTACAGAACGCGTCCGGCCGCACGCGTAATGGTCGCCTCTGATACGGTGCCGTCTTTCAGAGCTTCGGGCATCTTCTTGGGGCTGAGCTTCACACCGAAGTCACCCATGGGCCCCATCTCCGCTTTCGGCTCTTCAGGTAGATGACCGAAGAAGCCTTCCATGATGTCCCCCATCATGTCCATCTTCGGCGCAGGTGGTATCGGCTTGGCGTCGAAGAACGTCAGCATGAACGACATGGTCCCTGAGCCCGGCTCGCCGGGCATCTCCATATCAAGACCGGCATTGATGAAGTCCACTGCATGGACTGCGCCCCAGTCGGAGGTCACAAAGCCTTTGAACCCGATCTCATCGCGGAGAATCTTGGTCAGGGTCTTCTCATTGCCACAGGCAAACGCACCGTTCAGGCGGTTGTACGAGCACATGATGGACGAGACATCGGCACGCCGGATCGCGGCTTCGAACGGGGCGAGGTAGACCTCGTGCAGCGTTTGGTCGTCCATGAAGATATTAGTCGCGTCGGAATCGTAGCCTACGAAGTGCTTTATCTGCGCCATCACGTGTTGTGACTGGATGCCCTTCACCTCCGCGACTCCCATTTCGGATGTGAGGAAGGGATCTTCGCCAAAGGTGTTGAATGCGCGGCCAAACTCGAGATCGCGCACCATATTCACGAACGGCTGAAGCGAGACATCGATGCCGAGTGCGCGGTCTTCCCGGCCGATCACGATGCCGTTGTCTTCGGCATCCTTGAGGCTGAACGTCGCGGCTACGCCCATGGTTGCGGTTTCCGCCTGTGAGGGAATACGGGTGAGAACTCCGGGAGGACCGTCGGCAAAGCGGAGGCCGTGAACGCCGAGGCGCGGAACGCCGGCAAGGTATCCGGCTTGGCCTTGATAGACGGCCGGATCCTCCTGCGTACCGTCGATCAGCTTCAGCTTCTCTTCAAGCGTCATCTGGCTGAGCAGTTTGTCTACGCGCACGTCGCCGGTGACGACCGGGACGGACTGCGCAAACGCGGCCGAACCGGCGAGAGTCAACAGCGTTGCGGCCCCCATTGAGAGTCTTGCGATTCGAATCTGTAAATTCATCTTTGCCCCTTTCGAGTATCACGTAAATGAGAAATCGTTCGAGTACACTCCCTTGCAGTCGCCCAAAAGCCTGCCGTTCCACCTCTCCTCTGAGGGAAGCCAGATTTGGATCCCGACATTGAATCGGCGGTCGGGGTTGCAATCACGGAAACAGAGCAGTGCTCTGGTATGACCCGCGGGAAATGCCCCGGGGAGCCTGGATATTTCGTCGATGTTCCTTCAGGGAGATGGATTGTCAAGGAAGAAACATTTTGGAGCCGCGCGACGCTCGCGAACTTCTCGCACTTTGTCGGATTCAATTGGGCGAAGGATTGTCCACTGAGAACCAATGACAAGACGGTAGGTCCCACGCATCCAAGTAGGAAATCATCCACTATGTTCATTGCGATTCTGCATCGGCACAACGGGTCGCTGCTGTCCTCTTTGCACTTTCTCTGCTTTCTGTATTCATCCCAAGGGCATTGCTGACCTGCGCCTGCGCCAAGAGACGATCCGCGTCTTCCTTGAGCAAGAACCGTTGGCGTAGCAAATCCTGCACGGCTTTTTTTACGACACAGACATACCCTTCCTTCGTGCCATACCGCTCTTCAAGAGATAATCGTGGGTCATGAGTGGCAATACGATCCTCCTTTGTCGCCACGAATGGAATATAGCTCCCCGTTAATGAGCAATATTGACCTTTTGCAAAACCCGAAGCAGCGGTGTTCCAGCCGAGATAGGTGCCGAGCGCAGCCTGTTGTAACACGGTGTGAATGCCGCCAATCTCATTGCCATCGCTGTCAACCCTGGGAACCAGAGGTTCGATCACGGCTCGGATCGCAGGCGGTTCTTTTGTGATCGCGCCGGAGACGTCGTCGTAATTGAAATCGCCTCCAAGGTCGTAGACGATTAGGGGATTCGCGACTCCATCGGGCATAGGCACACCCGGAATCATAGGGAAACCCATCGCTCGGCTTGTTGCGGGAACGAGTGTGCCCGCACCGAGCGTGGGATAGTTGCTCGGTGGAGGCGGCGTTCCGCGGACGACCCAATCCTTGAGCGCCATGAGGAGGGCCTGACGGATATCGTTCATCGGATTTGGATTCGAGGGCAAAACACATGGAACTGGCATAAACGGACTGCCATTCGCGCGCGCCTGGGGCTGTGGCTTCGCTTCCCTGCCGAAGCCCCCGGGGCCGCCTCCGTGCTGCGTGCTGGCCACGTAATACCTGCGGACATTTTCGGGGAGCGGAATATCTTTGTCATTCCCGGTCCCAACGAAATCGGGAGAAGCCCGCAGCGACCAGAATTCCGATGAGCCAAGGATCTCAATTATCTTTGGACAGGTGTGCGTCGCGCTGCAGCGGTGTAGCAATCCGGACGCCGGTCGATTGCGCGCCTTGTCGGGCCAATCGCTCCACCACAAGAGGCCATCGCTTCCCACTTCATAGAGGTTGCTGGCTCCGCCGGGAATTGCAAATCGCACGTTGATGGGTGTCTGGCGCGCGGCAATCGTCGGCATCGCTCCGTCCCATACCCTTCTGCCTGACTCATCCTCATTGAAGCCGAGGTTTAGATACGTCCGGATGAGGTTTCCGGCTTGCGAGGTTCCCATTCCGATTGCGTTGTGTATTTGGCCGGCAAGTGGATTCGTCCATCCCGAGCCATCCTGGCTTGCATAACGGAAGAATGAATTGATGTCGCGCGTGGCAGCAAGTCCGATACCCAGGACGAATGGATCCTTGCCGAGATAGACGAGTTGATAGAGCAGACCGGGATCAAAGCCGTTGCGCAAACAGAGCATCTTGGGATTCGGTTTGCCCGGAAATGGAGAGTTGGTGCAGTCTGCCCACGCCCAATCACTGCTGGGAATCACCGTTGAGGCGCTCGCAGCGCCGGTCACGCTCTCGTAAGATCGCGATAGAAGCGAAGCATGCGTCGTATCAAGGTCGACCGGCAGGGGCGGATCCCCCGACGATGCGTACCCGGCCGCCGCGCGCATAGGGAGGCTGTTCAAGCCCGGCGCCATGTTGCTGAAACGCGCCAGGACGGGGCCTGTGACGGAAGAGCCGTCGGGGTTGCGCGCCATGGGAACTCGAATTGTCTCTGCCGGCGAGCCGTAAATGCTCTTGCCGTGGAAGGCGATATCTCCCTGCCATCCGCTCACCAGGAAAACGTCACCGGAGTCATAGCGCTTCGGCAAAAGTGCGGCGCCGCGATTAACCACCTCATAGAACAGCACGCCGCTAGATTTCGACATGTCAACCGGTTTGAGTAGAGTGAACGTCGCAACGTACTCTACTTTGCCGTGACCGTTCGTGGGCGCCAGCGCAATATCCTGGATGATCGCGTTTCGGCGGTCCTTCGGGTCGAGCTCTCCGCAGACCTCGCCCGTGATCCGCTCGTACTTAATCCCGTTTCCGAATTCCTTCCCGTCGAATGTGGGAGACTCGCTCCTGCTGAGGTCCACGACAACACGCGTAACATGAGCAAGAGCCGTATGGGCGAGGGACAGTGCCGCCAGGATAGCAAGAAAGCCCCGATGAGCCACGGCAACCGGAGTAGATTTCAATGCACCGCTCCTCTCGTAAAGCAACCAGGCCCATTCCGACATGAGATACGGTGGTTCAATTGCGTCCTCGTCCTGGGCGTTGCTGACTAGTTCTTCGGTGGATACAGCGTCACTAGAGAAACCGGGGATGAGAGTTTCATCTGGCTGGCAGCTGGCCCGTAGTCGTTGATGACGTGCTCTGTTTTACCCCCCATTCCAAGCGTGAAGGTCATCATGTTATGCAGAACGACGCCGGGTTTCTCAGGGACTTCGAAAGAGTGTCCTTGCACCACGAACGGCTTCTGAGAATTGAAGAAATAACTTCCCAATCCCCATGCTTCGTGCTGAGTGACTTTATCCGCCACCTTATACGCGGGATAGCCCTTCATAGTGCTCCCCGGCACCCTCGCTTCGGGCCAGGCGGGATTGCTGGCAATTTCGTTTTGATAAAAGAACGTTCGACCGCGGTCTCCGTTCCACAGAACCTGGACTTGTTGGTAATGTTCAACGAAGAGCCCATAAGCGGTCACATCATTACCGTTCACCACGAGTCCGTTCGCGCCCACGTTGGCGTCCCAGCCGATACTCGGACCGTGGTCAGCCCGCCAGAGCCACGAGTCGTCAATCACCACATCCGAGTTGTTGATCTCTACGCTCCGCGTCGCGCTTCTTTTCCCCTGATCGCCAATGCGCGCGAAGATATCGTAAAGAAAGGTTGGGTTAGCCTTGTGATCTTTGGAGGCTCCGCCCGGACCCACCTGCAGAAGAGCCTCCGAGTTCACAGGTCCGGCGTTGAACAGAATCCCGGCAATCTCCACTCCGCCCACGTCTGACACCGTCAAACCTTCGCTACCGTTTTCGGGCTCAATCGTGGCCATTCCGAGGCCCATAACTATAGTGTTGGGATGTGTCACGCGAATCGGTTCGGTTACGCGGTAAATCCCAGGAGTCAGAATGAGATTCTTGCCCGCGCTCAACTGACGGTTGATTTCCGCAGCCGTCATCTCCGGGTGGGCAAGGAAGAACCGACTCGTCGGCAATGACTTGCCCTCCAATTTGGGAGTACCCCAAGTGACGGACTTCGATTTTCGCATCAACGCCGGAACGAAGACGCGGAACGCTCCACGGTTGTCGACATACAAAAACGGTTTCTCTCGACTGAGAGGAGCTTCAGCGATGTTGCTGATGACCGGCGATTGGAATGTGATGACCTCCGGTAGCTGAATCGACTCCGGGCTTGTTGGTGGAGCGCCCGTTACGCCGACAAACACCATGTTCCACATTCCGCCCTTCCATTCTTTGATGGAGGAATTGCGAATGAACCACTGCTGCTGGCGAGCCGCGTCCACTGTGCCTTCGATTTTGCTATCGGCGATAAAGCCACCGCTGCCTGTTGAATTCTCATGAAGGACCAGGTCGCCCTTGACGTGCATGCGCCGGAAAGGCGCCGCCTGAGAGACTGCCCAGCGGTCCACGCCATCGGGAGGGATCACTAACATGTTTTCTGCGGAGCGCCAGAAGCTCACCAGGATGCTTCCTCGCCCTGCTGGATCCATCGACTGCACATGTCCGTGAATGGTCACGTCGTCCGGAGAAAGCCCCAGGCCCGCGATCTGCGTGTAGTACGCCGCCTTTGCGTCGACCGTATACGCGCCGGGCATGAAGAAGATCGCGTATCGCCCAAGACCATATTCGGCTTTCTGCTGCTTCTTGGCGATGTTGTCGATCTGGCACTGCATGTCCGCCGGAGACATGCTCGGATTCAGAAGAATGACGTTCGGTCCAAAATCCGGAGTACCCGGCAGGGAGGATGCCTTCTTGAAGGGTTCCTCCGGACACGCCCTTACATCCGGTTTGACTTCTGCCGCGGAGACCGTGGGTTGCGACGCGGCAGGCCCCGACGAGCCATTCGCCCGTGTCGCATCGAAGTCGCCGCTGATCAGGAACTCTACGATGGTCATCGTTCCGGTGATCTTGGAGTCCCGATCGACCGTCCCTTCATATTTCATGGTCAGGGGTGATCCGTTGTATTCCGAGTTGATGACCCAGCCCACCTTATTGCCTTCAACAGACCCGACGATCTTGACGTCCGGCCTCCCTGCGGCCGTACATGTACCGGTCAGTTCACTACCCTTTTGGCTGATCGTACAAGACATCTTGCTGCCGCCGGCCGATTGGTTGTGGACCTCCCAGGTGCCGCTAAGGGAGTGATCGTCTTGCGAGGACGAAGAAGCAAGCGCAGAGGACAAGAAGAGGCATAGAAGTATTTTTTTCATGAGTCTTTCCTTTTGAAATCGAGCTTATAAGGCGCATTGGGTCGGCGAAGCTAATTAAGTCGGATGGTCCCAGTGCCCGTGCAGGCTCGTCTGAGACCATCGCCCGTTTCGAGCGCTGACCGTTATCTTTTCCGCAGACCTTCAACTTCCTTAACCGCGCTCTTCAGCCTCGCGGGCTGGCGGCGAAACCGTCCGATGCGACTTAGTTGTCCGGAACCAGGAGCCTCATCAGTTCTTCGTCGTGATGGTTGCGGACTTCGCTTTTAGTGTTCAGCAACATGGTCGCGCCGTTCTCGCGTGTGTACGTGGGCCAGTTTGGCAGTTTGCTGTTATTCGGGTTACCCGTCCGTGCAAAGTTGATCCATGCCTGACTGACCTTATCCGCCAGCGCGTATGCCTCTGGTCCGCCCCCGCTCACTTGCTCGGCAATCTCGGTGTTGTTGAACACGAAGGGAATCTCCATGCAGTGGTTGGCACGGTTGCGACCATCCAGGACGGGTGATTGCCACGTGAACAAATACATGTACACCGGCGCGCTCTTTTGGTCGGCCTTTAACTGCGCAGTGCGAATCGTGCCCGGACGGAAGATCGTGTCCACATAGAGCCAGTCTGTGTACTTCAAATCCGGATAGGCTTTTCGATATGCGGCTGCTACTGCGTCCGATTTGTCGCCGTAGGTTTCTTTAAGGTACGCCTTAAAATCGTCCATCGACCAATTCTTTGACTCGCGCGTCCGCGGAATAAAATCGGCCATGGGAAACTCTGTTAATGTCGATCCGATCAGCATGGGTACGTCCCGCGAGATTGCCGTCGCTTCATTCAAAAATGGTTGAGCGGGGATAAAATCGCTATCGACCATCGGGGACCACATAATGCCGCGGCCGGGACCACCCTTGATGCCCATTTCTTCGCTCACCTGCTTCAGAGCTTTATCGCCAGCCGCATTCAATTCCGCGTAGGGCATGGTCTGCAACTTGTCGACGTCCGCCGGGGCTATTTCCAGGTTCTTGAGTACCAGTTCGGCAATGCGCCTGGTATTCTTCTGCTCGGCGAGGGTCATGCCCAGGTTGCGAGCTGCGCCGCTTTCGACAATCGCCTTATGAAAAAGGCCCTTTGCCGCCGGCGTGGCCATGAGTGTAATGACCTTTCCACCGCCACCGGACTGACCGAAGATGGTCACGTTGTCGGGATCGCCGCCAAAGCTCGCAATGTTTGCCTTGACCCATTCGAGCGCCGACACCAGGTCCAAAATGCCAACATTGCCGGAGTACTTGTACTTCTCGCCATATGCCGAGAGGTCGAGGAATCCAACAACATTGAGCCGGTGGTTGACCGAAACGACGACGACATCGCCCTTGCGGCTGAGATTCTCACCGTCGTAGGCCACTTGCTCGATCGAAGACCCATTCGAAAAGGCGCCTCCGTGGAGCCACACCATGACGGGACGTTTCTTGCCGTCGTGGATCCCCGGAGTCCATACATTCAGATTCTGGCAGGCGTCGTTCGAAATGCCGTAGCGATGCGGAGTCAGGAACTCGCCCGTATCGTCGACCGCCTGCGTGGGAGGCATCGGCGAGATGTAACCGTAGGTCAGCGCAGTATGAATGCCGTCCCAGTGGGCGACCTTTTGCGGGGGTTCAAAACGCGCGGCCTTCGCATAGGGAACGCCGCGATACGTGTAGATTCCATGATGAACGAAGCCTTGGAGTTCGCCCGACGACGTCTCGACCACCGCAATGCCCGATCCAGCCAT
>WNGR01007993.1_pt1 | contig 11188 bp, 12 predicted proteins | sample 5407581 | NCBI WGS metagenome assembly WNGR01 (sample SAMN13153383, study PRJNA577476) | soil metagenome | isolation source: 80 cm soil or saprolite under Garry oak tree replicate 2 | place: USA:California | collected 2016-06-15 | reverse complement strand
CTCTGGTCTGGAGAATAATCTAGAGGCTCTAGATCCTACAGAAAGTCACCCAGTAAGTTACAGCCATTTTCAAATTGATGGAGCACTTTCCGAAAATAGCTTGGGTAGGCAGGGTTTCGGGAACTCCCATTGGCAGAAATGCCAAGCCTTACTTGAGCCTTACCTTTTTTTTTTTGAAATGTTTTGGAAAAAAAAAAAGATTAAAAAAAACATAAGACTAGTTATCCTCATTCTCCACTCAACCCTGCAACCCAACTTTTTTTCAGAAAGTGCTCCATCAATTTGAAAACGGCTGTAACATGAATGGACATCCAACTTCCCAGACGATGACATATATGCATTCAGATCTGACTCAGTCATGAGCCAAAGTGAAGGGTCAAATTGGTCAAAGAGGTTCGATTCAAGTCGAAAATAAGACTCTACACTGTGACAAACCCAAACCAACATGATGAATGGTGGTGGCACCTGAGAAGAGGGGCACATGCAGCCTCACCCACTTTACTCACCCTCACTGGCAGGCTACAGTGCAACTCAGGCTCCTCTAGGAGGCTCCTTGAACCGCAACCACCACCATGGGCAGTTTCTTCCCACACCCAGGCAAGGATAAACCTTTACACCATTAAAAACCAAAAAAAAAAAAAAATGAGTAAATCTAAGAGCAAATCCCACTTGTATTAAAGATGCCACCAGACATAATAGCCTACCTGCTGAAATGTAGGATGTTGAACATTGAACACGGCCCTCTCAACCTCAATGCCGCCAGCTCAACCAGAACTCCGTTTACATCAGCTGCCAAATACAACCACATAGCCAAACAAATACCAAACAGACACGTCAGCCACCACACATGAGATAAGCAAATGGCCTGCAAGATGATACAGGAAGCACAAGCGCAGCTCGACCTGAGGGAATTCAGAGTGTGCTAGATTAGGGCAATTAACAGGAGGCCCACCAATAACAAGATAACAGTCATAGTGAAAAATAAAAAAGAGAACCCTTTCACCCGGCTTGTGGAGGCGACTCAGGCTAGTGTGTTGGTGGCTCCAACTAATTTTTGGCTAAAGCTGAAGCCACAGTTGATGGCAATACCTGCCCAGCCAAGCCACATGTGGCCAAAGCCAGCATTTTAGTCAACTCTGACTGAGCTGGCTGAGTGCTGGCTGACCTCGCTGAGCCAGCTACAGCCGCCTTTCTTACATATCGCATCACACAATGAGCCGGACACCTCCCCAAAGCACTGCTATACTCCCTGCAGGAACTCCTGTACACACCCACAGTTCAACTGACAGGTTTTCTCCAAAATATGAAGATAGAGACATTATTTTTGGATGGCTGTCCGATGAGATGGCGTCGTTCTTTGTTGGCCTGATGCCTCTGCAAGAATTTTTGGATAATTTCTTGCCATCAATGTTATGTTACCACAGAACGTTAGCCTTGACGTAGGCTTGGTGATGGCGCGCGTGATGACTTAGCTATGGAGGATATACACGGACTCTCGATAGTCACGTGATATGCTTGGTCACAAGGTCCGATGACACTTGGACACGAGACAATGGTCACTTCTTGAGTACAAGTAGAGAAGAGAGGAAACTCTTAGATTCACAATGTAGAATGGAAGATGGTGGTGATTCAAGAAGACCAAGCTGGAGTCTTGGTCCTTGACGACTACAACTTAAGTACTACACAGAGAGGGCTTTAAAGCGCCTCTTGAACCTGAAACCAAGTATCGCTATCCTAGGGTCGAGTCATACTATCGTACATGTGATACTCTGGCTGACTGATGCGTAAGTCCGTGACTAATTACCGCTTACTCACGTAGCCACAACCTATGAGTAAGTGTCTTGACGCTGACATGTAACATCACCCTCTTTTCAGCCTTTGCACCCACGCAAGATCTCCTTGTTGACGTGAAGCGCATCATCCACGAACCCTTGATTGTTTGCGTTGATCCTCTTAATTGCGTCAGCCATCTCCAACCGTCGAATAGCTCCCAACTTAGCTGCTGCCAACTGTCCCCACATTTCTTCATTCTCCACTAAGATGGTCTCTATCCTCTCCAGCTTGGTCGTCACCATACAGAACCAGTGGACCTCTGCTTTGAGTGACAGATCGCCCTCTCGGTCGATCAGTCGGTCCGTGAACTCCCGTCCTTGTGTGTCCGCCTTGAGGTAATTGAGCTCTCCAGTTACGTACGTGGGTTTGCCATCGAAGGCATACACCGGTGAGGCGTACAAGGGCTTGCTAAACACCTTGTCTGAATCTTTGTGGAGTGCGACCACCAGCGGGTTGGGGGCCATGATGGCCTGCATGTAGTGAGCCTGTTGTGTGGTTGACTCGCAGGGTAGACGGATAGGGTAGTTGATGTAATGGACCCCCTGGTTAGGGTTGAACCCGATGGGGTCCTGCCTCTGCATTGCAGCGGGCATGTACATCTTCTTGTACAGTGGGTACCCACTGGTCGTGAGAGCGTACAGGGTCTCGTTCAGGTCGTCAGAGTCGCGATAATTCTTTATGAAGGGATGCTCATCTGGATACCAGTCCCTGACACTGGTGGTACAGCTCCAGGGTCCCTTCGTCACTGGTGTGCTTGGCGGCACAGTGCTTCCCGGGCTACCTTCGTGGCGTTTCTCTTGTATACAGCTTGTGCGAACTGCTCTTCCCTCCACTGTATGCTGACCTTCTTCGGCACTTGCGGCTGCGGTTCCTTCCATGCAGGGAGGGATTCGCAGTACTCCTTCAGCCTCCCAAAGCTCATTATCAAGTGCTTCGGTGTTGGCTTGGTGAGTTGGTGTGGCTCCCATCCCACTAGGGTCTGACATTTCTCGCAATACGGGTGATAGTGGATGCAGGTACACTGGTACCATCTGGAGATCTGAGAAGACCTCTCGTACTTGAGCCAGCTCTTCCTCTGTGAGGGGAGCGGCGAGTTCATTCTCATCTTGGACGTGGGGTCGTATGTACTTCTTGGCACAGAGTTCTCGTGCCTCATCATAGGTGACAAGCTGAGAGTCAAGCTCGGCTCCGAAGATTCGCTCCAGTGATCCGAGGTAGTAGTCGTTGGTGGCATTAGACATGGAAGACGAATGAGTAGTCGTTGTGGGAGCTGTGAGAGGAATGGCGGGGTACTTGCCTGTTGTTCCCCCCCTTATATGTCCGCCTAGAGCGGTTCTTGAATTTTTGAACTCCCTTATCACTTCAGGGGTGTGTATGTCCTTGTGATCGACCCATTCGTTGTCCGAGTCTGGATAGCCCTTCCATTTGATGAGGTATTGCCTTTTACGTCCTTTGCCAAACTGCCAAGTGTCTAGAATCTTCTCGACTTCATATTCCTCCTTGTTATCAATGAGGTCTGGAGTCGGTCTTGAGTAATTTGATCCGTGGATATCAGTCTCTTGGTAGGGTGTGAGAAGATCGATATGGAATACGTCATGAATGCTCCACTGCGTGGGAAGTTTTAATCGATAGTTGACAGGGGACATCACCTGGACAATTTGAAAGGGGCCATGTCATTTGGGTGCAAGTTTGGCGGTTGGTTGATTGGTACGTAGGTGGCGTCCTTCTAGCCACACGAGGTCTCCTTCTTGGTATTTGGGCGTATCTTTGTGTTTGACCCATGACTTTTGTGCCTTGACCATCAGTTCCTGAGCGCGTTGTCTAGCCCTTTTAAATTGATCTAATCTCAGCGCTACCTGTGGTATTGGCGATGGTTTATCCATCCAATCAGCTCGTGGGTTAAACCCGTATAGTACAAAGAAAGGGGACTCTCCAGTTGTCTCATTCAGCCAATTGTTGTGTGCGAATTCTGCTAGTGGCAGATAAGCGTGCCAGTTATCTTGACGCTCGTTGACCCAGAATTGTAAGTACTGTTCTAGCCATTGATTCGTACGTTCTGATTGTCCGTCTGTTCGGGGGTGGTATGCTGTTGAAATGTTTTGCGTCGTCCCTGTCCCTTTGCATAATCCCCTTATGAATCTCGAAGTGAACTTTGGGTCTCTGTCACTGATGAATTTTAGCGGGAGTCCAAACCGTGGGAATATGTGTTGGACTATCAGTCCTGTGGTTTCTTCGGTGGTCATACTTTCCTTGCAAGGGATAAACACCACCGCTTTGGTACAGTCATGATCGGTTACAGTGAGTATCGAGTCGTATCCCTGTGAAACAGGCAGCTTAGTGATGAAATCTAGAGCTACGGTTTTGAACGGCATAGCTTCGTGTGTGGGAAATATAGGTGATAGCGGAGCTTTGGTGGGTCGTGTATTGATCTTGTTCCTTTGGCATTCCGCACATCCTCGTATGTAATCCTTTACGTCTTGCTGCATGTTCGGCCACCAGTATCTGCGGCTTACCAATTGATGTGTCTTGTTAATTCCAGGGTGTCCATACACTGGCGCATCATGGTGGGCCTGTATGAAGGTCCGCTTATGTTCCATTCTTCCTGTGACCACGCGGCGTCCTTCCTTGTACCATACCCCTTCGACCTTCTTTAAACGATGAGCGTTGATCCATGGTTTGAGTAACTCCTCATCTTGGGCATATATCAGGTCTGTCGCTTCCATTTCCTCTTGAGCTATAATCTTCTGCATGGGAGGGGCACATTGTGTTGTTCCTGCCCTTACGAAGACGCAATCTGGTAGTACGACCACATCTTTGTTGTCGTCTTCTCCTTGGTCATATCCTAGGCGTCTTGACAGTGCATCAGCTCTTCCGTTCAATCTACCAGGGAGGTGACGTATCTCGAAGTCGTATTCCGACAATTCTAGTACTTCTCGTGCCACTCTCCTTGATATCCTTTGCGGTAGCCTCCAATATTGCAGGTTGAGGTGGTCGGAATATATGATGATCTTATGAGGGGATCCCGCAAGCAAGGGCCTCCAGTTCCTGAGTGCCATTACGATGGCCAGGAGTTCGAGGTCATAGATGTCGTAATTTTGTTGTGCTTCGTTGAGCATTGCTGAGTAATATCCTATAGGGTGCTTTTTACTGTCCTCTTTTCGCTGTAGAAGCACCACTCCTACTGCATATCCTGAAGCGTCTACTTCTAACTTGAATTGATCGTCTAGTTTGGCATGTGCCAATACGGGTTCTGTAGTGACACATTTTTTTAGCGCATCGAAAGCTTCTTGTTCTTCCGTTCCCCATCACCATTCTTGGTCCTTGCGTGTGAGCCTGTGTAGTGGTTGTGCAATGAATGCGAAGTCCTTGATAAAGGGGCGATAGAAGTTGAAAAATCCAAGGACCTTTCACACTTCCATGGCATTTTTGGGTATTGGCCATGTGTCGACGCCCGCGATTTTTGCGGGGTCCATTTGTGTCACCCCCTTTTCAAGGATTACCCCCAGGTAATCCATAGAAGATGAATGAAAGAGGCATTTCTCCGGTTTAAAGTAGAGGTCATGGAGTTGGGTGATTTTGAGGATGTCGTGGACTGTGCGTCAGTGATCATCCAGGTTTGTATGGGTGGCGATTCCAATGTTGTCCATGTAGATATGGATAGTCGTACCGAGGGGCTTATGCTTGAGAATGACGTCGTGATAGATGTAGTTCATCATGGTCTGGAAGGTCACTGGCAAGTTGGTGAGTCCAAAGTACATGACCGTAGGTTCGAAAAGTCCATATCTGGTTTTAAACGCTGCCTTCTTTTCGTCTCCTTCACGAATGCGTACGTTGTTGTACCCCCATCGAACGTCGAGCTTTGTGTAGATGTGTGCGTTACTGAGATCGCGGATGAGGTCCGCGATCAAGGGAAGGGGGTATTGATTCCGAATGGTAAGGGCGTTGATCTTATGGTAGTCTTGCACCGGTCGCAATTTACTGTCCTTTTTGTGGACAAAGAAGAATGACAATGCGTATGGAGATTTCGACTCACAGATATAGCCCTTCTCAAGTTCGTCATGAAGGAATTTTTGTACCGCTTCGTCTTTGATTTGGTTCATTGGGTAGACCTTGCAGTCCACTGCTTCTGGGGCATCCTTCTTGAACTCAATTGCATGGTCCCAAGCTCGTTTTGGCGGAAACTGCTTTGATTCTTGCTCACTGAATGTTGTAGCTGCTAGTTGACCGTTGTCTTCTGTCCCTTTTATCTGTGCGATTATCGGGTCTTTTCCTGGAATAAAAGGGTTTACAGACCGGAGGATAATGGGTAGTTCTTTTTCATTGATGACGCCGCTTTTCCATGTAAATTGAGGTTTGAAGGCGGCCATCCATGGATATCCTAGTATGATATCCTCGTTTCCTATGTTTGTGACAAGGAATTGTATTGTTTTTCAAATTCCCCCGGTTTGTATATCGAGAGTGATGTAGTGCGTGATTTCTCTGGCTTGATTTGCCATATTGTTGATATTCCATATTTTTTGTGGTCTTTGTAAGGGTTGCTTCCCTAATTTCATATGTCGTATGAAGTTTTTGCTCATGAAGCAGTCGGTTGCTCCAGAGTCTACAAGTGCTTTGATGTCGGCCATTGTGTTGCTAGTTCTGATAGAGATGGGGATGTGCATGGATCGAAATCGCGTAGTTACTATTACAGAATTGAACTTATGGATTGCCCTCACCCAGGCCAATGGGTTCAGGCATGTTGAAAACCCTCTCTCCTGACAAGATCTCTTATTATCAGTTCTTGTACGTCTTCCCCTGCCGTCGCTACTCCTCAGAGCCATGAATCGGCTTGCTGTTGTGGGGTCTGAGTGTTTGATCATGCAATTGAGGGTTGCTCTTCATCGCATATACTTCTGTCATCTACTATTGCCTCGCGTTCTTGACTAGGACGTGGAGTCCAGTTGCGCGATTCGTTGGATCTGTTCCACATGTGCTGAGGACAATTGCGACTTAGATGTCCCTTTTTATGGCACGTATAACACTCAACTTCGTGTAGGTCTCTCATCCTTCCTCCTCCTCGTCCCCTTTGCATGTATCCTCCTCGTGGGACATATCCCCCATGGGGCACGGCTGCAGGGTTTATCTCTTCACTTCCTGCAACGCGTCCTCTCGTTCGTCCTGCCGATGTATCCATTGCGTTTGGATCAGTCAGCATTTGTCAGGGTATCCACCCCCTTGGGCAGGACGTAGTTATGCTGCCGCGGTGTGCCTTCAATCATGCTTTCATATGGATGTAATCTTGTTGGCGGTTGATGGCCGCTTGCTTCCATTGTTCATAGGTGGCTGGCCTATCGAGCTCTAGAATCTTTTGGTACAGCCCCGTGGGCAGCCCATCGGTGAATACTTCGATGGTTTGCGGTACGTCAAATCGGTACTCAGCTAATCAAATAAGTTCTTCGATTTCGATGATATAGGTGTCAATATCTTCTCCTTTCATTTTAACCCCTGCTCGGAGTATTGATTGTGCGTTTTCTTTTGCTAGGCTGTCCGCGAAGCGTCGTGTAAAGGACGCTGCCACTTCATTCCAGAGTCATTCATCTGCAGTATTGATTCCCCCTTGTATCTGTCGGGCTAGCCATCGGTTGACTGCCATCACCCATTCGTTAACTCAGGTTCCTTTTATATAAGTGAGGAAGAACATAGCTTGTCGGTATGGGTTGATCATGAGGGCGTTATCATTGTTGACTGCCCAGTATAGCTCCCATTCGTTAATGAAAAGTGTTGTCTTCTTCCTGTCACCATCGTAAATTGTGGGTGGTTCGCCCACTAGCTTTCCTTGATGGGCTTGCGGCATTGGTAGTGGTGGTGGTCCCCAACCGCCTCCTGGTGGTCCTTCAGGTGGTACTCCTCCTCCTCCTGGGTATCCTCCTCCTCCCAGAAAGCCTCCTCCTCCTGGAAATCCCCCTCCTCCAGGGAATCCTCCCAGGAAGCCTCCTCCTCTGGGGAGTCTCCTTTCTGGTCGATCATCTTGTGGGAGTCGAATAGGCGGTAATTCTGGTAGTTGTTCTGGTCCTCCACTTGGTGGGTCAGCTTGATCGGGTCCTGCAGCTCTCCTCAGGGTGGCTTCCTCGTCTATGATGTTGACAATTCGTCTGATTCAATGTCCCATACGTCCATCGATAGTTTCCTCTGTATGTGGCGGTTCGGTCATTGTAGCCATTTCAGGTGGGTTAATGTAGATGGACTCAGCTAGATTGGCAAGACCTTCTTCTTCGGTAGTATTGCCAGGTTGTCCTGATTCAATCGTATCTTCGGACTGCTCACTTCCTTGTTCTTCCCCTCCTTGACTATCTGTGGATGGGGCGGGGGTCCTTGGTGTTAGGGGTATTTGTCTGTCTATGGCTCCTACGTTTCCGGATGTTTGTACTTCGTCCTCGAATATGTCACAGCGGTAGTCAGGTCCTGCTGGCCTTACTACGTTCCACACTGCCTTGGGTGCGTTCCAAGTGATCTCGCACCAACACACGTAGATATGGTTGAACTCAACTGGGTAGTACTGACTTGGTCTTGTGGGGATATTGACGAAGTATCTGGTGCTTCCTTGGACAGTTCTCCACCTGGCTTCCTTGAGATATATTAGAGGGACGTTTCATTCTCCTCTTTCTTTGATAGTATATGGCGCGAAGGCCCAGCATTCTCTGGTTGTAAGGTGCGCCACAATGAGCAGCTTGGTCTTAATGTTACGTTACCATGGAACGTTAGCCTTGATGTAGGCTCGGTGATGGTGCACGTGACGACTTAGCTATGGAGGATATACACAGACTCTTGATAGTCACGTGATATGCTTGGTCACAAGGTCCGATGACACTTGGACATGAGACAATGGTTGCTTCTTGAGTACAAGTAGAGAAGAGAGGAAACTCTTAGATTCGCAACGTAGAATGGAAGATGGTGGTGATTCAAGAAGACCAAGCTGGAGTCTTGGTCCTTGATGACTACATCTTAAGTACTACACAGAGAGGGCTTTAAAGCGCCTCTTGAACCTGAAACCAAGTATCGCTATCCTAGGGTCGAGTCATACTATCGTACATGTGATACTCTGGCTGACTGATGCGTAAGTCCGTGACTAATTACTGCTTACTCACGTAGCCACAACCTATGAGTAAGTGTCTTGACGCCAACACATAACAATCAACCTCACTTGACCACTCCAATCTTGTATTCGAATGGGGAATATTTTCTGGTATAAAGGAAATGGCTTTGGAAGCTGATATGCACAATAAATTTGTGAGTTCAGAGACCCCTCTGCCCTTATGAATCCAGACATTTTTCCTAGGTTGAAATTGTTGTGCCACATCTCCAGAATTTAATTCTGATTGACACATCCCACAAGAATGACAAGGCACCATACACAAAGTTTACTTTCTCATGTCGGCCAGACTGCTCCATTTACAGTAATGGCAGTGGTCACAATTCAGAGTTCAACTTGTCTCTTGTCGAATTTCTCATCGAGTTCAAGACCACAGCGGATCAAGACCCTTTCGTAGTCGACCCTCCGACACCACCTGAGAACAAGGACCCAACAGTAATGAACCCCTTCATGAGCATGTCATCTCCTGGTTGCCAGGTTGCAGGCCAGATCACTGCTTATGCCACTCTGGTACTGAGCGCTCAGTACTGCACACACACATTCCTCGTCCTCGTTTTCAAGAAATATGCCAGATTAATTCAATAGGACTGCAGTGGCACAGTCGTCACAGTGCTGATGTATTACAATGATGAGACACACCTTCTAAACTTTTTTGTCCACTACGACCATGCAAACCCTGAAACCCGCGGCCATGATTCTACTGTCAGCCCACCCACCAAGGACGAAGACTGAAATGCCCGAATGCTCAGTGACTTGGCCAGCGCAAAATCGCTTCTTGCCGTAACCGTTGCCAATCCCACTCACCTGCAACAATCAAGCTGTTATATCATCTGTGGGCCTTGTACTCAACCCAATATCCCAGCTGGTCGCTGGACTCGGACGTCAGTCGCTTACAATGTCTGAAGGAAGAAGCACATTCTTCTGAAAGATTCCTGGCAGGTCTTACTGGACAGCGTCACACCAGAAGGTGAGATTTATGCAAAGCTCCGTCAAAACTCAGTTCCCAACATCCCATTTTGCTCATGCGCCGGTGATGTTGGTGACAACACCCATCACAAATCCCAGATGCACAAGTTCGTCGGCGCATGTGGGGGACATATGCAACTCACGCCTCACTGGCATTATCGTTTGGTTCTGGATATGATTGGCTGGAAGCTGGAGAGGTTCAGCCGCAGCTGGGAGGTGGTGAATGTGATTCACGCTTCTTTAGTTGGTGAGTTGGCCAATGTTCGCAGTCAGGCAATGTAAACTGACTCACCTTATAGCTCACAAGGCCGCTTTTGATGCTGGTGTTCTTCATCGAGACATCAGCGCCAGGAATATTATGATTGTTGACGACGATGAACCCAACATCAGAGGTGGCATGCTGATCGATTGGGATCTCTCCAAGGTCATTGATCCAGACGAAAGCAATACCGCACGTCAGTATACGCGCACTGTGAGTAAAACGTCTGATGCAGCACGCCTCCCGAGCCCTGACATCTCACCAGGGAATGTGGCAGTTCATGGCCGTGGATCTTGTCCAACGATCCTCAATTCCCCACACTTTCGTTCACGACCTTGAATCTGCCTTCTGGGTGATGCTCTGGGTCGTCATATTGTATATGCCAAGTTCCTGGGATATAGGAGATCGCTCATACTTCCTCAAGGAGACGATGAGTCCTAGGGTCTACGATAACAGCGGTGGTCGAAACAAGCCATACTTCATGCAAACCAAAGACCCGATTTCAGGTCTCGAACTCAAACAGAACCCCATCATTCTCGACTTACTCAATAGCCTGAAGAAGACCCTCGGCGTCCATCACCGGCAGCGGCCATCTGAAGTCTCAGGGTTTGACCCTTTGGCTATCAAAGCAGAGACGGATGGAAGCGGCACGCTGGAGTCCCCTGTTTCCTTAGGGGACAAGATACGAGAATACGACGCATTGATGGAGTGTTTAAAAGATCATAAAATTGTCCTCAATATGATCAACAAGGCACTCAAGACACCAGGCTGGCCTAACAATGACGTTGCCGATCCCCAACCTCTTTCAACGTCTCGTGAAACGGAGACCAGCCTGCGAACTGGCACTAAGAGGTCAAGGTCAGCAGCCGAAGAGAATGGTGTATTTGGTCCTCTGCCGGCGGGAAAGCAGTCAGGAAGTGCCTAGAAACTTTGTGTCACTCGTCCTCGTTGAACTACATTTTATACTCTTTCTACTATGTCCACTGAATTCTACGCCCTGT
>WNGR01007991.1_pt1 | contig 11189 bp, 13 predicted proteins | sample 5407581 | NCBI WGS metagenome assembly WNGR01 (sample SAMN13153383, study PRJNA577476) | soil metagenome | isolation source: 80 cm soil or saprolite under Garry oak tree replicate 2 | place: USA:California | collected 2016-06-15 | reverse complement strand
GGAATGGTTACGAGACCTGTTGGTTCTCAGACAGTATCAGGCACAGTTACCTCGAACCAAGGAACTCCCGCAGCAAAGGTCGGCACCAATGCGTGGCAGACAAATCTCTGGGCAGATTCACTGGCGACGCCAGGAACCACTGTTCAGGGGCAGATAGACGATGGTTCATTCGCCATATCCGGACTTAGACCATTAGTAACCGAACCGATCGGTAGTGGCGGGACTAATCTCCAGCAAGATGCCTCAGCCAATCTCAAGGTCGCACAGCAAGGAACCCTAACCGTCTCACAGAACCTCCTTGGACCCACTGACAAGCCGGACATTACTGCGAACCAGTCTAGAACTCTCAATGTCCTCGATAACAATCTTCGGCAGTTTCAGGAGCGACAGATTATGCTTGCTGAGATCTCCGCATTGAACTCTCTCATCGCCTCAGACAACGGCCCGGGAGCTCGCAATTACCAGGAACTGAGATAGAGTGGTACAAGCAGAAACGATCGTAGGACCGCAATCGAAAGCTGACGGATCCCAACTAGCTCTCCGTTCCTCAAGAACAGGAGCAGGGATAGTTGCCGATGCGCACGGCCGATACCAGGAAGCCACGATCAGAGGCAACGTCTACTCGCTAGTTCTAACAGCGACTACGACAGGTGTCGCCGCCGGTAACATTGCTGGAGCAGCTGCAGCCGCCGCAACCCAATTTGTTCTCTGGAATCCCTCAGCCAGCCAGAAAGGACTGGTTCTGTTGAAATTTGGCATGGGCGTGATCTCCGGTACACCCGGTGCAGGACCCATGTTTCACGGAATGATCACAACGGTCCCAACGATCACGTCAATCGGTGGACCCGCGGTCAACAATCTCACAGGCGCCGGCACAGGGTCAGTCGCCAAGTTCGTCGCATCGGCAGCGGGCACTGCTCTCACTGGTGGAGGGGCACCGACAACGTTACGTCTGGCCGATTTTGCATCTACAGCGACGGCTCAAGCATCAGTAGGAGAACTGAGAATTGTCGAATATATTGACGGCGAGATCATTCTTCCACCTGGTGTTGGCTGGGTCCCTCTCTGGGGAGCAGCTGGCACTTCGTTACTGAACGGGTATTCGATTACCTGGGAAGAGGTACCATACCCATGACAGTCTGGCGGGTAACCTTCACCCTTCACGATTCGACTCCAGCACAAGCGAACATTCTGACCACGATCCGGACAAATGTCGCGCAGCTCACAGACGGTACGAACAATCAGGCAGTCTTGTAGATTCAGAAAGTCGGATAATTGTCAAGAGTCATTATTGTAGAACTTCTCGCACCACTCTTGCTTCTCGGTCTTGGCCAACAGCAACCCGCTGCTTCCGCACTCGGTGGAGGACCCGAAGATGCAGCCGCTTTCCTCTACTGGCTAGTGAAACAGCCCCAACGACCCACGAGACGGTTCAATCCTAGACGCATGGATGCGCCATGGAAGAAACAACGCCTGAAGCGAACTCAGGCGTTGAAGTTGGTCAAGATGATGCAGGCGCTGCAGCATGCCCGCCTAGTTTCCGCTTACAATCTCCGGTAGAGACAATGGGCATCAACCTCGACACCGGTCCAGCTTCCCCTTTGGACAACAGACCCGCAGGACCACCCGAGAGAATCTGCGCGATCTGCGGAACAAGATGGCGCCACGAAGAGGACCGGGCAAGTCCATGTGGCCATGTCGACCCGAACGGAATCCAGACAGTCGACGTCGAGCAACCTGCCACAATTCTCCGTCCGAAGGTAAAGGTCGAATACGTTTCACGAGGATCTAAAAAATGGAATACAAATGCGGAAGCTGTAGAGAGATAAGTGTCCTCTCTCCAAAATCCAAGTTCTGCCCGATCTGCGGTTCCAGCAGCCTTGTCCTAGTTGTAAAAGAACTGGCTGAACCTGCGCAGAAAGAAACTGTTGGCGTCTACAAGACTGCAACCATCGCTGAATCCGAACCTGACATTGCACCAAAAGAGGAAGAGGATCGTCCACGACGCAGACGCTAGAGGAATCACAGAGGGCTCGGAAGAAAAACAAGACCGAGCAAGCCCAACAATGGCTGGAGGATCATAACATGCGAACACATCAGTTTACCATCCGCGAAAGCGCCCCACAAGGCCTTGTCGCCTTCAGAGCGCGCATACTAGCAGCTGTACCAGGCAAGAGCCTGAATGGCAGGATCTACACTCGAGAACTGCTCAAACAGACCGCTCCCCTCTATCCCAGTTCCGGGGTCAACCCGAGACCCTTCACTCTCGACCATGATATAGAACACTGCGAAAGAGTCGTAGGAATGATCACCGGCGCCCGCTACGACGTCGAAGAAGCAATGAACGGAGACCAGATCGAAGGTCTATGGCTCGACGCGCTCGGCTACATGGAAGAGAAACTCTTCACCAAAGTGGTCGGGTCCAAGACTGTTCCACCCTTCATCCGCGGCGTCTCAATCGGTGGCGAAGGGGAAGGAGAATGGACAGGCAACGGGGTGCTGATCCGGAACTTCGAACCGGCAGAGCTCGCCCTAACACCGTTCCCGGGGATCCCCCAAGCGCACATTGCAACCATCAACCTCATCCGAGAACACTACCTGAATCCAAATTCTGAGGCGAAAAAAACGACTATCCAGATTCGGGAGAATGACCTCTCCCTAGAAGATGCAGAAAAACAAGCAGCGAACGACACGAAAAACCCAAGAAAAATACGCGAAGGACCACTGCCCTTGCCAGACCGTGGAATCAACGACGCTAGACCCGGCCTTCCAAAGCCAACGGTCCGTACCAACGTTCTCCACATCCAACCCCAAACAACCACGTCAGCTGATACCGGTTTCAAGCTAGGTCCTGAAGATGACAAAGGATCAGCTGCAAGATCAATGACCGCTAGTGGAACAAGCCATCAACGTGGAAGAACTGGCATGCCGACAGAAGCAGCCCCAGGAACAGCGGGCAGTCCAGGCAGCAAGGATGCAAAGACTGCGAAAATCAAGATTCCGAAAACAGGGAACACAACAACCACCAGCCCGGGACCAGGCAATCAGTCACCATCTGGCACTGGAATGGATTCTGAAGAGGAAGAAGAGTCCATGCAAGATCTCGGCGACCAGACACATCCTCATCCTGCGAAAACTGACAGATCTCTCCAGAAGAATCCCATGATGGGCAAGCCTAGCTCTAACCCTCACGCCAAAGATGGCGAAGAAGAGGAACGGGCTGAACCCCGATCGAGGGAACGTGGAGATGCTGTCCGCGAAGAAGAAGAGGAGGAAGAGGAAGAGACAGCGGTCAAGGCTGAGGACGAAGAAGAGGAAGAGGAGGAAGAACGCCAACGTCCACAGCGCATCAAACAGCATGGTCCAAGTCCTCACGCTCCAGGCAAACCGATTGGCAAACAAGGATCCAAAGCTAACCCTGCAACTGGTGGAAAAGGCGACGCTCACCAACCAGCCAACGCGTACGATTCTCCAAGCGATCAATCCTCTGAAGAAGAGGAGGAAGAGATGCAACGTCTCCGTATCAAACAAGACGACGAGCCGGTGGGCGTAACTCCTGGCGCGAAACCTGGCACCGACAGTTCTGACGATCGCCCCGAGGAAGAGGAGGAAGATGGGGTCACGGTCGACCCGATCCGAAAGATGGCGGGCCAAGGACAGAACATCAACGCTAATCCGACCAAGGAAGAGAAAGGTCCACAAGTCCTCTTCAGCGAAGCCGAACCCATACAGGCACGAGCATTCTCTCTACCCACAAATTCGGGAATCCTAGCAACTCTCAGCCAGCTCGCAACGCCTGAGAGAGCGAAACAGGCAATGGAGCAAGGTGGTGTCGAGGAGCTCGTCAAGTCCCTCACAAGACCGGATCACACCATGACCCGAGAGAATGTGGCTCAGCTGATTGAAGCATGGAACCGTGGCAAGATGCCCAAAGAGGAAGCGCCAAGGAAGATTGTCATACGCAAGCCTGGAATAGGATCCTCGAAGGACGTCAGCATCCCCGATGCCCGACCAGTTCCAGAAGTCGCTGAGACCGTTGTCAAGACCCGTAGCGTGACGAACATCGCGCCTACAATGGCAGCCACAAGCGTGTCGACCCTACCGATGAGCAGGTTGGAGGACGTTCTCAACGAGGAGAAGAAACGGCCCTATAGCAACGTCAGCTACCTCAACCCGGCCAAGCGTGCTTGGAATCGCGCCGTCCAGGAACTGATCCAGTTCCAGTAGATTCTCCCGGAAAGCAGAGTCAAGGAACTGGAGAAGGTTGTTGGAGAACAGCATCAGCACATTGAAGCTTTGAAGGCGGAATTTTCAAAGCAACACGAGCTCAAGGGTTTTGTCTGAGAATTGATCACCCTTCCCACCATCAAGAAGGAACTTGAGAGGAGGAAGACTTGATCTCTTTTGGAAAGAAAGAACAGGGCCCCCACGACGCCTCATACCCATACCCACATGGGGGCCCGTTCTTTTTCTTCGAATATCGGAGTGATTGGCTTGGTCACGGACGCTTTAATTCCTTTCGGGAATTGGTCCACTGAACTGTCCTAAGTGCCGGAGGAAGATGCAGATGTTGCGCGATGTCTCCAACACAAGATATCGTGAGACCGTTCATGACTGCATGTGTGGCTACTTGCTTGTGAGCTGGGGAAACCCTAATGCAATTCTTGGCCTAGTGATCAAGCAACCTCGATAGTCGAGAGAGCCGTCGAGAATTCGCGTTGGTTCAGAGCGTGATAGACCTAGCATTCATTCTGAAACCGGGTCCTTCCTCTCGTTCTTCGACTTGGGTTCAGGAATAGGAGGTGTTTTTGCACCTTTCATCACATCGAAGTCTCGCCTTTCAGCTGCCCACTCGCTCCAAGATTCCTGAAACTTTCTCTTGGATTGCTCCTTGTTCTCCTCCTTCTGATCTGTCATTGGCTAGCTAGGATATGACTTGACCCATATAAATGACCACAAAGATCGATTTGAACCGTGAAACGAGTTGGGAAAAATTAGATCTCTCCCTCGAGTCGTTATTGAAGTGGACAAGAACGCAGAGGGGCCGAAGATTCCGCAACCGAAGCGAAGACGGGTAAAACGCAAAAAGAAGCGCAGCACGTAAGGAAGAACGTCCGAACTTGGTACTTCCATCTCTTGGGGATACGTTCGTCGTAGTAATTCTAGTGATTCCTGGATTCGTCGCCGTCAAGATTTTCGCAAGAGTGACTGCACTTGACCACAAGTTGTCTGACTTCGACACAACCGTGTACAGTCTCGCAACGAGCCTAGCCATCTATGTTCCGTTCGTTCTCCTTACAGGACTGGACAATTTCGACAAGATCCGAGACTCTATTCTGCTTCCAGGAAATCTGGAACTAATAAGTCTGCTTAGCGTGGGCACAGGCGGAGTAATTGGCACTTTTGTAAAGCTGCTCTTCAGAAAGAGGTTCCATTGGGGCGATGTTTGGGAGGGAAGTGTAGTTGAGATTGAAAAACGACTAAACCCGCCCTATTTCGTCATTGTCCACACCGTCGACAACGAGGAAATCGTTGGTCAGATATCTTCCGCCGGTGCGCGTCACCAAGCAAAAGATCTCCTGCTCGCCGAGCCGAAATTGGTCATCAGAAACCAGAATCTAACGGTGAGAGAGCAGATGCCGCTAGGGACCAGCGTGTATATCCCCGAGCACAGCATTACAAAACTGGTCTTCCTGTCAGAACCTAGGCCTTAGGCTAATACACGGTGAGATACAGCCTATACTCTTTTTCGTTTTTTCTTCCGCACCACGGGATTCTGGGGTTCTGGGATCGTATGGGTTACGCCCCCTGACCCTCTGCTCACTTTGAACGATTTGTACTTCGATTTGACCATAGACCAAGAACGCCGTGAATGCTCTTAATATTTCTTGAATAAAATCGGAGTGCGATCTTTTTCTCGCGTCTCCCAATTGCTATCATAGGATCCACGGCCTTGTTGCAGCGTTTCAGATCCCTGATGTTACGCATTATCCTTCATCATAAAGCCGTGAAGGGTCCAGAAGCTGGTTGGCAGAAAATTTTCTTGCTTGTGCCCACCTGGCACATTTCCTAGTAGCCCCCTACATGCGACGAGCTCTGGTTTCCTTCAGGGGAATCCCGCGTGAGCACGTCGACCATTCCATGTGGGGTTACACCGTTCGAGAGTAACCAATCTAAAGGAGGAACAATGAAAATTTGGCAGTGGCAGTAGGTCCAGCAATGAGCGCTCAATCGCTCGATTTCGGGCGATTGACAGAACAGTACAGCAAACTGACAGTGCGTGAAGTCATCAGTTCAACCGGTGGAGTCTCACTAGCCCAGCTCGTCGCAACCCGCGCAGCCATACAACTGCTCACCCTAGTTGACGCAAGACGATTTACTCGAGTAGAGCTCGTACCCCCGGGCGGAGGTACGACGTTCCACTTCCAGCAAGTCGTAACACCAACACCATCCGCGTCGGGCGAACCGAGCTCAGACATCACACTCCAGGATCCGACGCTCACCGATATTACAGCCGCCTTGACAATGTTCCGAATTGGGACGTTCATCGGCGACATGGCCCAGCGCCAAGCAGCCGTCAACCTTGCAGAGGTTGTAGGAATTGCTCACGGCAATGGGATCAACCAACAGATGAACAACGACATTTACACCGTACTAGCAACTAACAGCGTGGTCTCGCGAACCGTCGGTACAGCCGCTGACGGCAAAACAACGAACTATGCGTACAGCGACATTTTCAACATACGCGGTCAGATCGAACGCCAGAGAGGAAGACCTGACACGCTTGTCACAGTCCCACAATCACCCGCTGTCTCGACCGGCGTCGAGATCGGCTGGTACCCCTTCGTACAAAGCAACATCACCTCGGTCCAGTTCACAGCAGCCCTCGCGGACTATCTAAGATCAGGTAGTATCGCAGAGATCTTCGGGCTCAGGCTTTTCGTGGATAAAGTCTACGATAGAGGCATAGCCAATTTTGGATCATCCGCGAATGACACCATAGCACACGTGCTCGTCTCCAATGAAGCAGTTGGATGGGCACAAGCAGAAGACATTGTCAGCGAGGTACAACGGTGGGCATTGCAAGTCGGATTCCGAATCGTGACACATAGCATCGGCAAGACCGGGCTCATTCTGGACGCTTTCACAGGCTCGATCAAACACGCCTAGCCAGATTTTCTTCCTCCCGTCTATTTTCACGCGGGAGCAATCCTCAGTATTTCCCCATCAGATCATTCGTTCATTCGTTCATTCGTTCATTCGTTCATTCGTTCATTCGTTCATCCGTTCATGAGTAATCGTGTAACAAGATGGCAAACGCAATCACCTTCCCGCGAGACTTGCGCGGAAGAACTGGCCCTGGCGGGTCCACAGTCGTACAGGTCAGTGACTACCACGCCAGCCACCTGGTACTCGATACCGCCAACACTGCCGAGACAAGTGTCGCAATTCTGAATACTTCCACCTGGCGCGAAGCCGTTGTGCTAATCAATGTCTCAGCGATCGCAGGTACAACCCCACAACTGATTTTCAACTGCTGGCAACTAGACCAAGGCGGTAATAGGTATCCTTCGCCCGCAGCAGCCCCTACTAGCAACGGGTTTCTTTCACGCACCATAACAACCGTAAGCCGTACGAGAGACATTCTCACAAGTTTCGCCGCCGCTATTCAGCCCATTGGGTCGACTGTCGAGATCACATTCAATACTGGCACATCAGCCGGCGCCTTCAGCGCTACAGTGGACATTGAAATCCAGTTCAAGAGCGCCTGACGAGTTCTGCCCAACGTTGTCTACACCTCTTGGCGAAACTATGACGCCAGGACCGATAGTGGCCAGATCTTTGTCGAATGTCCAATCTGTGAGATAACCGAGGAATTCGAGACCCGAGTGGCCGCGCACGCGTTCGAGAAAGCCCACTTCGATTCTCCGGATCACATTCGACGATTCTACTTCGCAAGGTAACGCTACTTGGACACTCTACCAGCTCGCTACTATCGGAACGGCAAGAGGATCGATGGATCCTATCCCTGCTTCAGCTGTCCCTACGGCGACAACAAGACTTGTAGCATGTGCGTGTTTGCAAGATGGAACGTCGAAGGAGTCCTAGCCGGGTTCTCCCCAGACCAGGCATATCGAAAAGCACACAGCCAGGACGCCGCACAGTCACCTCTCCTGCAAAGAATAGCAAAGCAGCCCACGCCCCTCGAGAGAGGATTTCCAGCAAACGAGGTGCTGCCCCGGGTCCCACTCAATCCGTTGTTCCCGGTTCCAACTTACAACAGCATTACAGCTTCTCTTTCCAAGTTACGACAGATCCGGAGAAAGGCTGGATGAGCCAGAGCTCAGTTGAAAAGGCCGCGTGCACGAGGTGCCATACCTTCACGGCGGGGCAGACAATTATCGGCGGTTTTCTCTGTGAGGAGTGCATCCGAGTCTTCATCATTCAGCATCAGCTGTGGGGTTTACAGGCTTACGATCGTAACAGGGTCATACAGCAGGAGGGTTTGAGATATGAGCAGCACGTCAACTAGCACCGGAACAACGCTCCAGCTCCAGTATCAGGATCTGCAGAACAACACCCACAACATTGGCTATCCGATAATCACCCTACAACGCCGGCTCTCAACCCGATCTACGACACTAGGGAACATTGCGTTTGCTGAAGACTTCCGTGCCCCAACCATGGGAATGTATAATGACGGAGCAGGATCAGCTCATCGCGACTGCGAAGTCATGTTCGGCAGCTACCCCACAGTACGGCTCGACCCCCAACTCAACATCCTGGGTGCCACCAACCCGGGAACCGCAGGACCTCTCCAGAGCGGCGTAGTGTTCAAGTCCAGGATAAAGGACAATTTTTCAGGAACCTGGTCCCTCGAGTTCTGGCTCCGCTTCACCAGCGGAAACATCCTTGCAAACGGCAATTCTATCTCAAGCTGTAGCATCTACAACCGTGATGGCACAAACTTCTATGGAGGACGCTTCTGGTTCGACACCTCCTCTGCGGGAGGAAGCGTCGCCCTCAAGTATCTCAACAGCGCCGGCGTCTGGACCCTCTTCGATACATGGCCACAGAACGCCCAGTTCCATGGCTACGCGCCGGACGTAGGACTCTTGGATAAGGTCGGTGAATGGCACTATGTCAAGGCAGTAGTCGACCTCAAAAACAAACTCTACAGCAGCTTCCAGTTCAATGACCGGCTGACAACATTCGCTGCTGCAACCGGCCTCCTACAGACCGCAGATGTGGGCCCACAAGATCTGCACTTCAGCACAGAATACGGGAGCAATAGTGCAGTACGACGCTGGATCAACATTGCATTCCCATCTGGAGCGCAGGAAGCATGAGAAAAGATGTCATTCCAATGGTTCCAACCCAGGGAGGCGGAACTCCCCCGGTCACCATCACCTCTACCTTAACCACTCGAGAATTCCCCGAGTTCGCCAACTTCGCCCAGGCGGCTTTGTATCTCAACGTGACCGCGATGGTGGGAGCTGGTGGAACGTTCATCGTGACAATCCAAGAACAGGATCCGGTCTCTCTTCAGTGGACGGACGGCTCAACGAATCACCCGGCTGCGATTGTAACATTCACCACTGTCACACAGGCCGGCCCTTTTCCTTGGATCCAGAGAGTAACAGTCCAGCCTTCTTTCGGGATCAGATACCGGGCAGTCTGCACGTTAGCAACAGGAGCTACCAGCGTGAGCTTCAGTCTCTGCGCCATCGTTGGCACCGAGGCAGATGGGACATGAGCTATCCAGTAATTGCCAGGTTCAAGGTCAACACGTACTGCACCGCGCTTGACGTTTCCAGCATCCTCAACCTAGCCTTCAACTCTGCAAGCGTCCCCAGTCTTACTCAGCTGAACGATCTTATCGTTCGCGCGACCAGCTTCGTCGTCCAGATCAGCGGGCACAATTGGGCCAGCCAACAAGTTGTAGAGACACACGATGCAATCGGATCCGGTCAGCGAGCCGGCGCGATCATTCTCCGGAACAGACCGGTCATCAGCGTCGACAAGGTAGAATGGTGGTACGCCGGTATCTCCGCGTGGATGCCAGGGCTGCAAGGTTTCCCCGAACAATCAGTGGGGATCCTCGTTGGACCATCAGGCTTCGTAACCAATTCTCCAACATTCATGCAGAATCAGCAACAACCTCAGACCTACATCGTCTACCTTCCCGAGGGAAAGGTCATCTGGAATACCCTGCGGCTGGACAGCAGGCTTCACTATCGGGTCACATACACGTGGGGCTACGCCGTACCGCCGGACTTCATCCGAGATCTCACCTCGACAATGGTCGTCCGGGACATTCTCACGTTCTGGGCCTCCCAACTCAACATCCAGGAAGACATCAACATCTTCAAGAAACGGTTGGACGAGAAGATTTTCCGGTTGACGTCTAGGGCTTCGCAGCGCCCGGCAACAGCGATCGGGTAGGATCGATCGGTTATGAGCAGTGTCGAGCCAGCAGTAGCAGTTCTCAACTTGCTCTACAACAACTGGACAGCCACACCCGCCCAGGACACTGGGACTGGTGCAGATCAGGGCATTGCGACCAAGGATCCACGAAAGGTCCACTTCACCAACAGATGGTTCGCGCCAGTTCCAAACCGTATTCACCCTCACCAGATCACGGTTCGACCACTTTCCAAGCCCTACAAGCCGATCACGATCGGCAGTCTCACTAAATACTCGAATTTCGAGCAGATCGCCATCCACGTCTGGGTTCTACCGAATCCCCAGCTGACGATTGAAGGAGCTCACGCTGATCTCTACAACATGCTCCAGGAGATACGTCGCATCATCAGAATTCTCGGAGAAACCGCCGGGTCAGGAATACAGCACCTCTTGTTGAGCCCGTGGCAAGACAAGAGCGAGCTCGACAAAGACGCTCCACGCCTCCACGTGGAAGGCCGGGCGACCGCGATCACCTTCGAGATGAGCACAAGCTGAGGTGAGAGAATGAACAGAAAACTAGCCGCCTTGATCATAGTAGCCTGCACTCTCGCATTCGAGATCCCAGTCTACGCCGGGCTCATCGGAACCCAGCAAACGACAGGTCACATCCGGATTGTCAATGGCGCCAATGCTGGGATCAGTGTTACGCCGACCTTTCTTGAGTTCGGCAACGTTACCTGGGGTGCAACCGTGACTAAGCAAATCACCGTTCTCAACACTGG
>WNGR01022052.1_pt1 | contig 11190 bp, 20 predicted proteins | sample 5407581 | NCBI WGS metagenome assembly WNGR01 (sample SAMN13153383, study PRJNA577476) | soil metagenome | isolation source: 80 cm soil or saprolite under Garry oak tree replicate 2 | place: USA:California | collected 2016-06-15 | reverse complement strand
CGAACTCGCGGCCCGAAGCGGAATCCAAAATGACCGTGTCTGTCGAAAATTCGGGCACGTTGAGGAGCGATTTCGAATCTTCCACTGGCAGGGCTTTGGCAAATTGGATTCCGGCTTCGGCCAAACACCCGCAAAACTCCGCCGATTCATTGCCGTGCAATTGCAAAGCATCGATAAAAGGCAGATGACTAATTCGAAACGCCTCGTCCCAACTCGGGTTCACCGTCACCGCGACCTTGCAGATTTCCTTCGGCAATTTGTCGATCCAGCCGGCGTCCGCCCGAATATCGATGTAACGCTTGCTTCCGCGAACGAGATTGAATCCGAGCGCATCCGCGCCGGCCTCGATCGCGGCGAGCGCGTCTGGCTCATTCGTGATCCCACAGATTTTGACGCGAACGCGGCCGCCTGAGCGCAACTTACCGCCAAACATGCTCGCGATTATTCGCCGGGGTCGATCACCCGACCGCGAACCTGTTTGATTTGGCTGTGATGCGTCAGCACGTGGACCCGTCCGTCACTGCCGCGAAAGAATGCGCTCAGAAGCCAGCTCACAATCGAGATGATGATCGCGCCAAAAATCGCGCTCCAAAACCCATGCACTTTAAAACACGGCACAATTTCGCTCACGAACTTCAACATCAGCGCGTTGATGATCAAAATGAAGAAGCCGAGCGTTACCAGAATCAACGGAATACTCAGGAACAGTAGAATCGGTCGAACAAAAGCGTTGATGATTCCCAAGAGCAGCGATGCGCCGAGCAAACAGCCGATCCCGGTGTAATCAATTCCCACGATTGGCGCCGCCACAAACACGGCAAACGCCGTGACGAACCAGCGAAAAACGAAATGCCGCATGGGGCACGTTATTGGAAGTTTATCTTTTCGCCAAGCAAAGTTCAGAAACTGCTTGTCAAGCAAACGCCCCTCGCTAAAGCGTTATTTTGGGAAGGAATTTTAGTTGTGGCGAAGAGGAAAAATGGAATTGCAAAACAATTGGTGCCTGACGCGGTCTCGATGGCCGGCGACGGCAAAGTGGACAAAATCAAGGCGGGCGGAGGATCGACCTCTCCACGGAAAAAATCTCCGCCGCGAAAAAAGCTGGCTCCTGAGAAGACAGACCAGCCAACAGCAGCTCAGCTCGGCCCCGAGCCAACGGATGAACAGATCCAGACCCGCGCTTATTTCATATCCGAGCGACGCCGCCGATTCGACTTTCCGGGCGACGCAAATTCCGATTGGCTGGAGGCCAAGCGACAGCTTCTATCCGAAACACGCCACTAGCGTTGTAGCCGCGTCCGCCGCCGGGGGACGAAACGTCCGCCGGCTAGGATGATGTGGCCGACTGGATTGCGGGAACAGCTGCTTTGATTTTTTCGAGCAGGCGATTGATTGCAAAAGGCTTGGCCACTAAACCGGCTACGCCAGGCTCCTTGAGGAGCTCTTGTGCCCGCTTTTCCTCAGCCTTGCCGGAAACAAGGATAAGCTGCGGCAGCTCCCTAATCGGCTGGATATTTTGATAAACCTTGGCGATCAAAAAAAATAACATCGAGCCGTCGATCATCGGCATTTGAAAATCGAAGATGAACAGGTCGTATTTCTTCTTGAGCGCCAGTTCGAACGCGTACTCCGGCTTGGGCGAGGTATCGACCTCACACTGGAGAGACGCCATCAACGCTTCACGCACCACGCGCAGAAGTGCGACATCATCGTCTACCATCAAAATGCGTTTCGGCTCGGCCGCCACGGCGTTCATTTACCACGAATGGACGCGACTAAGCACGAATGAATTGTAGGGCAGGCGCATCGCCGGCCGACTTCTAAGATGGCAAGCGGAGCGCTTGCCCTACAACCATGCATTCGTATTTATTTAACCAGATGGAAAATGTGATTGCCGATCTTGCCGCCGCCTTACGAGAGCGGCTTGCCATTATCAGCGACCAAAACAGTCGGCGCGATCCGGAAGCGCACGCCGCCCGGTTGCGAGCCGTTTCAGAGAAAATCGAGAAGCTCGAAGCCGTGTTACCGAAACCAATCGACCCGCAGCTCGCCCACTTTCTCCAGCGCAAAAGCTACGACAAAGCCTTGGAATTCTTGCAAAACAACCGCGTCTAAAGAGCGCGGTTAGCGCGAATACAGCTCGACGATCAACTGTTCGTTGACGATCGGCTGCATTTCTTCACGCGACGGGATATGCGCGACTTTTCCTCTGAGAGCGTCGCGATCGACCGTCAGCCAATCCGGCACCGGTACAATTTGAGTGAGCTCGAGATTGCGGAGAGCGAGCTGCCGCGATTTCGGTTTGTCTTTGATCGCGATCTCGTCGCCGGCTTTCACATTGAAGGAAGCGACGTTGACGTTGCGACCGTTGACCTGGACGTGCCCATGCGAAACGAGCTGGCGCGCCGCGTTGCGAGTGTTGGCCAGACCTAGACGATAAATCACATTATCGAGACGCGTCTCGAGCAGTTGCAGCAGCGTTTCACCGGTGACACCGCGCTTGCGGAGCGCGTTTTGGAAAATCCGGCGGAACTGTCGTTCGAGCAGGCCGTATTGATAACGCAGCTTTTGCTTCTCGCCGAGCGCGATCGCGTAATCGGATTGTTTGCGCCGCGAGCCTTTGGGCCCATGCATCCCGGGTGGATAATTCTTTCGTTCGAGCGACTTCGACGGTCCAAAAATCTGCACGCCGTAACGGCGGCTGATCTTTGTTTTCGGTCCGGTGTATCTACCCATAAAAATCAGACGCGGCGTTGTTTCGGCGGCCGGCAACCGTTATGCGGAACCGGCGTGACATCGCGGATCAAGGTGAGATCGAGGCCGATCGCCTGCAACGCACGCACTGCCGACTCGCGTCCGGCACCGGGACCTTTAACAAGGACCTGGACCTCTTTGAGCCCGTGGCCCATCGCCTGTCGCGATGCATCTTGTGCGACCAATTGCGCCGCATACGCCGTGCTCTTGCGCGAACCTTTAAAACCAACTTTCCCGGCGCTCGACCAGCCGATCACATTTCCGTTCAAATCCGTAATCGTGACGATGGTGTTGTTAAAGGTCGCGTAAACATGCGCGATGCCGGAATGAATGTTCTTGGCCCCTTTTGCCTTAACTATCTTCGGCTTCTCGACGTCGTCGGCATCTAGCGAAAGATTCTCGCGTGGGGCTTCAGCCGGCGCTGTTTCTGGTTTACTTGGCTTCGCCGGCCTTTTCGCCGGTTTTGCCGCAGCCGCGACCAGCGCCGCCGTTTCAGGAGTGGGCGTTGGTTGCGCTGCCTCTTCTTTCACGTCGGCTGTCGGAGACTGCTCTTCCGCTTGTGGCTTCTTCGTTGCCTTCTCCGCTTTGGGCCTCGCTGGTTTTTTGTGTTCAGCCATCTTGATTAAACCTTGCCTGCTTTTGCTTCAGGGTTACGGATCACGCCGACCGTTTTGCGCGGCCCCTTGCGCGTCCGCGCATTTGTCGATGTTCGCTGTCCACGCACGGGTAGACCGCGACGGTGTCGTTGCCCGCGATAACAATTGATCGCCTGCAACCGTTTCAAATTTCCCTGAATGTCGCGCCGCAGGTCGCCTTCGATTTTGATTTTGTTGTTGGTGATCGCGTGAATGATCTCGTTGATCTGCTGAGGAGTCAGTTTATTGGCACGCAGATTGGGATCGATGTTGGTTTGCTCCAAAATCTTGCGCGCGGTGCTGAATCCGATCCCATAAATATAGGTCAGTGACGCTTCGATGCGCTTGTCCGCTGGGATTTCAACTCCGAGTAATCGTGGCATTGGTAATCCTTTAAAAATCAGCCCTGGCGCTGTTTGTGGCGCGGATTTTTGCAAATCACGCGCACCACATTCTTGCGCTTCACAATCTTGCAGCTTTCACAAAGTCTTCTAACTGACGGTCGCACTTTCATGTTGGTCGAAACAAAAAACGCGGAGCCATTTCCGCGTTGTCACTTCTGGCGGAAGGTGATCCGCCCCTTCGACAAATCGTAGGGAGATACCTCTAGCATAACTTTGTCGCCGGGCAAGATACGAATGAAATGGAGACGCATTTTGCCGGAAATGTGGGCCAAAACCCGGTGGCCATTCGGCAGCTCGACCCGAAACATGGTATTCGGAAGCAGCTCGACGACAGTGCCTTCTACTTCAATTGCGTCTTTCCGCGCCATGTCAGGATTTCCGGCCCGTCTTTGGTAATCAGGACCGTATGTTCAAAATGGGCCGATCGCGTGCCGTCAGCCGTGCGCACCGTCCACCCGTCATCGAGGAGGCGAACCTCTGCGCTGCCGATGTTAATCATCGGTTCGATCGCCAGCGTCATGCCGGATTTCAGTTTGGGTCCGCTGCCGCGCCGGCCGTAATTGGGAATTTGCGGCTCTTCGTGCAATTTGCGGCCCACGCCGTGTCCGACAAACTCGCGCACAACCGAGAACCCGTTGCGCGCAGCTTCATCTTCAATCTCTGCGCAGATATCACCCAGCCGAACGCCTTCCCCGGCGATGTTAATCGCGCAATCGAGCGCTTTTTCGGTAACGCGCAAAAGCTGATCGGTCCGTTCGTCGACAATTCCAACCGGAACCGTTGTGGCCGTGTCCCCCACCCAACCCTCTTGAATCACACCGATATCAAGTTTGACGATATCGCCGTACTGAATCCGGCGTTGACTACCGATGCCGTGCACAACTTCATCGTTAAGCGAGATGCAAATGTTACCCGGGAAAACACGATGACCCAGTCGATATCCGAGGAACGCGCTCTTCACCTTCGCTTCGTTCATGAAATCCGCGGCGGCTTCGTCCACTTCCTTCGTTGTAATTCCAGGACGAATCAGTTCGCTCACGCGATCCAGAATGTCGCTCGCCGTGCGGCATGATTGCCGCATCTTTTCTATTTCTTTTGCGCTTTTGATTGGGATCATGCCGGCACTTTATTTTCGATTACTCGCGAAATATCGCCGAACACCGTTTCACGATCGCGATTTCCATCGATTCGGCGCAAGATCGACATCTTCCCGTAAAAATCCGCGAGCGGCTGTGTCTTGGTGTTGTATTCGCGCAACCGCGTCTGCAATACGCTCATGTCATCATCGCTTCGGCGCTCGAGCCGCCCTTCGCAATAAGGACAAATCGGACGGTCAGCAAATTTTGCGCTGTCCATACTGGTCGTGAAACCGCAGGTCCGGCATTGCAGCCGCCCCGAAATTCTAGCGCGGACCGTTTCTTCCGAAACCTCCAGCCAGATCGCCGCGTCGAGGGACGTGTGGAGGCCGCTCAAAATAGATGCCAAACTTTCCGCCTGCGGCAGTGTGCGCGGAAATCCATCGAACACGAAACCGTATCCGCCATGCAAGCGCAGCCAATCTTCGATCAACTTCACGATGATTTTGTCCGGCACTAAATCGCCCCGCTGCAGGATTTCAGCCGTCTCCAATCCAAGCGGCGTCCCTAAATCTTTCTCGCGGCGCAAAATCGCGCCGGGCGACGTGACCGGAATTCCAAATTGGCGGGTGATCATTTCCGCCTGTGTTCCTTTACCGGAACCGGGAGCGCCGAGCAAAACGAGTCGCCGTTTCACTTCGACGCCAAAAACGCCGCCACTCCGCCTATCACAATAATGGCGATGCCAACATACAGCCACATCAGTGTGCGTTGCGCTGCGGCTTCACCGCGAACATAAGCAGAGCGGCCGGTGAATCCGCCGCGCACCCGACCTTTGCGCAGAAATCCGTCGTAATGCCGCTGAATCAAATGCGTTTCAACCTGACGCATCGTATCTAGCATCACGCCAACAATAATGAGCAAACTTGTGCCGCCGAAAAATTGCGCGGTTACAGTCGGCACATGCAAACCCTGGCTGAGCAAACTCGGCAGCACCGCAATTAAAGTGAGGAAGATCGCGCCCGCGAAAGTGAGACGCGTCATGGTGTAATCGAGAAAATCCGCAGTTGGCTTCCCGGGTCGGACGCCCGGAATGTAACCGCCATATTTCTTAAGATCGTCTGCGATCTGCGATGGTTGAAACTGGGTCGCGACCCAAAAATAGCTGAAGAAGAAAATCATCGCAGCCAGGACGACGTAATGCAGCCATCCGGTCGAAAGCATTTCTGAAAGTTGCCGCGCGGTCGGACTGTTTGGGAAGGCCCAGCTCACGATCTGGTTCGGGAATAACAGGAGGGCCCAGGCAAAAATGATGGGCATCACGCCGGGATAATTCACTTTCAACGGCATGTACTGCGTGTTGCCGCCGTATTGTTTGCGACCGACCACACGTTTGGCGTATTGGACCGTGATCTTGCGCACACCTTGCGTAATCGCAATGACTCCAGCGATAACACAAAAGAGAAACAAAATCATCAGTACTCTTCCGCACGCCTTGCGTAATCGCAATGACTCCAGCGATAACACAAAAGAGAACCAAAATCATCATTACGAGCACCATCGGATTGACCTGCGTCGCCGCGCCGCCGCTCGGGACAAACGTTTTCCACGCCTGGGCGAGCGCGGCCGGTAATCGCGCGACGATACCAATGGTGATAATCAACGAAATGCCGTTCCCGATGCCGCGCTCGGTGATTTGATCGCCCAGCCACATCAACATCAATGTTCCGGTGGTGAGAGAAATCACCGTCACGACGCGAAAAACCCATCCGGGATCGTCGACTAGAGGAATGCCCAACCGCGCAATCGTCTCCGAAATTCCCGGCAACGCAACGCGATAAGCTTCCGGATGCTGGAATGAGATTGCGAGTAGATATCCCTGAAAAATGCAAAGGCCGACGGTCATGAACCGGGTGTATTGCATGATCTTTTGCCGTCCGCCATCTTCGCGAGCGAGTCTCCCCAATTGCGGAATTACCGCCGAAAGCAGCTGCATCATGATCGATGCGCTGATGTAGGGCATGATCCCGAGTGAAAATATCGCGCAATTTTCCAATGCGCCGCCACTGAACAAATTCAACAAAGCCGCGAGATTCCCGCCGGATTTTTCGGTTAACGCGCTTCGAAACCATTCCTGCAACACCGCCTGATTGACTCCGGGCGTGGTGATCGCCGCGCCAAGTCGCACAACAACAACGATCGCCAGCGTGAACAAAATTCGCCGCCGTAACTCCGGTATCTTGACCGTGTTGAGAAAGGCCGAAACCATTTAGAAATTCACGCCGGCGCTACCGCTTCTTGGAAGCCTTCTTTTTTGCCTTCGCCGTTGTCGATTTTTTCTTCGGCTTAGTTGCGGCTTCAGGTTCTTTGGCCGTTTGATCGACATCGTCGGCGCCCGCCGTCGGCTTTCGCGTTGCCGCTTCCCGCATCGTGATCGTTCCCCCAGCCTTCTCGATCTTTGCTTTGGCCGATTCGCTGACTTTGTCCGCTTCGATCTTCAGCGCGTGCTTCAATTCTCCGTCGCCCAAAATTTTGATTCCAGCAACATCGCCACGCACGAGCTTCGATTCGCGCAGCAATTCTTCGTTCACCACCGTGCCGGCTTTAAATTCGTTCAGATCGCTCAGGTTCACGATCGCGTAGGTCGCGCGAAAAGCGGCGTTGTTGAACCCACGCTTCGGCAAACGTCGAATTAGTGGCATCTGTCCGCCTTCGAATCCAAGACGAATGCTGCCACCGGAGCGTGCCTTTTGACCTTTGTGGCCTTTGCCGCTCGTTTTTCCGTGGCCGGAGCTTTCGCCGGAACCAAGTCTTTTGACCCGATGCCGAGCGCCCGGACGCGGCCTAAGATTATGCAACCGCATCATGTCACTTGCGCGGCCGCTTTTCCGTCGCCGCCGCCTTTGATTCCGCGCACTTTGAAAATTTCATCTTTGCGGCGCAACGATTTCAACGCTGCGATAGTTGCCTTCACCACATTGGCGTGATTACTGGAGCCGAGAGATTTCGCGAGCACGTCACGAATTCCCGCCGCTTCCACGACCGCGCGCACACCGCCGCCCGCGATCACCCCGGTTCCCGGTGAAGCCGGTCGTAACAGAACGCGCCCGCCACCAAACTCGCCGATCGTCTCGTGCGGAATCGTGTTTTCGTGAAGTGACACTTTTTCCATCGATTTCCGCGCTGACTCGGAAGCCTTGCGAATCGCTTCCGAAACTTCGTTTGCTTTTCCGAAGCCGACACCAACGCTGCCGTCGTGATCCCCAGCCACGATTAGCGCGCTAAAACTGAAACGCCGTCCCCCCTTCACGACTTTTGCACAGCGATTGATGAACACGACCTTCTCGGTCGTGTCGCCTCTTGCCGCCGGCGTTCTGTCCTGATGACGGGAGTCTGGTCGTCTGCCTTGTCCTGGTGCTGCCATGAAATTAAAACTTTAATCCACCTTCGCGGGCCGCATCCGCCAACGCTTTTACTTTGCCTTGATATTGGAATCCGCCGCGGTCGAACACGACTTTGTCGATCTTTTTTCCAAGCGCGCGCTCGGCAATCACTTTGCCGACAACTTCGGCGCTCGCACGATTGGCGGCGGCTTTGTTTTTCCCAAGCACGTCCTTCTCGGCGGTTGAAGCTGCGATCAACGTCTTGCCCGCGTCATCATCAATCACCTGCGCATAAACGTGTTTACCAGAAAAGTAGATCGACAAACGCGGACGCGTCGATGTACCGGAAATTTTTTTCCGGATTCGCCGATGCAATCGCTCCCGCGCAGCTTTTCGATTGAACGTCGCCATAAAATTACTGGACCGTCTTGCCTTCCTTGCGACGGATTTGCTCGCCGGCGTAACGCACGCCTTTGCCCTTGTACGGTTCCGGCGGGTAATAGCGGCGAATGTCCGCCGCAACCTGGCCGACAACTTTCTTGTCCGCGCCTTGAATCATGATCTTGGTCTGATCGGTGACGGTGATTTTGATGTCCTTTGGAATCGGAAACAGGATCGGGTGCGAAAAACCGAGACTAAGATTAAGATTCGTTCCTTGCACTGCGGCTTTAAAACCGACGCCCTCGATCTCAAGCTGTTTCGTGAAACCTTCGCTCACGCCGACGACCATGTTGTGCACGAGCGCACGGGATAGTCCGTGCAACGCTTTCACGCTGCGAGTTTCCGCGCCGCGCGCGAGCGAGACATGATTGTCTTTCACGTTGCCCGTGATTTGCCGTGGCAATTTCCAGTTGAGTTTGCCTTTCGGGCCTTCCACCGAAATGCCGCCGTCATTGTCGATGTTGACTTTGACTTTGTCGGGAATGTCGACCGGTTTGTTTCCAATTCGCGACATAAAATTTACCAAACGTAGGCGAGCAGTTCGCCGCCCACTTTTTGTTTCTTGGCTTCACGACCGGACATAATACCGCGCGACGTCGACAAAATCGCCGTTCCCATTCCACCGAGCACGCGCGGAATTTCGCCGGCGCCAACGTAACGCCGCAGACCGGGCCGGCTGACCCGTTTCAATCCGGTGATGGCGCAAGTGTGATCGACCAGCTTGTTTGTGATTTTGATGCGCGGATGCGCCGCCTTCGCGTCGACTTCGTAATCGCTGATGTAACCTTCGTTCTTCAAAATCCGGACGACCTCGGCTTTCAGCTTGGAGTACGGCACGAAGATCTCGATCTTCTGCGCGCTCGCGCCGTTGCGCATGCAAGCAAGCAGGTCTGCAATTGGATCTGTAACAGTACTCATGAAATTCAGGCGGCTTGCTCTTGCCCAGCCGGTCCGCCTTCGGACGGACTCGCCGTGGCGAGCTTTTTCGCGCGATCGGAAAAAGGCATTCCCAGTTCGCTCAAGAGCGATTTGGCCTCCTCGTCCGTTCGCGCGGTGGTCACAATTGTAACATCAAAACCGATGTTGCGCTTGATTTTGTCCATCTCGATCTCGGGAAAGATTGTCTGATCGGGGACACCGAGTGTGTAATTGCCGTTCCCGTCAAAACAGCGTGGCGAAACACCTCGAAAATCTCGAATCCGCGGGAGCGCAGCTTTAATCAATCGCTCTAGAAATTCGTACATCCGATCACCACGCAGTGTAACTTTCGCGCCGATAATCTGGTCCTTGCGCAATTTAAAATTGGCGATGCTCTTTTTCGAGCGCGTCTCGGCCGGTTGTTGCCCGGTAATGAGCGCCAGCTCCATTTTTGCTTCGTCCAAAGCCTGCTTGATGTCCGGCTGCGAACCAACCGAAGTGTTAATCACCACTTTGTGAACCCGCGGAATCTGGTGGACGTTTTTGTACTTATGCCGTTCGCGCAAAGCCGGCACCACGCGGTCTTTGTAATGACGGTAAAATTCGTTTTCCATTAGGCCGCCTTCTTCTCAGCCTCTTTCTTCGGCTTCGTTTTCGCTTTCTTTTCGGCCTTCTTCTCGCGCTCGACCAATTTCACGTTCGAAATATGAATCGGTCCTTCGCGTTCGGCGATTTTGCCCTGCGGATTGTCTTCCGATTTGCGCAGATGCTTTTTAATAATCCGCACGCCTTCAACCAGCACTCGCTGTTTGCTTGACAACCCCTCGAGAATTTTGCCGCTCGAACCTTTGAAGTTCCCGGAGATCACCTCTACTTCGTCTCCTTTTTTAACATGAAATTTCATCCGGCTCATAAAACCTCCGGGGCCAGCGAAACGATTTTCATAAAATTGCGCTCGCGCAGTTCGCGCGCGACCGGACCGAAAATGCGCGTCCCGCGAGGATTCAAATCTTTGTCGATGATCACGATCGCGTTGTTGTCGAATCGCAGAAGAGAGCCATCATCGCGACGAATCGCTTGCCGCGTGCGAAGACCGCTCGCACGACTTCGCCCTTTTTCACCGTGCCCGTCGCGCTCGCTTCTTTCACGTTCGCAGTGATGACGTCCCCAATCCCAGCGTAAAGCGTGGCCTTGCCGATCACGCCAATCATCGTCGCCATCCGCGCGCCGGTATTGTCCGCGACGTCAAGTCTGGATCGAAGCTGCACCATAACAATTACTTCTGAAGCACCTCTACTAATCGCCAGCGTTTCAATTTGCTCAGCGGCCGGGCTTCCATAATCCGGACGGTGTCGCCCGTCTTCGCCTTGTTCTCCTCATCGTGCGCGTAAAATCTTCGGATCTGTTTCACAATCTTGCCGAACTTCGGATGCGGCACGCGCGTGATCGTCCGGACCACGATCGTCTTGTTCCTTCGCTCGGAAATGACTTCGCCGACGCGCGTCTTGCGCGCCGCCCGCGTGTACTTCGCCGGCAACGGTGGCGGTTGCGCCGTAGATTGTCGATCTTGGGTTGCTTG
>WNGR01007990.1_pt1 | contig 11190 bp, 14 predicted proteins | sample 5407581 | NCBI WGS metagenome assembly WNGR01 (sample SAMN13153383, study PRJNA577476) | soil metagenome | isolation source: 80 cm soil or saprolite under Garry oak tree replicate 2 | place: USA:California | collected 2016-06-15 | reverse complement strand
CGTGGCGGGTGCGCGTCGGCCTGAATCTGAAGAACCTCGACTACACCTACCGGCCGGTCGATCTCCTGCAGGGCGCGCAGTTCTCGCCCGAGCACCGCGCCGTGAGCCCGCTCGGCGCGGTCCCTTCGCTGGCGGTGGAGGAGGACGGCCGGGTCCGTCACCTCGTCCAGTCGGTGGCGATCCTCGAGTGGCTCGACGAGCGCTTCCCGGCGCCGCCGCTCCTCCCCGCCGACCCCCTCGGTCGCGCCCGCGTCCGCGCGCTGGCCGAACACGTGAACTCGAGCATCCAGCCCTACCAGAACGCCTCGTGCCTCAAGTGGCTGCGCGGGCAGGAGGATGGGCTCGAGAAGCGCTTCGCGACCCACTGGCTCTCCCGCGGGATGGAGGGGCTCGAGCGCGCGGTGCAGGACGGCGCCGGCCGCTTCTGCCACGGGGATGTGCCCACGCTGGCCGACCTCTACCTCGTGCCGCAGCTCTACGGCTGCCGCCGCTTCGGCATCGACCTCGCTCCCTATCCCACCCTCGTCCGCATCGAGGGGGCCTGCCGCGAGCTCGACGCCTTCCGCCGCGCCGAGCCCGACGTCCAGCCCGACGCGCCGCCGCCCGAGAAGAGGAGCTGACCATGGCCCTGGAGCCGCTCGGCATCATCCGCCTGGAGGCGATGCACTACTACGTGCACGACCTGGCGCGGAGCCGCCGCTTCTACACCGAGAAGCTCGACTTCGCGGAGGTCGCGACCTCGTCGCCGGAGCTCGAGCGCGAGGGTCGCCAGCGCTCGGCCGTGTTCGAGGCTGGGGGTGTGCGCGTCGTCTGCTCGCAGCCGACCGGCGAGGGAGGGCGCGCCTGGCGCTGGCTGAAGAAGCATCCGGATGGAGTGGGCACCCTCGTCTTCGAGGTGGAGGACATCGGCCGGGCCTTCCGGCTGCTGGAGGAGCGCGGCGGCACGCCGGTGACCGACGTCGAGTCCTTCGCCGACGAGGGCGGCACCTACCGCACGTTCAACGTCACGACGCCCTTCGGGGACACGACCTTCCGCTTCGTGCAACGCCAGGGATACCGCTCGTTCTACCCCGGCATGGCCGTCCACGCGCGGCCGGAGGGCGGCCACAACCGCTTCCGCTTCGGGATGATCGACCACGTCACCGCCAACTTCGAGACGATGAAGCCGGCGCTCCTGTGGATGGAGCACGTGCTCGGCTTCGAGGAGTTCTGGGAGGTGGAGTTCCACACCGCCGAGGCCGCGAGCGAGCAGCGCAAGAAGGCGATGCAGGCGAAGGGGTCCGGGCTGCGCTCCATCGTGATGCGCGATCCGAAGAGCGGGGTGAAGTTCGCGAACAACGAGCCGTGGCGGCCCGCCTTCAAGAGCTCCCAGATCAACATCTTCCACGAGGACCAGCGCGGTGATGGCATCCAGCACGCGGCGCTGACGGTGGAGGACATCCTCGGCGCGGTGCGGGAGATGCGCGCCGCGGGGGTCGAATTCATGCCGACTCCTGGCACCTACTACGACATGCTCCCGGCGCGCCTGAAGGAGATCGGCGTCGGGAAGATCGACGAGGACGTGGAGAAGCTGCGCGAGCTCGCCATCCTGGTCGACGGCGGAGCCCCCGGCAGCTACCTGCTCCAGATCTTCCTCAAGGACTCGGCCGGCCTCTACGGCGACCCGGACGCGGGGCCGTTCTTCTACGAGATCATCCAGCGCAAGGGCGACCTCGGCTTCGGCGCCGGCAACTTCCGCGCGCTCTTCGAGTCGATCGAGCGCGAGCAGCAGAAGTCGGGGCGAGCGTGATCGAGCGGCTGGTCAGGGGAGAGGTCCCGAAGAAGCACCACATCGCCTTCCGCGACGCGGAGGGCCGGCTGCGCCACGAGGAGTGCCTGACGCGGGCGGGCTTCGATGGCCCCTACACCATCGCCTACCACCAGCATCGGCCGCACGCGCAGCACCTGGTGAAGCCCGAGCACGGCTGGAAGGTGCCGCCCTCCGCCCCGCCCCGGCCCATCGCGAAGCGCCACTACCGCACCCAGGACCTGCCTCAGGTGGGCGGCCCGCCCATCGATGCGCGCGTGCCGCTCCTCTACAACGGGGACGTGGTGGCCGGGCTCGTCACGCCCGACGCGCCCGATCCGGTCTACTTCTCGAACGGCGACGGCGACGACCTCTACTTCATCTTCCAGGGAGGCGGGCTCCTGCGCTCGCCGCTCGGCGATCTGCGCTTCGAGCAGGACGACTACCTGTACGTGCCGCGCGGGCTCCTCCACCGGCTGGTCCCCGACGACCGCCCGCAGCGCTGGCTCTCGCTCGAGTGCCTCGGGGGAGCGGGCATCCCGAAGCAGTGGAAGAACGAGGCGGGGCAGCTCCGCATGGACGCGCCCTACTGCGAGCGGGACTTCCGCCTGCCCGAGTTCCAGGGCCCGCTGGACGAGCGGCTGCGCGACCACGTGGTGAAGCGCAACGGCGCCTTCCACGGCCTCCGGTACGAGGGCTCGCCGCTCGACGTGGTGGGCTGGGACGGCGCCGTCTACCCGGTCGCCTTCCCCATCCTGAGCTTCCAGCCGCGGGCGGGGCTCGTGCACCTGCCGCCCACCTGGCACGGCACCTTCGCCGCGCGGGGCGTGCTCGTCTGCTCCTTCGTGCCGCGGGTGCTCGACTTCCACCCGGAGGCGATCCCGTGCCCCTACCCGCACGCCAGCGTCGACGTGGATGAGATCCTCTTCTACGTCCGCGGCGAGTTCACGAGCCGTCGGGGCGTGGGCGCGGGCTCCATCTCGCACCACCCCGCCGGCGTCATGCACGGTCCGCACCCCGGCGCCTACGAGGGCTCCATCGGCGCGCGCACCACCAGCGAGCTGGCGGTCATGCTCGACTGCTACCGGCCGCTCTCCGCCGCCCCCGCTGCGCTCGCCATCGAGGACGAGGGGTACCAGGAGAGCTTCATCCGATAGCTTTTGCGGATGTTGCAAGCCGATGGCGCTGCCGCTACCATTGAAATTACCATGACCGTGACCATGGATGCCGCCGGTCGCCTCGTCATCCCCAAGGAGCTCCGGGAACGCGCGCACCTGGAGCCGGGCGTGCCGCTGGACGTCACCTTGCGAGACGGCAGGATCGAGATCGAGCCGGCGCCACGCCCGGTGAAGCTCGTCCAGCGCGGCCGTTTCCGGGTGGCGGTGCCGACCGAGCCCTCCGCGCCGCTCACCGAGGATATCGTTCGCGCGGTTCGCCGCCAGCTGCGCGAGCGCGACCGCTGAGATGGCCCGTCATCCCTTCGCGGCCGACACGAGCGTCCTGGTGGCATCGCTGCTCACGTGGCACGAACACCACGAGGTCGCGCTCCTGGCGCTCGAAGAGGCGAGCGCGGAACATCCGATGTTCTTGCCGATTCCCGTCCTCGTCGAATCGTACGCGGTGATGACCCGGCTCCCCGCTCCCTACCGGATCAGCCCTTCGGATGCGCACGCGCTCCTACGCGACAACTTCGCGCCGGCTCGCATCGCCGGCCTCTCCGGAGCGGGCTGCTGGAAGCTCCTGTCCGATCTCTCGGAACGCGGCGTGGCGGGGGGGCGGACCTACGATGCGCAGATCGTGGCCGCGGCCGTGCAAGCCTCCGCCGACCTCCTGCTCACGCTCAACCTGGCGCACTTCGCGTCGCTCGCGCCAGCCGCACTCGAGGTGCGTAGCCCGCTCACGCCCTGACGGCGGCGCGCCGCCAGACGGCCCGCGCCTGCCGTCACTGCGCGAGGCCGCGCCGCATGCACACCGCCGAGGCAGGGCAGAGCGAGCGGAACTCCGCCGTCATCCGCAGGGCCTCGGGCACGCGCGAGCGCTCGACCCGCTCGAAGCCGCGCGCGGCGCAGAAGCGCTCGGCGGTGGTCGTGAGCACGTAGGCCTCCCGGACGCCGCTCGCCAGCGCGTGCGCGAGGATGCGGTCGTAGAGCTGCCCGCCGAGGCCGCGGCGGCGCAGCTCCGGGACCACCGCCAGCGAGCGGAGCAGCGCCAGTGGGCCGCGCTTCTCCAGGCCGACGCTGCCGACGAGAGCGCCCTCGCGGAAGGCGAGGAGGTAGTCCTGCCCTGGGTGCCCGACGTCCTCCGACGGTAGCCCAGCCGAGACGAGCAAGGCCGTGAGCGCCGGGAGGTCGGAGGGTTCGGCGGGGCGGAAGGCGACGTCGTTTCGGGCCATGGGCTCTCCCACCGACGGCGAGTGTACGCCCCACCACGGCCAGCGTCACAAGTGCGCGACGGGTGCCTGCGCGCTACGCTGGCCCGCGACCCTTCGGACACGAGGCGCGCCTCGCCCGCCCCGCCGCGAGGTGCCCGGCGGCCATCACCAGCCCCACGGCGCCGCAGCCGACCCACAGCGCCACCGACCCGAACCGCCCCAGCACCCAGGCGCCGGTGCCCGGCCCGGCGCAGGCGGCGAAGGCCCAGCTCATGCTCCAGGCGCCCTGGTAGCGGCCGCGGAGGTGCTCCGGGGCGATGTTCGCCACCACCGCGGAGGCGACCGGCGTGACGAGCACCTCGCCGAGCGTCCACACCAGGATGTTCGCCGCATAGGCGACCGCGCTGGCGGCCACCGCGTTGCATCCCCACCCGACGCCCACCAAGAGCGCCCCCAGCGCCAGGATGCGACCCGGGTCGCGCCCGGCGAGGAAGCGGATGCTGAGCGGCTGCAGGACGACCACCGCGAGGCCGTTCATGGAGAGGAGCGCGCCGTAGGTGGCCGCGGAGAGGCCGTTGTGGCGCATGTCGACCGGCAAGGCGGCGTGGCTCTGCCAGAGGATGCCGGCGAAGAGGAAGTTCAGGACGAGGAGCGGCAAGAGCGAGGGATCGCGGAAGGCGGAGGCGAGGCCGCGCAGCGCCGGTTCGTGCCGGCCGCCGGCCGGCCGCGTCTCCGGCACCTTCGCCAGCACGATGGCGGCGAAGGCGAGCGTCGTGACGCCGTCGAGCAGGAAGAGGAGCGTGAAGGAGGCGCTGGCGAGGAGTCCCGCCACCGCCAGCGCCGCCGCGAAGCCCAGGTTCACTGCCCAGTAGACGAGCCCGTAAGCGCGGACGCGCGCCACAGGCTCCGTGACGAGATCGGCCACCGCGGCCTGCATGGCGGGTCGGAAGACGTCGGAGGCGAAGCCGAGGAGGACCGCCGCCGGCGCGATCACCTCGAGCCGCTCGACGAAGCCGAGCGCGATCATCCCGAGGCCCGACGCCGCCAGCGCCGCGACGAGCGTGGAGCGCCTACCTACCCGGTCGGCGAGCAGGCCGCCGAGCGGGCCAGACGCGATGGAGCCCAGTCCCCAAAGCGACGCGATGAGCCCGGCCTGCGCCACCGACGCGCCGCGTCGCTCGGTGAGGTAGATGGCGAGGTACGGTACGACGAGGCCGCCCAGGCGATTCACGAGCATGCCCGCCCAGAGCCACCAGAACGCGCGCGGCAGCCCGCCCGCGAAGCCCTGGACCATCTGCCTGAACGCGCCGCGCACGCGCGCTTCTAGCACGCGGGCCGCGCGTGGAGGTCCGTGCGAGCGGGTCGCCGTCGGGGTCGAGGTCGGGGTCGAGGTCGAGCATTTCCCCCTCTCCCCCGCCGGGGGAGAGGGCTGGGGTGAGGGGGCCCTCACTTCCTCCACATTCGCGCCGCCCCCTTCCTCCTACATGCCCTCGTTCGGTAGAAGCTCCTTGTGCCAGATCAACTCGTGCAGCTTGGCGCCCGGGCCGCCCCGCCGCCGGTCGCGCCAGCAGCCGCGCTCCACCCGAGGTGGAAGAACCCGTACCGCCGTCTCCCGCTCGCGCGCGCCGTGGTGCAGTCCGCCTACGCGCTCTTCATGGCGCTGGTCGGCTGGGAGTTCTGGCGCTTCTACGACCAGGCCCAGCGCGGCGCGGCGCTCACCGCCACCCGCCCCGCTGCCGTGGAGGCCTTCCTCCCCATCAGCGCGCTCGTCGGGCTGAAGCGCCTCGCGTTGACCGGCTACTGGGACGACGTCCACCCCGCCGGCCTCACCATCCTCCTCGCGGCGCTCGCGACCGCCCTCGTGGCCCGCAAGGCGTTCTGCTCCTGGGTGTGTCCGGTCGGAACCTTCTCGCGCGCGCTGGAATGGGTCGGCAAGAAGACGCTCTGGCGGCGCGGCCGGCAGCTCTCGATGCCGCGCTGGCTCGACCTGCCGCTCCTCTCGATCAAGTACGCGCTGCTCGCGTTCTTCGCCTGGATCGTGCTCGTGCAGATGCCGCTCGAGGCCATCGACGGCTTCATGCGGGCGCCCTTCAACCTCGCCGCCGATGCGAAGATGCTGCTCTTCTTCCAGGGTCTCGGCGCCTTCGCCGGCGCGATCCTCGGCCTGCTCGTCGTGCTGTCGGTGGTGGTGAAGCACTTCTGGTGCCGCTACCTCTGCCCGTACGGCGCGCTGCTCGGGCTCGCGAGCCTCTTCTCGGCGCAGCGGGTGGTGCGCGACGCCGCCACCTGCAACGACTGCCAGGCGTGCTCGCGCGCCTGTCCGGCGCAGATCCCGGTGCACCGGCGCGCCTCGGTGTGGACCGCCGAGTGCACCGGCTGCATGTCGTGCGTGGCTGCGTGCACGGTGCCCGACTGCCTCACCTCGACCCGGCGCGGCAAGCGGGGCCTCTCCCCCTGGCTCGTGCCCGCGACGGCGCTCGCCACCATGTTCGGCTTCTACGGGGTCGCTCGCTTTGCCGGTTTCTGGGAGACCATGGTGCCGGCCGAGGTGCTGGCGCAGGTCTACCGCATCGCTCCCTTCCTCGGTCACTGACCGCGCAACGCCACCGCCGCCCGCTCTCCGGGGCGGGGTTGTGTGCCGCCTCCTCGATGCCGACCGTCAGGATCGAACCAGGAGGTGTCGCGTGACTCGAATGAAGGCAATGCTGGCGCCGCTCCAGGCGGCCGCCCTCTCGCTCTGGGTGATGCCGGCCCTCGCGCTAGCGCAGGCGAGCCCGCAGCCCGCCACGCCCGGACCCAGGCCCATCGGGCCCGAGAACATGCCCCGCGACGGCGGCGGCTCCGGCTTGCTCTGGATCATCGCTGCGCTGGTCGTGCTCGCCATCATCTGGTGGGCGATGAGCTCGCGCCGTCGGCACCAGACGATGACGCGCTGACTCCCGTCCCCGCCCTCCCCTCGCGCGCGGGGGGAGGCGCGGCGAGGGGGGACGCGCGCCGCACGTGCAGCGTCTTCTCCACGCTCGCGCAGACGTTCCCGTCGCGATCGAGGAGCTCGACCGTGTAGACGCGCTCCACTGCGCGCGCATGGCGAAGCCCGTCGCGGATGGCGCCGAGCTCTGCCTCGTCCAGCGTGAAGCGCGCGGACAGCGTGCCGCGCCCTGGACGGCGAAAGCGGATGGTCGCCGCCTTGTCCCACACGACGTAGCCGCGCCCCAGGTTCTTCATCAGCATGATCATGTAGACGGGGTCGACCGCTCCGTACATGCTCCCGCCGAAGACCGTGCCGACGTAGTTCCGCGTCCGGACCGAGAGCGGCAGCTCGATGCGCACCTCGCGCCAGTCTCGCGCGATGTAGACGATGCGCCCGCCCGTGCCGAAGTAGGCCGGGATGAGGTTGAACGCGAGCCGCTGCAGTCGGGTGACGAGGGATTCGGACACGGCTTCGCGATCGTAACAGGAGGGGGCGCATGCACGGGCGGCTCGAATGGGCGGAGGTGACGTCGGAGGCGCTGCGCGGCAACCCGCTCGGCGATCCAGCGGAGCGGCCGCTGCTGCTGTACCTGCCGCCCGGCCACGACGCGGCCGCCGGCCGCTTCCCCTCCGTCTACTTCCTGCACGGGTTCAGCGGCAGCGCCCGCGGCTGGACCAACGTCTCGGCCTTCCAGCCCTCCGTTCCGGAGCGGCTCGACGCGCTCGTCGCGTCGGGCGCCCTCCCGCCGGTCGTGGGCGTGTTCGTCGACGGCTGGAGCGCGCTCGGCGGCAGCCAGTGGGTGAACAGCGAGGCGATCGGGCGTTATCGCGACTACCTCTCGCGCGACGTGGTGGCCTTCGTCGACGCGCGCTGCCGGACCGCGCCGCACGCCGCCGCGCGCGCCGTGGTGGGGAAGAGCTCCGGCGGGTACGGGGCGCTCGTCATGGCCGCGCACCACCCGGACGTCTTCGGGCACGTCGCCTCGCACGCCGGCGACGCCGGCTTCGAGTACTGCTACCTGCCGGACTTCCCGCGCGCCGCCGCCGCGCTGCAAGGCACCGACTCCGCTGCGTGGTTCGAGGGGTTCCTGCAGCGCGCGCGCGAGGTGAAGCCGCGCGGGGATGATCATGCGGTGCTGAACGTCCTCGCCATGGCAGCCGCCTACTCGCCTGGTGCAGGAGAGCCGCTCGGGCTCGAGCTCCCGTTCGACCTCGCGACCGCGCGCCTCCGCGAGGACGTCTGGGCGCGCTGGCTCGCCCACGATCCGGTGCGCTTCGTCCCACGCCACCTCGATGCGTTCCGCCGGCTCCGCTCGGTCTTCCTCGACTGCGGCACCAGGGACGAGTTCAACCTGCGCTGGGGCGCGCGCATGGTCGTCGAAACTCTCCGCCAAAGCGGCGTGGAGGTCGTCCACGAGGAGTTCGACGACGGGCACCGCGGTATCGACTACCGGTACGCGCGATCGCTGGCGTTCATCGGCGCGCGCCTGGCAGCTACAACGTGATCACCTGGTCGACCTTCGCCCCCGCGAGCGCCTTGTACAGGTCGGGGAAGCAGCCGATCGGGATCCCCTCGATGAGCTTGTCGGCGATGCTTCGCTGATAGCAGCACTGATCGCAGCCCATGAGCAGCATGCCGCTCTTGCGGGCGAGCTGGGCCAGCCGCTCGCCCGTCGGGTTCCCGCGCACGAGCAGGTAGTTGTTGTCCATGAAGAAGAACATCCCGGCGACGCTCGCGCCGTGTCGCCCTTCCTCGAGCTGCGGGGCGATCATCTTCTCCAGGATGAAGGAGGCGTTCGGGGTCGAGAACACGTAGGCGACGTTCATGCGGGCTCCGTGTGGCGTGGCGACCCCGCCGCAAGCGCTCGCGCCAGGGCGAGCGCGACCAGGTCGGCGCGGTCGTGGTGAACTGGGTGGGCGCCGCGCACCGTGGCGCGCAGCGATCCGGCGGAGAGCGGGGGCGCGGCCCCGCCCTCGGCCAGGGCGCAGGCCGCCTCGGCGTAGGCGATGAGCGCGGCGCAGGTCGAGGCGCGGTAGCGCGCCCGCACCACCCGCCCTCCCGCATCGAGCCACAGCCCGATCCGGACGAGGAGGAGCGCTCCACCGGCGGCCTCACCCACGCACGCTGCTCCGTCGAGCGCGCCGGCGTGGCGCGGCTCTGCCACCAGCTCTCCAACCGTCCGCGCGAACACCCCCCAGTGCTAGCGAAGCCGCTTCGCCAGCGCAACGAGCGCGTCGCGGTCGTTCGAGTAGAGGAGCCCCAGCCGCACCTCGTCGCCGCTGTCGCCCCGGTACCGCACCGAGAGCCGGTACCGCTCGGAGTGGCAGATCTCGTCGACGACGAAGCGCAGCTCGCTTCCGCACCGCCGCACCGCCTCGAGCGCACGGGCGGCCTGTTCGGTGAGCTCCATCCCCCGATGAGAGCACGTGGCCCATCGCAGGGGAAGTGCGACTATCATGCGCCGCATGAGCGTCACCGTAGAGACCGGCGCCACCCTCGCCTTCGACCGCTTCTGGCGGTTCCTGAAGCAGCACGCCAACTGCATCGTCCGCGCTGGCACCGTGGACACGTTCCTCTACGACCAGGAGGCCTTCCACTGGCGGCTCGACGAGGACGAGGACCGCAACCCCGTCATCCAGCTCATCTGGGCCAAGCTGCTCGTGGGCGAGCTCGTCCTCGACGTGCGCGACGTGCTGTACGTCGAGGCGACTCCCGACGAGGAGGGCGAGGCGGGCCACTTCCTGTTCGAGCTGGTGGGCGGCTCGAAGGAGGAGCCCTACGCCGTCTACCACGTGGTCATGGCGCACGCCTTCGAGGACGACGGCGCGCACGCCGCCGGGCTCAAGCACTAAGGGCGCTCCTCGGGCGGCGCCACGCGGCGGAACGCGACGAAGAGCGCCAGGTCGTACGCGATCTTCAGCGTCCCGGCGATGAAGAAGGGGATGCTCGCCAGCGCCGGCGCCGCGTAGAGCGGCCCCGCCGCCAGCGGCGAGAGCGCCGCGCCGACGGTGCGGGAGATACCCGTCACCCCGGCCGCGGCGGAGCGCTCGCCGGGATCGACCACCGCCATCGTGAACGACTGCCGGGTCGGGACGTCCATCTGCGAGATGGAGAAGCGCAAGAAGAGGAGCGCCATCGCCAGCGGGAGCGTGGGCGCGAGCGGGACGAGCAAGAGCAGCACGTTCGACGGGAGGTGGGTGAAGACCATGGTGCGCACGAGCCCGATCCGGCGCGCCACCCAGGCGGCGGAGAGCGCCGAGATGCCCGCCAGGACGTTCGCGCCGAAGAAGATGGCCCCGAGCAGCGCCGGGGCCGCCCCGAAGCGGCGGTGAAACCAGTAGGCTACGAACGCCTGCACGACGAAGCCGCCGGCGAAGGCGTCCACCGAGAAGAGCGCCGCGAGCTTCGCCACCGTCCGCCGGGAGCGCGAGAGCCCGAGGCTGTGCAGGAGGAGCGACGGGGATCCGGCGTCCGCTTGCCCCGCCGTCGGCGCCTCGACGCGCGGCGAGAGCCGCGTGAAGAGGAGCGCCAGGACGACGCCCAGCGCCGCGTACCCGAGCACCACCGCGCGGTAGCTCGCGAGCGGCGACGCACCGCCCCGCTGGAGCACCGACGCGAGGCCGCCGCCGGCGAGCGAGCCGAACGCGGTGGCGAACGACCCCGCCAGCGTGTACCAGGCGAAGGCCTCCGTGCGGCGGGCGTCGGGGACGGCTTCGGAGAGCGCCGCTTGCTCGATGGCGAGGAACGGCCCGACCTCGTTGCCGGCCGGGCTGATGACGCCGACGGTGGCTGCGACGAGCAGCAGGGCGAAGCTCCTCGTCGCGGCGAAGACGGCGCCGGCGAGCACCATCAGCGCCGCGCCCGCGAGCAGCATGGCGCGCCGGCCGACCCGGTCCGCGCGCGTGGTGAGCGCGAGCGAGACGAGCGTGTCGCCGGCCAGGGTGAGGGAGAGGAGGAGGCCGATGCGTGCCTCGGAGAGCCCTGCCTCGGCGAGATACAGCACCAGCACGACGGAGAGGAAGCCGTAGGCGAAGAGCCGGACCGTGCGCGAGGCGAAGAGGA
>WNGR01018702.1_pt1 | contig 11191 bp, 15 predicted proteins | sample 5407581 | NCBI WGS metagenome assembly WNGR01 (sample SAMN13153383, study PRJNA577476) | soil metagenome | isolation source: 80 cm soil or saprolite under Garry oak tree replicate 2 | place: USA:California | collected 2016-06-15 | reverse complement strand
AATCAAGGTCGTGAATCGTGAATACAAGGATTGGTGGCGCGGGCAACTGAGGGGCCGCACCGGAATCTTCCCGGTCAACTATGTCGTATGCTTGCACCCTCCTTCATGTTTTCTGGTGCTCACCCGCCGGCGTGCAGGAGCCTCTTCCTGAACCTACAGCAATCGAGTTGGCGGCGGAAGCGCAGCAGGAAGCTGCCGTTTTTTCACAGGCAGCAAACGTTGATCGATTGTTGACCATGTTGCGTACTCTGGACCCCGCGAAAGATAATCTCGCAGATAACGAGGAAATTCAGGAGCTCTACCGCTCCTGCATGTCCCTCCGTCCGAAGATTGTCAAATTGATCGATAAGTACAGCCAGAAACGTGGTATGTCCAGTGTTTTTGTAAAGAAAATTGCTCTCGCAGAGTTGATGACTTTCTTTCCCGCTCTACAGCTGACTTGGTCTCTATGAATGAGAGCTTCGTCAGAGCGCGTACAATATTCGATCGCATGATGGAAGAGAGTCTCGCTCGTCATAGTGAATGTATGCGTTTCACCTTTCTGTCATTGTCTCTCCACCCACTGATAACAACGATTCCGAAGACTATGAACAGCAACGTCCAGTCTACGCACAACCTCAATCCACCGTCCCACGGACCGAATCGCATGCACAGGGACAGCAACCAATCGGCTTCGGTCGGCCTACCGACCAACCGCAGGCGTATGGGTGGAACCAAAGCATATACGACCAGCCCGGCTATAACCCGTTCCCACCGCCCGCCGCCGGGTACCCGCAGCCTCAGCAGGGCGGCCCCATTCCAGACCCGCGTAGCCTGGGACGTAGTTCCTCATATGGAGCTCCACAGCCGCAGCCGCAGTCTCAACCGCAGTCCCAACATCAGGTACAGGTTCAGTCGCAGCCAGTGCAACAGGCCCCGCAACCCCAGCCCCAGACGGCATACGTGCAACCATATCCAGCACCGGACAACCAGAGGGCATCGTACTATCATCAGCAGCCGCCTCAGCAGACAGAACCCCTCTCTCAGCCAGGGCCTACTCAGACTCAATCTGCGGGACAACTTCAGGGCCAGCAACAGCCCCAAGTCCAACTCCAGTCGCAGCTTCACGCTCAATCCCAGCCACAATTGCACCACGTTCAGTCGCAGGTATCCATTCAAGCACAACCTCAGACACAGAGTGTGGTACCGCAGCAGCAACCCCAGCCCCAACCTCAAACGCAAACCCAACCACAGACACAGCCCCCGGAGACCCAAGTACATCCCCATGCACAGGAGCAGGCGCAACAGACCATGACGGGCCCGCCATTCGTCTATGACCCAAATGCAACATACCCAGATCAGAATGTGCAGGCATGGGCACAATACTACGCGCAGGGTGGGACTGACCCAACCGGCTCGGTGTACTTTATCTCTGTGCCCGATATCACGGACGCGCACTCGTCGCCAACTGCGGTGCATGCACAACCACATGGGCAGGTGGAAGAGCAGCAACAGCAGCAACAGCAGCAGCGACAGCCGTCGTCGCCAGAAGCACGCACCGCCCATACTCAGCGCCAGAACTCGCTACCGAATCCGTACGGGTCGAACGTGACTGAGCTTGGCGAGTCTGTGAGCCCAGCGAGCGCTGGTGCGGCGCCCGGTCCCGGGGGCAACGCGCCATGGCAGACGCTACCAGGGCAGTTTACGCAGATGCGCGTCGGCGAGCCGAGCGTGGGCGCGTGATGGAAGACGTCGTCGAGCGGAAGGCAGGCCTTCGATGTCAATATATCCGTGTTGTTGGTTGAAGGTTCTGGGAAGTTTTACTAAACCGCGTTTGGAGTGTCGTGTGAGTAACTTGTGTGCATGGAGAATGCATACGCCAAGATTCCTAGTCGAGGGATGTCCTTGTCTTATGCTGACGATGAAGCGGTCGAACAAATAACGTACGAGTAGATACTGACGTACTTGCTACACTCGCATTCCTTCTCGTTTCCTCCCATTTGTACCCCAAGTAATTATGGAGAACGTGTTGTCTTTTTTCTTTTTGATAATGGCGCTCAGGAGGTCTTCTAGCGCAGCAAAGAAGAGACGCTGTTACAACGCACATACTCAATGTTTGTCGATCATTACAATGATATCTACATGAATATCTGAACAATCAGAACACGCGAGATAGACTAGTTACACATGGACGTGGAGCGTCATAGAGCCATACAGTTAAATGATGGAAAAAAGGGACATCATTTGATGAGTATATTCAATCATTTCATCCCCATATACCCTGCTCATCCCCGCCTAACTTACTCGCGTATTGCACCATCACGTATCTTTAATACCCTTGCGGATCTCGTCAAGCCCTTCATCGAACTCCCAAAACTCGCTAGGCGGCGGTGGTGCGGATATCTGTCCTTGCGCTTCAGTAGTCGTAGTAGCAGCAGAAGCAGGGTCCAGCGGGCCAAGACCAGGTGTGCCCTGAAAGACGCTGTGCAGGTACCGCTCCTTCACTTCGCGCGCCACGGTGTCCATGCTTGCCTTCTCGGCACTCCCAACCCACATCACGCGCTCGAGCAGGTGCCGCACCGCCGCGCGGAGGACGATGTACCCGTGGCTCGCGGCGAGCGCGATGAACAGGGCGCGCGAGACCACAGCGCACGTCGCCACGCTGGACTCGTTGGAGTCGGTCGGGGACGCCGCGCGGTGCGGGTTGTGGAAGAGGAAGACGAGGGCCGAGTTGGTCAGGGCAGAGAGCCAGGAGAGGAAGGAGAGGCAGTCGAGCCAGGGTCCGATCGAGTCGGTGCGCTTTGAGAGCGGGCGGCGGAAATGTGTGACCAGCTTGAATGCATCTGAGCGGAACTCGACGATATTGTTGAGTAGGGCCATCACTGAGAAAAAAAGAGACGGGAGAGAAGTGTCAGTTGAGATAGTTCTGGAGATAATAAGTGGAGACAGACCCGGAGCGAGCGGCCAGATGGTCGACCAAAGAGCAACGTAGCCAAATTGGGTAACCATCTCGTTGTAGTCCTCAAAGAGGTCGTACTCGGGAAGGGATACCTCCCTGCGCACGCGCTCAAGAAATTCCCGCTCGTCGCGAGCGGCTCCGTTCTTGTCATCCTCGAACCCGACGCGTTTCTTTCTGGGGGTGCCCATGCCTATACCAAACAGGGACGACCGACACTTGCCTAAGCGCATTAGAGCCAAGGCGCGTGTGAGGAAAGGTAGGCCGACTTCGAGGAAAAAATTGATCGCCTGGTTCGTGACCGTGTATGCGAACATCTGGCCCTGAAGGCGCGAGGGATTAAGCTTTGCCCGCGCTGCGCTCTGGTCCGATACGAACAACGAGTGACCGCCCTTCACGGCCCCATCGTTTAACGTAGAAGAGGTAGCCGCAGAAAACACGGTCTCGGAGTTGAGAGACAGAAAGCGGTGCACATGGTTTATGGCTGTCTCGCCAAAGGGAACATAGACAAAGGCAGAGAGCGCTAGGCCAAGGTAGGCGACGATAGATGAGAGGGCAAAGGTCTTTTTCGTGAGGGAGGCTTCAAAGGCAGACTGGTGCTTGTGGTTTTCCCATTGGGTTAGCCTTTGGGCGCGAGCTCGATAAATTGCGAGGAAGCGGGGTATGGCTATTGTGAAAATAACTGTTGGGGCAAACGACTGGAGAAAAGTGCGGCAGGTGAGAGACTCGGAAACAAATCCTTGACGTGATGAACTTACGATGTACCGATGACCAGGACCAGTATAAAGAGTAGTTACGAAAGCTTCGAATACGAAGATGGCCGAAAGGAGGACTGCGAGAACACTGGCGAACAGGGCAATGACGGGAACGCTTACGAGAACCTTGAGTTCGCGCTTCCACCAGGGATTTCCCTCGGCGTAACGAGGGCGATGATGTTCGACACGAACTGAGCCCAAACACCCCCAAGCAGCGGAATATATGCGCTCGCGAACACGCCAGTATTCAACGAAGACGAGGGACCAGAAGAAAAGAAAAGAAGAATAGAGAACCGAGTAGGCTCGGCCGAAGTAAAAATTCGCGAGGCCAGCGACGGAGATAAAGAGGAGGGCACGAGTGTAGGAGGAGAGAAAAGCGAAGTAGAGAGCAACAGCCTCGCCAAACTTGAGACCGCGGAAGAAATTGAATAAGACTACAGGTATTCAGGTGAAGAAGCATACATTACCTGAGTGCGAATAGCATCCAGCCTGCCATGGCCGATGGTAGCTGTACTTGTGGTAAGGGAACGGATCCAACTATCGTTAAATTCGGGGTCATGAAGGGTCATGATGGACTCTATGCGGGACCAAGAGTCATTTTCGGGATGAATCCCCAGGCCGCCGTCTGAGGGAGTTGCTGTGACATAAGAGTACACGAGGCGTAGTCGTTCGGAAGCACGAGGAGCAGTGGGAGAAGCAGGTACCGGAGTTGAAAGACCGTGCAGAAAGTCGGAGTAGCTAAGAAGAAATATGAGAAGAGGGTATTTAATTATAGGAGAAAGATGGGCGTTACCGTTCGCGTTGTACGAGCTGTTGTAGTTGATGGTCGGAGCAAGAGACGAGGAGAATGAGTTGACCCTGACGCTCACCTCGCCTGCCCACAGCATGGAGACCGGCGTTACGAAGGGAGTGGAGCAGACGAGAATATTGATCTTCTGCGTGCTGTGCGTCGATTCTTGCCTGTTGCTTTGTCAGATGAATGGAACTTGCTCTGAAGACGACGAGAAGGTCGATATCACGCATTGTTTGAGGAGAGTTTGTGCATGCAGCGTGGCGGCGTTGTGTCGTGCGTGTGTGCCTGTGACGCTACGGATGGGGCGAGTCGAGGTGGATCTGCGGTGTTGCCATCGAAACCTTAAATGTCCGTTCGCGCGTCTTGTGGCCGGGAAGGGTCCGTGTCGTGTCGTGTCGCGCTCTATTCGGGGTCATTCGAACCACTCGCGACCCGGCATTTTTCCGTCGGCTCAGGCTGCATATCTACATTCGTCGCCCTCCCTACACTCCTTTCATTTTATTCGTTCATTCGACCATTCCACTCCTTAGAACGCACTGTGTGCTTCCTTTGCTTCGCTTTCTCATCGGACAGTCCGGAACCGACCTCATATCTCCTCCCCCCAGTTTGCCCCATCTAGCTTCTCTTGACAAATTATACAGTAACGCGCGACAATTCTTCCTGTCTTGCGCCGTTTACCCCACGCTCCTTCTTATCCATTTCTTCCTCTCCCCGTTCTATCCTATCCCACGGCCTTCGCCCCCAATCTTGCAAACCGTATCTCCACCCATTCCCCCGAGCTACCGTTCTGTAGATATATGTATGTTCTGCGACCGTCACACTTGTCAGATCTCCAACTCACCTCTTCCTATCGATGTCTCTCCAGGTTTACCCCTGCATTACTCACGTAGTTGACGATTGTCCCGACCAAACACGATCACATCGTCTCTTACAGTTCGTTGGTCTCCACTGCCTCTCCCACCTGTTCGTTGCTCACACCAAGTAGCAGAAAACTTAATTCTCGCATGGCCTTTTTTACATCCCCTGAACAGGAAGTGTATGAGCACCGTCTCAAGCGTTCCCCTTCACTTACGAGCGTACGCACTCGCTCTCGTCATCCATCCGGAGCACCCAAGGCTCCGCCACCGTCCCGCATCCATACGCAGTCTCGTCTGCTGCCCACCTTGACATCCGATGATGTCTCAGCTCCACTCATTTCGTCCGCAATACCTTCACCTATTCCCAGCCCAGTGCCGGCCACTTCTCCCAAATTAAACGAGCCAGATCATGGTACGCAAACCAATTTATGCGTTTTTGACCCCCCGTTAACCCACCGGCTCTGCTTGGCGACTAAAGACTCAAAGTCGTCGCCAAAATTGCCGCGAGGTTCCGTGCCCCGCTCGCCCCACCGCGATGATTCCCGTCCACCCCAGGTACCTCCAAGTGTGCATGACCCTGAACTTGGTCAGCGACGACGGCATCTTGACACGTCGTCTTCACCTTCTGCATTACCTTCACACTCTAGAGGGGATTTTGACTCTGGCTCTCTCTCCGACTCAGGCGTTACTTCGCGCATACCCCGCTCGCCTTGCCGTTCTAACCTTTCTGCACCTTCGCCTCACAACGTGCACCTCTCGCCTCTCATGGCGCGACACCACTCTCCGAGCTCCCCCAACCTTCCCATAGCCGGTTATTTCTCCGATGGCGACCGTTCACCGAGCCTCCTCCACCCCTCACGCCTTGACGTCAAGCGTCTTCTCAGCAAGCCCGCCGCACCAAGCGTCAACTCGACTCTTTCCATTACGTCCGGCTCGGAGTTCAACGCTCTCCCTCGCGCTCAGCCAAACTCCAACGAGGCATGGCCAAGCAAAACCAAGATGCAGGTTCACTTTCAACCCAGTAGTACTCCGACGGAGTCAACAGAGCTACCTCCAACCTCGCCGCCACCATTAGTGCAGCCGCGGCAACGGAACCTTCTTAGAAAAAGGTCGGGCTCTAAGCAGACTCGCGCCAGTGTGTCGGCTACGCTTCCAGGCATGACGACAACGTCATCTGCGTTGCAACCCACAACCCGCTCTCCGGCCGCCGCTTCGTCGCGTAGTGAGTTCTCCCCTACTACCCTGCAGTTTGTGATCGCAAGCCGAGCCGCTGTCCCAGCTTCTGCACCTCCTCGCGGTTCTTCGAGCAAGCTTACCCCTGCCGGCGCCATCGCACTAGCCTACAAAGAGCAGGACCTCCGCCGCGAGGCTCTCGCTGCGGCTGCCCGTGCTGAGAATCTATCAACTGTTGTCCCAGCAAGCGGCTCGCTTCTTGGTGTACCTGATACCCCAACGTCCGATGCGAGCGAGGCTTCGACTGTTGGGAACGGAAAGCCGTATTGCAGAGGACAAGTCTTACGACGTGGGTGATTACAGCCCTGAAGTGCCGAGTCCTGGATCCCATTCGGCCTCTGCGAGTGTAAGTGCGGGCCAGCCGATCAGGTCACTCACAAGGAAAGTGTCGGCGCGCTTTCGACGCGGCAGACCCGCCGTCTCCGGAGCCAGTGGTACACAGTCAGCCTATGGAGACGGAGGCGATGGTGATGTTCCTATGAGTGGAGACCCTTCAAGTCGACACGAGCGCCTACGGTCTGCAAGCTATCCCAAGATCAAGGGCAAACTCGACTCGCTTAGACTGTCCTTAGATCAGCGTAATGTGGTCGTTCCCAGTGTTGGCTTAGACGAATCTTTGGACGGGCATAGTCACCGCCCCATGCCAACCGAGTCGACGCCGGACGTGGTGGGCCCGTCACCCGCCCACACCAAAGGCAAGCAAAAACTGCAGGAGGACGACACTGGCGCAGGTGGGCGGCTCTGGAGACTCGTCAAGCGTATCAGTGCTGGCGGCCTGCGCGAACGCTTTCATACGACGGGTGCACCGGTGCCACCAGTACCAGCCATTCCGCCGGATTTGGTACCATCGCGCACGACACTTGAAGTGAAGATGCCGATCACCCCAAACAGTGCAAGCGGGTCTGGAGGCGCTGAGCCTGGAGGTGGTGGGCCTACTTTCGGTTACTCTATGGATCCACATCCATCAACGAGCGCCGTGTGGCCTAACACTGATGGTCGTCCATCCATGACATGTGGTACCCCTTTAGGGACCCCCACCACGCCGCAGGGTCCTGGTACAATTTCGCAACCAAGGCTCCCTAGCATTTCGTCGTCGTCACCGCAATCTTCTGAGCCCACGTCTACGCACTTCTTCCGCTCACACTCGTCGCGCTCCTCGTTCTCCTCGATTTTTTGCAGCTCGCCGCCGCCGCCTCTGGTATTAGCGCTTACACAGAGTCCAAGCCCACGTACTCGTTCACGGACGAAGAGCAGTTCGTCATCGCCGGCGCAGGGTCCCTCTTATGATGAATCGCCGCAGGCCTCGAGTGTACGGACGAGGAAGCGCAGCTCACCGGATATACCATCATTCTCCGTCTCGGCCGTCGTTAACAACTTCATCGTGCGCCGCCCTTCCCTCGTGCGCCACCAGCAACAGCAACCTCAAAATGCGTCAGCACGGTCGATTACCACGCCATATACTGAAGAGACGAGTGCGCCTCCACCGCGCCCAGCGCGCAGTGAATTGCGCAATGTGGTGGGCCGGGACGAGCCCGTCCACCCTTTGCTGTCCCCGGGACCGTCTGTGCAGAGTCACGACTCGCATAGCAGCAGCTCGACTGAGCGTGCATGGTCAACGTCAACCTCTACGATCTCGGCCCATGCCGTTGCTGGTACCAGTGCAAGCGCGGGCTCTGTCGCTCGAATGACGTTCCGTGAACTCGGAGGCACGCAGCGACAGGCATGGACGTCGCAGGAGAAAGAGGACAAGTGGGATGACCTGCTTGAAAAGAGCGCACGGGCTGGTGGAACGCTGCACCTTGACACGGAGAGTGGGGGTCTCCCTTCAGATAACATCCGGTTCTCATCGAGCACGCTCGAGTCGGAGCTGCCGTCGAGCCGCGGTACAGCGATTTGATTGTTTGTAGATTATTTATTCGTTGTTTGGTTATTTGTTTTGAGCACTCCGATACCCCGGCATTCGGCATTATGATATGGCAATTACAAATTACCCTTAAGTCAACCGAAACCGACCACGTCAGACTTTCTCTTTCTCGTTCTTGTCCTCGTCTTTGTCCTAGTCCTTCTTTCTCGCACTACTTCCTGTTCACCATTGCAACATGGGATCCGCTAACAGCACTATCCCCGCCGAACCTGTCGTCGCCGCCGTCGCCATCGCCGGTGTACTTGGTTATGGTTACGTTCACTACGTCCACCCTTCACGCGCCGGTGGTACGGACACGGACGCAGACACGAACGCGAGCCTCTTGGGCTTGTCCAAGAGCTCTGATTCTACGCTCCATGGGCAGAAAAAGCGCGGCCGAAAGCTGCAGCTCCCTGGTGACGCCACGCTTAAGAATCTAGATTTTCTCGATTCGTCGGCAACACCACCGGTGCCTGCGCCGGCGACGCGACAGAGGCAGCAAACTGCGCCACAGTCTCGGGATGATGTCATTCCTGGCGGGTTTGGAGGCGCGGACACGTCGGGTGACGCACTTGGCGCGCCTCGGTCGCCGCCGCCCCAGCAACCGCAACAACAGCAACCCGAGCAGTCCGCGGGCGTGAAGAAGCCAAAGAAGAAAAGGGGGAAGAAGACTGCGTCCGATCCTTCCTCTACCCCCGCGGATGCAGGAGCGACGCCCGCGCCAGGTGGCAAGGCCGAGAAGGCGCAGGCATCAGCGCCTGCTGCCGTTGCTATGGCGGATGCACAGGACGAGCGCTGGACTCGTGTCGAGGCGCGGAAGAAGAAGGCCGTGCCCCCGCAGGACGGGCTGAGTAAGCTACAGACCACGGTGGTGGCGGCAGACGCCACGACGAGCGACGCAGTCACCACGTCTGTGACGGGAAATTCGTCACCCGTGACGGAACGCACGACGGAGGACGAGCTGCCGTCTGGACTTGATAAGTGCGTTGTGTCTCGATTCCGTTTCGTCAACGTCTGTCTGACTTTTCTGGCATGTCTTTTGTAGGAGCGTACCGCCCCGCATGGCACCCGTGCGCCCGCTGCCGGGCGAGCAGCCCGCGAAAGGGTTTGCATGGGAGGATTATGAGGGCGTGCAGGTTGATGGGGACGCGTCGAGCGAGGATGATGGTGGTTGGGGCGTCGTCAGAAGCCGCCGACGTGGGTCTTCCATCCTTTGTGTCATCAAGTTCGTCAGCTGAATCATGCCCCATAGGACCTAACAAGACGGAGTCAGGATCCACTATCACGACCACGACCACGACTGCGCCGCAGCCGCAGACGAAGAAGCAGCGCCAGAACGCGCAGAGACGCGAAGCGCTGAAGGAGGCAAAGCGAGAGCGGGACACGCAACAACAGGTTGCTTTCGCATCTCATAAGCGCGAAGTCGAGGGTGCACGCAGGGTCGACCAGGCCGCCGCCTCGTCCAAACGTACGGGGTCTCGCTACGATTCGCTGAATTTGCCTTGAGGAGTCATCAACGTTAGAAAAAAAAACTGGGACTTTTGGTGCGAAAACTACGGTATCCATCCCCCTTGTTATATATAATTTATCACTTTGCACTGCGCATTCATATGCATCTGGTTCCACTTTTTTCGGTATTCCTTTTATGCTCTACTTAGTATGTTACAGCCCGTTTGCTTTTACTTAGCTCCGATAGTCGCCGTTGATCCTGACGTATTCCTGTATATCCCATACACATCAGCAATACACGCCTTGTCGTGTTTAGTCGACATAAAGAACTCACGTAGCTGAAGTCGCACGTCCAATACTTCGCGCTCTCTGAACCCAGGCCAAGCCCGACGCGCACCTCAAGATCCTCGGCGCTGAGAATCTCCTTGGCGCGAACTTCATCAACATTTTCGGGTTCACCGTTCACAAGCAAGGGAAGAACGGGGGTGCCGTCAGTGGGGACGAACGACACGTTCACTCGAGTTGGATCGAGCGGTGCAGACAACGGAACAGACCCGGTGGCAGCCAAGACGCGGCCCCAGCTAACACAGACACTAATCAGTTGTAGAACGACAAAGGGAGAGGGTCGAGAGGGACGAGTCTCACTTGGCATCTTCGCCATAGAGCGCCGTCTTGACCAGCGCAGATGTTGAGATCCTCGACGCGATTTTGTGTGCGTCTTCGTACGACGAAGCACCCTAGACAGAGAACACGGTGCATTAACAATTTGAGCGGGTTCGCTCTGTGCCGCCAACGCACCTCGACCGAAATCGTGACAAACTTGGTCGCGCCTTCGCCATCCCGCACGACGAGCTGCGCGAGCTCCTGCATGAACTCCGTCAACCCGTCCCGGAATCTCACAAACGCCGCCGGGTCGTGCCTCTCGTCGATCTCGCCCTGTGCACCGCTATCACCACTATCCTCCTCCGCGGCGCCGTTCGCGAACAACACGACCGTGTCGTTCGTCGACATGTCCCCGTCGACGCTGATCGCGTTGAACGAGCGCTGCACGGCGTAATCGAGCGCCGCCTGCAGCGCCACAGGCGCGACGGGTGCGTCCGTCGCGATGCACCCGAGCAGCGTCGCGTGCGGCGGCCCCACCGGCCCAGCCATGTCCGGATGGATCATCCCCGCGCCCTTGTCGATGCCCGCGATGCGGCACGTGCGCCCATCGCCGAGCGACAGCGCGCGCGCGCGGAGCTTCGGGAACGTGTCCGTCGTCATGAA
>WNGR01017612.1_pt1 | contig 11192 bp, 9 predicted proteins | sample 5407581 | NCBI WGS metagenome assembly WNGR01 (sample SAMN13153383, study PRJNA577476) | soil metagenome | isolation source: 80 cm soil or saprolite under Garry oak tree replicate 2 | place: USA:California | collected 2016-06-15 | reverse complement strand
CGTCGACGTTTTCTTCGATAACACTGCCGGCCCGATCCATGACGCGGTGATGAGAAATCTGAGCATCGGTGCGCGTGTGGTGATTTGCGGTCGCATCGCCCTCGCCGGTCAATTCGGCAAGCCCGACATTGGCGAACGCTTCATGGGCCATTTGATTGTAAGCCGCGCCAGCATCCACGGGTTTTTAGTTTTCGACTGGTGGCATCGGCGAGACGAAGCTTTGCGGCGCCTCGCTAATTGGCGGCGCGAGGGCAAGATCCAGTTCAAGGAGGACGTGCTCGAAGGCATTGAGCGCATGCCCGAGGCGTTTCTGCGGCTGCTGCACGGCAAGAATTTCGGAAAGCAGATCGTGAAAATCAGCTGACGAGCGAGTTCTGACGATACGTCGGCTCCGCCAGCTAGACCACGCGATAGCCGCCGTCTGCCATGATAATGGACCCGGTGACGAAGCCGGATAGATCAGAGGCCAGAAAGATCGCCGGTCCAACGACCTTTTCATTGAGCGGCGTCTCGATGAAGCCAGGCCCGATCGCGTTGACCCGCACGCCGTCTTTGCCGAGCTCCGCCGCAAGCGCACGCGTAAATCCGAGCACCCCGTGCTTCGAGGTGGTGTAAGCGGGCGAGTTCGGCGTTCGTACATGCATAAACGACTGGATCGAGGCGATATTGATGATCCGACCCCTGGTGGCGCGGAGCTGTGCCAGAAAAGCATGGGTCACATTGAACACACCGTTGAGGTTGATCGCGAGGATGTCCTGCCAGTCCGTGATCACGGCTTGCGGTTCTGCGGTGAAGGCATTGCGGCGGTTGATCCCAGCGTTGTTGACGAGAATGGAGATCTGACCGATTTTCAGCTCGATCTGCGCAGCAACGTCACGACAACGATCCCGCTCTCTGACGTCGAGCGTGAAACTGTGCGCTTTACCGCCGTCGCGACTGATCGCCTTGACCGTCTCGGCCGCTGAATCACCGTCGATATCAAGAGCAACAACCTGTGCTCCCTGCTTCGCATAACCCAACGCGATAGCGCGGCCGATTCCCGAGCCGCTTCCGGTAACAACTGCAAGATGTCCGTCGAGCAATCCGGTCATGGCGCAGTCCTCCCTGAGTCATCGAATTAGTCGATCACACCCCGCCACCGAGCGTGAGCAGACGTCCGCACACAGATTTCCGCGCTCAGACTTACACGCTCAGACTTGGCAGAGGTTCGCATGACCCCTCACCTATTCGATCAAATTCCAATTATCTAAGCGCGTTTGAATGCCGGCATGACATCCTTGGCGAACGAGCGCAGCTGTTCCTTAAATTCCGCCGGCGGCAGTCCTTCGGCCCAATGGATCATGAAGCTGTCAAGCCCGGGATATTTCGCCTCGACCGATTTGATCCCGTCGATCACTTCGGCCGGCGGGCCGCAAAACCACGCCTTCTGAGCAACTCCATCCCGCAGTGAAGGCGTGCGGGCGGGTGCGCCGGGCGAACCCCAGGTGCGCCCCTGCTCGTCGGCGTAACGCACAAAGCCGAATGGCGCGAACCATTTGAACCGTTCGTCATGCGCGGGCTCGAGCCGCCGTATCGCCTCTTCGCGGCTGTCGGCCAGATAGACGCCAGCGCCCCAGATCATGTCCTCGCCGAGTTGCTTATTTTGGCCGCGCTTTTGACAGGCGGCGTGGTAAGCGCGCACGACGTCATCCAAGATTTTCTCGCCGTTAAGCGTGACCATGGCTTTGAGACCGTATTGCGCCATGAGTTCAATGGTTTTGCCGCTGGCGATTGGCATCCAAATCTCGACCGGTAAATGCTTTGGCCGCGGCACCATCGTAATATCCTTGAGCTGGTAGCCCCGATAATCGACCGGCGGTGGACACTCGTAGTACTTGCCCTTGAAATGAAATGACTGTTCGTTGAAGCACGCGAGCAGCAGCCGAAGTTGTTCTTCGAACAGCTCACGATTTTTCTCCGCATCGAGCAGCGGCGCGCCGAAGGTCTCGACCTCGCGCGTGTGATAACCGCGGCCGACGCCCATGATGATACGGCCGTCAGTGACAACATCGGCCATCGCGTAGTCTTCCGCCAGCCGGATTGGATGCCACATCGGCAGGACGTTAAAAGCGCATCCGAATTTCAGGCGCTTGGTCTGAGTGGCGAGCCAGAGGCCGAGCTGGATCAGATTCGGGAAGACCTCGTAGCCCTCACGCTGAAAATGGTGCTCGGCGGTCCACAACACATCGAAACCGAGTTCGTCCATCAACCGGGCAACATCGCGGGCAGTAAAAAACGCCTCGCGCAGGCGTTCGTCGGAATAGCGCCGTTCATTTGCCGGAGTGCCATTCAAACCGATATTATCAAGTTCGATTTGGCCAACGTACAAAACGTGGAATTTTCGAATCATGCAGGTCCCCGGCGCGGTGCGGTCGCACTTTTGGAAGTCGGTGCTTCGATCCTAAGCAGCCCACTTGGCAGACAGTGTCTCTTGGCTGCCCGTGTGAGACAATCAGAAAAGTATCTCGCGACGAAGGAGTTTAGCTCGGTTCGGGCCTTTTGAGACCGCTAGGGTCAAAACTGCGGTGCGCTGTACTGACCAAGCGACAATGCAGTCTGTCGGGGCGCGTCTGGTTCCGCCGTCATTCTTTTGGCCGGACGCGACGGTGCTAAAAAGCAGCCCAATCTTGCTTGTTCAATGCTGCCCAAGCGCGCTGTCGATTATTCGGCGGCAAGCGAGCAGTTCGTCGAGAGCAACTTCCAGCTTGCGCCGATTTTCCGTGCTGACGAGCCGCGCCGCTTCTCCTGCCGCCTGGTCCACCTTGCCCGTCTCGACGTCATCGTCGCCGCGCTCAGAAAACGAAAACAAGCTCCGCTCGGGGCGATCATCTCCCGACGCCGGTACGGCATCTTCCGCGTCCTCTTCAAGTAGCGGCGGTGCGGGTTCGGCGCCGGCGCGCCAGACATTCTGCACGAAGGCGGCACCCTGCTCCCGTAAAATGCGCTGAACGCCGCGAATGGTGTAACCCTCGCCGTAAAGCAGATGGCGGATGCCGCGCAGCAGATCGACATCATCGGGCCGATAATAACGGCGACCGCCGCCGCGCTTCATCGGCCGTATTTGCGAGAAACGGCTTTCCCAAAAACGCAGCACGTGCTGCGGCACGTCGATTTCGTCGGCAACTTCGCTGATAGTGCGGAACGCATCCGGCGCTTTTTCGACAATCACCATCGTCGCGCTCACTGCGCCTCCGCGCCAGTCGTTTCAGAATTAATGCGCTGTTTGAGGATAGCCGACGGCTTGAACACCATGACACGGCGCGGCGAAATAGGAACTTCCTTGCCGGTTTTGGGATTGCGTCCGATGCGCTGGCCTTTTTTGCGCACAACAAATGAGCCGAATGACGACAGCTTCACGGTTTCGCCGCGTTCCAGACAATCGGTGATTTCTTTGAGCACCAGTTCGACAAGTGTCGCAGATTCGGTACGTGACAGTCCAACTTTCTGATAGACCGCCTCACACAAATCGGCACGTGTGACCGTCTTTCCCGCCATCGCCAGCCCCGAGCACCGTGGATCGAGCAATTGCCCGATCAGCATATCGTGCTGAATTATCAACGATATTAGCTTGTCGGGGCAGGGTCAACGGGGCTTCGGGGCAGTTCTTTTAGGCTTCCGTGCCTTAGCGCCATACTGGCAGGAGCTACCAGCGCACCAGTGCAGCACCCCAGGTGAAGCCGCCGCCCATCGCTTCGAACAACAACAGATCGCCCCGCTTGATGCGCCGGTCGGCAACTGCGTCAGCGAGTGCAAGCGGGATCGATGCCGCTGAAGTGTTGCCGTGGCGATCGACCGTGGTGACGATCTTTCCTGGCGCGATGCCGAGCTTGTGCGCCGAACCGTCGATGATTCGCTTGTTCGCCTGATGCGGAATGAACCAATCTACGTCCGCGGCGGTGTAACCGGTCGTCTTGAACGCGTCCTCCACCACATCGGTGATCATCGCGATGGCGTGGCGAAACACCTCGCGGCCCTCCATACGCAGATGTCCTACAGTGCCGGTCGCCGATGGGCCGCCGTCCACATAGAGTTTCGATTTATAGCGGCCGTCCGAGCGCAGCCGGACCGTGAGTACCCCTCGATCCTCAGGTGTTCCTGGCTGTTGCTGTGCGTCGAGCACCACGGCGCCGGCGCCGTCGCCGAACAGCACGCACGTGCTGCGGTCAGTCCAGTCGAGGATTCGCGAAAAAGTCTCCGCGCCGATCACCAAGGCCCGCGAGAAACCGGCGGATTTGAGAAGCGAGTCTGCCGTCGCCAAGCCGTAAACAAACCCCGAACACACCGCCTGCAAGTCAAACGCGGCGCCGTGAGTAATGCCGAGCCCCGCCTGAACCGAAACGGCGCTTGCGGGAAAGGTATTATCGGGCGTCGATGTCGCGAGCACGATCAAATCGATCGATTGGGCGTCGACATGCGCGTGTGTCAATGCCGCTTGCGCAGCACGTATGGCCATGTGGGATGTATGCTCGCCCGGCGCCGCGATCCGGCGCTCGTGGATGCCGGTTCGCTGGACGATCCAATCATCCGAGGTATCGACTTTGCGGGCGAGATCCTCGTTCGTGAGGATCTGATTGGGTAAATAGCTCCCGCAGCCGAGCATTACCGAGCGAAACACAGTCACGAAGCCGCTCCGCCAGCAATTTGGCCGATAGCTTGAGGGCCGGGTTTATTATGGTGACTGAGCGCAACGCGTATTTTCGCCAAAAGCTCGTCGCGGACGACGCCATAGCCAAGCTCGATTGCAGCGGCAAAACCTTCGGCATCGGTGCCACCGTGGCTCTTGATGACGATACCGTTGAGACCAAGAAAGACCCCGCCATTGGCGCGACGCGGATCCATGCGCTCGCGCAATTGCCGAAATGCGGATCGCGCGAATAAATAACCGATGCGCGCGCTAAGCGAGCGGCTCATCGCGCCCTTCAGATATTCCCCGATCTGCCGGGCAGTGCCCTCGGCCGTTTTCAAGGCGATATTGCCGGCAAACCCTTCCGTCACAACCACGTCGACCTTGCCGCGCCCGATATCGTCGCCCTCGACGAACCCTTGGTAATCGAGCTCGGCGAAGTTTTCGTCACGCAGGATTCGCCCTGCTTCGCGCACTTGTTCCAAGCCTTTCGCCTCCTCCACGCCGATATTGAGGAGCCCGACTGTAGGCCGTGGCAGTTCGAACAGGATTCGTGCCGTGGCGGCGCCCATCAGCGCTAAGTCGACCAGATGATCGGCATCCGCGCCGATCGATGCTCCAACATCGAGCACAATCGACTCGCCTCGCAGAGTGGGCCATAGCGCCGCGATCGCCGGCCGCTCGATACCCGGCAGAGTCTTGAGATCGAATTTGGACATAGCCATCAGCGCGCCGGTATTGCCAGCGGAGACAACCATATCGGCATCGCCTTTTTTCACCGCATCGATGGCAAGCCACATCGACGATTTCCAGCGCCCGTAACGTAAAGCCTGGCTCGGCTTGTCTTCCATTCGAACGGCGACGTCGGTGTGAACGAGCCGCGAGCGCGATTTGAGTCCCACCCTGGTGTCAAGCAGCGGCCCGATGAGCGAGGAGTTACCGAAGAACAGGAATTCACTATCCGGGTAGCGTGACAATGCAAGGTCCGCTCCGGCAACGACCACGGCGGGGCCGTGATCTCCTCCCATCGCATCCAGCGCAATACGGATTTTGTCTGCCATTGAATGACTGCGCGGTCACGCCTGTTCCGGTGCCGAAATTCGCAAGTGGTCGTGACCCCCATTCATGCGAATTTTGGACTCAAAGTGACGGCCGGAAATCCATGATTTTGAAGTGATCTTTGCCCTCTGACGTTCACAGCTCTCGCGCCGGCGGCGCGGCATCTGCGAATGTCCACCACGGCCTCGATGGCCTGACTGGAAAGCGCCCGGCCGCGAGAATAGCGGTTCGACCGCTGGACACAACACCCGTTGAGAATGGGCCTTCAGTGGCCCTCCTGGCGCTTTGCCAATCGGCCAAGGGCCGCAAAAGGGCCCTGATCGGGGTTGGCGTCCCGCGGCGCCTCGAACACCGTGCCGGGTTTGCGCGGATATGGATCAAGCCCAAGGATCAGGAATTCAATCGCAAGCGCCCCTAAATCGACAACACCTCCGATAAGCGCTTCGGGATCGTTCCAAACCACGCCATGCCGCTGGCCTTCCGGATTTTCGGCGGTTTTAGGAACGAGCTCCGGCGGTTCGAATATGAGATCGATTGATTCTTCAACCTCGTTCGCCAGCGGTTCGAGCGTGACCACGCAATTCTGGCCAACGGTCGCCGAAATCGATCCGGTAACGTGCAGTCCGCCGGAGCCGCGCCGCGTGACATCGAAACTGGCTTCGAACCGCGGCAGATCGCGTAGTCCCACAACTTTGGCCACTGCAGCCCGGAGCGGCGCATCGGCGATAAGATCGAAATGCTGACCGCTTTCGGCGACCTCCTCTACGGTGACGGGAACCCGCCAGGGCGCGGCAAAATCCCGCGATTTTGGCTCAGGCATGACAACGGCCTCCGGTTTGGGAAAGGCAACGGCCCCGCGCAATAACGCGCTTCGGTCGTGGACCTCAAACTCGCGCAACAGGACGCGCGCATAGCGCGCCAGTCGGCACGGTCCGTCGCCATTCACCCCATTAAAGATATTGCGTGCCAGGGCCTTCTCAAGCGCCCGCCCGTCAGGCGAACGGAGCGCGGCGAGATAGGCTGCCTGCCTTCCGTAAAACGCTTCGCCAAAATGCTGCATCCGTTTTGGAACAGCGAGGTCACCGACGCCCATTTCACGCAAATTGGCGTCAAGATCCCGGCAGAACAGGTCGAACAACTTCTGGCCGATGCCGCGCGCGGAAGCCGCCTCCCGATCCAAGCGCGCCAGCAGCAGCACGAGATGGAGGACAATGAGGTCGAAACGTCCGTGCACCGTGTCGGGCACACCGTAGCTGGTGTAAAATGCCAAAGAGCGGGCCTGCGCCACGATCGCGCCATAGAGGTCGCGGATGGTGCGGTCATCGGGGTTTTGGCGAAAACGCTTGAGGATCATAGGCTTGCTGAGCATCGTTGCGGCCGATTTGAGCGCCGCCGAACGTCGGCAGTTTGCTAAGCTTGAGCTTTGGGGTTACGGCACGCGCGAGCCGGACGCAAGTTTGGGACATGGAGTTGGGTCGGATGCGGGGCAGTCGACGGCGTAACCGGTGCCGAAGCGCGACGGCGGCTTGCTTGATTGCCGTTGCACTGACGCTTTCAAGCTGTGCCGGCGAAACCTTCCAGCGTGGCTACGTGCTGCCCGAAGGAGCGCTTGAACAGATTCCACTCGGCGCATCCCAGGAACAGGTGCTGCTGGTGCTCGGAACCCCGTCGACGGTAGCCACCGTCAGCGGCGAGGCTTTCTATTACATTTCACAAAAAGCCGAGCGCGCAATCTCCTTCATGCGAACCAAAGTGACCGATCAGCGGGTTATCGCGGTGTACTTTGACCGGGACAGAAAAGTCCAGCGGCTTGCTGAATATGGCTACAAGGACGGCAAGATTTTCGACTTCGTCAGCCGCACAACGCCGACAAGCGGCAATGATCTGAATTTGATCTCGACCATCATCCACAACCTCCAAGGCAAGGCAAGGGAAGCTGATCCCGGCGCGCAGGTTCAGACCATTGCCGAGATCCAGTCGTGGTCGCGAGGATCAGTGGGCCAGCACCGCCAGCAGTAATAGCGCGACGATATTAGTTATCTTGATCATCGGATTGACCGCCGGTCCCGCCGTATCCTTGTAGGGATCGCCGACGGTATCCCCGGTCACCGCCGCCTTGTGGGCGTCGGACCCCTTGCCGCCGTAATGACCGTCTTCGATATATTTTTTCGCATTGTCCCAGGCGCCGCCACCGGATGTCATCGATATTGCAACGAACAGACCGGTCACGATGACGCCAAGCAACATTGCCCCAAGCGCCGAGAAGGCTGCCGACTTGCCCTGCGCGCCGCCGCCCGCGACAAAGTAGATGACAAAATAGCCGACGATCGGCGACAAAACCGGCAACAGCGACGGGATGATCATTTCCTTGATCGCAGCCCGGGTCAGTATATCGACGGCGCGCCCGTAATCGGGCTTGTCTCTGCCCTGCATGATGCCAGGCCGTTCGCGGAACTGGCGCCGGACCTCCTCAACGATCGACGAGGCGGCCCGTCCGACGGCTGTCATGCCCATCGCGCCGAACAGATACGGCAGCAAACCGCCGAACAACAGGCCGGCGACCACGTAAGGATTATTCAGCGAGAAATCCGGCGCTACGCCTTTGAAATATTGATGCGAGCCTGCGTTGGCGATGAAGAATTTCAGGTCCTCGTTGTAGGCGGCGAACAATACCAGAGCTCCAAGGCCTGCAGAGCCGATCGCATAACCTTTGGTCACCGCCTTGGTCGTGTTGCCGACTGCGTCCAGTGCGTCAGTCGATTTACGCACTTCTTTCGGCAATCCCGCCATTTCGGCAATGCCGCCGGCATTGTCGGTCACTGGGCCGAAGGCATCGAGCGCGACCACGATGCCGGCAAGCGCCAGCATGGTAGTCACGGCAATGGCGATGCCGAACAAGCCAGCGAGGTTATAACTGATCAGGATTCCGGCGATGATGACCAGGGCCGGGAGCGCGGTAGCTTCGAGCGAGACTGCGAGACCCTGAATGACGTTAGTGCCGTGCCCGGTGACGGAAGCCAGCGCGATCGATCGCACGGGACGAAAATTGGTGCCGGTATAAAACTCAGTGATCCAGATGATGAGTCCCGTCACGGCAAGGCCCACGATGCCGCAGACGAACAGTGTCTGGCCCGAGTAATTGGTGCCAGGCAGCGGCCCGAAACCGATAAGCGTATAGGTGACGATGGCGATCCCGATCAGCGAAAAAACCGCGGTCGCGATCATGCCCTTGTACAGCGCACCCATGATCGATTGGCTAGGGCCGAGCTTGACGAAAAATGTCCCGATGATCGACGCGACGATGCAGGCGCCGCCGATCGCCAACGGAAACGACATCATATGCGTCAAGACATCGCCGCCAGCGCGACTGAAGAAGATCGCAGCAAGAATCATTGTTGCGACGGTGGTCACGGCATAGGTCTCGAAAAGGTCGGCCGCCATGCCCGCACAGTCGCCGACATTATCGCCGACATTGTCGGCGATCGTTGCCGGGTTGCGTGGATCGTCCTCTGGAATCCCAGCCTCGACTTTGCCAACGAGATCGCCGCCGACGTCCGCACCCTTGGTGAAAATGCCGCCGCCGAGCCGGGCAAAGATCGAGATCAACGATGCGCCGAAGCCAAGGGCGACAAGCGAATCGATCACCTCGCGGTCGTTCACGGCCATGTGCAAGGTGCCGGTGAGAAAGCCGAAATAAAGCGTGACACCGAGAAGGGCGAGCCCAGCCACCAGAAGTCCGGTAATCGCGCCGGCGCGAAAGGCAATTTCAAGCCCCCCAGCCAGCGACCCGATCGCGGCTTGCGCGGTGCGCACATTGGCGCGCACCGAAACGTTCATGCCGATAAAACCGGCCGAACCAGACAGGATGGCGCCCACCGCAAAGCCAACGGCAACGAGCCAGCCGAGAAAATAGCCGACGATGAGGAAGATCACGACGCCGACCAGCGCGATGGTCGAATATTGACGCTTAAGATAGGCTTGCGCGCCTTCGCGCACCGCCGCAGATATTTCCTGCATCCGGGCGCTTCCGGCGTCTGACTGCAGCACCGAGCGCGTGGCCCAAATAGCGTACACAATCGCCAGCACGCCGCACAGAACAATGAGCCACAAAGTCGTCGCCATGCTAGGCCCCCGGTATTGGAAGGGCCGGCGTCAAGCCGGCAAGGAAGGCGCCTCGCATACAATGGGTATGCGGACGGCGCAAATCGGCGCGGACATTGCCAAACTTACCCCCGCCGCGCAACGGCGGCGGTTTGCCCGCTTGCCTCGATTTATGCAGCGCCGAGATAGCGGATCGGACGTCCTGGCGCGATCATCTGCGCCGCGGCAATGATGGCATTGGCGTCGATTCCATAGTGCCGATAGAGCTCGCCGATCGAGCCGGTCTGCCCGAAATGCTCCACACCGAGCGGACGAACGCGGTGACCATTGACCGCACCAAGCCATGCCAGTGTCGCCGGGTGACCATCGAGCACTGTGACCATGCCGCAATGCCGTGGCAGGCCGGCAAATAAGCGTTCGATATGCGAGCGCGCATGAACGAGCCCGCGCTCGCGGGCCCGGCACGCTGCAGTCCAGCCGGCATTAAGGCGGTCGGCAGACGTTATGGCCAATAGACCGCTGTCGCGGCGATCCTCCGCCATCAGGCCGACGGCCTGGATCGCTTCGGGCGCCACCGCGCCGGTATAGGCCACCACGAGTTGGCAGTTCGGCCCCGGCGGACGCAGCCAATAAGCGCCATCGACGATCGCCTGCCGCAACATCGGCGTCATCGCTCGCTTGATCTGCTCGACTGGCCGGGTCGACAACCTCAGATAGACAGAACCGCCGGTTTCGTCCCGCAGCCAGTTGCGTTCCGAGGCTTCGCCGCCGCCTTCGCGCTGAATGTAATCTAAGGCGAAGGCGAGAATAACGGCGAGTTCATCGACGAAGGCTGGCTCAAAGGTCGCAAGGCCGTCCTGCGCTATCCCGATCAGCGGCTCCGCGATCGATTGATGGGCGCCCCCTTCCGGCGCCAGGGTTATCCCCGAGGGCGTCGCGACCAAGATGAAACGCGCGTCCTGGTAGCAGGCATAGTTCAGCGCATCGAGGCCGCGGGCGATGAACGGATCGTACAAGGTACCGACGGGCAATAACCGCTCGCCATTGATAGCGTGCGAAAGGCCGAGCGCGGAGAGCGCGCAAAACAGGTTCATCTCCGCAATGCCAAGCTCGATGTGCTGGCCCTTCGGCGAGAATTCCCAATTGAAGGTGGATGGGATGCGCTCGCTCTTAAATGTGTCCGGCAAAGCCTCACGGGCAAACAAACCTCGGCGATTGACCCATGGCCCCAAACTCGTCGAAACCGTAACGTCGGGAGAAGCGGTAACGATGCGCGCGGCGAGCAGCGTGTCGCTGCGGCCAAGCTCATTGAGCAAGGCGCCGAAGCCGAGTTGCGTGGACGTTTGCGGCTGGATGGTTATCGGCAGAT
>WNGR01007988.1_pt1 | contig 11193 bp, 8 predicted proteins | sample 5407581 | NCBI WGS metagenome assembly WNGR01 (sample SAMN13153383, study PRJNA577476) | soil metagenome | isolation source: 80 cm soil or saprolite under Garry oak tree replicate 2 | place: USA:California | collected 2016-06-15 | reverse complement strand
TTCACCGCCATCCGCGACGCCCTCGCCGGAAACCCCTGGATACCGCCCATTCCTGCCGGCGCCTGAACCGCACCCCGAACCCGTCACGCACGGCAACCTAGGAATAACTCAAGCGCACCGCCGGACGTGAATGTTCACCGCGCCGGCCCTCACCTGCTGACGCCGCCTGCTGCCAGCACGTATCCTGCGCACCAGATAGGTGTCCTCTCCGCTGGGCTGACAATCACTTGGCAGCGATCATCATCCCAGGCCAGAGCGGCACCTATCTGCATCTACGGGGCATGTCGCCGGCTTACTCGTGGAATCGGGTCAGATGGAGGGATTCCAGGCCGAGGACCGACACAACCCATTGCCCCATATCGCGCTATCAACTACAGCGAGGATTATTTAAAAGCCCTCAATTGATCTCGGCTCTCGCGGAATAGGCAATCGTCATCAAACAAACACTCTTCGCTTCGGCGCGCCTGCCGGGCAACGACTTCTCCGTCCGATAGAAGGGATGTGCTACCAAACCGTCCACGAAACGGAGAAGTCGTTGCGGTATGATCGTATGTCAGGTCTTGGCTCAGAGCAACTCGACGAACTGGTTCAGCGCATCGAAGAACAGCTCGAAGAGCCGTGGCATAAGGGAACCGGGCGGCCGAAGGATCTGTCTCTGCGAGAAGCCGTCATCGTAGCGAGCGGGTACACGCGGCAGAACATAATTCAGCAAGTCTGGGCGGAAATATTTGACACGTCGCAGTCCGTAATCTCGCAGATCGTCACGAAATTCACGCCGCTTATCGAGGCCGCTACCGAAGCGGACAGGCCAACCGCGGAGCAAGCCCGGGAGGCCGTCGCTCGCGAGCAGACGGTGCTGGTAGACGGCTTCCTGGCGCCGACCTGGTCCTGGCGCGATACACCAGGACTGTGGTCGGGAAAGCATAAGACAACGGGCTTTAATGGCCAGGCCATCGCGAGCCTCCGGGGCGATCTCCTATTCGTGTCAGAGCCAGTTACCGGGCACAATCATGACATGACGGCCCTCGCTGAGACAGAGACCGCGAAGATCATGGAGGCTGCTTTCAGCGGGATCGGCGACAAAGGCTATCAGGGCTCAGGCTTCATTACCCCGTTCAAGAAGCCCGCAGGTGGGAAATTGCTAGACTGGCAGAAGGAATTCAATGCCCAGGTAAGCAGCCTGCGTGCTCCTGTCGAGCGCGCGATCGCTCATCTCAAATCCTGGCGTATTCTCCACACCGATTACCGGCGACCACTCCGCACGTATACCACGTCCTATAGGGCGGCCGTCGGACTGTACTTCTTTAAACTCAATTTCAAATAAGCTTCAGCGCTGAAGTCAGCCTATAGGAATACCGCATCCCTGTCTACGCGTACTGATACTGAGATGCGGAAACTCCTGATCCCGCACGGCCGGGAATGATTATGCCCCGAGCTGTTCATCTTCGCCTGCGGACGTGGCGGGACTACGTGAAGTGTGTCATCGCGCAAGGGCAGCTGCATTCAGGGCCATATGAGTACTGAATTGCAGGCGCCGCTGCCGGCATAACGTCTTATGGACGGGTGATCTCATGCCGTGCCAGCGTGTCCTGGCTCCGGTGATCGGAGCGGGCCCGCCGCTGAGGCCGCCACCGTACAGGCCCTTCCCGGCTGGAGTCGGCGTCGGCGAGATCCCGGTCGCCACGTGATGGACCTGCCCCTACATGCCGGTACGTACGGTTATTAACCGAGGGCCGGCTATTGGGTAGTTTCAGCGCCGAACGCCGAATAAGCGCTCGTGCCCCCGCGCGTCCTTTGCAGGTTTCATCTGCACATAACAGCCAGTTATGGTCGCAAGGTTGGGTCGTTGTTCCGATAGGCAGACAGCAGCTAACGCATGGGTTTCGGAAACGCTGGCTGATGGACGGCGATGTCAGCCCCGGTCGCCGTTACGAGCAACCGCGATGCGGATGCTGCGCCTCCGATAATCACCAGCCTCGAAGAAGTGCCTGACGCGGGCCTGGCCGATTAAGACGCACCGGCCGCACTCTGTTACCGGCCAGGTAGCGCATTTGCCGTTATCGGCAGCCCATCCCCGGAACCGGCTTGTTGCAGTCGGAGCCGTCCGGGCGAGGGCCACCCGGCGGCCGTTCCCGCTGCCGGGTTTGCCCGGTTCGCTGGTCGTCCCGCCAGGCCAGAACCAATGATTGCGGAAGAAAGGCGTGCATACAGGGCGCCTTTCCTCCGCGGAAAACAGATCTTCCGTGATCTTGCCGGCGGGGCGGAGCGGGCCGCCCGGCGGAATTTTAGGATTAGGAGTTTGCGTAGTCGGGTGTTTACGCGATCCTGGCGGGGTAGCATAAGGGCCACACGGGACGGACGGGACAGGCCCGTCCGGGATAGGGACTTGATCATGCGATACGGCAAACCCGCTTTATAGGAACTCATCAGTCGATTCGGTGCGCTTGCGCAGTCATGCCAAGTGCCGTCGGCGGGCAGGGTTCCCGCTCCTGGGCGCACTTTCACGCCCGCTTAACTAGCCTTCGCGACCGCGGCGCTGCCGCTGCCGCTGCCGCACGTAATTTCCGGATGCTATCCCCAAAGGGGGCAGCGGTCCGAGGAGGGGAAGCATGGCAGAAGAATTAGAGGGCGGCAACGAGCTGCAGCGGCGCGCGGCGGCCAAGTTCCAGGCGGTGGCGCGGCAGGTCGTGGACCAGGGGATCGGCCCCCTGCAGGGCAGCGTCGCCTACGCCGAGGACCGCCTCCGCCGAGCCAGGCGAGCCGGGCGCTCGGAGGAGCAGGCCAGGGAGGCGGCTATCCGCCGGATTGTGCGGGAGTCGGTCGCCTCGGCGGGGACCACCGGCTTCGTGACGGGGCTCGGCGGTCTCATCACCATGCCAGTCACTGTGCCGACCAGCGTGGCGGGCAACTTCGTCATCAACGCGCGACTGGTGGGCACGATCGCCCACCTGCGGGGCTACGACCTGTCCGATCCGCAGGTGCAGATGATGATCCAGTTTGTCGTCGCCGGGATGGGCATCCAGCAGGTGGCCACGGAGCTCGGTGTCAAACTGGGCGAGCAGGCCGTCGAGAGGGTGGCCGCGCGGGCCGCCATCGAGGCGATCCCGGCGATCCTCGTCGACAAGATGGGCGTCCGGGTCGGGTACCTGCTGGTCATCCGGTACGGCACCAGCCGCACGGCCACCGTCCTGACCAAGATGGTCCCGCTCCTCGGCAGCCTGGTCGGCGGCACGGTCGACGCGTCCTTCACCAGGGCCACCGCGGCCCTCGCGAGGAAGACGTTCCCAGACGACGCCCCAGGTATTTCCGTCCGCGCGGTCGTTGTCGAGTAGGAACGGCTGACATGTCGAGCGGGGATGGCCCGCGGATCTCCATGATGAGCGACCCGGAGACCATTGACGAGATCGCCCGGATCCTGGAGTCAGCGGGCCTGCCCGTCGTGGCCGCAAACCGGTCGACGATCCCGGCCGGATTGCGTTCGACCTCGGGACCGTAGAGACCCTCGTCACGATCGCGACCGGCCTGTTCTTCAGCGGGCCGGTCATCCCGGCCATCTGGAAGTGGCTGCGGTCGGGCAGCGACCGGGTCTTGGTCTTCGACGGCATTACGCGGCGGATCGAGGTGACCGGCGGACCCGAACTCACCCAGGAGGAACTGCTGTCGCTGGTCAACATGGCGATGGGCGGCAAGGACCCGGACTGATGCGGCGCTCCTACGGAGACTTCGACCCAAGATTCCTCGGCATCTCCCTGTCAGCCAGCGACGCCTCACGGTGGGACTACCTATGGCGCTTCGCGTTCGGCGAGGAGGTTGCATGTGCCGAAAATCTCATCCGCCCAGGTGGGAGCTGCTATCCGTTTCGGCGGCAGCCGGATGAGCTGGTTGCTCTCCGGAAGTCCTGCCTGCTGCGGCATGATATCGGCTGTGCTGCTTCGACTGACCTATCTGAGTGTGACGAACGTGTTCGCGTTACTGCGGCTGCTTCCGGTGGGCGACCGGGACAAGGACATCGAGATCCTGGTGCTACGCCACCAGATCACGGTGCTGCAGCGGCAGCTGGGTACGACCCGGCCGCGGCTCCTGCCCAGCGACCGGGCGTTCCTGGCCGCCTTGCTGCACCGGCTCCCACGGGACGTGCTCGGCCGGTTCCGGCTGCTGATCCGGCCCGACACATTGCTGCGGTGGCACCGCGACCTGCTGCGACAGACTGCCAAATAGGTGCTCGAGGACTGTCATTTGCGACTGTCGCATAAGGCGCCCATAACAGCGATTCCAGTGCACAGCCCATCCCAACTTCGGAAGGGTGCGACTGGCCCGGCGGATCAGCTGTTGCTGTCAAGGCAGAGGCGGCGGTTTACAGACCTCTGACCGTAACGGCTTGAACTGCGGAAACTCCAACTGGAACGACGATCTGGGCACATACCGGGCAGGATCGAGCGCTTAGAGCCGGTCTGACAGCTCCGTCCGCGGCCGCTCACGATCAATCGCGCGAACGCGCTGCTGCGAGCGTCTCCGCCACCTTGCAACGTACAGCCTCCGCCGGGCGCACGTACTTCGCGGGATGGTTCCACCGCCATATGCACGAGGCACGGGTGGGTCGCGAGCTGCTTCGGCGGCAGGTGGCTAGAAACTGGATTGGGCTCTCGCCGCCCGGACAGTGTAAGCCTTGACAGGACCCTGAGCATGTGCTACTCCGTGTGAAGCCGTGCTTTACCGGTACAAGTTGGGGGAATGTTCTATGCGCCAAAAACTCATGCGAATCGTGGTGCTGAGTTCAGCGTTGTTGGCCTTGGCGCTGGTAACCGCAGCTCCGGCGCTGGCCTCGACCGTGACACCGCTTGTCACCGTCTCCAGCGCAGACCCCTATGCAGGCTGTCCGCCCGATGGCCAGTCAGGCACCGTCACCGTGAATGCTGAGGTTGAGCCCCAGGCCGCTGTCAACCCGCATAACCCAGGCAACATGATCGGTGCCTGGCAGCAGGATCGCTGGTCGAACGGTGGCGCGCATGGCCTGCTCGCCGGCTTCTCCACCGATGGCGGGAAGACCTGGGGCGAGAGCCAGCTGCCCTTCAGCGGCTGCGTCAGCGGGATCAATCCCGTCCTGGACCCGTTCACCGGGACGCCATACAACCGGGCCTCGGATCCCTGGGTCTCCATCGGGCCTGACGGGACCGCGTACGCCGTCGGCCTGCTGGCGACCGAGACCACGGTCAGCGGAGGCGGCAACAACGACACAGGCGTCGCGGCCGCCGCCTCGACTGACGGCGGCCAGACCTGGGGCAACGCCCGCCTGATCAAGTCCGACCAGGGCACCAGCCCCATCTTCGAGGTCACCCACTTCTTCAACGACAAGGAGTCCGTCACCGCAGATCCAAAGACCGCTGGCACGGCCTACGTCGTGTGGGACCGGCTCAAGGCCCCGAGCCACAGCCCGGATGCGGACCTGCGCGCTCACGCATTCCGCGGCCCGGCCTGGTTCTCCAAGACCACCGATGGCGGCAAGACCTGGACAGGCACCCGCGCGATCTTCGATCCCGGGCAGAATAGCCAGACCATCGGCAACGTGATCGTGGTAGATCCCAAAACGGCTGTCCTGTATGACTTCTTCGAGGTGTTCCAGACGACCGGCTCGCCCAAGTTCACACCGCGGGGCTTCAGTGTCGGGTTCGTCTCGTCGTCCGACGGTGGCACCACCTGGTCGGGGCCGACGACCGTCGCGGCCCAGCAGTTCGTGACGGACACCGACCCGAACACGGGCGCAGCCCTGCGCACCGGTGAGGGCCTTCCCTCGGCCGCCATCGATCCGAGTACCGGACAGCTCTACGTGGTCTGGTCCGACAATCGATTCACCGGCACCGTCAACCAGGTCGTCATCTCCACCTCCACCGACGGCGGCAGGACCTGGACCGCGCCGGCAGCGATCAGCAAGGCCACCGGCAGGCCCGCCTTCACGCCCACGGTGGCCGTCAACTCGGCAGGCGGCGTCGGCGTCACCTACTATGACCTCCGCAACCTCCCGGCCGGAGACACCACGACACTGCCGACTGACTACTGGTTCACAGCGTCGTCCGATCATGGCATGACCTTCGGCGATGAGACGCATATCGCTGGCTCCTTCGACCTGCTGAAGGCACCTAACGCAGGCGGTTTCTTCGTCGGGGACTACCAGGCCCTGGGAGTCAGCGGAGCAGCGTTCGTGCCGTTCTTCGTCCAGGCGGAGCCGTCGGCTACAACTCCTCCGCCTCCTCCTCCGACAACTCCTCCGACAGATGTGTTCACAAACTCCGTAACTCCTTAGCCGTATCTCAATGCGTCAGGTGACAGAAGCCGCGTCCACCCCCTCCGGGGCGCGGCTTCTGCCAGAGCAGACAGAGATCGCGAGTTGAGCACAATCCCGCCCTCAGAGCAGGCGACTCGCGACGCCTCGGCTGCCCCGGGCCGCAGCGGCTCCGATGCTGACGCCCTGGTCCTGGTCCCTGTCTCCGGCCTGTCTGCGGCGCCGCCTTGACTCATATAGGGCCGGATTCGGCAGTGGATCAGATCCGGGCCTTCCGAATGAGACTGCATGTTTATGCACCAGAGACCGCACTGAGAACGCTCGCATCTGCCGCGGACCGGGTCGAGCTCCACGGGCACGGCGCGAGACCTTGGCCATGCCCGCATGGTCAGTCGGCGGCCGCGAACTCTGCCAGGCGAGGACGGAGGCTGACGGGGAAGTACGTCACGGAGAGCAACCAGAGTCTTCGCGGGCCCGCGCAAAGAGCCGATCTGAGTGCCAGCCTCGCCGACCGGTATCACCGCGGCGGGCCGCACCGAACCGGGAGTTCTGGCGGGTGTGCCACCGAGACGTCATCATCGGCTTGTCTTGGCGCTCCAGAGCGGTAGCGTGACCGGTATGGAGCCTGTGGCGCTGAGGGTGTTCTTGAGCCACACGTCTGAGCTGCGGCAATACCCGCAAGGCGGGTCGTTTGTGGCTGCTGCGGAGAGGGCGGTGATCCGGGCCGAGGACACGGTGCTGGACATGGCCTATTTCACCGCCCGGGAGGACAAGCCTGCCGATTACTGCCGCCACCAGGTGGGGCGCGCCGATGTGTATGTCGGCATTATCGGGTTCCGCTACGGCTCACGAGTCAGCGATGAGCCGGAATTGTCGTACACCGAGCTGGAGTTTCAGGCGGCGACCGAGCAGCGCCTGCCGCGCCTGGTATTCCTGCTGGATGAAAATGCGGTCCTGCCGCTGCCGCGAAGCTATCTGTCTGATCCTCAGCACGAGGAGCGGCAGGGCGCATTCCGTGCGCGGGTTATGGATGCCGGGGCGACCGCGCAGCGGGTGAAGTCGCCCGACCGGCTGGAGATGCTGCTGTACCAGGCGCTGACAGAGCTACAGCAGCAAGCCGGGCGTCGGATCGCCACGATGGCGTCGGGCACGGCGGGGCCGCTCCGCGGGCTTCCCGGGGAGGCCGCCGACTTCACCGGGCGCGAGGAGATCATCGCCCACCTGGGCGGGCGGATCGCCGGGCACGACCCAGCGGGAGTCACGGTCGCCGTCCACGCCATCGACGGCATGGGCGGCGTAGGAAAAACCGCCCTGGCGGTCCACCTAGCGCACAACCATGCTCACCGCTACCCAGACGGGGCCTTCTTTATCGACCTGCACGGATACACGCCCGGCTTGGCGCCGGTGCCGCCGGAGGAGGCACTAGGTCAGCTGCTGCGGGACCTCGGCATGGATGCATCGGCTATCCCGCTCGGCTTGGGTCCTCGTCAGGCGCGCTGGCGCTCCCTCATGGCCGGCCGACAGGCGCTGATCGTGTTGGACAACGCGGTCGATAGCGACCAGGTTGGTCCTCTGCTCCCCAATGCCGCCGGCTGTCTTGTGCTGATCACTAGCAGGCGGCGGCTGACAGGGCTGCCCGAGGCCGACCCGTTGACCCTGGGCGTCCTAACGCCGCATGAAGCCGTCAGTCTCTTCACCCGGATTGCCGGCACGCAACGCTGCCCAGACCAGAGCCATGTCAGCGCGGTGGTCCGGGCCTGCGGGTGGCTTCCGTTGGCGGTCAGGATCGCGGCCGGACGCCTGCGTCACGACCCCGCAGCCACCGTAGCCACGCTTCTCGCCGACCTGACCGACGAACGTGCCCAGCTCAACGAGCTGAGCCCAGAAGATGCAGGGATACGGGCTGCTCTGCAGGTCTCCGTGCTGCGCCTGCCCCCCGATCTGGAGAACGCCTTCCGCGACGTTGGACTGCACCCAGGACCCTCAATCGGCCCGGACGCGATCGCGGCGATCGCCGGCATCGGGCAAGCCGATGCGCGTAACCGTCTCCGCCGGCTGGCAGAGCATCACCTCATCGAGCCGGACACGACAGCGAAATCGCCGCCCCGGTACACGTTGAACAACCTCGTCCGCGTCTACGGAAGGGAGCTGGCCGAACAGGAACTTGATGCCGGGGACCGCAAAGCCAAACTTGACCGGCTCGCCGACCACTACGACCGGACACTACAACACGCCGAACATTTGCTCCGCCCAATGGAATCGGCTGACCCCGTCAGCGAGGGGGACCCGGCCGCACAGGACCAAGAGCGCGACTGGGTCATCGCCGAGCGAGACAACCTTCTCAGCCTCGCCCCCCTCACCAGTGGCCCAGCCGGCGCCCGGGTCTGCCGCATCAGCGGGGATAACTTGCAGCTCCTCGGTGAATACCACGCCGCTCGCACCCTGCTCGACCACGCGTACGCCATGTACACGGCCGCTGGTGACCAAGCCGGCCAAGCTGAGGCCCTACGCGGCCTCGGCGACGTCGCCCTTGACCTCCGCGACCCCGCCGCTCGCATCCGGTATGAACAAGCCCTGGCAATATTCACCCACCTCGGTGACCAGACCGGCCGGGTGGACACTCTTATCGGCCTGGGCTATATAGCCCTGGAAAGCGATAAGCCGACAGCCAAAACCCGCTTTGACGAGGTTCTGGCCATCTCGACACGCACCGGCAATCACAAAGGCCAAGCGCAGACGCACCTCGGGCTCGGCCACATCTCGCGTGACGCCCACGACCCTTCAACCGCCCGCTCGCACTACGAGCTGGCCCTGGCCACATTCACCCGCATCGGCGATCACCTCGGGGTAACTGAAGCGCACCTCGGCCTAGGGCATCTCGACTATGACATCGGTGACTACCCAAGCGCCCGGTCACACTACGATCAAGCCCTCACCCTTTCAAAACGAATCGGAAACCAAATAGGACTAGCCGAAACATGGCAAGCGCTGGGGCTGACCGCTCAGGCGAGCGGGAACCGCGAGCAAGCCGCCGAGTACTTGCAGACCGCGCTCACCACATACGAGCGCCTCGACATCCAGACTTCCGCCGCCGCAGTATGTGACGCACTTGCCCGGCTCGATAAGTAGCAGCCGCCCGGCCGCCTGCGATAGCGGCAGCAAGGTCGAAGACAGGCGCATCCCGCAGGCAGCACAAGAGCCACCAGCGCTTGCACCGCTCGCAGCACTCGGTCGCCAGTCCCGCGTGGACCTGCGGCGCGCCCAGATCTGGAAATCCGGCGCGTAAGCCAACGCATTCTTAGCCGCACTGAGGTCCGCTCGTAATCGGCGATAGGAAGCCGACGACTGGGTCTGATACTCACGCAGAGTCATACCGCACCAGCAGCGTCGCTGGTTAGATACGCGCGGCGAGCGATTGCGAGCGCAGGCTAATCGAGCGCAATCGAGGTCATCGCGGTGCGCGACACACGCCGAACGGGCCGGGCTGGGAGATCAGCGCCTCGATGCGGCGCCACTGGCTCATGAATACTTCAAGCTGGCCCCATTTCGTCTGCGCGTCCCGCTGGTTGAGGGCCACCATCTTCGCCTTGTTCTCCTGGACGGCGGCGATCTCGTTCCGGTTCTGGATGATCATGCTGTCGCGCGTGATGATCAGCCAGCCTCGAGCGGCGGCCTGCGGTATCCAGTCCGCGTCGAGCACGTCAGGGTTCGTGATTGGGCACGGTGCCCGCTGCCGCTTGTGGATGACGGCTCCAGGGTCGCCGGGATAGGTCACGTCGTTGCGGAGCCCGGCGAGGATCTTGCCGAGCCCCAGGACGTCAGCGTCGACGTAGATGCGGACCTGAGCCGCACGCGGGTTCATGCTGCTGCGCGCTGCGACAGCTCATAGCTCTGTGCCCACCGCACGGCGTCAATGTCGAGGCCGAAGTCGTCGGCGACCTCCTCGATGGATGCCCCGCCGTCGAGCTCGCCGGCGATGGCCTCGGTCGAGATACCGCCGATCGCAGGCATCCCGAAACGCACCAGCGGGTTGACCCGGATCGGCGATACAGGGTCTTCGTGAGGACGCCAGCGCGCCGGCTCATCACCAGACCAGTCCACCCGCGCGTAGAACTCTTCTCCTGGTGCGGTCAGGACGATCTGCCCATTCGCGATCGCGACCAGGCAGAACTCAGGGTCAAGGTGACTGCGGCCCTGCAGATCGATCAGCAGCCGACGGCCAGGTCCGACGAAGGGACGCCGGTCAGCGAGCGGGTAGGGTACCTGGAACTCGTCGCGGAGCCGGTCGATGAAGTCCCGCAGCTCCTTCAGCGGCACATCGTGCTCGCGCCGGTAGGACCTTAGGAGACCGGCCTCGACGAATTCGGCCCACGTGACATTGCGCGACCCCGTGGGCTCGACGCGGATCACGGGACGGTAGCGCGGCGGCCGCCCTTCCAGCCACCAGTGCAGCGTCGACGGGGCGATCCGCAGCAGGCGCGCGGCGGCGGCCTCGGTGTACATCTCGCGTTCGAGGATGGTGACGCTCACGCGGCTAGTGTGACATGCCGCCGCGCCTCGTTCTACGATCTGCTGTCCCGGCTGTCCGTTTTGCCCTTCGGTGGGTCAGAGGCGCGGGCCTTACTGCGGGCGGGTGTTTTCTCTGGGTTGTATGCGGTAGCTGGGGCGCGTGAAAACGGCGACTCCCACCCCAGGGCTGCAGAAGAGATCTGCTGGGGTGACGGCATCCCGTCCAGGTGGCCATTCTGGTGCGAGTGCGGGCGCCGATGTGCTGGCCGCGTGGGCGGAGGGCCTGGGCGGCCGGGTGGGGAGGCGTGGCCGGGGGTGTGTGCGGTTCGCGTTTTACGGGCGGGTGTCAACCGAGGACTGGCAGGATCCGGTGACGTCGCGAGCGCGGCAGCTCGCGCAGGCGACGA
>WNGR01023475.1_pt1 | contig 11196 bp, 14 predicted proteins | sample 5407581 | NCBI WGS metagenome assembly WNGR01 (sample SAMN13153383, study PRJNA577476) | soil metagenome | isolation source: 80 cm soil or saprolite under Garry oak tree replicate 2 | place: USA:California | collected 2016-06-15 | reverse complement strand
GTGCCGCGGTGGCCGACCGACCGGACGTTCACCGCACTCAACGGGCGGTGAGATCACTCCACAACGCGTCGGCCCCGCGCGCGGCCACGGCGCGGCCGAGCTGGCGGGCCCACGCGTTTTCGCTGCCGAACTCGGCGCGCCACGACCAGAGGCGGCGCGTGGCGAAGTGCAGCGAGTGCTCGTAGGTGAAGCCGATGGCGCCGTGTGTCTGGTGGGCGATGCCGGCGCCGACGCCGGCCGCCTCGCCGACGCGTACCTTGGCGACGGCGATCTCGAAGCGGGCGTCGTTGCGCTCGGCGGCGCGGAAGGCGGACTCGGCGGCGATGCCGGAGGCGGCGACGTGGCCCGCGAGCACCGCGAGGCTCTGCTGGATCGCCTGAAAGTTGCCGATGGGCTTGCCGAACTGCTTGCGCTCGGTGGCATACCGCACGGCCTGCGTCAGGCACGAATCGAGCGCACCGGCCATCTGGGCCGCGCGCGCCATCGCTCCATACAGATAGATGGCGTCCGCCGGAACGTCCGCCGCCCCAAACGCGACCACGCGCGCATCCCTGAAGACCAGCGTGTCGCGCGGCTCGAGGGCGAGGTTCCGCTCTTCCTCGATCGTGGCGGCGCCGCGCGCGATCAGCGCGACGGTGAGCCGCCCGTCCAGCTCGCCGACGGCGACGACGTGCTCCGCGTGGCGGCCCCACGGCACCCGCGTGGCGCGCCCGCTGACGGTGACGGCGCCGCCGCTGCGCGCGAGCGTCAGGCGCTCGTCCGCATGCACGGGTGCGAGCGTCATCGGTCCGAAGGGCACCGCGAGCCCGGCCCGCGACAGCAGCCAGCCCGCGACGATCGTCTCCGCCAGCGGCACCGGCGCCTGATGCCGGCCGGAGGCTCGAACGACGACGTGGGCGTCGAGCCAGGTGCCGCCGGCGCCGCCGGCGTCCTCGGGGACGAGCGGCAGCGTGAGGCCGCCCTCTTCCAGCGCGCGCCAGAGCTTGTCGGGCCAGGTGCCCTTCTCGGCGGCTTCGATCAGCTCCTTGGTGGCGAGGTCGGTGAAGAGCCGGGTGACGGTGTCGCCGAGCAGGGAACGCAGTTCCGTCATCTGACCACGTGGGGGGCCCCGACATGGCCCCCCACGCCCCCCATTACTCGGAGCGCCCCGGGGAACCCGTGGCGCTCCTCGGTCATGCGCACGCTCATCGCAGGCCCAGCCCGCGGGCGATGATGCCGCGCAGGATCTCGCGCGTGCCGCCGCGCAGTGAGAACGACGGCGCCGTCTGTGTGATGTAGCCGAGCACCTGCTGCAGGTCGGAGCCGCTGTCGAGCGTCGGCTCCACGTCGAGCAGCGCGTGGGCCAGCTCGGGGATCGACTGCTCGAACGTCGTGCCGACGTCCTTCACCGCGGCCGCCTCGAGGTTGACGGGCTCGCCGGCTTGCAGCATGCCCGCGACGGACGTGGACATCTGGCGCAGCGTCGCCAGGCTCGCCACCATGCGGCCGACCGCCTCGGTCCCGCGGTCGTCGGGCTTCGCGCTCACCTCACGCACCAGCTCGCGGATCAACGCGATGGATGACAGATAGCGCTCCGGCCCGCTGCGCTCGAAGCCCAGCTCCGTGGTCACCTGCTTCCAGCCGTCGCCGTCGTTGCCGACGCGCGCCTCGTCGGGCACGAACGCGTCGGTGAAGTTGACCTCGTTGAAGTGATGCTTGCCGGCGAGGTCGATGATCGGCCGGATGGTGATGCCCTTCGTGTTGCGCAGATCGACGAGGAACTGTGTCAACCCCTCGTGCTTCTTGTCCGGCACGACCTGCGTGCGGAAGAGCGAGATCGCGTAGTCGGAGAGATGGGCGTTCGACGTCCATACCTTGGTGCCGTTGACGAGGTAGCCGCCCTCGGTCTTCGTCGCGCGCGTGCGGATGGAGGCCAGATCGGAGCCCGAATCCGGCTCGCTCATGCCGATGGCGAAGGCCAGCTCGCCACGAACGATCCCCGGCAAGATGCGCTGCCGCTGTTCCTCGGTGCCGAAGCGCAAAAGGAGTGGGCCACTCTGCCGGTCCGCAACCCAGTGAGCGCTGACGGGCGCGCCGGCGGCGAGCATCTCCTCCATCACGACGTAGCGCTCGAGGAACGACCGCTCGTGGCCGCCGTACGTCGCTTCACGGGGGCGGCGCCGCTGAACTCCTTTTTGAGAAACTCACGCACCTCGGCGCGGAGACCCTCGGCCTCGGGGGGCAGGTCGTTGAGCGCGAAGCGGAAGGTGGCCGGCATGGCCGGGAGTTGACCACAGCGCGCGCGACGGCGCAACCGCGGTGCTATAGTCGCGGGTCACAGGCGGAGGTCGCCATGAAGGTCGGGATCGCGCTCAACATGCTCACGAAGGAAGGCCGCACCGACGCGTCCGTCGTCGGCGAGCACCTGGCGCTCGGCGACCTGGCCGAGCCGCTCGGCTTCGACTCGCTCTGGGCCCTCGAGCACCACTTCACCGGCTACGCGATGTCGCCGGCGCCGACGCAGCTGCTCGCCTACTACGCCGGGCGCACGAAGCGCCTCGTGCTGGGCACCGCGGTGATCGTCCTGCCCTGGCACGATCCCGTCCGCGTCGCCGAGCAGATCGCGCTGCTCGACATCATGTCCGGCGGCCGCTGCCTGTTCGGCTTCGGCCGCGGCGCCGCCAGCGTGGAGTACGCCGGCTTCCGCGTCCCCATGGAAGAGGCGCGCCCACGGTTCGTCGAGGCGGCCAGGGTCGTCGTGAAGGCGCTGACGGACGAGGTCTTCGAGTGGGACGGCGAGTTCTTCAAGATCCCGAGGATGTCGATCCGGCCGCGCCCGATCTCGCACCCCGAGCGGCGCTTCTACGCCTCGTCGGTCAGTCCGGAGTCCGCGGAGATCATGGCCAAGCTCGGCTTCGGTGTGCTCGTGGTCATGCAGAACGAGTGGCCGAAAGCGGCCCAGGACATCGAGCGCTACCGCGAGATCGCCACCAGCGTGGGCCACACGCCACGCCCGCCGATCATCCTCACCAACATCTCCGTCGCCGAGAGCCGCCAGGAGGCGCAGGAGCGCGCCGTGACGTACCTGTCGCGCAAGTGGGATTCGATCGACGCGCACTATCACTTCTCGGACGGCCACCTGGCGGGCGTGAAGGGCTACGAGTTCTACGGCGGCATGGCGAAGACCTATTCCAAGATGAAGGACCCGGGCTTCCGCAAGAAGGCGACCGACTTCTACGTGAAGATCCAGATCGTCGGCACGCCCGACGACTGCATCCAGCAGGTCGGCGAGCTGCAGCGGCTGACCGGCCTCGATCATCTCGCGACGGAGTTCGGCTTCGGCGGCATGCCGCACGAGCAGGCCGAGCTGAACATGCGGCTCTTCGCCGAGCGCGTGATGCCGGTGCTCCAGCGCGACCGGATGTTCGCGGCGCCGACCCACGGTGCGCCGTCGAGCCCGGCGGACGCCGCGGGGGCGACGGGGATCTTCGCGCCGGCGTGACGGGCGAGACCTACGGGGAGGGACGCGGCATGGCGATGTACTGGAGGGAGCTCGTCTACTACCCGCGGATCGTCGCCTGGTTCAATGACACGGAGCACGAGCTGTTCCGGATCATCGGCTATCCGATCGAGCAGATGATCAAGAACGACCGCACGACGTTCGTGATGGGCGAGATCCACTTCCGCTTCATCGGCCCCGCCGCCTACGGCGACCGGATCGTGACGACCATCACGCTCGCCGACATCGGCGAGCACACGCTGCACTGGAACTGCAAGGCCAAGAACGCCCTCACCGGGGCGGCGGTCAGCGAGGGCCGGGCCACGCGCGTCTACGCGCGGATCATGGAGGACGGTACGCTCAAGGCCCAGGCCATCCCGTCCGAGATGGTGAACGCGATCCGCGAGCTCGGAGACCTGAAGCACCTCGGCCCGAACAGCGGTCCGAAGAAGGTCGGCGACTCCCGCGTGATGTAGCCTCTCAGCGCCACGCGTCCACCGACTCCGTCTTCTGGTAGTTGCCGCCCATGATGCGCCAGTAGCCGTTCGTCTCGCCGCCCACGACGATCACGTGGATGTCCTCGCGGCGGAACATCGGAATCGCCTCGTCGGGCGCCGCCTTCAGTTTCGACGCCCACGGCTCCTCGCCGAACGTCGCGCGCGGGTAGATGTAGTTCTGGACGAGCTGGTAGTCCCAGTACTCGCTCGCGCGCATGCGCGCGGTGTCGTAGAGCCAGTCGATGAGCGCGTCCTTCTTGGCGAAGCCGCCGCGGTCGACGAACTGCCGCGCGGCGATCGGATCGAGCAGCAGCGCCGGAGGGCCGTGCGGATCCATGCCGCGCAGCAGGTGGCCCACGTGCTCGCGCCAGTGCTTCTCGCGCAGCCCCAGCGTGAACGCCGTGGAGCGCACGCCGGAGAAGACGCTGACGGCGCTGTCCGCGGCGCCGAGCCCGTGCTGGACGTGGAACGGCTCCCACGGGCTGCGCTCCTCGTTCTCCGCGAACGTCACGCTGTTGTACGCGTAGCTGTTGCCCTGGTTGCCCATGTACGAGAGCCCGGGCACGGAGCCGCCCTGCCCGTTCTGCGAGAGCAGCCCGTACGCGCGGCCGATCGTCGCGTTGGCGTGGCTGTACGGTCCCATGGCGCCGGTGCCCGCGTTCATGCCGATCTCCCGGCGGATCGGCCCGTTGACGACGGCCATGCACGCCACCGCGCTCGAGGAGCTGCCGCGCGCGGTGACGCCCGTGGCCGCCAGCGCGAGGATCACGGGAAGATACTCGGGCCGCGCGCCCGCCATCACCGCATTCACCGCGACCTTCTCGACGGTGTACTCCCAGTACTCGCGGAAGTGCGTCGAGCGCATGCGCCCGACGACCTCGCCGGGTTTGCGACGCGTGCCGGCCAGCATCGCGGCCACGCGCTCCTCGGTCGGCAGCACGATCGGCAGGGTGTCGGTCCAGCTCCGCTCGAGGAACAGCCGGTGCAGATTGTCCTCGGTGTCGGGCTCGACCAGCCGCAGCGTGGAGCGATCGTACACGGCCGCAGCTGCGCCGCGCTCTTGCCCATGATCGGCTGCGGCACGAACACCTGCGCGAGATCGGGCATGCCGTTGACGTCGGCCACCGAGCGCACGACCCGGTCGAACTTGTCCGTGTGCATGGCCACGGTGGGCACGCCGTACTTCGCTTCGATCGTCATCGCGTGCGCGGCGACCGCCGGCGCGCACGTGCTTCAGTGGCCGACGCCGAGGATCGCGGCGTGGCCGCGCGCCTTGATTTCCTCCCACGTGGTCGGGTCGTCGACGAGATAGACGCTCGAGATCCGCTTCAGCACCGTTGTCACGCCCGGCATGTGCTCGGCGAACCACGCCTGCATCTGCCCGAGGAAGATGTCGGAGTCGTCGAAGCGGCAGTCGACGAGATACACGGTACGGCCGTTCAGCGTGTCCAGCCGCGGCGCGAGCGCCTTGGCCGCGATCTTCGGCGGATACCCGGTGGGATCGAGAACGGTGATCTTGCTCGCCATGCGCTAGTCTCCCATCACCATGCCGCCGTCGACCTTGATGGCCTGGCCCGTCATGTAGTCGGAGTCGGGCCCGGCGAGGAACGCGACGACGCCGGCCACGTCGTCCGCCGTCTCCGGCCGGCCGAGCGGGATGCCCGCGATGCGCTTCTTCCACGCTTCGCGCGGCGCCCAGCCATGCAGCGCGCCGATCTCGCGGTCGATCTGCTCCCACATCGGCGTGTCCACCGCGCCGGGGCAGACGCAATTCGAGGTGATGCGATCAGGGGCGAGCACCTGCGCGGCGGTGCGCGCGAGGCTGATCACGCCCGCCTTGGACGCGTTGTACGGCGCCAGGAGGGGGCTGCCGCCGCGGTAGGCGGCGATCGACGCGGTATGGATCAGCTTGCCACGCAGCTCCGAGCCCGCCATCGGCGGCTGCGCCTTCATCCGACGCGCCACCGCCTGCATCACGAAGAAGAGCGCCTTCAGATTGACGTTCATCACGCGGTCCCATTCCGCCTCGGTGACGTCCAGCAGCGGCTGCACGCGAATGACGCCGGCGTTGTTGAAGAGCACGTCGAGACGGCCGAAGCGTCGATAGACGTCCTCGACCATGCGTGCGACGTCGGCCGCGCGCGTCACGTCCGCCGGCAGGGCGGCGCCGCCCAGCTCGGCGGCGAGCTTCTCGACGGCGTTGCCGTCGAGGTCGGCGAGCACGACGCGGGCGCCGTCGCGGGCGAGCCGGCGCGCGGACGCCGCGCCGATGCCGCGGGCGGCGCCGGTGATGAGCACGATGCGGCCGTCAAGCTGGGCCATGGACCCTCCTCACGAACCGGCCGATGACCTCGATCGCGCGCTCGGCCTCGTCGAGCATCGGCAGGAACCAGTGCCAGACGTGGATCATCGACGGCCATTCCTCCACGGTGACGTCCACGCCGGCCGCCCTCGCGCGCTCCCCGAGGCCCAGCGCGTCGTCGAGCAGCGCCTCGTCGCCGCCGACCTGCACCAGCAGCGGCGGCAGATTGCGGAGGTCGGCGTAGAGCGGTGAGACCAGCGGCGCCTTGCGATCGCCGGCGCCCACGTAGGCCTGCGTCATCCCCTCGATGCCCTCGCGCGTGACGATGGGATCGACGGCCGCCTTGGTGACGTAGCTCGCGGCGCTGTTCGTGAGATCGACCCACGGCGAGATGCAGACGCCCCCGGCCGGCCGCGAGAGCCCTCGATCGCGCAGCGCGAGCAGCGTCGCCACCGTCAGTCCCCCGCCCGCGGAGTCGCCGGCCACGACGACGCGCCCCGGCGCGATGCCCTGCGCGAGCAGCCACTGGTAGGCGGCGACCGCGTCCTCGAGCGCGGCCGGGAACGGATGCTCCGGAGCGAGCCGGTAGTCGAGCAGCAGCGCGCGCGTTCCGGCGGCGCGCGCGATGGCGGCGGCCAGATGCCGATGCGAGCGCGGCGAGCCGATCACGTAGCCGCCACCGTGCAGGTAGAGGACCACGGCGTCGGTCCGGACCCCGGGCGGCGTCAGCCATTCCGCCGGGCACGCGGGCGCGGCGATCGTCTCGACCTTCACGTCCGGCGGCGTCGGGAAGACGCGCTCGGCGCGCTCGTACTGGGCGCGCCGCTGCGCGGTGGTGAGCGTGTTCGGCGCCGGAAGCTTCGCCAGGTGCTCGCGGACGAGATGAATGCCTTTGTCGCTCATGGCGCGACATGGTACGCCAAAAGATGCCGGCAAACCTCTCGTGCTACAGTCAGGCCCATGGCCCACAAAGGAATGAAGTTCGGCATCTTCCTGGCACCGTTCCACCGCCTCGGCGAAAACCCCACCCTCGCCATGAATCGCGACATGGAGCTGATCGAGTGGCTCGACTGGCTCGGCTACGACGAGGTCTGGGTCGGCGAGCATCACTCGGCCGGCTGGGAGCTGATCGCCTCGCCCGAGATCTTCATCGCCGCCGCCGCCGAGCGCACGCGCCACATCATGCTCGGCTCGGGCGTGACGAGCCTGCCCTACCACCATCCGTTCCTGGTGGCCCAGCGCTTCGTGCAGCTCGACCACATGACGCGCGGCCGCACCATGCTCGGCTGCGGCCCGGGCGCGCTCGTCTCCGACGCCTACATGATGGGCATCGAGCCGGTCACCCAGCGGCCACGCATGGACGAGGCGCTCGACGCGATCATGCTCCTGCTGAAGGGCGAGGAGCCGGTGACGCTGAAGACCGACTGGTTCGAGCTGCGCCAGGCGCGCCTGCACCTGGCGCCCTACACGGAGCCGCACTTCCCGATCGCGGTGGCGAGCGTGATGACGCCGTCCGGCGTGCAGGCCGCTGGCCGCCACGGCCTCGGCGTGCTCTCGCTCGGCGCGGGCATTCCCGGCGGGCCTCAGGCGCTCGCCAACCAGTGGAAGATCGGCGAGGAGGTCGCGGCGAAGCACGGCAAGACGATGGACCGCAAGAACTGGAAGCTCGTCGTCAACGTCCACGTGGCCGAGGACGACGCGGAGGCGATGCGCCAGGTGAAGAGCGCCGAGCGCCACGAGACGATCACCTACTTCGAGGAGACGCTCGGCCGGCCGCCCGGCCGCTCCGACGACCCGCTGACCGAGGGCGTGAAGATGGGCACCACGCTCGTCGGCTCGGTGGAGACGGTCGTCAAGGGCATCGAGAAGCTGTGGGCGCTCAGCAACGGCGGCTTCGGCGGCGTGCTCTTCCGCGCCCACAACTGGGCGAACCGCCAGCAGACGCTGCACAGCTACGAGCTGTTCGCGCGCTACGTGATGCCGCGCTTCCAGGGCTCCGCCGACGGTCCACGCAGCTCGAACGAGTGGGCGCGCGGCAACCGCAAGACGATCTTCAGCCCGAACGTCGAGGCCATTCGCCGCGCGTATACCGATGCCGGCCGCGAGGTCCCCGCGGACTTCCTGCAGCGGGCGTCGGGCTCACGCGACATCGAGGGCACGACCACCACCCCCTGACGGCCGGCCGATCCTGGCTTGGTTCTAGCCGGCTTGTGCCGATCTGGCGGCCAGATATCATTCGGCTCGGTGACGCGCTCGCGATTGGAAATCGCGGTGAATCAGGCGCTTCCGGGCGGGTCCCCCGTCGGGCACGCCTGTTGCTCTTCTCTGGCTGCCCGCTCCGATAAAGGCAAACCAGCCGTGAGGCTGGGACGCAAAGCCATGGACCCCGGCGCGAACGCCTGGGCCGCCAGGCTACCGAAATGCGAGGCCCCGACACATGGGAGGGACCTCGATGCGCTCGACCGGAAACGGATCACGTCGCCGCCGCATCCTCGTCGTTGACGACGAGCCGGCCTTCGCCGAGCTCATGGCCGACTTCTTCTCGGGGCTGCCGGGTTCGCCGTCGGTGACCGTGGCGGGGAACGGGCTGGCCGCCCTCGACGCCGTGCACCGCGAGATGCCGGACGTGGTCCTCCTCGATCTGAAGATGCCGGTGATGAATGGCCTCGACGTCATGAAGCGCATGCACGAAGTCGATCCCACGCTGCCGATTCTCGTGATCTCCGGAACGGACAGCCGCATGGCGAACCAGGCGTTCAGGGCCGGAGCCTTTGGCTACGTGCCCAAGCCGACGAACCTGCGTTACGTCGAGCACCTCGTCGAAGAGGCCGTCGCGCGGCGGCGGACGTAGGGTCGCGGACGATGCTCGACGTCGGAACTCTGCCATCGCTGAGCGGTACCAGCATCCTCGTCGTCGACGACAACGCGGACTTTCTCGAGCTGCTCAACACCACGCTCCGGATCTGCGGCGCGCGCACCATCGCCGCCGTCTCCGTCGCCCAGGCCCGGGCGGCGCTCGAAACCGTCACGCCCGATCTCGTCATCTGCGATCTCGTGCTGCCCGATGGCACGGGGACGGAGCTCCTCGAGTGGCTGCGCGCGCGCCCGCACGAGGCGGGCGGCGCGATCGCCGCCGTCGCGGTGACCGCCTTTCCCCGAAGCTACCCGGCGATGCAGGTGAACGGCTTCGCCGCTTACTTCGTGAAGCCCGTGCGGCTCGACAACCTCTGCCGCGCGATCGCCTCGCTCCTCGGGCGCCGCGAATTCAGCGACGCCCCACGCTGACGGCCTGATCGCCCGCGAGCGCCGGGGCGGCGGCCGAAGCCACCGCCCGGCGACGCTGGAGACGGTCGTCAAGGGCATCGAGAAGCTGTGGGCGCTCAGCAACGGCGGCTTCGGCGGCGTGCTCTTCCGCGCCCACAACTGGGCGAACCGCCAGCAGACGCTTCACTCGTACGAGCTGTTCGCGCGCTACGTGATGCCGCGCTTCCAGGGCTCCGCCGACGGTCCGCGACGCTCGAACGAGTGGGTGCGCGGCAACCGCAAGACGATCTTCAGCCCGAACGTCGAGGCCATTCGCCGCGCGTATACCGATGCCGGCCGCGAGGTCCCGGCGGGCTTCCTGCAGCGGGCGGCGGGCTCACGCGACATCGAGGGCACGATGACCACGTCCTGAGCGCGGAGCCACGTCGTAACGACAGCTTCGCGGAAATGTCGCCGTTTCGGTCTTGACGACCCCCGCGCCCGCGAGCATATTGGCTCCCGTCTCTGAGCTGTGTCCCCTGAGAGCAGGAGCGGCGATGAAGCCACTCGCCACGACGAGGTGGTGGTCGATCTTGCCCGGCGCGTTCCGCGCGTCTCGTGCCGCTCTGCGCCCTGCCCTCTACGCGTCACCCTCTCCGCGAGCTCCGCCGCGGCCTCGGCTGTCTGACGTCGCCCACGACCTAGGACTGATAGCTCGCTCAAGGCAAGGAGTAAGGTCGATGCCACATCCTGCCAAGACTGCACGAATTCGTTGGCTGCTCCCGACTCTCGCACTTGGGTTGCTGCTTTTCCTGCCGGGCCTCGTCATCGCCGATGTCACGAACCCGCTCTGCTCCGGTGAAAAGGTCTTCTTCGACCCCGGCAACGGCGAAGACATCATCGTGCCTTCCGGCTTCACGGTGTCGGTCTTTGCCAAGGGGCTGAACGCTCCAACCGCCGTCGCCTTCCGCGGTAACGCGAAGAAGTTCGAAGTCTTCGTGCTGGAGTCCGGGCACGGCCTCCCGAGTATCTGCAACGATGAAGAGAAGTTCCAGAACACACACGCGCCGGGGACTCCGAATCCCTTCACGCCCGACATCCTGGTGTTCAACCAGACCGGGACTCTGATCGCGGGCCCACTCGGAAAGCCGACCGACGCGACGAGCGTCACGGGTGGCAGCGATGTCTTCCAGCCGCACGGCCCGGCGATCGACATCGCGTTCGAGAACGGGTTCAACGGCGGGCGCCTGTTCGCCTCCGACTCCAACCAGAGCCTCCGCACAACCGGCAACAACAACAGCTCACGCATCGTGACCGTCAATCCCGACACCGGGAGCGTTTCCCCGTTCATCACCGGCCTTCCCACGGGGGACCACCCGGCAGAACAGATCACCTTCAAAGGCGACTGGATCTACTGGTCCCAGGGATCGACGACCAACTCCGGGGTTGTGGGTCGCGACAACGGTGGTGGCGCCAACCAGCAAGATATTCCGTGTCAGGACATCAAGCTCAGCGACAACGTGTTCGACTCGGGCGGTGGTGTCAAGACGAGCGGGTATTCTCCTTTCGGCATGCGACGTCCGGGAGCGACCGTGACGGCCTTCGAGAGCGCGACCGGGCCGGGCATCTGCGACGGCGCCATCCTGAGAGCGAATCATCACGCAAAGAACCCGAAG
>WNGR01007985.1_pt1 | contig 11196 bp, 14 predicted proteins | sample 5407581 | NCBI WGS metagenome assembly WNGR01 (sample SAMN13153383, study PRJNA577476) | soil metagenome | isolation source: 80 cm soil or saprolite under Garry oak tree replicate 2 | place: USA:California | collected 2016-06-15 | reverse complement strand
GCGTCAGTTCGATGAAATGCACCGTCTTACATCGTCCTTCATTTTTTTGCGGAAGGAGCAATCTAAACACGAAGCCTACCACTTCTTCACGACTCTAGCTCACAATCTCTCCGACCGCTACCCTTCGTTCAAGGTCGCGCTTGGAAGGATTGTTAAGGGTGACTCCTCTCTTTGAGTTCGTACCCGTGACTATCCGACACTGTTTGAATCCCTTATCCTCAAGCCACTTAAAGATCTGCACATCATCGGTCCTATTCTTGTTGTAATCGATGCCTTGGACGAGAGTGGAGACGCAACTGGTAGAAGTGGGTTACATACATTTCTCGCCAAAAACCTGTCCAAACTGCCCTCAAACTTTCGTGTGCTTATCACCTCGAGACCGGAGGATGACATCCAATCTGCGTTCGATGGAGCGCCGTCAGCCAGTATCAAATACATGAACGATTCTCAGCTGGCGTCTCGAACAAATGACGACATACTGACCTTCCTTCAGAGCTTACTCCCTTCAGACGAGTTCTTAAAGCATGGCGCGGCCTTAACAACATCAGAAAAAATACAAGTCGCTTTTTGTGCCCCTTCTCACCTTCCGGAAGCGGCAAAAGCGACGGAAGCTGGGAAGGGGTTTCCTCTTCTGGAAGGCAAGGCCGAAATCTTCCAAAGGGCTGCTGGAAGGATAATTACCTTTTGAAGCCCTGCTAAAAGGACATTGATCCGCTCACAGATGTATGAAAAGTGCTTCAGGCGGCCACTTAGAAGGTCATTTGAAAGATATTTAAGAAGTCACACAGAAGGTTGTTCGGGTCAACAAAACAATTGCGATGAAATTCACATTTAAACTACCCTAACAAACTATGGAGAGTACTCGTTTTCCTCTGCGAGATCTGAATCGTCGTCCCTCAGCTCAACCAGGGCAGTGAGTGGTGGCGGTGGTGGTTCAGCGATGACTGCTGTCACCCTCTTCTTACGTTTTGCACTCAAGCGTGCTGCAGTCAGTATCTTGTCCCATTGCTTGTCCTTCAGTTTCGAGACGATGGTGACGAGTTCGGATGTTGAAGTAATGTGAATTGCACGGCCTTCCCGAGTCTCAATGTGGTCCCCCCAGTTCACCTTCGAATACTCGTTGAATGGCCTCTTTGGCTTCACAAGTTCTCCGGTTTCCCACCAGGAGATAGCGCGCTTCGCCTACCCATCAAATGTATAATGTGAATGCATTGGAACGAAGAGAGGTTGACTTACAGCTTGGATGGAGTGAACCAACGCACCAACAGGCTTCTTGTTGGAGCGAATATTGTCATCGATCGCACAAATCCACGTCATATGTGTTCCAAGAATTGCAGCAATGAGCGGAGACTGGAAAATACCCTGTTAAGACCAACAGATGAGTAATATAGCATGACATCAGAGGGAACTTGCAACGTGGAGGGAACGAACCTTGATTGTGAGCTTTGAGCCCTCCACCTCTGGGTCTGGCTCCTCATACGTTGAATAGTAGAAAGGACGGCAGCTGTCATCGTCACCAGACAAGGCCCAATGGCACCACCATTGCCGGTGTGCAGTGTCATTCATAGGGAGGTCATTGAACGTGATTTCTTCAAGTGTTTCCAATCCGCGCTCTCCAAACCTCTTCCTCCAATGGGAAAGGCGGTCCTCAACCTGCTCAAAGGTTCAACGTAAGTCAGGAAATTGTGCAGAATAAAACTTCTCGCACCAACTTGAGGGCAATAATACCCTCACTTGTCTGAAAATCAAGGCTTCGCTCATGAGGGAATACGCTCTTCCAGAGCCTCTGAAGGTCAGCTTCGATGGGTTGCTCCCAGGCCATGAGCGTCCCGAAAAGTTCGTAGAGGCGTGGTGTGTACTCTTCAACAAAGCGGGCCTGGAGGTGATTAGAGAGATGACAGAGTCGGATATCACCCTTCTTGCGCCGTGTCTGAGCTATGAGGGAACTTGTACTTGGCTTGATAAAGGTGGGAACAGAAGTTGTGGTAACAATGCGGGCGAGTGCCTATCAATGACATGTAATCAAGTCATCACGTATCATGCATGGAATCTAACAGAGTCGACACTTACCCTAGCCTCTCCGAACTTTGATCCACCCCCATAATGGCTGCTCTTTGGTGTGCTGGGGCACACGGCATTCCCTGCCAGGTTTGTACGCTCAGATATCTCACCAGCATCGTCAGCAATTCCTCCCTCCTGGTCACAGTCATCATCTGAGTTGAACAGGGATGCTGTTGGACGACTTGAGCTTGAAAACGACACAATGGAGCTTGCAGAGCGAGATTGGGAATGATCAGTATCCGCCATTGGGATGTCGACATCACCCTCAATGTCGTCCTGCACTGGATCCTCAACCCATGTTTTCTTGGGCCAGTCTTTGTAGAGCCCTGTGTTCGCCTTCTTGTATCTCTTCTGTGAGACTCTGAGGGATGTGGAACAGCGTACATATCAGTCTATATTCTGTTGTTTGCTAGACACTTACGATTCCTCAACACCCAAGCTTGCCTTGCGTTTCAGGTCTCCACCTTCTTGAACGTTCTTACCTTGTGCAGCGTGGACAGCTGCCCGGAGTGACCCTTGGCTAGACTTCTTTTTCCTTGCCCGCCTTGTAGGTTCTTCACCAGATTCTGACTTGTCTAGGACATCTGATTCGTCATCCTCACTCTCAGCAGGGTCTCTCCCATTTGGGTTATACTCTTCATCGCTGTCACATGGTGCACCATCATGGGCAGCGCCTTCCGATCTGGATATGTCACCTGGTTGTGTGGTCAACAAGTACTGTCAAGTAGATTTTTCTGAAAGGGTATCTCACTTATTGCTCCATTGGACGCTCCTGGAGCCTTGGTATGGGGATGCAGAACTTTCTTCTGTGTGCTCGGATGGGGGTGATGGGCATTCATGAGCTTCTCTTTCATTTGCTCTTCAATCTGGGTCTCGATGTCGGCAGCTTCCTGGATGTTCTGTGCACGCATGTCTTCCCTCTTGGTTTGTGCACGAGCCTTTTCTGCTCTCTCAGCTTGAACTGTGACAGTTGGTCGCCTTGGACGTGGCAGATCTGGTTTGCCAGGATGTTTCTGAGAGTCTTTCTCTCGTGCCCGAAGAGCCATGCCAGTGCGTGGAAGGGGTGTCCTAGATGACATGGTTCAGTTGAGGAGGTGGAGGTGGAGGTTTGAAAACTGCAGTATCAACACGGTGTCGTAGGCTCAACAGTGAGTTTATTCAACCTCTCAACAAACTTGCTGTTTCGAACCATCCATTATGGTTAGAACAGGACCTGGCCATCACATTTCAAGTTAGCATCAGCCTCCATCATTCCTCAAGCAGAGCTCGCACCTCATGTCACGATATCTCCGTCCTTGGATCTGCATACACTTTCAATGTGTACACTGTCATGTCCCTGTGTCATTGCATAATACACCTGAGAAATACAATATCATCATCCGCCTCTGGACAAATTGCTTCTATTGCCTCCTTGAGAACTTAAGGCGGTACTCTCTTAGCTCCAGGATTGCATTGGAATACCTTCAAGAATTCATCTACTACACATACACCTTCTACACTGCCCTTCTCAAGAGAGAAACATTCTCAAACTCAGCTAGGTAGGGTTTTTTTGTTGACTGACACCGTGACTTGTGTTGACTGACACTTGTTACCATCACTGCCTCCTAATCTACTCATTGCCGACTTGCTCTCGCTTCCCGATCATCCACTCATTTTGCCGACTCACTCTCGCTGGCGTCTGCATCTTGGTTCATTCATCACAGTACCCTCTTAGCTCCAGAATTGTGTTGGAATACCTTCAAGAGTTCATCTACTACGCATACACCTTCTACACTGCCCTTCTTGAGAGGGAAATGTTTGCAAACTTTCAGCACATTAGTTGTAGTATTTTTGTTTTCTTGTTGCGGTGACTGACACTCGTTTCCATCACCACCTCCTAATCTACTCATTGCCGACTTGCTCTCACTTCCCGATCATCTACTCATTTTGCTGACTCACTCTTGCCGGCACCTGCATCTCAGTTCACTCATCACAGTACCCTCTTGGCTCCAGGACTGCATTGGAACACCTTCAAGAGCTTATCTACTACGCATACACCTTCTACAACCCCCTTCTCAAGAAGGAAACGTTCTCAAACGTTCAGCTAGGTTAGTTGTAGTTTTCTTGTTTTCTTGTTGTGGTGACTGACACTTGTTTCCATCATTGCCTCCTGATCCACTCATTGCTAATTGCTCTCGCTTCCCGATCATCCACTCATTTTGCCGACTCACTCTTGCTGGTCGCTCTCGCTGGCATCTACTTCTTGGTCCAGTCATTGCCGACTCACACTTGCTCAGCATCTGCTTCTTGGTACTCTCATTGCTGACTCACACTCACTTGCATCTTCTTCTCCAAGCTGGTACCGTCATCGCTGACCCTTGCTTGTTGGGGTCCACTTTTTGACTTGATCTGGTTCATAGTACATGTGACAAGCCACCAATTGTACCTCCGCCCTCAACTTTGAATACCAGGTCGTCCTATGGTGGTATTTTTTCAGGTACTTCTCCTTAACTAAACCCATTGTGTTGTGCTGAGTTCTCTACTTTTTTACTAAGCTCTTTTGGTCCATTGCCGGGAGATTCCCGTCTCGATGCTAAACTCTGCACCCCACCATATGGCGCACACGTCAAGTTGTGTTGCAGAAGCCCTTCTTCCATAGTGCATGTCAGTGCCCCACCGACCCCGAAACTTCCGCCCTGCTATATTTGGCTGCAGTGCCACTGGCTGCTCAAGGGCGTTCAAGTCTGAGTCGGCCTTGAAGCGTCATCAGACGGCTTTGCATGTTGTACCACATGCTCTCCGACCTTGGCACGCTCCTGACTTGACTCAGGATGCAAATGAGGATGCCCTGTTAGAAAACACAGACACACAGCCTGAGCCCCTCGATCCATATCCGCTTCCCCAACATCAAGATGGACTTCACACGGAGAGACACCCAATCTTGGACGGTGAGTGCACGATTCTCTGACTCTTAGTTTTGGTTATCGATGATCTTCTACAGGAACACCATGCGACGTGGATGGTTATGACCTTGGTCCTGGTTCACTGCCACCACCACTAGATGACCACGCCGACAGTGATTACTCACCATTTTCCAGCCGTGCTGAATTTGAGCTTGCGGAGCTGCTCTACGTCCATGCCGAGATGTCAGCGAGAAAAATAGACAAGCTTATGGATGTGCTTGCTGCACTCAACGCTGGGCCACCCCCATTCACAAGTCACCATGAGTTGTACGCGCTGATTGACGCAATCAAGCAAGGTGAAATCGCGTGGAACAGCTTCTCCATCACGTACAATGGTACTGTCCCTCAAGACGGCCTACCGATACCCCCATGGATGGACAATTTGTATGAGATATGGTTCAGGGATCCACTGCAAGTCATTGAAGCTCAAATTGGCAACCCGGAGTTCAACAACATGATGGACTTCGCACCAAAACGAGTTTATTTTAAAGGAAAGCGTCAATATGAAGACCTAATGTCTGGAAATTGGGCCTGGGATCAAGCGGTAACTTCATTCGTTTCTCGTAGGTGGGGAGGTGATTAACATTAGTCTTAGGACGAAATTGCGAAGGACGAGTCCACACACGGCGCAATGTTTGTTCCCGTAATCCTTGGGAGTGACAAGACAACGGTTTCGGTTGCCACTGGACAAAACGAATTCTACCCGCTCTACGCATCCCTGGGTAATGTACATAACCCTGTGCGACGCGCGCATCGAAATGCAGTCTCACTCCTAGGATTTCTCTCAATACCAAAGAGTAAGTTGCTAACTGTCAAACAAGTACTTTGCTCACGGATTTAACCATTTACTTAGCTTCGAAAGAATATGCGGACAAATCCGATTTCCGCAAGTTTCGTCGGCAACTGTTCCACTCGTCACTGGAGCACATCCTCTTGTCTCTTCGCCCATATATGACAACACCCCGGGTCACGCGTTGCTGTGATGGACACTTCCGGCGTGTCATCTATGGTCTCGGACCATATATTGCCGATTACCCAGAGCAAGCTCTCCTTGCCTGCGTCGTACAAAACTGGTGCCCAAAGTTTGGTTTTTTTTCTCTCTCAAAGCGCTCGACTTAATCATTCCTTTCCACTCAGGTGCACCGCCCCACACAACGACCTCGACGGAGGTGTTGGAGGTCCGCGATCACATGTCCATACGAGCACACTGTTAAGTTCTGGAACAATCACGCTGCAGGAACTTTGGGACGATTACGGGATTGTAGGGGATCTTCTGGTGCGTGATATTATCTCTCGCTGTCTTCATCGCCTCTAACTTGTCTTTGTCGTGTCAGCCATTTACAATGACTTTTCCACGTGCGGATATTCACAACCTCCTCTCGCCGGATCTCCTACATCAAATCATCAAGGGCGCATTCAAAGACCACCTGGTTGACTGGGTGGAGAAATACATCAAGGAATCCCACCCTAAGGCCCAAGCGGACAGGATCCTTGCCGATATCGACAGGAGGATTGCTGCTGTTCCATCGTTCCCGGGACTTCGCCATTTCCATGAGGGCCGCGGATTCAAACAGTGGACCGGAAACGACTCGAAGGGGCTGATGAAGGTGTGTCCACATACGCTGTCCCTGCTCTCCAGTGCTGATACCCGTTTCCCAAAGGTATATTTACCTGCCATCGCTGGCCACGTTCCCCCAGAGATGGTGAGAGCGGTTGCCGCTCTCATCGAATTCTGCTATCTTGTTCGACGCAATGTGATTGACGAGTCAGCCTTGGCACAAATTGAGAGCACTCTGGACCGCTTTCATTCGTATCGGGAAATCTTTCGGGAGCTTGGTGTTCGCCCTGATGGTTTTTCACTTCCACGACAGCACTCTTTGGTACACTACGTCTTCGCAATTACTCAATTTGGCGCCCCCAATGGACTATGTTCCTCGATTACGGAGTCGAAACACATCAAAGCCGTCAAAAGGCCTTATCGGCGCTCAAATAGGAACAAGCCGTTGGGCCAGATGCTCATCACCAACCAGCGTATTGACAGGTTTGCTGCGACTCGCGCTTGTCTCAAAACTCAAGGGAAACTCAACGGCCCCGGTTCTGTGGATGGCTTCCTAGCCACCCGACTAGACCCTGCCTCCAACACGCGAGCCACACCACCTGCGCAACTCAATCATGAGGATGATGCCACGGCCAATGACCGCGAGGGCCACGACTCAAGACCAGAGGACGACCCAGAGGCGATCGCGGAGATAAAGCTTGCAAAGACATATGGTGCGTGTTTATTTCATCTCTTTCGTAATTGAGAGCTCAGTTTTATCCCCTAGTGCGGGGCCTGCCACGAGATCTCAACCAACTCGCGCGCAAGATCAGGCAACTTGAACTGCCCCTCCTCGTGCGCCGATTCATTTTTGGTATCTTGAACCCTGACTCGCCGACTCCAGTCGTGGAGGTGCCCATCGACGATTTGCCACACATCACAGAGAAAGTTTATGTCTATAACTCTGCGCGCGTGGTCTATTATGCACCTAGTGATATCTCCGGCCTGAGGGGGATGCACCGAGAGCGAATCCGGTCTACTCGGTCCTGGTACCGTGGTCGCCCTCGACACGATTGTGTCTTCGTCGGGAACTCTGATTCACCGGACGCACCTGGATTCAAGGGGCTTCTTGTGGCCCGTGTGTTTCTTTTTTTCTCTGTCAGATATGACTGCGTTGACTATCCCTGCGCACTTGTTCATTGGTTCTCTGCCATTGGTGATACCCCGGATGATGAAACGGGCATGTGGGTTGTTGAGCCTGACTACTTGGCTCGTCAAAAGCGCCTCCTTGAAGTTATTCATCTTGATACTATACTACGCGGAGCCCACTTAATTGGTGTGACTGGTTCGAATTTCCTTCCTTCTAACCCAAAAGTTGATTTCTTGACATCGTTGGACTCTTTTAAGTCGTTTTTTGTTAATAAATATGCAGATCATCACGCACACGAGATCGCATTCTAATATTACTCTCTAATATACTGTAAAAACTAGTGTCGTGAGGCCGCGGCTTCTGAGTCTAGCTCATAGGGACGGCCAGTGCGGGGCGACCCTCGTCACGGTGCCCTGGCCCGATCTTCCTTCCCACACCACCACCACCTTGCCCGTGCCACCGCCTCCTCGCGTTGCTGTTATCTCTCTGCCATCCCCACCCTCTTCCTTTCCCCCTTGTCGTTGCGTAAGAGCTGCGGTGGTGCTCTACCAGCGCGAGTCTGCGCGATCCACAACTCCCGTGTGCCGCCAACCACGATGACGACGCGACTGTGAGGTAGCCCCTCCACCAATGCGGGACGCAATCCTCCGCCGGTCCGCGACACGATGACGATGGTGCAGCGGGGCCGCACCCTCTGTGTTCTCCTGACGACGACGACGCATGGGTGGGGAGCGGGGAATAATATGAGCCGCACCTGTGCCCCACAACGACGATGACGCCTTCGCCAACGGAAGTTACAACCTGCGTGCATTGGCATTCCCAGTGGCGACAATGCGGGGCGGGGGGCAACGTCAGTTGCAACCCTGCGCCGCCACCGCCGATGAAGACGCGCTTGCGTGCGGCCCGATCACGACGACCACGACCACGACACATCTTAGAATAGCTTGTAATACTTATACAAAGTTGTATTTTAAGAACTAGCAACAGAGTTTGTCTCAAAAAATCTGAGAAGCTCGAGAAGTGGTGGAAGGTCCGGCAGTGATCTGAAAGGCTCAAAGAAGGTATGGTGGAAGTACTCAGAAGGGGCGGAAAAGGGGAAGGGCGTTGAAGGGGAAGGGGAAGGGGTTGTTTTTTTTCTGATGAAGAAAGGCAGAAGGATTGTTTCAGTGGGCGGCGGTTGCCGGTGGATTCATCCTCGATCCTCCTGAAAGCTTCGGGTTCAGCAAGAAAGAGTGCATAAACCATCTTTTGAAACTCACGACAGATCGCGATGGACAAGATCCGTTGGACGAGTTATATAAGGAAGTGCTTGAAGGATACATCACACACCGAAAAGTTCGGCATCTATTCCGGTCTGTGGTGGGACAGCTCATTACTGCATTCGAACCCCTCTCCATCCGCTCGTTGACCACTTTGCGAGGGCACGCGTCTAATGACAACGACGATGCCGATTCTGTTGTTATAATGCTCCGTCGGCTGGGCTCGTTGTTCAGCAACGTTAACTCGCCTGGTGACATCCTTCCCATCATTCCTCTCCATACTTCATTCCGCGACTTCCTAACAAATAAAGAGAAGAGCGGTGATTTTTGTATTGTTCTTCGGGACGCGCACTATGGATTGGCGTATTCCTGTCTCGGTCTAGTACTCCGCGACCTCAGGTTCAACATGTGCAACATTGAATCATCATATCTCGCTAATAAGGACATCGAAGGCCTCGAAGCCCAGGTTTTTAAACACGTCCCACCTGCTCTGTCGTATGCCTGTCGTTTCTACGATGATCATCTAGAACACCTTGAATTTGAAACGGATCTGTTTTATAAACTCCGAACTTTCTTCGAGACGAAATTCCTGTTTTGGCTGGAGGCGCTTAGCTTGACGAGCAATATGGATCTTGGATTGCCAGCGTTGTCGTCTGTGAATGTGTGGCTAGCCTCTGGTCGATGTGTAAGTCGGAACATGATTTCTGTGAGGCAGACATAGAACTAATGACAAGAATCGCAACAGGTTTCTCAGACTGCGACAGAGCTAGAGAAATTGACGGCGTTCGTCAATGATGCGTCTGCGTTTGTGCGGTATTTTGGGATAGCCATGGCAAAGAGCGCTCCGCATGTCTACCTTTCTACTTTGGGATTTGCACCGACTTCTTCTCTTATTTCTATGCGTTATTCAAGCATGTTTCCTCGAATACCGCGTGTCAAAAGTGGGCGATTGTCTCATTGGCCATCATCAGAGATGGTGATTCCAAATGTTGGGGGTCTGGTTCATTCCATTGCACTCTCATCAGATGGCCAGCGCATCGTCTCAGGCTCTTCCGATGGAACAATTCGTGTGTGGAACGCCATGACGGGAGAGACGGTGGCAGGCCCATTTAGTGGACACTCGGATTGGGTCATGTCTGTGGCATTCTCTCCAGATGGCCAGCACATCGTCTCAGGCTCTTGGGATCGAACAATTCGTGTGTGGAACGCCATCACTGGGGAGACGGTGGCGGGCCCATTTAGTGGACACTCGGATCGGGTCTGGTCTGTGGCATTCTCTCCAGATTGCCAGCACATTGTCTCAGGCTCGGACGATCGAACAATTCGTATGTGGAATGCCACGACGGGCGAGACGGTGGCAGGCCCATTTAGTGGACATTCGGATCGGGTCATGTCTGTGGTATTCTCTCCAGATGGTCAGCACATCGTCTCAGGATCTTACGACGGAACAATTCGTGTGTGGAGCGCCAAGACGGGAGAGACAGTGGCGGGCCCATTCAGTGGACGCTCGAATTTGGTCACGTCTGTGGTATTCTCTCGAGATGGCCAGTACGTCGTTTCAGGCTCATTCGATCAAACAATTCGTGTGTGGAACGCCAAGACGGGAGAGACGGTGGCAGGCCCATTTAGTGGACACTCGGATCCGGTCACGTCTGTAGCACTCTCCCCAGACGGCCGGCACATCGTCTCAGGCTCGCAGGATCGAATAATTCGTGTATGGAACTCCACGACGGGAGACAGTGGCGGGCCCGTTTAGTGGACACTCGAATTGGGTCATGTCTGTGGCATTCTTTCCAGATGCATCAGCAAAACGACACATTCTTAAATTTTCGCTTATTCAAGTAATAAGCCATTTAAGTGCCCCTAAATGGGATTAAGCGGGCATTAAATAGATTTCAGATTAGCCGAGGTTTAACTCAGTTAAGTAAATAAGTAGATTCGACTCCTGAAATCAGGCTTAATCAAGCCTGAATTGAGCTTATTTCACAGGTTATGCTTTCTCTTATTCATTAAGGGCACGCCTTATTTTATAAGCACCGAGTTAAGTTCGTCGTCAATCTGTATATTCAGAATTTCGGGTATACGACTAAGCACCTTAAGACAATTAAGACACAGCACAATCGAGAGGGCAAAATGGGTAGAAAAAAAATTGGGGCATAAAGCACGGCGACAGCGACGACACAGCGAACAGCACAATAGCCAAATGTACAGATAAGAGACTCGGAGGGGACAAACATTGTCCGTTTC
>WNGR01007984.1_pt1 | contig 11196 bp, 11 predicted proteins | sample 5407581 | NCBI WGS metagenome assembly WNGR01 (sample SAMN13153383, study PRJNA577476) | soil metagenome | isolation source: 80 cm soil or saprolite under Garry oak tree replicate 2 | place: USA:California | collected 2016-06-15 | reverse complement strand
TGGTGATCCTGGTCGTGGGTATCGGCGCAGTCGCGTTGCTCGCGCTGAGCATCTAACCTAATCGAACGAAGCCGCCGGGGCTGGTGCTGCATCGGCCCACGGCGCTGCTTCGTCTCATTGCCCCCTCGCTGTAATCACAACACGGCATGGAGCGGCGTCTTGCGACTGCTGTTTCGACGGCCGGCACCTATTCAAGCTGAATATTTGCTTCCTGAGCTTCGCCCAGAACCCGATTTGCCACGCCCGGTTTACCGTAACGCAGTGCCGCCGCGGTTCCAGCCACGACCGCCCTCGCCGTAAATGTCAAAGCCTGTGTCGGTGACCACGACCGTGTCTTCGAGCTTGATGAAGCCGCGCTGTGGGTGCTGCAGCGTGGTCTCGACCGATACCACCATTCCGCGCTCGAGCGGGCGATCGGCGTCGTAGGCGTCATATGGCACCGGGCCGGTTGCGGTGAGCCGCGGCGCCTCGTGGCTGACCAATCCCATCCCGTGGGCGAGGAAGTGCATGTGGTTGTGGTGCTTAGATTTATGCACGAGCGGCTCGGCCGCGGCGTAGATCGCGCTGCCCATCGCTCCCGCCTTGATGGGCTTCATCGACGCGCGCTGAATTTGCTCGATCTCGGCCAGCAAATCTTCGAGCTCGGCATCGGGCTCGCCGTGGATCGCCATGCGACAGAGGTCGCCGATATAGCCGTGATAGTTGCCGCCGGAATCGAGCGAGAGCACGTCGCCCTTGCCCCATTTCTGCTCCGACGGCGCGCGGTTGAGGCTCGTGCCCGCCGTGATCAGGCAATAGTCGAAGACGAGACCGCGGTTGGTCTCCTCCCGCCGCAGCGCTTCGGTCAGCTCGCGCTTGGTCGTGCCCGGGCCGTGGTTGGCAATGACCGCCAGCATCGATTCGATCACGCGCTCGGAGGCGATACGCAGCTTCCTCAATTCCTCGGGGCTCTTCACCGCGCGCAGCCGCTCGAGCACGAACAGCGCGTCCACGATTTCGCTGTCGGGGAAGGCGTTGCGGAGCGCCGTGCCCGCATCGACCGGCAGAAAACCGAGCTCGGCGCCGATCCGGCGCGGCTTTGCTCCTAATTTGCGCACGTAGTCGATCGCCTTCTGCGTGGCATCGACGGTGCCGGACGAATTGGTCTGCGACTCCGACACCCAGAACGGATCGTTTTCCTTCTGAAAGCCCTCCATGCGATGCCCGAAATATGCCGCCTTCTGCCGCCCACCCTTGGGATAGACGAGCACCGGCAGATAGCGACTCAATCCCATCGCATCCATGGACTCGAAGAAAAAGGCGCGATGCCCGCCGAGCAAATACTGCACATTATGCTTCGAGGTCGCGACCAGGACGTCGATCCCGGCCTCGTCCATCAGACGATCCAGGCGATCCGCATCGAACGGAATCGAAGGTGCAACTTGCTTGACGACGTCGAGCATGACCAAAGCTCCTTGTGAACCGACCGCAGCGCTCTCTGCACGGGTCGCGCGGGGGTGAGTGAGAGCCTGCGATCATACACCAACACGGCGCGCTCCGGCCATGCCCTGGCCGGGGCCCGCGGCGTCCCTGCAGCGGCGTCGCGTTGCCGCCGCCGTCACGATGTCACGCTCGCTCTATTTCGCTTGGATGCCGGCGATCTTGACGGCTTCCTCCCACAAGGCGATGTCGGCGGCGATCATCGCCGCGAACTCTTCGGGGGTGTTGCCGAGCGGGTCAACGCCGAACGCGGCAAGCCGCTCGGCGAATTTTGCGTCCTTGGCGGCGTGGGACACCTCTTTCGCGACCCGGTTGATGGTGTCCCTCGGCGTCGCCGCAGGCGCCATCAGGCCATTCCAGGTGAGCGCCTTGAATCCCGGAAATCCCGACTCGGCGAAGGTGGGAACATCGGCGATCTGGCGGGACGCGCCTCTCGCTCGACACCGCAAGCAGGCGCGAATGGCTCCGCTCTTCGCCTGCGACATCGCTTCCGACAACGTCGCGAAATAGATGGGAACGTGGCCGGCGATGACGTCGGCCAACGGCGCCGCGCCACCCTTGTAGCTCACGGGGGTCATTTCGAGACCTGCGCGTTTGAGAAACAACACCGTCGTGAGATGACTCAAGCCGCCGAATACCGGGGCCACATAGTCCAATTTGTCGGCGCGGCCACGGGCATAGTCGACAAATTCAGCAAGCGTATTCGCCGGTATGCGAGGATGGACGACCAGAACGTACGGATTGGTCCCAATGACGCTGATGGGAGCAAAATCTTTGACCGGGTCGTAGGCCGTCTTAGTCGTCTGCGGGAGGATCGCGATTTGCGACGGGCTTCCCATCAGCAGCATATGTCCGTCGGCGGACGAGCGGGCGACCGCTTCCGCCGCGACCGCACCGACCGCAGCTGGCCGATTCTCGACCACGAATTGTTGCCCAAACGCGTCGCCGAGGGGCTGCGCGATAAGACGCGCAATGCCGTCGCTATTGCCGCCAGGCGCAAAGGGAACGATGATCTTGACCGGCTTCTGCGGCCAGATTTGCGAGCGCGCGGACTGACTCAAACCCACAATGGCGAGCACGGTGAGTGCCGCCAACAGCACGTTTCGCGCGTTCACGATCGTGTTGAACGGCCTTGCCAAGGTCAGGTCCGATAGTTCGGGTCGATGCGGTCGAGCATGCGAAGATAGGCCGGCCAGTCGGCGGAGCCGCGGCCGCTGTCGTGTTTTTCGTACTGCAGCACTGTCTTCTTGCAGATTTCGGGCGGGATCTCGATCAGCTCGCCGCCGGTTGCTTCCATGGCCAGCTGGATTTCAGCGGCCTCCAAGAGATGCTTCATCAGGATGAAAGCCTCGCGCGCACTCTTGCCTACCGTAAGCACACCGTGATTGTGCATGACCATGGCGCGATTGTTGCCGAGATGGGCGATGAGCCGCTCGCGCTCCCCGAAATCCTCGGTGATGCCTTCGTAGGGGTGATAGCCGACGCCGCCGAAGAAGCGCACCGCCTCCTGCGAAATCATCCGCAGCCCGCTCTTGAGGCCTGCAATCGCCATTCCGGTCCGGGTGTGAACGTGCACCGCGCAGTTGACGTCGGGGCGCCCACGCAGGACCCCGCCGTGCAGCGTGAAGCCCGGGCGATTGACGCCGGCGCGCTCGTCGAGGTCCTCGTCCATGCTCACCTTGACGAGGTTCGAAGCCGTGACCTCCGTCCACAAGAGCTCGTGCCGCTTCATCAGGAACTTTCGATCTTCGCCGGGAACGCGCATGGAGCAGTGATTGTAAATGCCGTCATCCCAGCCATGATGCGCGACCAGGCGATAGACCGCGGCGAGATCGACGCGGGCCTGCCATTCCGCGGGGGACATCGTCGTCGCTGGATCGGTTGTGGTTTTGGCATGGATGTTCACGGCGAAGCTCCCTGTTTGAGATGGGCCCGCGGCGCCTGACGTCGCCTTGGCCCTGCTGGTAATGGTAACCAAACCGGCTACTGCATTCCAGCGAGTTGGCGCTCAGAATTCTCGCCCGATGAGAAGATGATCGACCGAGATCGCGCCGCCGCCGTGCACCAGGAAATACAACGCGGCCACGGTCCACATCAGCGTGTATTCGAGGCCCGTTTTGTTCCAAAAATATCCGCCGACCCGCCAGCGCTCGAAATTGGATACGATGAGAAAGATCACGATCGGGCAGGCGACGAGGCGCGTGAACAGCCCGAGCGCGAGCATCGGGCCGCAGAGCAGCTGTGTAATGGAGATCGCCGGCGCCCAGAATTTTCCGGGACGATAGCCGTCGCGGTCGAGCTGCCGCGCCAGCTCGGTCAAATCGTGCGATTGCACCCCGGTCGATGGAAACATCCCGAAGGTGTTGCGCAGCCCATGCGGAACGAGCGCAAGTCCCACGACCACGCGCAACAGCGCCTCGGCCCATGGGGCGAGCGACTGATAGAGCGGGCCAAGTTGCGGGAAGACGAGGAGGGTCGCGTCAGTCATCTTGTGATCGCCCCCTACGCGCGCCATTGCGGGGGCGCGGGCGAAGCTCGCGCGCCCAGACTCCATAGCCGCGGATCGGAGTTTTGGGTGGCGTTTCCAGGAATGCCGGAAAACTACAGCCTGATCTCGCCGAGATTGATGCTGGCCCCGAGACGTGCTTCGACGGATTTCTTGTTCCGGCCCTTCGCCGATATCTCGACCAGATACGTGCCCGAGCCCTCGTCGAGCTTGTCGAATTTGAAATCGCCATAATTGTCGCTCGTGGTCTCCGCGATCGTTCGGCCATCCTTGCTGAGGCGAACGCTCGCGCCCTCGACGCAATCGACGACGCCATTCATCTCCGCCGCCAGCGTGCCGCCGATGAAGCATTTCGAGTAGCGCCAGAGATTGCGGTAATAAACCCGCGGATGGGTGCCCAATTCGGGTTTCATCACTTCCAGATCCTGTTCGCGCGCCAAGCGCGCCATCTCTTCGTCCTCAATCTTGATCGCTCGCATGGCGCCGGTCGGGCACGATTGCTGGCCGCGGGTTTGCTGCCAGCCCTGGTCGATGAGGTGGGCATCGAACGGCCAGATCTGCGGCAGCTGCAACTCTTCGTTCCACCAGATGTGGCCGTAGGGACAGGCCTCGACCAGGTCCTTGCGCCCCTTCGCCTTCTCGGGATCGATGAGCACGATCCCGTCCTCGCGCTTTTTCACCGCGTCGCCGGCCTTGGCCATGCACGGCGGATCGTCGCAGTGATTGCACATGGTCGGAACGTAGGCGATGTCGATCATCGGCATCTGCCCGCGCTCCTTCTGCAGGATGTTGATCCACTTGTGCCCGTGCTTCGGCATCGGCGCGGTATAGCCGGGCCAAGCGTTGCCGACATATTCATCCATGACCGCGAGCGTGCACAGGTTGCAATTCGTGCACTCGGCCACGTCGATGATCATGTTCCATTTTTGCATTGCGTGACCTCCACGCGAATGGCGAGTAGCGAATAGCGCGTAGACGGATCCCCTGCTCCCTCAATCCCTACTCGCCAATCACCATTCGCTACTCGCTTCTCCCTTCATTTCGCCGGCACGAGGTGGGCGGCTTTGAGCGTCTCGCGGACCTCTTTGTCCTTCTCCATGCGCGCGAAGGTCTCCGACATATGCTCGGTGCGGCCGTCCCACAGCTCGACCTGAACCAGCGAGTTCGCGCCCGCAATCGAGTGCGTCGAGTTGGTTTGCGTGCGCTCGGGCGTGAGCAGGTTGAGGCATCCGCCCCGATCGACCGATTTGCCCGGTTCGCCCATCGGCTCGTAGATCGCGGACGACTCGTAGCCGTGGCACACACCGCGCGGCAGCCGTTGCGTGGGCAGCGCCGCGCAAATCACCGCGCCGCGATCGTTGAAGACCTTCACCAGGTCGTGCTTCTTGATGCCGCGCTCGGCCGCGTCCTCGGCGTTGAGCCGTATGATCCAATAGTAATAACCGTCGACCTTGACCCGGTGGTCCTCGATGTTGAGCAGGAACGAATCCTTGCCGTCGCCCTGGGTGTGGAACGAGTACTTGGAATGCGGCGTGAGCATCTGCAGCGGGTAGCGCGCGTACATCTCGCCCGAATGCGGCCCCTCCCATGACGGCTCGTACTTGACGATCGGCGGCCGCTCGGGGTCGTTGAAACGCTTGAGGCTGTTGCACTCGAATTCGAGCTTGCCGGACTGGGTCTGCAACCCGCGCAGATATTCCTCGGTGTAGTCGGAAGGCAACGGCTGCGCCTCCGGCACGTCCTTCTTGCGGTTCTGCCAGAACCAGCGGAAGGAGACCGGCGCGCGCAGCTTCTCCTTCTCCGCCGGCACCACGTAATAGCCGCGCTTGATGAACTTTTTCCACGAGATCACCTTGGGCAGATCGGAAGCGAGATAGACGCGCTTGACCCAATCGATCTCGTTGACGCCTTCGGAGAAATAATTGGCGAGACCGAGCCGCTTGCAGATCTCGTTGAAGATCCAGAAATCGGACTTCGATTCGCCCAGCGGCGCGATGGCCGGCGCCTGGAAGATGATGACGCGGTGGTTGAGTTGCTGCTGGCCGTGGTGGCCGTAGCCGCCGAGGCCCGCCCACTCGCTGATGTCGACGCGTTCGAAATTCGTGCACGCGGGCAGAATCACGTCGGCGAACTTGGCCTCGCCCTCGAACCAGATCGACTGGTTGACCACGAATTCGAGATTCGGCGACTGATACATCCGCACCCGGCGGTTGGTATTGTTCATGGTGGAGAGTATCGAGCCGCCGTATTTGTACATCATCCGCACCGGCGCGTGGCCGGGCGCCGGATAGGAGAACTTGGCGAATTGGTGCTCGATTGATTTTCCGACCCAGGGATAGCCTTCGGCCTTGCCGTCGGCGATCGCCTCCGGCGTCCACAGCCGCGGGATGCGCTGGAACGTGGTGGACATGCTCGGCAGCTGCGGCATGCGCTGATAGAGCTCGACCGGCATCGCGGTGTTTTCGAGATCGCCCGACATGCCGCCGTCGGCGTAGCCGGGAAAATAGAACTGGAAGTCGAGCGGGCAGCCCCATTGTAGATTGCCCATGTTGACGCCCGGCTTGCCGAGCCCCTGCATCGCGGTCAGGCACACCATGACGCGCGCCCATTGGATGCCGGTCTGGTTGCGGCAGGCGCCGCCGTGGCCGTTGCCCCAGCCGCCGGGCGCGAGATAGACGCGCTTCTTGCCCCATTCGCGCGCGAGCGCGCGCACGTCCTTTGCCGGCACGCCGGTCTCTTTCTCCTGCCACTCCGGCGTCTTGGCGATGCCGTCCTCTTCGCCCAGCAGATAGGCCCGCCATTTTTCGAAGCCGACGGTGTGGGTCTTCACGTAATCCTTGTCGTAGAGGTCTTCTTTGATCCAGACATAGGCGATCGCCATAGCCATCGCGACCGAGGTGGTGGGCCTGGGCGCGAACCACTTGCCCGGCAAGAATTGCGCCGACGCGTTGTAGTACGGGTCGACGTGCACGACCTTGATGCCGAGCTTGGGATTCTTAAGCCATTGCCGGCGCACGGTGCCTTCCTGCGCGCCATAGGAGCCGCTGGTGCTCTCGGGATCGGCGGCCCAGAACACGATCATGTCGCAGTTCTGCAGGCAATCTTCGACCGTCCCGTAGGTCTCCGATTGGCCGACGCGCAGCGTATAGCCCCAGTGATGCACCGCGCCCCAGTACCAGCCCTCCCAGCTGTCGGGATTGTGGTGGATCTGCGTGTAGCCGACCGCGTTGCGGAAGCGGAACAGCGCGGAGAGGTAATAGCCGATATTGCCCCAGGTGTGATGGGAGCCGTGCGACACCGCCATGACGCCGGGACCGTAGGTGCGCTTGAGTCGCTTGATCTCGTCGGCGACAAGGTCGAGCGCTTCAGCCCAAGAGATGCGCACGTAGCCCGACTTGCCGCGGTTCTGCGGATTGCGCTCGCCGTGCGGGTCGAAGTCGACGCGCTTCATCGGATAGAGCAGGCGATCGGGCGAGTAAACGATCGACTTCGCGTTCTGCCCATGCGGGGCAAGCGTGGTCTTGCGCGGCGGCGTGAGCTTGAGTCCGCGCGCTTCGATGGTCCAGGGCGGTGGATCGTCGGCGCCGAAGTCGATCGGCGTCATGCGGATGATTTTGCCGTCCTTGACGGAGACGAAGACCGGTCCGCCGTTGGTCATGTTGCAATAGCGCATCGTACCGTCGGCAAGCCGCGTGCCGATCTTCAAGCCGACGCTCTGGCTCATCATGACGGTCTGCGCGAACCAGTTGGTGACATCCTCCGGCCCATCGACGGTGAGCTTGAAATCCTTCTGCGCGTTGATCTGGTCGAGCCAGTTGATCGGCGGCATGAGCAGACCGACACCGAGCGCGGCGGTCTTGAAGGCGAGCGTGACGTCGGCGTCCGCGCGTAGCCCGCTGCCCGACGTCACCTTGCCGTCGCGGATGGCGAACCAACGGCCGATCTCCTCGTCGCGCGCCTTGAGCTGCGCCACGAGGTCGCGCTCCTTGAGGCGCGCGCGGAAGGCCGGGTGCCGCCACGCCGCGTAGGTGAGAAGCTGCGCCATCCCCCACAGGATGATCTTGAACTTCATCGCCGAGAGCATGGTTTCCTCCTCGCCGGCTTGCACGCCGTTATCTTGCAATCGCGCGATATCTTCGGCCGTTTGCAGCGCACGCGCAATATCAAAGACATGTCCGTCCCGTCGGTGTGCAGGCCGGGCACGCCGTTGGCGTCGGCGGTCGCCGCAGCGGGTGGCGTCACTCCGCCTTGGCGCCGGAAACCTTCACCACCTGCGCCCACTTCTCGATGTCCTTGCGCAGGTAGGCGTCGAACTCGGCGGGAGTCATCACCAGCGCCACCGCTCCCTGCTTGTCCCACGCTTCTTTCACGTCGGGGCGGCTGATCGCCTTGTTGATTTCGGCATTGAGCAAGTCGACGACCGCCTTCGGCGTGCCGGCTGGCGCCATGATGCCGAGCCAGATGGTTGACTCGTAGCCCGGCACCCCGGCCTCGGCGATGGTGGGAACATCGGGCAGCACCGTCGAGCGCCTGGCGGCGGAGGTGCCGAGCGCGCGCACCTGCCCGGCCTTGACGTTCGGCGCCATGGTGGTGATGGCGTCGAACGCCATTTGCACATGGCCGCCGATCACGCTGTTGCGCATTTCCCCGGAAGCCTTGTGCGGCACGTGCACCAGATTGGTGCCGCTCATCGCTTTGAACAGCTCGGCCGCCATGTGGTACGGCGTGCCGGCGCCGGAGGAGGCGTAGTTGAGCTCTCCGGGCTTGGTCTTGGCATAGGCGATGAATTCCTTGAGGTCCTTCGCCGGCACCGACGGGTGAATCACCATCACCAGGTCGGAATAATTGATCCCCGCCACCGGCACGAAGTCGCGCATCAGCTGAAACGGCTTGTTGGCGATGAGCGATTCGTTCGTCGTATGGGTGTTCGACATTGCCAGCAGTGTGTAGCCGTCGGGCGGCGACTTGGCGACCGCGTCGGTGCCGATGATCGACCCGGCGCCCGGCCGGTCCTCGACCACGAAGGGCTGCTTGAGCGCCTCGGACAGGTGCTGTGCGAGAACGCGGGAGTAGACGTCGGCGGGCCCGCCGGCACCGAACGGCACGATGATTTTGACCGGGCGCGTCGGATAGTCCTGCGCCGACAAGGCGGCGGGCCAAGACAGCATCGGCGCCAGCGTGAGAGCGAACGCAACAAGCCCAACGCGGCGCGGCAACACGATCATGCGAATTCCTCCGATCGTTTTGATGGCGATTGAAGCGACGATAGACAACCGGTCCGAACCGTTCAATGAGGCCTCTCGCCGCTAGTAAGGCCAACCCCGCCGCTCGGCGTTCGTTCCCGCGTCAACAGCGCGGACAGGGTGACTGCGCAGAATGCCGCAAAGGTCACGACCGCATTGGCGGCATGCGAATACTCCCACTCCCTGCGCAATTGCTCCCAATTGTCCGGGATCATCGTCCAATTGTTGGTCGCCTGATTGGCCGGATAGATCCAGATGAAGAAAACGACGAGCGTGAGGGCGATGCAAAGAAACGCGAACAGCGCGAGAACGAACGGCGCGCCCCGACCGCGCAGGAACACTGCCAGCGCCAGATTGGCGATCAACGCGCCGAACAAGACGATGCCGAACAAGCTCCAGCCGCGGTAGGTGTTCTGCACGATGAAATACTGCTCCGCTGCCAGGTTGATCTTGTTTGGGAGCGCGAACAGATGCGCGCCGCTCGGTACCAACGCAAGCGCGGTGAGCGTGAGCGCGAGAAATTGAACGATCTTGAGGGGCACGATTGGAACTCTGCCGCGCCGCTTTTAGCACGTCAATCCGTGCGGCTGCACGGCGCAACGCGCGTCCCAATCCCGCTGTGGCAATCTGCCGAAGGTATGGCGCGCCCCGCCGCAAGGCTCTTTGCACCGGCCGCCGCCGCCGATAAGCTCATCCTCCAGCGCGTCATCAAGAGGCGCAGCTTTCGCCCACCAATATATCCGGTGAAGGCGCAAGCGAGGGAAAGCACCATCGAGGGGGCACGGCGATGACCGAAGCAACATCGCATCACTACATTCCCGCGCTCGGCAGCATTTACAGCGCGGTGGACGAATATGCCGAACCGATCCTGCGCATCGCGCTCGGCGCGATCCTCATTCCGCACGGCATGCAAAAGCTGTTCGGAGCATTCGGCGGCATGGGCTTTGCCGGCAACGCCGCGCTGTTCGAGCGGATCGGCTTCGCGCCCGGCATATTCTGGGGCACGCTGGTCGGCTGCACCGAATTGATCGGCGGCATCCTGCTGGTGCTGGGATTATTTACGCGCTTTGCGGCGGCCGCGGTCGTCATCTTCATGATCGTGGGCGTGAAATTCACCTCGGCGAAGGGCTTTTTTTGGACGCAAGGCGGCTCGGAATACGCTCTGCTGATCGGCTTCTGTGCGCTGTTCTTTCTCATCCGCGGCGGCGGCGTTTGGTCGCTCGACCGCGCGATCGGGCGGGAACTCTGATCGAGCGCAAGCGCGTCGGACTGACGGCCATTCGTTGTCGTGTGCTTGCGACTTCACCGTCGCGAACCATCGGTACTGAATCATCCGCGAGACTATGAGGGAAACCATGTCCAACCACACACCCGAGTCGTCCCTTCCCGTGCTGTCCTACACCGACGGCATTGCGGCCAGCGCCAGGGACGTTTTGTTGCTGGTGGGCCGCGTGCTGCTGGGCTGGCTCTTTCTCTCACCAGCGCGTGGGCCAAGTTCATGAACATGGGCGGCTATGTCGCGTATCTCACAAATCTGAAAGTGCCCAACCCCCAGTTCTTCTCCTGGATCGGCGCTCCGGTCGAATTCTTGATCGGCGTCACTCTGATTTTAGGTTTTGCCACCCGCTACGCCGCCCTGTTGTGTCTCCTCTTCCTCATCGTCGCCACCGCGCTCGCACACCGCTATTGGGAATCTCCGACCGCCCAGGTGGTGGCCCAGTACAACAACTTCATCAAAAATCTTGCGATCTTCGGCGGGACCTTGGTGTTGTTCGTCACCGGTGCGGGCCGCTTCAGCGTCGATCAAGCGTTGTCGAAGAAGGGCTGAACGGCGGCGGGCTGAGCGTCAGGTGCACAATTCTCTGCTGGCCAGGCGCGCGCCCTCCGCCAGCGCTTCGAGCTTTGCCCACATGATCGAGGGGTGGACCCGCCGGTAGAACGGCCCTTGCGCGAAGCCGCAATCCGTTC
>WNGR01007982.1_pt1 | contig 11198 bp, 13 predicted proteins | sample 5407581 | NCBI WGS metagenome assembly WNGR01 (sample SAMN13153383, study PRJNA577476) | soil metagenome | isolation source: 80 cm soil or saprolite under Garry oak tree replicate 2 | place: USA:California | collected 2016-06-15 | reverse complement strand
CATGTCCGGCTTGCCACCGAACAGGAGCTGCGGCGGGACTTCCCGGGCGTCGAGCTGGGCGCCCTGCCGCTGCTGGGCGCGCCGCTCTACGTCGATCAGGAGGTGCTCCAGCACGAGACGGTGGTCTTTGCCGCCGGGAGCCAGACCGAATCGGTTCAGGTCAGGACGGCGGACCTGCTCCGGCACGAGCAGGTGACGACCCTGCCGTTGATCAGGCAGGCGGATGAGAACGGCGAGGACTGGCGGCGGTAGCCGGGGGCCTGTACCTGCGGCGGCTCCTTCAGCGTAAAGGGGCTCGCTTGCCGGGGCTGGCCTGGCTGGCACCGTGCGCGCCGTCCGGCTGCCCGCCGGGGCCGGCGACTGGGCTGGCGTGCCCGGCACCATGGCCTGGGGCACATGCGGCGCCCGCCGTGCCGCGAGAGGTAGCGGCACGCCGGCGCGGGATCCGCTGCGGCGGGGGTTCACCGGCCGTGGCAGCGGGAGGACGAGATCAGTGACACGACGCCGGGCCTGGACGAGGCGCCCGGGCGGATGGCGGCGGCCGGCTTCGAGCGGCCGGACGGCTTCGTCAACCACGGGGCCATGGCCTGCGAGGCGCTGGCCGTGCTCGGCTGCCCCGGCGGCATCGACAGCTGGGCGCGCCGGTTCGCCGCGGCAGGCGGGGCATCGGTGGACCCGGTGGTGCCGGCCGGGTTCGGGTGGCGGCAGGCGCTCGGCGACTACCGCCGGCCTGCATGCCTGACCCGATGCCAGCATCGAGGTCACCGGCCGCCGGTACCACGATTCCGGTTCAGGCTGCCTGATGCGGTGGCCGGCAACGCGTCGTCGGCTTGCTTCGAGACCGGCCTTGCCGTGGTGCCGCCCATGGCACCGGATCCGGCGCTGGAGGCGTGCCTGCTCCAGGTGACCGGCCAGGTCACCGCGTCGCAACCAGGGGTGAGCCGGTAACAAACGCGTGACCAGCCGGAACCGGGCACGAGCCGGCAGCTCACGAGCAGGCGGCCTCAGGCGGCATCGCCGGTGACGTCGTTGTGCTGATGGGCGCCAACGACGGCCAGGCGGAGCAGCCGGGACTGACCCGCCGGGCTACCCGCCTTTGCCAGACGGGCGCTTCGCTACCGACGGCGACAGTTCGGCGGTCGTCGCGCCACGCGATAGCCGCCGTTCTGTACGGTCACGAGGCCTGACGGTGTCTGCGCGACCTGGCACAGATGTGGATTTATTGCGTTCCAGCCCACCGGCTTACCAGGATCATCCAGCGGCAGGTATCCCGGCACCACCACGATGTGAGCCGCCGACGGCCAGCGCCTCCAGACCATGCTCAGCTTGCACGGAAACCCCGCAGTTGACCGCACCAGCCCAGCCGCAGGCGCGCAGACGATGAACTCATACAGTGCGGCAGGCCCGGATCGGCTCGCACGTGCCGTTGCTGTGCTTGGCGGCGCGCTGGTTATGCTGCACGTGTGTCACGATCGCCCGCTTCCACACCTGACGCCCTGCCTTCCAGCGGGGCGGGGCCGGCGCACGGGGAACCTGCGGAACAGCCGGGACTAGCCGATGAGACCGCTGGGACCCTGCGCATCCAAGCGGTCGACCGGGCGGTCGCGCTGCTGAAGTCCGTCGCCGATGCGACTACGCCGCCCACGGCGCTGGAGCTGGCCCAGGTATGCGGGATCAACAGGAGCACGGCCTGGCGGCTGCTGCGTACCCTTGAGTATCACGGCTTGGTGGACCGCGATGAGATCACCCAGCGCTACACCGTGGGGTACGGGGCCATCTCTGTTGCGGCGGCGGCGACGGACGATGCGCTGGTACGCCGGGTCCGGCCGCTGCTGGAGAAGCTGGCCGTGCGGACCGGGGAATCGGTCACGCTCGCCGTGGCCAAGCGGTTCAACCTGGTCTATGTCGACCAGGTCGATCCGCCAAACCTGGTGGTGCCTAGCTGGCTGGGTAAACCGCTCCCGCTGCACGCCACCTCCGGCGGCAAGGTGTTCCTGGCCTGGCTGGGGCCGGGCGAGCGGGACGCCATCCTGCCGAAGCAACTGCCGCGCTACACCGATCGCACGATCACCGACCGGGCCCGGCTGGATGCCGAGCTGGACGAGGTCCGCCGCATCGGCTATGGCATCTGCGACCGGGAGTACGAGGAATTCTCGTCCGGCGCATCGGCGGCGGTGCTCAGTCCCCGGCAGAATCCGATCGCGGTGATCAACGTATGGGGGCCCGCTCCGCGCAATCCGGTGAAGAAGCTCCATGAGATCGGCCGGGAAGCGGTCAAGACCGCCGACGAGGTGCGCGCGCTGCTCGACTGAACCCACCCTAGGACCACCGGCTAGGCCAGCACGGCCGGCGAAGCCGGCCCCGCAATGTCCGTAATGCCCGAATGCCTGCAGGCCCCGCGCTGGCCGCGAGCTGATGAGGCTACCTTGACCGTCCGCAAAGTGCGCTGATAATCTTCACAATGATAACGAACCGTTCACATAGTGAACGGTAAGCGCGCAGCGGGGAGGACGGCGGCGATCATGGCGGTCTCCCAGAAGGTCATCATTACCTGCGCGATCACGGGGTCCGGGCACACGCCGTCGATGTCACCGCACTTGCCTTACACCGAGGATCAAGTCATCGAGCAGGGCGTCGCGGCCGCCGAGGCCGGGGCCGCAGTGCTGCACCTGCACGCCCGGGATCCGCGCGACGGGCGTCCGACCGCCGATCCGGCGGTGTTCGCCAAGTACGCGAGAGGGATAAGCGACCGCAGCGACGTTGTCATCAGCATTTCCTCCGGGGGCGGGACCGGGATGACCGTGCAGGAGCGGCTGGAGGGCGTCCTGGCGCTCAAGCCCGAGTTGTGCACGCTCAACCTCGGCACGATGAACTACGGCAGCTTCCCGATGATCGACCGTTACCGGGGCACGTTCAAATTTGACTGGGAAGAGCCCTATCTGGAGAGCACCCGGGCCGAGCCGTTCGTGAGCACCTACGCCGACATCGAGTACATGCTCAAGGAAGTCGGCCCGAAGACGGGCACGCGGTTCGAGGCAGAGGCCTACGACGTCTCCCACCTGTATACGCTCGCGTACTACCTGGACAAGGGCCTGGTCCAGGCGCCTATCTTCATCCAGACCATCTTCGGCACGATGGGCGGTATCGGCCCGGACGTGGACCACATCGTGCACATGAAGCGCACCGCCGACAGGCTCCTCGGTGATGCCTACCAATGGTCCACCCTCGGCGCGGGCCGTTACCAGATGGGCATCGTCACCGCTGCCGCCATCATGGGCTCCCACGTGCGGGTTGGCCTGGAGGACAGCCTCTACGTCGGCAGGGGCCAGCTCGCGGAGTCGAACGCTGACCAGGTCCGCAAGATACGCGGCATCCTGGAGGCGCTTTCGCTCGAGATCGCAACACCTGCGGAGGCGCGTCAGCTGCTCGGACTCAAGGGCCTGAGCAACGTCGGCTACTGAGCGACACCAAGCGGCCACCGGGGCGCGCCGATGACACCGGCCGGGGACGAGGGGATCACCGGCATCACCTTCGACAGCGACGGTCACCGGCTGGTCGGGATGGCTTATCTGGCCCGCGGCCACCGCCCGAAACTGACCGCGCTGCTGCACGGCTGTCCCGGGCTTGAACAGAACCTCGACGTCGCCGCTGTGCTGCGCGACCGCGGCTGGAACGCCGTGGTGTTCCACTACCGCGGCTGCTGGGGCAGCGGGGGACGGTATGACCTGCGTACGGTCGGCCGGGACGTCCGTGCGGGCCGTGGACCACCTGCAGGCCGACGGTACCGGGGGGTGGACCCTGACCGGGTCGCGATCGTCGGGCAGAGTCTCGGCGGGTGGGCGGCCATCCTGGCCGCCGCGGCGGACCGGCGGCTGCGTGCCATGGTGACCTGTGCCGCCCCGGCCGAACTCGGCAGCGTCCAGATCCCGGCCGCCGAGGTAGATCGGGAGTTCACCCGCTTTCTGGCCACGACGCCGGCCGAGTTCCTCAGCCAGCGCGGCCAGGTCGGCACCTGGCCGGTGCCGCTCGATGTGGTCGCATCGATCTCTCCCCGCCCGCTGTTGGTGATTCACGGCACTGACGACGAACGGGTCCGGGCGGACCAGGGGCGGATGCTGTATGAGCGGGCGAAGGAACCGCGCCGTTATACCGAGATCGAAGGCGCGAACCACGCCTTCGCGTGGCACCGCGCCGCCCTGCGCGACCTGATTGGCGGATGGCTGGCCGAGCTTGACGTCTCGGCGCCGCCGGGACCGGCGGTGCAGGACTGGACGAGACCGATGCCTTAGGAGGAGCACCGTGACCGCAGTTGAGCCGGACCACGTGCGACGGGTAGGGGTAGTCGGCGCTGGCGTGATCGGCGGTGGCTGGGTGCTGCACTACCTGCGGATGGGCCTGGACGTTGACGTCTACGATCCGGCCCCGCATGCCCAGGGTGACCTGCTCCGGATGTTGGAGGTCACCTGGCCGCTGCTGGAGCGGATCGGGCTGCGGCCCGGTGCGAGCCCGGACCGGCTCAGCTTCCACGGCGACCTCGCCGCGGCGGTCGGTACCGCCGACGTGGTGCAGGAGAACTCGCCGGAAGATAGCACGCTCAAGCGCGGGGTTGTCGCCGACATCGACCGGGCGGCTCCCCCGGACGTGGTGATCGCGTCCAGCACATCAGGCTTCGCCATGACCATGCTGCAGGCGGACTGCGGCCGCCCGGAACGCTGCGTGGTGGGCCATCCGTTCAACCCTCCCTACCTGATCCCGCTGGTGGAAGTCGTGGGCGGAGAGCGGACCGACCCGGCCGCGGTCGACTGGCTGACCGCGTTCTACGCCGCGGTCGGCAAGCGCCCGCTGCGCTTGTCCCGGGAGCTTCCTGGTTTTGTCGGCAACCGGCTGCAGGAGGCGATGTGGCGGGAGGCGCTGCACATGGTGGCCGCCGGGGAGGCGACGGTCGAGGAGATCGATGAGTCGATCGCGTACGGGCCGGGGCTGCGCTGGGCGCAGATGGGCCCGTGCCTGACGTTCCACCTGGCCGGGGGCAGTGGCGGCATGGCGCACATGCTCGATCACTTCGGCGCGGCCCTGCTGGAGCCGTGGACCAGGCTGGACGCGCCACCGCTGACCGAGCAACTGCGGGAGCAGATGGTCAGCGGCTGCCTGCGGGAGGCCGGCGGCCGCTCGGTCGCCGAGCTGGAGCGCACCCGGGATGAGTTCCTGGCTGAGCTGCTGCTGCTGGTGGAACGGTTCGGCGTCGGCCCGGCAGCGCAACCGGAAGCGACGGTCTATTGACACTGCGGAGAGCTGATCCTTAAACTCCGTATATCACATAATGCACGCATCGTTCATAATGTGAACCACGCTTCCCCGGGCCGCCCTGGGTCACACCGGAGCGCCCGGACCGGGCTCGGCCTCTTCGGCAGTCGGGAGCGGATCATGGATCTCAGCCGCAGGGATTTCATGAAGACGGCTGTGACCGGCTCGCTCGCCCTCGGCTCGGCCGGCCTGCTCAGCTCCTGTGGCATCAACACGGCCGACATCTCCACCGCGGTCCACCGGGCCAGCGGCCAGCCCAAGCGGGGCGGCACGCTGCGCGCCGCGATCACCGGCGGGTCCAGCGCGGACACTCTCGACCCGCTGTCCTCGGTCAGCAACGCGGACTTTTCCCGCGTCAACAACCTGTTCGAACCGCTCCTCGGGCTTAACCCGCAGGCCCAGCCGGTGTTCGTGCTCGCCGATGAACTCACGCCGAACGCGACGGCGACGGAGTGGACGCTGCGGCTCAAGTCCGGCATCACCTTCCACAACGGCAAAGGTCGTCATCACCGACTACAGCGACCAGACCAGCCAGGTGAACGCGCTCCTATCCGGGCAGGTCGACGTTGTCAACCTGCTGTCTGCCGACGTGATCGCGGTGGTCGAGAGCTAGGGAAAGAACATCCTGATCTCTGATGGCGGCGGCTGGAACCCGTTCACGCTGCGGGTGGACGCCGCACCACTCAACGACCGGCGGGTCCGCCAGGCGCTGCGGCTGGTGGCAGACCGGCCGCAGATGCTGGAGATCCTCTTCAGCGGCCGCGGGACGCTCGGCAATGACGTGTTCGGCATCTGGTCCGCGGACTACGACCACAGCCTGCCGCAGCGGCACCAGGACATCGACCAGGCCAAGTTCCTGCTGAAGGCGGCCGGCCAGGAGGGGCTCACGATTCAGCTCGTCAGCTCGGATATCGGCCAGGGCACGGTGCAGGCCGCCGAGGCATTTCCACAATCCCGCTTACATCAAGCTGTACCAGCAGGCGATCGCCACCGTCGACAACTCGAAGCGGCAGGAACTCGCCCACGCGATGCAGCTGATCGACTATACCGACGGCGGGTATATCATCCCGTTCTTCCCGCCGGTCATCGACGGCTATGGAGCAAATGTCAACGGCCTGGTCCCGTCGAAGGGGGGCCTGTCACTCAACGCTTACAACTTCAAGCAGCTCTGGCTGTCGTGACGGCAGCGGCGTGCGTGGGCACCGGATGCAATCCGGCCATGCGGCCTGAGCTGCCGGACACGGAAGGATCCTCGTCATGGCCGATGTGACGGCGCCGGCCAAGATTGCCGCCGCCGCGCCTGCGCCCAAGGCGCACCCGCTCCGGGATACGCTGATCAAGCGGCTCGGTTTTGGCGTGATCACGCTGTTCTGCGTCTCCATCCTCGTGTTCGCCGCAACGCAGCTCCTGCCGGGCAACGCCGCGTCCGCGGCGCTGCAGAACACCGCCACACCCGCGCGCCTGCACGCGCTCGAGGTCCAGATGGGCCTGAACCGGTCGGCCGTGGCGCAGTACTGGAGCTGGCTCACCGGCCTGTTCCGCGGTAACCTCGGCACCTCGATCGTCAGCGGCACGCCGGTGAGTACCCTGATCGGCGGGCGCATCGTGAACACCCTGGTGCTTGTCCTGCTCGCGGGTGTCATCGGCACGCTGATCGGTGTGGCCCTCGGCGTCTGGGCGGCGGCCCGGCGGGACAGCTGGCTGGATCACGTCCTGTCGGTCAGCGCCCTGGCCGTCACGGCCTTGCCCGAATTCGTCGTCGCCATGGCGTTGGTGATCTTCTTCGCCGCCGTGGTGTGGCATTTCTTTCCCGCGGTTTCGGTGTTCCCGCCGGGCGTGGCGCCGTGGTCGGATCCGAAGCTGCTGGTATTGCCGGTCGCCACGCTCGTCATCGTGATCGTGCCGTACACGTTCCGGATGATGCGAGCGGCGATGATCGATGCGCTGGAGAGCGACTATGTCGAGATGGCGACGCTCAAGGGGCTGTCGCGGCGCCGGGTCCTGCTCTTCCACGCGCTGCCGAACGCGATCGCACCGACTATCCAGGTGATCGGGCTCAACTTCCTGTACCTGGCCGGCGGCGTGGTGGTGGTCGAGTACGTGTTCAACTACCCGGGCCTGGGCCAGGGCCTGGTCAATGCGGTGTCCGACCGGGACATCCCGGTGATCCAGTTCATCGTGCTGCTCCTGGCCGCCTTCTACGTCCTGGTGAACATCGCAACCGACATGGTGTCCCTCGCCGCCAGCCCGCGGCGGCGGCTGCCCCGGACCTGACGGAGGTGACGCAGTGGCCTCCACGGCGGCGCTCGAGGTTCTTCAATCGGCCGGGCGCAGGCGCGCAAGCCGGCGCGAGTGGCTGGCGGTGCTCAACCGGGCGGTGCGCACTCCCCGCGGCGCGATCGGGCTGTCGATCGTCGGCGTCGTGGTTCTCATCGCGGCCATCGGCCCGGCCTTTGCGCCCTACCCCGGCAACGCGTTCGTCACCCGGCCGTTCGCGAACCCGTCGCTCGGCTTCCCGCTTGGCGGGGACGTACTCGGCCGGGATGTGCTGAGCCGCACCCTCGACGGTGGCTGGGAACTGCTGCTGATGGCGGCGGTGGCCACCCTGCTCGGCGTGGCCGCGGGGGCGGTCCTGGGGGTGATGGCGGCCTACTTCGGCGGGCGCTGGGACACCCTGATCATGCGCATCGTGGACATCGTGCTCGCGTTCCCGCAACTGGTGTTCGCGCTGCTGCTGGTCAGCATCCTCGGGCCGAAGATCTGGCTGATCGTCCTCGCCGTGGCAATCTCGCACGCCCGCAGGTGGCGCGGGTGACCCGGGCCGCCGCGCTGGACATCTGCGAACGGGACTATGTCCGGGCCGCGCAGATCATCGGCATGCCAGCGCGGCAGGTGATACGCCGGGAGGTGCTGCCGAACCTGACCTCGGTGCTCATGGTGGAACTCGGGCTGCGGCTCACCTACTCCATCCTGGTGATCGCGGGGCTGAGCTTCCTGGGATTCGGCCTGCAGCCACCGGCCGCGAGCTGGGGCTACATGATCAACGAGAACCGGATCGGCCTGGTGGCCAATCCGTGGGGGGTGCTGGCGCCGACGCTGCTCATCGCGGCGCTGACCATCGGGACCAACACGTTCACCGATGCGGTCGCCCGCGCTTCGCTCGGCGTCGGGCGGGGCACCGACGACGCGCTGCTGCCCAGCATCACGGCCGCGGGAGCGATGACATGACCGGCAACGGCGACAAATGTGGCGCAGCGGCCGGCAACGGCGACGGTGAGCTGCAGGCGCGGCTGATGGTAGAGAACCTGCAGGTCCTGAGGACGCCGTCACGCGGCCACAAAGCCGTGGACGTGGTGGACGAGATCTCCTTCCGGGTCCAGCCGGGCGAGGTGCTGGGCCTGGTCGGCGAGTCGGGGTCCGGCAAGACCACGATGGCGCTCGCGCTGCTCGGTCACGTCCGCCGGGGTCTCGTCATTGGCGATGGGAAGATCATCGTCGACGGCCAGGACATCCTGGGGCTCTCGCATAGCGAGCTGCAGCACTTGCGCGGCCGGCGGATCGCCTACGTGCCCCAGGACCCGTCCAGCGCGCTCAACCCGACGCTCAAGGTGGGCACCCAGCTGCGCGAGGTGCTGGACTCCTACAGCAACGACCAGAAGGCGCGCGACGACCGGCTGACCGAGATGCTCGCCGAGGTCGGCCTGTCCACGGTGCCCGGAATCCTGGATTCGTACCCGCACCAGCTGTCCGGCGGGCAGCAGCAGCGGGTCGGGCTGGCCATGGCCTTCGCGTGCCGTCCGCAGCTCATCGTGCTCGACGAGCCGACAACCGGGCTGGACGTGACGACCCAGCGCCGGGTCCTGGAGACCATTCGCGACCTGTGCCAGTCCTACCGGGTGGCCGCGGTCTACATCAGCCATGACCTGGCAGTGGTCGCGGAGATCGCCGACCATGTCGCGGTGATGTACGTGGGCCGGGTTGGCGAGGTCGGCCCGGCGCGCGAGGTGTTCACCACGCCGGCCCACCCGTATACCCGCGGGCTGCTGCGGGCCATCCCGTCGCTGACCGACGCGCACGTGCTCGTGGGCATGGCTGGGCAGCCACCGCGGCCGGGCAACCGCCCGCCGGGCTGTTTCTTCCAGCCACGCTGCGAGTTCGCGATACCCGACTGCGAGCAGGGCCAGCCGCCACTGGTCAAGGTATCGGAATCGGGCCACAGCGCCCGCTGCCTGCGGGCCGTAGAGGTGGCCGGGCTAGGCCGCGCGGCGGAGGAGCGGGTGACCAGGCCGACCGGACCGGAAGCAGCCGGCCCGATGCTTGATGTGCGTAACCTGTCGGCCACCTACGGCCCCAAGACGGTGCTGCGCGACGTGAACTTCGCGGTGCCGGGCCGCCAGTGCGTCGCGGTGGTCGGCATGTCTGGCTCCGGCAAGACCACGCTGGCCCGGTGCCTGGTCGGGCTGCACCCGACCTGGGGCGGCGACGTCTTCTTCGCGGGCAAGCCGCTGGCCAGGGGGATCCGCCGTCGTAGCGACGAGCAACTGCGGCATGTACACCGCAGAAAGCCACCTGTGCTTCCGCGCCAGTGTGCCGGCCGGTGCCGAGCTCCGCTACTCCTCACAGCTGCTAGGCTGCGACGCCAAGCGGTTGCACGTCTTCCACCGGATGACGGTATCGGGCGGCCCGGACGTGGCGACGAACGAGCTCATGTTCCTGCACGTGGACATCGCCCTCGAGCGCGTCGTCCCCATACCGGCCAAGCACCGCCAGCTCGTCATGACGCTCGCCGCTGAGCATGCGGCGTTGCCTAGGCCCGGCGCCGCTGGGCGCCGCATAACGATGCCGGGAATCTCCTGACAGCGAGTACAACAACCGGCTCCCCGGGCCAGCGCCTCCAGCGTCGCTCGTGCGCCGCGCCGGTGCAGCGCGGAGAGGCGGCGTGGTAGGCGGTGACGAAGTCCTCGTCGGCGGCTGGCCCTGAAGGCCAGCTCGCCGAACCCGATCCGATCGAGCCAAGTCTTGCGGAACGGGTCACGACGGTAGATACGACGACCATGCGGCCGCAGCCGCCTACCTAATGAAGCATGCCGACGCGAGCGCGCTCACGGTCCTGGATGCCACGACCGGCCGGCCGATGGACATTGTCACCGAGACCGACATCACGCACGCCGTCGCGGACCGCAAAGACCTCAACGAGACCCGGATCCATGAGCTCATGACGCGTAACCCCACCGTTGTACCCAGTACGGGCGACGATCTGGAACGCGGCCAAACTCATGACCAGCCAGCACTTCCGTCACCTGTCGGTCACCGGCGATGCCGGCCTAGTCGGCATGGCCGACACCACCGACGTTGCCTCGCACTGATACGGCAGCTGTAGTTCGTTGTGATCATGGGTGTTGTCTCGGCGTAGGCGTTCCATCGTTGGTGGGCTTGGCGGGCGCGGTGCTGGTGGCGGCGTCGCCGGGTGCCGTTAGTCCCGGACCCGGTGCGCATCCGCTGCCAGGCGCGGGCGGGAATCAGGCCGGCCGCTCCGGCGGCGGTCATAGTGCGGCCCCAGCCGGTGGTGACAGTGTGGTTGGCGCGGACCGCCAGCACATAGCCCATCCCGCGCTGGCGGATGCTCCGGCGCAGCTCACGCCGGCCGTAGACCTCATCGCCGGCCACGAACGCGGCACCGATCCCCAGGGACTGCGCGCGCTCCAGGAGACTACCAGCTAGCTGCGGCTTGGTGGCGAACATCACCTCCTCCCTGACGCCGGCCAGCTCGCGGTGCTCCTCATCGGCGGCACACGCCTCGGGGCAGGTACAACGCCCGGCCGAGCAGCGCATGCCCGCGGCCGGTGGCATAGGTCAACGTGACCGCCACCTGGCACACCGCGACACCGTCCACG
>WNGR01007981.1_pt1 | contig 11199 bp, 10 predicted proteins | sample 5407581 | NCBI WGS metagenome assembly WNGR01 (sample SAMN13153383, study PRJNA577476) | soil metagenome | isolation source: 80 cm soil or saprolite under Garry oak tree replicate 2 | place: USA:California | collected 2016-06-15 | reverse complement strand
TCTTGTTTGACCACTACTATGCAAGTGGTCAAAACATGTTATAGGAGGTATCTAGTTGACATCATGTGGATATGCATCTATGTTGGACCAGCAGCATCCAAGTGGTCAGATCAGTGCAGGGAGTTCGGAGATGATTTCTTAACCAACCTGAGCTTTCTATGCTCCGATGTTTTTTGCTCCGCCACCCGATGTCGGCTGGCCCATGAAATATGGAAGAATCTTCAATGTCGGCCGACGTCGGCTGCCCATGAGTTATGGGAGAATCTCACCGTCAGCTCACCCATGAATCATGTAAGCCATCGCTGATCATTATGTGTCTTACCGACCCAGAAGGAGGATATCGAGTCTCCTACCAAGGAGAAGCAGTCCACGTCGAATTTATCAACAACGTGTGGTATGGGTTAGAAAGAAGAAGCTTTGCCTACTTCACAAACGAATCCCAACAAGTCCTAAGATGCAACATTGCAGGACTTGGCTGGTGGAACCCTGAAGATCCTCAGAACCCCGAATACCTCCCACCAGCACACGCACCTACCCCGTGCAGTAGTCCCAAAAGCACACACATGCCCGTCAGTGACCACTCCGAAAACCTGAGTCCCACTGAACCCACTGAACCTGTCAACACAAATACGTCAATCAACGTCAACATCCTCACCACAGCACTCACCCCTGTCATTTCCTTACAAGGAACTCTTCCCCTCACCCCAGACGCACCCGCACCAGTCATCATTCCCCAGATCGCCGCAGCAATCCTAAGCGGTCAGAACCTCAGTACACCACTACCTTCACACCCAATGTCCGCAGGAGCTACCGGAACCAGCAGGAGCAGAGGCAGAGGAGGAGGAGGAGGCGGAGGAGGAGGCAGAGGAGGAGCACCAGGAGGAGGCGCCGCCCCACCACCCAACTCGGGAGGCCTTTAAGGCGTCCCACCCACCATCTTCAGTGGCGATCGCTTCAGAAGCGACGCCTTCCTATGCGAATTCAAACGCTATAAACGACTGAACAGAACAGTCGACATCATGTCAAACCCATTCAGCAGAGTCATTCACACACTCTCATATATGCACGGCCCAAACATCGATGCGTGGGTCAACGCCCAAGAAACCGCCCTTGAGGCAAAAACTACCCGCGCTGCAAACCCCATTGTGGAAACCGACGAAGTCCTGTGGAATGAATTCGAAACAGTGTTCAAAGCTGCGTGGAAAGACACCACGCGCACACAAAGTGCCTATGAACAACTCATGAAGTTGGAAATGAAGAATGGTGACATAGACACCTACATCGCCACCTTCGAACGCCTCACTGACGCAGCTGAATGGGAGGCCAATGCAAAGGGCACTATCGCCCGCTTCAAAGTCGGTCTGCAAGACCACATTCATCGATGCATCCTATTCCACGAAACCTGGCCTACTGATATGGATGGCTGGAAGGAGGCAGCACGGAAGGAGACAGAACACTTCCGAGAAATCCAGAATGCAGGCCTTGCCCCGCGTAATCAAAACAATCCACAGCAACCTAGTCGCAACAATCAACAGTATCAAAGTACCAATACCCCACACAATGCACCTTGCAACGATGGCATCGTACCAATGGACGTCAATGCCACATCTACAACCCGTATCCCAGCACCACCCCTGAAGAAACTCACCGATGAGGAACGGAAGAAACTCTTGGCTGAGGGCTGGTGCTTCCGTTGTCGCCAACAGGGGCACATGGCAAAGTTCTGCCCAACAAGGGATACGCAGGGCAATGCTACCCCACACCCTAGCACAGTCACCCGCACCACCGATACCACCCCTGCTAAAAGCGAACCAGACAAAAGTCCGAAACCCCCACTCTCCAAAGCACAACAGATCGTGGCAATTGAAAAGAGCATGACCAAAGAAGAACAAGGAGCCTACCTCGACGAACGTGACATGGGAGAGGAGGATTTTTGAAGTGCCGAGTCCTAACGGTCGTGGACAAGGCAGAAATTAGCTCCATGTATAGTATCAAAGAAGATTCAATCACAGTACCCATTGATCTATGCATGTGGCACAAAAAGACCAAGGTGGAAGCACTGCTTGACTGTGGAGCCACCGAAAACTTCATCGATGCCCAGGCACTCAAGAAACTCGGCATGGGCACATGCCTATTACAACACCCCAGAATAGTACAAAACGTCGATGGAATGGAAAATCAAGCTGGTACCATCACAAAGTACTGCAACCTATACATCAAAAAAGGACCAGAAAAGAAGAAACAATGATTTTTCGTCGCCAACTTAGGAAGAGACCGTCTCATCCTGGGGCATCCATGGTTCCAAGCATTTAACCCATGGATCAATTGGGTGAAAAATGAACTGGAAGGAGAGAACGTCATCATAGAAACGGCAGGATACCAGTCGAAGAAAACAACACAGATTGATAACATTGCACAGCAATGGGCCGAACACGCAGCTCAAAACAAACCCATGCAAACACCAGAGATACCCGGAGAATACCAACGACACGCTGTCGTATTCTCGGAAGAAGCAGCCCAATGATTCCCACTGGCCCGCGAAGAAGATCACGTAATCACTCTCAAACCCAGTGCCCCCACTACATTGAACTGCAAAGTCTACCCTCTCACATCGGGAGAAGCAGAAGCCACAAAAGAATTCCTTAAAGAGCACCTTGAAAAAGGATATATTATAGAATCTAATTCCCCCTACGCCTCATCATTCTTCTTCAGAAAGAAAAAGGATGGGAAACTTTGCCCAATTATGGATTATCGACCACTCAACTCGTGGACTGTACAAGACACCTATCCACTACCCCTCATCAGCACCATACTGGAACAACTGCAGGGGAAGAAAATCTTCACTAAATTTGACATCCGTTGGGGATACAATAACATTCGCATCCGAGAGGAGGACCAGTGGGCTGCCGCCTTCAAAACACCCTTTGGCTTATTCCAACCTTGCGTAATGTTCTTCGGACTCACCAACTCTCCTGCAACATTCTCCTGTGCAATGAATTGCATGTTCCGACGTCTCACCAACAAATACCCCACCAAACTCTTTGTATATATGGATGACATACTCATCGCCACCGGGGGAGACCTCCCCTGACATCGACAAATAGTCCATGAAGTATTAGACCTACTGGAAGAGGAATCATATTTCCTAAAACCGTCTAAGTGTGTCTTCGAACAACCACAAATTGAATACCTAGGCATTATCATCAATGGAGACCACATCAAAATTGACCCAGTCAAGGCAGATGGCCTCCGTGACTGGCCATGAGACCTCAAAAACCTCAAAGAAGTCAGAAGTGCCTTAGGAGTACTAGGCTACCAGCGACCCTTTATCCCCAACTTTGCCAACATTGCATGACCCTTGACCCAACTACTCAAAAAGGGGACTCTGTTCCAATGGACCCCTGAATGCCGCGAAACACTGGACAAACTCATTTCCATAGTACTCACAGACCCCGCTCTACAACAACCAGATATGACCAAACCATTTCAACTGGAAGTAGACACATCTGCTTTTGCCACAGGTGCCATCCTCTCCCAAAAAGATGACAGAGGAAAGTCACACGCCATTGGCTTCCACTCCAAAACCTTCACAGAAGCAGAACGAAATTATGACATCCATGACAGAGAACTCCTAGCAGTAGTTTGCGGTTTAGATAACTGGCGCCACCTCCTAGCAAGCTCCCCACACCCCATTATCATCCTCACCGACCACAAAAATCTCCAATACTACCGCAACCCACAATGTATCAACAGACGCGTAGCCCACTATCTCCCTAAACTAGCAGACTACAACTTCCAACTCATCCACCAACCAGGAACTGCCAATAAAGCAGATGCCCTCTCCAGATGACCCGACTTCTACGAGGGCCCCGACGACAATGACAACATCACCGTACTCCCACAAACACTCTTTATCGATGCCACCACTGCCTCTTCCCTAGACGACTGCACCCACGCCCACCAACTGAAATGACCAGAACTTCTAGCCACATGGGCACTCACTCACAACCTCACCAAAACCAACAACCTTTACTAGAGAGGTGACCAACTCGTTGTCGTGGAAGACAACAGCCTGAGGAGGGGGGTAATTTCCCTATATCACAACTCAATCACGGCAGGACACCCAGGAATTTCCAAAACACTATGGTCTATTAGTCAAGACTACTGGTGACCTGGCATGAAAAACACAATCACCAACTATGTCAAAGGCTGCGCCACTTGCCAATCACACAAAAACAACCCCACGAATCCAAAACCACCCCTCTTCCCTATTACTACAGACCCACATGCTTACCCTTTCAAAACCATCGCCCTAGATTTTATTACCAAACTCCCTAAATCCCAAGGATATGATACTATACTTACGATTATGGACCATGACTGCTCCAAAGCCTCTATTTTCATCCCCTGCCATGAAACCATCACCGCCGAACAAACGGCATTACTATATGCCACTTACGTACTACCCCACTACGGACTCCCAAAGCTCGTAATCTCCGACCGAGGCACCCAGTTCACAGCAGAAATCACCAGAGAACTCCTCAAAACTGTCGGGGTCAAACAAAACATCAGCACTTCCTACCACCCACAAACAGATGGGCAGTTAGAAAGAACAAACCAATGGCTAGAACAGTACATACGGATCTTCACTAATTACAAACAAGACGACTGGGCAGCATGGCTACCACTAGCACAATACATGCACAACTCATGGCCCAGCTCCACAACAAAGAAAGCCCCATTCAAACTCCTCATGGGACACGTCCCACATATCCATCAAATTACACATACAGCAAAGGTCCCATCAATCAATGACCATCTCCAGTGCATCAAAGAAGCACAGAAACAGGCACAAGAAGCTATCAAACACTCACAGGACCTGATGACCCGAAAACCCACACACTTCGTACCTTACTGCGTGGGAGACAGAGTATGGTTAGACACCAAAAACCTCACCACCACACACCCTACTGCCAAACTGGCACCCAAATGCTACGGACCATTCCTTGTCACCACAGCCATCTCCCACACCTCTTATCGCTTGAAACTCCCACCTCAATGGAAGATCCACAACGTCTTCCATGCATCCCTTCTCACGCCATACAAAGAAACTCCAGAACATGGCCCCAACTTCCCTGAACCTTCTCTAGAACTCATCGATGGAGAACCAGAGTGGGAAGTGGAGCAAATTATGAACACAAGACACCGCCGTAATCAGTTACAGTACCTGGTCAGGTGGAAAGGCTTCTCAGAAGCACACGACAGCTGGGAACCAACAACTCACATACACGCAGACCACCTGATAGAAGTGTATTACCGGCAAAATCCTAGCACCGTACGCCACCTAGAATATATAACACCCCCACTCTCGCCACCCATCATCATCCGAACTATCATGACAACCCCCACTCAGAACCCAATTCCTCTTGGTGACCGCATCTCCCCCTCTATGTCCATCCCTCTGGCTGAATGCCTCTCATCACCACCCACTTCCCCACTCACTGAAATAGCCACCAACACGGAGAATAACTTTGAGTCAGCAGTGTCATCACCACCGCTCCCTGTTATCCCCCTTAGCGACCACATCTCAGAACCCACTAGCTTCCCCCTTTCCATTGAGACACAGACACCATCCTATGGCTCAGCAGCATCTACCCTGTCCCCTGACGAAGCTCCTGAACTTAGAGAACTCACCCCACCTACCGGCACACCTATCACCAGTCACTACTCCTTCGACATGGCAGACAGTCAAGCTACATCCCCGGATCTGGTCTACCTCCTAGGCAACCAACTTCCACCTCCTAATCTGGCCAATGATCCCCACTTTAACACCCCGTCACCGATGTCAATCCCTGAGATCGAAGTCCTGCATCCCGAACTCCCAATCCCCCTGGGCTATCAGTGCTATGACCCCTACAATGCCACTCATGCTCAATATAAAGTAGACATCCCTATGCCGGGGGGAGGGGTGAAGAAACCCCACTACATCCAGTTCAATATCAATGGATATAGCCACCGCCATACTGTCAAAGCCAAGAGGGTTAATGCTGATGACCCGTTCGGAGACTATGGGACTGATCTGGTAGCCGCCCCATTCTGGGACCCCCTTCCTAACATCACCGACGACAATGACCTCAACCCCTTCACCCCCTCTTACCCTGATGCTCGTGCCATAGACATTGCCGCAGCAGGACTTGCGGATCTGGGAGTCATCGCTGACATCGACAGATATCGCGCCTTGTGGATCGAAAAAGAGGAGCTGCAAAGGCATGAGCATGATCTTAGAATGGCTTGGGACTAGTGGCAAGATAAGAACCACTCAGTGCAACATCGCCTTCAGGCAGCTCGGGCTCGTTCACGCCTACACCCCTACCTCCAGGGACAAGCGCATGCTCCCCACATCCATAACAACATTGACACCGCCATCTCCTCTGGTATCCCCATTGCAGATGTTCTTCATGGACGAGTCGCTGACCCCCCTTACTGCCTTCCCATGCCCTGGCTGCACAAGGAAGAGAGACCTGGAGTCAGTCGCTGGGTAATGTCTATGGGGCGACAGTCACATGTCTCCGAGAAGCCTGAAATCCAATGTCCCAGTCCCCCCACTCGCATCAAATGCACCAAGTGCCAGCTACCTGACGCCAACCACATCACCAAGCATTGCCCCCTCTGGCATGTTTGTCACTATTGTGGCCTTGTCAGACATCAAGGATTCAACTGTTGGTTCCCCCATACTGGATGCCAGAACATGGTTGGCTGCGTCGTGCCCAGAACTCACAAGAACTACGCAGTTGATGCTGACTGCCCTTGGCATCAGGCCCCAAACCATACGTATCAGTGCAAGTATAAAGAGGAGTGGACATCGGGCGAATGGGACACTAACTTCGATGAGGATGGTATCAACTTAGAAGTAGAAGATCGAGGGTAGACGCGTGGAAGCATCCATCTTGAGAGGGGCTCATGTCATGATCCCATGACATGCTATGCGATATTTACTTTTCTTCCTTTCCCATATGATTCATACTATGACTCACGCTCCCTGACTTACCCCTGTTGATGACTCATCTAGCTTGTATGGTGACTCATCATCACTTACCTCCTGATGACTCTGTATGACTCATCTAGCTTGTATGATGACTCATTCCTAGTATCAGTACTATCAGTCGTGGTTCCATCCCTTCTATATAAGCCCCATAAAACCCAGTAACACTTTCCTTAGACTTGTCTTCGTTTACCTACTAGCGAATACCATTGTCTTGCCCTCTCATCCTTGTGTGATCTTCTTGTCTCTATCATTCACATTGATTGTCCTTGATCTTGGATAATCACCTTGGAGCCTTTGAGTGTTGAGCTATATCAACACTTCACACACCCAGAACTTTGTCCACCAAGTCACAGTTGACTTGGCAGTATCGTCTTTGCGCATGTCGCGTGTAGTGCCCCCACTAGGGCATAACAAAGGGATTGCTTTTTTTACTTTTTCTGCTTTTTTACTGAAAAGCACAGAAAAGCACAGAAAAAGGTGGAAAAGTAAATGAGGGGTTTTCCTGATGTGCCTTTATTGTTACGTTCCAGCCCTCAGCCACTTCTAAAAACCTGCCAACACGCATCGGAGCAATGTGCAACCTCACACCAACACAAGAAATGCCAAGTGCAGCTGATATTCACTATTGGACACATGGAGATGATGACAAAGATGACACAACAGTATGTGGGATGCTAGACCTGCCAGAAGATGCCAAGAAACCAGATGAAGCCGAAGACATAAAGAGAAGACTGCACCTCTATGAAGGAACAGTGGAATTACTGGATGATTAGCTAAGTCAGAGCCTAGCCCCTAGTATGTATTGGGTGCTAACTATATAAGCAATGGGCTATTGTGGAAGCCAATGGATGTAAGACCATCGAAGGGGTGCACCACCTGTGGAAGAGCCTGGAAGACCTTAGAAGGTCATGGAATGTTCTGGACTTGTGTTATTGCAGTACATGCCTGGATATTGATGGATGACTGAGCTACTGTATGCCTTATGTCTCTTATCTTGCCTCAATGTTGTTTCACTTCCCTTCTGAGATATGTGGACTTACTCATTGTTACTTATTGTTGCTGACTCTTTGCTTACTGATTGCTTATTGAGCATAACTAACTATGCTTATGATATGCTAGTAGAAGTCCTTATTGTAAAGTTTGGAACTCCCTTGTCCGGAGATAAAGTGTTGTTGAGGAATAGATGTTATGTTATTACAGTGCTAGGAACTCAGACATATATACTATACAGTTGTATTTATGTATTCCGAAGCCCAAATACATCACAGAGTCCAACACTCCCCCTCAGCACAAACTGTGGTTTGTGTGGTGTTTCACACTCCCCCTCAGCGGGAAGCGCAGTTCAGCACTGCTCCAGGTATGCACATGAAGACTGTAAATTCAGCTTGTCAGATGAAGAGCCAAGACCAGCCAGTGGATAGGATGAAGATGGGCTCCAAATCGAGCTTCTTGGGTGAGTGATTTGCATTGTAAGTGTGACGGGTGGGAAGTGTGATGGAAAAGCTGCTTGAGCATGGTGAGCTGGGAGCCAGTGAACCACTTGCAGATGCGTTTCAAAACTAGATGATGGCTTGGAGCAGAGAAGGTCAGTGCAGACTGTGGCCATGGGAAGGGTAGAGGTGACAGTGACGGTGATGGTGTGTATGAAGTGTGGGCGTGGAGGCGTTGTGCAGTGGGCAAAGCTGGGGGAATGCAGAGGTAGCCCCCCAGTATGGCCACAGCATCAGCAGGCAGAGGCAGAGGAATGTGGCAGCACCCCCCTGGCTCTGTGATGGCGTGCGGCAGGGAGAGGCAGGGGGATGTGGGTGCAGCACCGCCCCAGCCCTGTGGCAGAGATGCAGCAGGCAGAGGCAGGGAGATGCAAGCCATCGTGTGGCAGAGCCCCCCCCCATCTCTGTGGTGGCGATGGTTGGCTGAGCAACAAGAACAAAAAGAGCACAAATGGCACGAAAATTGGCAGCGGCGTGTGGTGGCAGCAGCAGTGGTGGCATGCAGCAGTAACAGAGGCGGTGTGCAGCAGTGGTAATGGTGGTGTGCAGTGGTGGCAGAGGCAGTGGCGGTGTGCAGCGGCACCAGAGGCAACAGCAGCATGCGGCAGTGGAGGCAATGGTGGAAAGAGACATAGAAATGGATGACAGATGGCGCACAAAGACGCAGATGGCACACAAAGGTGCAGATGGCGCACAGAGATGCAGATGGTGCACAAAGGCACAGATGGCACACAGAGACGCAGATGGCACACAAAGACGCAGATGGTATACAAAGACGCAAAAAAAAATGGATGGTGGAAAAAAAAATGACGCTGAAACAGAGGACAGATGGCACACAAAGGTCACAAAAATGGACGGCACAAAGGCACAAAAATGGAGGGATGGCACAGAGGCACTAGACAGATGCAGGATGGACTCAAATAGCAACAAAGAGTGCTCAGAGGCACAAGGGTATATGGCAGAAGGGAGCGTGAGACAATAGTGAATGACAGCAGCACAGGGCTTGGCGCAGGGCCCATAACCTGTAAAGTTTGGAACTCCCTTGCTCAGAGATAAAGTGTTGTTGAGGAATAGATGTTATTACAGTGCTAGGAACTCAGACATATATACTATACAGTTGTATTTATGTATTCCAAAGCCCAAATACATCACAGAGTCCAACACTTATAAGCCATAGTGTAGTTGCTGGTAGTTCTCCAGCTTGACTTCTTATATTCACCACAGAAGTACTAGAGCCTATAGCAGAAGCCTCTTTTCCCTTCCTTTCCAGTGTGGCTTATCTCTCATCTCTTGAGTGGACTCTTTTCTACATTGTTGGTGCCATTATTCAGCTATTGGTGTGCCTCATCATCCACATTATTAACTTGTGTAGCAACTAGGTGAACCACAAACCACCTAAGTCAGGCAGATGTTTAGTGGTAATGTAACATTTATTGCCCTTAAACATATCATGACACAGTTCTGCCTCTGGGATTCAGTAAGCAGATCAGATGACAGAGTATGGTCCATGAACAGTACTATAGAGCTTGGGAGTTGTCCGGAATTGAATTCTTCAAAGGTACATTCATCTTGCCAAACTGTAGCTGAGGCATAAAAGCCAGGGATGGCAGAAAGGAACTGCTCCATGTCACAATCGCCATCTATGGAATTAAAGGTCCATAAAAGTGTGAAAGAGGTGAGGTGGGAGGAAACCTTATTGGCCAGTTTCTCCACTTCCTTTGTCATCTGCTGGTAGTAAGTCCAAAATAATTCCTGAATGCAATGTGTCTCTTCAGGATCCAAGCATTGTGAGGCAATGAAATAACAAAAACAAAGAAACAGGATGGTGATGCCCATGGATATTACCCAGATGAGCATAGTAAGTGGGATATGGTATGGGGTGTCACAGGAGAAGATCAGCACAAGGCTGAGGTAGAGATACAACAGAAAGCCAAATCTAGCACAAGTGCCCACCAACATTGCTACAAAGTGGTTCAAGGCAACTAGACTGACAACAAACCCCATAAGGAACAGAAAGATGGAGAGGTAGAGAAGAATGGATAGAAGCCCAACCACCAAGTGGAGAGGCACCCATTTCTCTAATCCAAGTCACATGGTTTCCCTTCCTGAGTAGTATGCTTATAGTCACAAGACCACCCTTGCAACATTCCTGCTAACACTGCATAGAAAAAACCAATTGAAAAGCTGCAGGACTACAGTGTGCAGAGCCATATGTTGTTTGTAGATGGCACAGATGTAGCTGGGTCATCAAGGGGAGGGATGGATGATGTTGGAATTGTAATCTATCATATGACCTGGACATAGATGTTCCAGTGTGGTCACCTGTTACGGATCGAACCGAGACTCTTACTCACCAGTTGTGACTATGGCGTAAGAGGTACTTAGTCACGGACACTTACATCAGTCAGCAGTGGAAGGTCGTCGAAGGTCATGGAACGCGAGTAGTACATGTGATACTTGTACGATATCCGATCCAGGAGGCGCTTCAAAGCTGTTACATATCAACCCAAAGACACTTACTCACGGGTTATGACTACTTGGGTAAGCGGTAATTAGTCATGGACTCACGCATCAGTCAGCCTAGTATCACATGTACGATACGATGACTCGATACTAGGATCGGTGTAGTAGGTTTCAGATTCAAGAGGCGCTTCAAAGCCCTCT
>WNGR01009693.1_pt1 | contig 11200 bp, 7 predicted proteins | sample 5407581 | NCBI WGS metagenome assembly WNGR01 (sample SAMN13153383, study PRJNA577476) | soil metagenome | isolation source: 80 cm soil or saprolite under Garry oak tree replicate 2 | place: USA:California | collected 2016-06-15 | reverse complement strand
AAAACTCAAAAGCCAAAAACTGGAGGTGCCTCATGGCAAGTGACGGAAACGGCTTCACGCATTACCTCGTATCGAAGGAAGTCGTTCTCGGCGAGGCCTGCATCATCGAGAAATGCAACGATTGGATCTCGCTTGCATTCATCAAGCTCGGAATCGACAGGCCGGAAGCCGTGATCGACCGCGCCTTCGTTGAAAACCACGCTCTCATTCCCAAAACCGCGAACTAACCACCTCGGACTCCCACCCACAAGCAGCAAGACCACCAAATAACTCCTTCCACCTCTGCACAGCGGGTGGCGTGTCTTCACGCCACCCGCTGTGCAGCCCACCTACAAAGGCCCGAAGTGACAGAAGTGACAGATGGGAATCCCGTTTGTCACTTCTGTCCCAATCCGCCGAAATGGAGCGACTGCTATGGTGCCAGAGCCGAATTTCCCCGCCCAACCTGATGAATTTGTTGGCAGAGACACGCAAATTGAAGCATTCCGGCAGGTATTGGCTCAGGGATTGCTGACTGGCAGAACGCCATCATTCGCCGTATTGGGAGACTGGGGAGTCGGGAAGAGCAGCCTACTGTTCAAATACTCAGCGATTTGCTCGAAACCCGAACATGCGATGCTGCCCGTATTCTTTTCGGTTTCGACGGAACTCTCTGATTACAAGTGCTTCGCGCAATGCCTGCTCGACACGCTCACCCGCGCACTGGAGACCTCTGACTCGCTGACGACGCAGTTCCGCAATGAATTGCAGAAATGGAAATTGAGCAGGGTCTCAATCGGAGCCGTTTCCCTTGATCGCCAGGGCCCGGAATTCTTTCTCACCTCGGGCACTGCCATTCTCAAACACGCCTTACACAATGCCTGGAAACAATTCGTTCGCCCGGCGCGGATCAAGGGTGTGATCTTCTTTCTCGACGATCTCGACAACTTCGCTGATCCACGTGCCCAAGGGATGGCCTTGGCCCTGCGCAACCAATTCCAGGAATTCGCCATACACGGAGTCAACTACAGCCTTTGCTTCTCCGCTCGGTCGGATTATTTTTCGAACATCAGGAGTTTTGCGGAACCGGCGGTTCGCTTCTACGAGAAGGTCTATCTCTCATCTTTCACACTGCCGGAAACTCGCGAGTACACCGCAGCAGCGTTTGGAGATTCACCGCGTATTCATCATCTTTCCCAATGGCTTTACGCCAAGACGTTCGGTCATCCCTACTTCTTGGCTTTCGTCAGTCGGCAATTGTTGGCGCTCGCCCCTGGCTCTCACGTGGACCCTGAACCGCTTTGGCCTGCAATTTTCAAGCGTTTAGAGCACGAGAAGTTTCGTTCAGACCTCGCGCAAGTAACCGAAAGAGAAGTCCATCTCCTGAGAGACGTAGCAAAGGCGGGAAATGACGAGGTCAGTCCAAGGCAAATGAGCAATCGATACGAACGAAAATACTTCAGCCGCCTGACCGAAAAAGCTCTGCTTCTTCGCGTCGGTCGCGGTCGCTACAAACTTTATCACCCACTCTTCCGGCTCTTTCTACAGGAAGGATGATCCGGCACGCACCAACTAGAGCAAGGGAACGCAATCGCTGCCGCAGGCCGTTCTGAGCAAGCAGGGAACGATTAGGAGGTTTTCAACATGAAAGACGCTATCCAGCACGTCGAGCCAGACTCCGCAGCCACAGTTGACACACGCGAAGAGATATTAACCGCGAAGGAGGTTGCACAGGACATTGAAGCCAGCAGGAGGGGTGTACGCCCACGCGGATGAATTAGTCGGCTACCGCGTCAGCAGGCGCCTTTGGTTCCGATGGCAGCGCACCCAGAAGGCACGGGGCGCGAAGAACCCAAGCGAACACAAAAATAGGCGCAGCGCAAACGAAAACGAGAGCCATCAGCGCCCCATTCCCTTTCGTTAACCACAGGGCGGAATCCATTCCCTTATCCCTTCCGCCCCTTACCCATTTCCCGTTAGCCATTCGCTGATTTCCATTCCCATTTTCCTTTCCACTCCCATTTCACGTCAGGAGAACAGCACCTTGGCGCTGAATGAAAACAAGCGGATTCAGGATTTTCCAGCCTCCGTGAGCGGACCAATGCAACACCCATTGCATTTATCTGCGAGCGATATTAAGGTCGACTCAGCGACACCAGCGAAGCGGAAACGAGGAAAATCGTTGTCACGCCGAACTGGTCAAGATGGTCATATCGAGAAGTCAGGAAGGTGGTACGTAGTGCGCTACTGGAAGGACATCGCTGGTCAGGAAAAGCGACAGCATGTGCGCGAGCGCATCTGTCCGATTTCCGGGCCCGGTAGTCTCTCCAGAAGCGAACGAAAGAGAAAAGCTAAGGAAATTATTCAATCGAGCGGAGTGGACACAGCCGAGCATTTCGCCGCCGTGGTAAAACCCAACCCGACTGGCGTCTTATTTCGCGACCAAGCCGAAGTCTGGCTGCAAAACAGCCAGAATCGCAAGCGCAACCCGATTGGGAACAGTTATGCGGTAACGATTCAGGGAGCACTCGACAAGTGGATTCTCCCTGTTATCGGTGACGTCCCTCTCGGGAGCGTGGACAATCTCACCGTCAAGCCCCTCATCGACAAGATGTCAGCAGCAGGTCTGTCGGCTCGAACCATCAGCAAATATGTTGAGTTCGTCCAGCAGACCGTGGCGTCGTTGAAGGGCGTCAACGGCGAGCCTGTTCACAAGAGAGTCTGGGATGCCGAAACGATGGACCTTCCCGTTGTGGAGCATTCGAAGCAGAAGCGTCCATCGCTTAAGGCAGACCCGATTTCGGAACTCATTCGAGGGAGCAGCGGCCAAGAACAAGCGCTTTACGTTCTGCTCGCAGCCACCGGAATGAGAATATCGGAAGCTCTCGCGCTTGAGACAAAACACTTCATAAACAACGGACGCACTATCATGGTCGAGCAACAGGTCGAAAAGGACACCCCGCGCATTGTTCTTCACCTCAAGACGAATGCCGCGAAGCGAGAAATCGACCTACATCCCGACATCGCAGAGTACTTGCGAAAATACATAACCGGAAGGACGGGGTTGCTGTTTCACACAGCAAATGGGACGCCCTATCTTCACAACAAACTGGAAGGCCGCTGGCTCACTCCCAGACTCATAAAAATGGGGCTGGAGCAGAAAGGCATGGGCTGGCATGCATTCAAGCGATTCCGCAAAACATGGTTGCGTGGACAACGCTGTCTGGAGGACATCAATAACTTCTGGATGGCTCACCGTCCGCAAACCATGTCAGAACTGTACTCGCATCTTCACGAAGAATTGCAGTTACGGCTCGATGAAGCTGAGCGGGTCGGTTACGGATTCGTTCTTCCGGCGTCCAAAGATGTCTCTGTTGTACCGAAATCACAGCAAAAAAATGGAGCAGAAGTTGCAGCGTAAGTGCCGTAGAATGTTAGTAGTGCCATAGAAGTGGGCGTGTAGCTCAGCTGGGAGAGCACCTGCTTTGCAAGTAAGCAGACTAAATCACATAAGTGCCGCATCTGGTGTCGCTTACGCGGAAACACGCGGTGCAACCAACCTCTCGAATTGGACTGACGTTGGACCGAAAGCCTAAAAAATGGACGCCGAGAACTAGCGATGCGTCTCGTAGCGTAACTTCACCTGAAAACATGCCGGCCCGGACGCTCCAAAGAGTATCCGGGCCGTTTCAGCATTCATACGCTTCGAGAGGAGATCTCCCACCGTTCTTAAGAAAGTGATATTGCCGGTCCCACCGGGGTTGTAGTTCCCGATCTCGGCCGCGATACCCGCGACTGGGCCAGCCTGTGGCGCCCGCCTGGTTCGCGGGCGAGGCGGCTCATTCTACCAAGGCCAATCCGCTTCTTCATGCCTTGTTCGTTGAGAGTGGGCAAGATCCGCCTTTCCCGATCTTGCGCAATTTTCATCATTGACTCGTGCGTACGTCCGTGATATTTCCTGCCCCAATACTGTGGTGGTAGCGACCCTAGAAACTAGAGTCGCATCGAAGGCAAGAAAAGGGCCATCGGCAGGGCCGCTGCTGCCTCACAGAGGAGGTATCTCCGAATGTGTAGGCACATTGTATCTTTTTTTGTCGTGGTGGTGTGCTTGAGTGGGCTCATCACCGCTTCCGCACAACGTACAACCGGCTCATTGACCGGAACCGTTGTGGATCCGAATGGCCTGGCCATAAACGCGGCGAAGGTCTCGCTCACGGACAAGGAGCGAGGTATTAAGCTGTCGGTGACCACATCTTCCGAGGGCACTTACTTTGTTCCCGATCTGGTGCCTGGCAGATATGACCTAAGCGTTCAGAAAGATGGTTTCAAGACCTTCGCCACCATCGTCACCATTGTGGTGGGCGTGACAACTTCCATCTCGCCAAAGCTGGAGCTTGGCCAAGTGTCAAGCATCGTGGAGGTGAAGGAAAGCGCCCTAACGGTAGACACCTCGCAGTCAAGCGTACAAGGGCTCATCACCTCTTCACAAATCGAGCGCCTACCGCTCAACGGACGCAACTTCCTCGACCTCGCGACGCAGGAGCCCGGCGTCCAGACCGTGGATGGTGGCAACTTCGACCCAACCAAAAACCAAATGGTCGGCGTTTCAATCGGAGGACGATCGGGGCGGTCCACACGCATCCAGGTGGACGGAGTAGACATCACCGACGAAACGGTGGGAACGACGACCACCAATCTTTCAAATGAGTCGATTCAGGAATTTGGAATTAGTCAATCTTCTCTTGACGTCAGCACCGACCTCACCTCCTCGGGCGGAGTCAACATCATCACCAAGAGCGGAACGAATGTCATCCACGGATCCGGATTCGGTTTCTTCCGCGACGCCGGTTATGCCGCGGACCAGCGGTTGGATAAGACCGTCCCCACAACGGAAAAGCCTCCCTTCCAACGGCGGAATTTTGGTGGCCGGCTTGGCGGTCCCTTCTTCAAAGACAAGCTCTTTTGGCAGTTGGACTATGAAGGAAACCGCCAGAATGCACAGCGCTTCGTGAATACGCCAAACTTCGCGCAGTTTACGGGAAACTTCGGGGTGCCGCTGACGGAGAACATCGGAAGCGGCCGTCTCGATTGGGTTCTCAACAACAAGCTAAACGGGTTCTACCGCTTCCAGCACGACGACAATGTGGCGGTGACGGGGTTCGGGGGCATTTCACTTTCCGCCTTCTCCAACCTCAACAACACCAATTTTCACGTTGTCGGCGCCGACTATCGTACCGGGCACTGGATCCATGGCTTCCGCTTTGCTTATGTCAATTTTAATAACTTCATCGTGGACGCTAACAGTGGCGCGGGCACGCCGAAAACGCTTGACCCGGGCGGGCAGCCGATCCTGGTGCGCATCCGCAACCAGGTGAACGTCGGCCCCAACCTTCTCGCACCTCAGCGAACCTTCCAAGATAACAAGCAGACCAAGTACGACGCAAGCGTCTTGTTCGGCCGGCACGTTCTCTCATTTGGAGCGGAGTACAACCATATCGAGCAATTCGTATTTGCATCGTTTTTCGGTCTGGCACCGCGGCTTACCGCGAACCGCACGACCTCGACTCGGGCGTTTGCAAATGCAAACCCATTTTCCTCGAATGGCGATCAGGATCCACTAAACTATCCGCTGAATCAGCTCGTCCTCGGCAACGGATTGGGCTTTTTCAGCGAGAAACCGGCACTGGGATTCCCTCACGGAGGAACGGTCAACCACCGGCTCGGATTCTACGCGCACGACACGGTCAAGTGGACGAAGTCGTTCACGGCTAACTTCGGCTTACGCTACAACTGGAACAGCTCCCTCTCAAATCACGACCTCCAGCGAACCGCAACCTTAGGGCTATTTGACCCGCAACTCGCGGGCTTCCCGCGACGCCCGGCGGACAATTTTGGTCCCCAGGCCGGGTTTGCCTGGAACGTCATGGGGAACAACAGACTCGTCATCCGCGGCGGCACTGGTCTTTATTACGAGACTAACATTTTCAATAACCTCTTGTTCGACCGCGTGCTTAACATTCCGCCGGGCCTCGGCAACGACACCCCGGTAATCACCGGTGGCTCCCCATTGCTGCTGGATCCGAGCACGGGAAATGTGCTTTTCGATTTCAGTTCGCAGTGCACCGGCTTGCCGGGAAACAGTTGCATTAACGCGGCACTCGGCCAAGTTATTCCGTTCGCGGTCCAGGGGCAGCAGTTGATCCAAAAGGCTAGCGCGGCCTTAGCGGCAAACTGGCCTGCTCCCGGCGTGCCTCCGCTGTTTGACCAGATCCTGGACACCGAAGGCAGCGTCCTGGACAACAACTACAAGACACCGTACGGCATTCAGATGAACATCGGTTTGCAATACGAGCTCAAGCCTGGGCTCGTTCTCACCGCGGACTATGTTCGGAACCGGGGTGTGCACTTTAACCAGACGATCGACCGTAACCGCATCGGCGCTGCGGACTCGCTTAACGTTCCTGCAGCGCAGTCTGCGATGACGGCCGCATTCAACAAGTTCGCCTGTAATGTAGGTACAACCTCTCAAAACGTTGACTGCATGATTGCAAAGGGAAGGAGCATTAGCGATTTCGCCGACAACGGCTTGGGCGCAGGCAGTGGCGTGGACGGTTTCGCCTTCAGCGGGCGGAACCGAAACTTCCGAGGAATCGGCATCATCTCGCCGATTGGACTCTCTCTCTACCAGGCACTTCAGGTCCGGCTGCGCGGCGACGCTGGACATTGGGGGCCTTTCAAACACGTCACCACTAACATCACCTACGCCCTCGGGCGCTTCGAATCCACGGGCACAGATCAGGACTTTCTGTCGGGATCAGCCTTCAATGACCGGCCGACGCAATTCTTCGGTCCGGCCAACGAAGACCGGCTGCACCAGCTTGGCTTGAGTTTGCTCGTGGATCTACCGTGGGGCTTCCAGGCAAACGCGGCGACGCGAGTCAAGAGTTCTCTGGCCAGCTCGCTTTTCCTTCCGTTGTCTACCGGAGGGGCGGACGAGATCTTCTTCTCGGACCTGGACGGCGATGGGGTGACCGAAGACCCACTGCCAGGGACGAACCGCGGCGCCTTCAGCCGCGGTGTCAACGGATCCAACATCAATAATCTACTCAACAAGTATAATTCCAGCGTGGCTGGAAGGATTGGTCCAGCCGGGCAGGCTCTTATCCAGGCTGGTCTTTTCACGTCCCCTCAGTTGACTTCCCTGGGTGCGGTGCTGACAAGCGTCGCTCTTGCACCAGTCGACCAGGTAAGCAACGATTCGCTCATCAACACGGATATCCGTGTATCGAAGGTGTTTCGGATTAAGGAGCGCCTGACGATTGAACCGATGGTCGAAGCCTTCAACCTTTTCAACATTGCCAATTACGATCCGCTCAGCAGCTCGCTCAGCGGGAATGTTGGCGATCCAAACGGCACGGGTAAAGGGCAATACCCGACGCGGATCGGCTCGGGTTCCGGATCCTTTGCGCCCGGTGTCCAACGCGCCTTCCAGTTTGGGATCCGCGTTTCCTTCTAAATATCATCCAAAGAGCTGGTGAGGGCAGGGTTTCTTCAACGGTCCCTACCGAAAACTCTGTGCAGTCCATCGCGGATATCATTCCCCCAGCGGATCGCAAAACTCGAGCAGTTTGCGGCTCTGGGTGAGTCTGGTGAACGAAATTCGCCGATACAAGCGTGTTCAAGGAGCACAGTTCGGACGCGGATTTCAAAGCACCAAGGAAAGGCAACGCGTAGCCTGGTGGATTCGGCTGCGGCTGGCTCTCTCCGGAGTCCCTGCGCCCAGGGCGCAACCCGAGAAAACAGCCGACCTCGCGACTCTTCGGGAACCGATGCGGATCTTCCAGGGTCAGGACATACGTCAGCGCGATCTGTGTCCCTACCCCCTTCACTTGTTTGAGCAGCGCGACTTGCGGGTAGCTCTCCGTGGCGATTTTCTCCATCCGCGCGTCGTATTCCTTGATGCGCTCGTTCAGCGATTCGACTTCTGCCAACAGCGGCTCCAGGGCCTCTCGCAACTCCACACTCAATTCCGCGGCCAGCTCCCGGCTCACCTGCCCCGTGCCACACTTGCGCAGCCGTTCGCCATATGATTTCGCCAACCCCCGCGCAGCGTTCACCAAGGCGGTTCGTGCACTCACCAATTCTGCCCGTGCCCGAATCACCGTCAGATGAATTTGTGCTTTCGCGCTGCGATGCCGCACCGGCCCCAACAGCTCAGGATCGATTCTGGCCAGCCGTGCCAGTGTCCGCGCATCGTGTCGATCATCTTTTCGATTGCTCTTGCTGATCAATTGCACCTTTTGCGCGTGCGCCACGAGCACCTCGTGTTCCAGCTCCCTTAACAGCCGGCTTACCCACGGGGAATGTGTTCCGGTCTCCAGGGCGATGAGACTTCGCGGTATCCTTGCAAATGTCTGCTTCATCACTTCCGGCGTCGTCGGTAGTTTCTGTTCCAGAAGGACTTCGCCCGCTTCATCCAAAACGCAGTAGAACGACCAGCGATCGCCGAGGTCCAGACCAATCGTGAGTTTGTGTCCTTTGAAAAATCATGTTTCCATTTACCCGAACAGTGCTAGTCTTTTTCATTGCCGGTCTCCTTTTCTTTGTGCCTTGAGCACGTCGATCATTGGGAGCGTATCGCATCCCGCGGAGACCGGCCTTCTCATCCCATCTGATTAACTTGCCGTTCCAACCAGAACTCGGCTTCAACCGCAGTCGTGGTTCCGCACGATAAATCGCATTAACAGGTGGCCGATGTTGCTCACGGGAGTGTGTCGCCTGAGGCGGTTGATGCGAAATATCCAATCTCGAAGCCCAGGCTATGGCTGCCAAGCCTACTCACTCGGGTAATGGTTACACTGTGGGGGCACGTAGCTCAGTTGGAAGAGCACATACTAATGGAGCAGGTGGTCATTCGGACGAAATTCTACTAGACTCATTTTAGAATCATATAGTTGCAGTGGGCGTGTAGCTCAGCTGGGAGAGTACCTGTTTTGCAAGTAAGCGGACTAAATCACATAAGTGCCGCGTCTGGTGTCGCTTACACGGAAACGCGCGGTGCAACCACCCTCTCGAATTGGACTGACGTTGGACCGAAAGCCTTGGGCCGCGCCGGCGCGACGAAGCATCATCTTGAGAATCAGGTCACGAATTATGACCGCTGAAGGGATCGGGACGATAGCGTTCAGGATCAATCCGACAACGAAACCTAAAATCAGAAATCCGATGGCCTCCGCTGCGAACAGAAAGTAGCTAGTTCAGAGGTTTGGGGAACGTAACGCCTTGGATTCAGTGGTCACGAATGGCGAAGGCTTCAGCTTTTCGAGAGCCGCTTTGCAAACAGCAAGATGATTTGCGACCTGCGCTGGATCGCCGAGGTCGAACCCTGCCGAGCTTATGACGGCCCGGTTCGGGATTGCTTGCCAAATGGTGAGGCTTTTCTCGTACCAAGAAATGGCCTCTCTCCGATAGTAAATCTGTTTAATAGGATATTTTATTCTGCGGGCCAGGTAGAGTGCTACATCGCCCAAGCCGGAATAAGCATCCGCCAATGTGTACTGTGCTTGCTGATTCTGATTGAGGGCATTGCTACTGGCGGCTGGCTCCATCACTTGTAATGCACGTTGGTATGTCTCGTGCGCCTCATCAACTCGCCCGAGTCGAAGCAGAGTCGCTGCAATCTTGACGTCTGTCGCGGCCACGTTTAGCCGCGCATCGAGATTGTGTTCATCCAACCGGGCCAGACCCGAATAAAAACTGAGGGCCTCTTTGTACCGTTCCAGGGCCCCTGCCGCATCGCCCGTGCGGATTAGGGTCTCAGCCTCCATGACACCGTGCTGTGCTAGGCCGCCGCGAAAGGCACCGTGTTTCGGATCAAAAGCGATTAGCTGCTTGTCCAATGCAATTGCGCGGCGGATCGATGCCAAACCCTCAGCTAGGTCCGCACGGGCCTGTATGTCTTGGACGTCTCGTTCCGACAAGCTCTTGAAAATCGCTAGTTCCTGGCGGAAGTTGGTCAAGGCCGATTGAAACCGACCATCCATGATCAGTACGGCACCAATTACCGAAGAGATCGCCCCAACGCCGCGTTGAAACCCAGCGTTATTTGACCGGGCGGCGAGCGATCGGAATGTGTTCAGCGCGACGCTCAAGTTCTCGACTCCTTCCGATCGTCGCCCCATCATTAGACCCTGCAGACCTCCAATATGTTGATAAAGCAGCGCATTTTGGTGGGCGAGAGCAACACTGCCCGGGTCGTTTTTGAGAAGTTGGGAGGCTATTGCAAGAGCTTTTTCGAAGTGGTTCAGCGCTGCTGAAGGATCGCTAAGGCCCGTGCTAGATGAATATACGCCGGATTCGATATTCCCTAGCGTCATGTAATCCCATCCCAACTCTGACGCCGCGGATTGATTATTTCTCATTGCCGAATCTAAAACGGAAGTTGCAACGGCCACCGCCTTCTTCGCATGCTCAAGTGCACCGCCTATATCCCCTGACTCCAAATCCGCGTTCGCGATGGCTCGGTGGATCTTAGCAAGCCGAATTGCATCGTCAGCATAGCCCTTGCCATTCTGTGAGAGCTTTTGAAGAAGCGCCAGCGACTTGCTGTAGCTTTGTAGGGCCCCGGCGCTATCGCCCAATGAAGCATTGAGAGGCTTGCCCGGCACATCACCCAGGCGCTCGTAGGCAGAGGCCACCTCGCGGAGCAGACCTGGATCGGCGACTGCCTCTTGAGCAAGGCTGTCCAAATACTGCACCGCGCGGTCCACCAGGACTTTCCGTGCTGCCGTGGAGCCCGGAAGATCTCGGATGCTGTCGTGGATATCAAAAAGCAGCGAATTCGCCAACGCGCGTACATCATTGAAGCGCCGTTCTGCACGCGCTTGCTGAGCCTGCGCGATACGCGCTTCCCGCAGGGTGTGGCTGGCGAATTGTTGTTTTGCCCATATTTCCTTGGGATTTCCCTTCCTGCTACGATTCTGCGATGAGCAATCTCGTCCCTCTTTTTGTCCATTTCCTTGCTACCCTGGCCCGCTTGCTCGGACCTAGCCTGACTTTCCGGGTTAGCGGGGTGAATATCCATTCTTCCTGAGGCGTCGCAACCTTCTCTTTCTTCGGGTTCCTCGGAAAAGCTAGCATTGACGGTGTTTTTCGCACTTCTCTTCCGGTCGGAACGACGCCGGTTCGCGTTTCGCGACAAGTCAAAATGTGTAGTTACTAA
>WNGR01010497.1_pt1 | contig 11201 bp, 10 predicted proteins | sample 5407581 | NCBI WGS metagenome assembly WNGR01 (sample SAMN13153383, study PRJNA577476) | soil metagenome | isolation source: 80 cm soil or saprolite under Garry oak tree replicate 2 | place: USA:California | collected 2016-06-15 | reverse complement strand
CATGTGAAACATCCAAGTATAGGACGGTCTACATGTTCCAGAATAAAAATGTCGTCATTACTGGTGCGGGTCGGGGCATTGGACGCGCCTTTGCCCTGGGATTTGCGAAGCATGGCGCAGTGGTGCTGGTCCATTATGGGCACGCACAAGTGGAGGCGCGGGCCGTTGTACGAGAGATCGAAGCATCCGGCGGACGAGCGATACTGGCGCAAGCCGATCTCTCTATCCCAGAGGAGGCAAAGCAATTGGTGAAGCAAGCCCACACGATGCTAGGTGAGATCGATGTGTGGATCAACAACGCAGGAGCCAGCGCGAATACTTCTGAAAGCCAGGGGCTAAATGAACAGGCACGGTTTGAGCGGGTCATGGCGGTCGATGTAATGGGAACATGGTATTGCTGCCAGGCAGTGGCTGATTATATGCGTGAGGGCGGCTGTATTCTCAATATCGGTTGGAATCACGCCCTCGATGGAGCGCCTGGACCGGTCAGCCAGTTGTACTCCACCAGCAAAGGGGCCGTGATCGCCATGAGCCACAGTCTGGCTCGTACACTTGCGCCGCGGGTGCGTGTCAACTGTATCGCACCGGGCTGGATTGAAAACGATTGGGCGAAGAGCCGTTCGCAAGCATTTCGCGAAAAAGTCACGCAGCAGATACCGATGAAACGCTGGGGAACTCCCGACGATATTGTCTCCGCCGCGCTTTTCCTGGCTTCTCCCGCCGCCTCGTTTATCACCGGCCAGACCCTGATCGTCGATGGAGGCGAGGTCATGAGGTAGATGTTTCACGTGAAACATTTTCAAACTCTTGAACGTGATGAACGTTTCACGTGAAACATTTACCCTACCACTTCAAAGGCTCCCTCTTTTACCATCCTTGTCAGAGCGGCGATATCGGGTGCCAACACGCGATCATGTTCTAGCTTCATTACAGAAGAGCGCACAAGATCATATGCGCGCTGCACACCCAGGCCGGGCTTCAAAGGTTTGCGAAATTCCAGCATTTGCGCGGCGCACAGCAATTCGATGGCAACGACTTGCTGCGCTTGCTCAAGAATGCGCAGGAGTTTATGCGCGCTGGTCGCGCCCATACTATTAAAATCTTCCATGCCCGCTGAAGTAGGAATGGAGTCGATGCTTGCAGGATGAGCCAGCACTTTGATTTCGTTGACCAGCGCAGCCGCCACGTATTGCACAATCATAAAGCCGGAGTTCAGCCCTGGATTGGGTGTCAGGAAAAGTGGTGCACCGCCATCGTCCCAATCGTGCGGCCCCATCAAATTATAAATGCGGCGTTCGGAGAAACTCGCCAGTTGCGCAAGCGCCATCCCCAGGAAATCCAGGGCTAGAGCCAGGGGTTGTCCATGAAAATTGCCGCCGCTCAGCACATCGCCATCCTCTGGGAAGATCAGTGGATTATCGGTGACCGCACCCAGTTCACGCTCGAAAATGGCGGAACAATAGTCCAGGGCATCGCGAATCGCGCCCAGTACCTGTGGAGCGCAGCGCATGGAATACGGGTCCTGCACCCTGGGACAAATGGCTGCCCATCAACGCTTCAATACTCATGGCGCACGCGACTTCCGCCGTGTGCAGGAGTGTCTGCGCGTCGTGAAGAGCAAGGACAGCAATGGCTTCCATCATGTGCGTGCCATTAATAAGCGCAAGACCCTCTTTGGCCTGCAGCGAAATGGGTGTCAATCCTGCGCGCTGCAGGGCTGCCAGTCCGGTGTAACGCTGACCCTCGAAGAAAACCTCGCCTTCGCCAATGAGTGTCAGAGCCAGGTGCGCCAGCGGAGCAAGATCGCCACTTGCCCCGACGGAACCACGTGAGGGAACGTGAGGATAGAGTGAGGCATTGAGCATAGCGAGCAATAACTGCACCACTTCAACGCGCACCCCTGAATTGCCACGCGCCAGGCTTGCCGCCAGGAGCAGCATCATTGCGCGCGTCACTTCCTCGCTCAGAGGTTCGCCTACTCCCGCAGAGTGGCTGCGCAGCAAGTTATGCTGTAGCTCGGTCAACTGATCGTGTTTGATGCGCACGCGGCTCAGGTGTCCAAAGCCGGTGGTAACGCCATAGACCTTACGTTCCTCGGCCGCTATCGTTTCAATCACGGCACGCGCCGCGGTGATGCTTTTAATTGAATCGTTGCCCAGGGTGACAGGCGCGTAATGGCGGGCAACCGCTACCACCTCCCAGAGAGTTAGCGCCTGACCATTTATCGGGACATGCGAAGGAAGTTCATGAGTATATTCTGTCTTCATCGGAGAAGTGATCCTTTCTGGCTACGATGCCTCCTGTAAGCATTGTAGCAGATGGGAAGTACTGGCGTAAATGATATAGATTCACATAGGTGTGCGTCTCCTTTTCATCGGTATGCGGCTCGAATCCTCCCAAGCGGAGGTCAACGTCACGTTTGCACATGGGTGTGCGTCACGTTTGCATGGCTGGGCTTGCCCCAGCCATGCAAACGTGACGCACACCCGTATCACGCATGCAGCACTCTTAGGTTGACTACTATCTGGGCGATAGGTGCCGCGATAAGCAAAGCAAGCGTCACTACCAACAACGGCGGATTCAACCAATTTGTGATGAACACCAACTGAGTAGGAACAAGCAATACAAAGAAGTAGAGACTTTGCGCCAGCCCTGCATATTTCCCCCAGATAGTCGAACCGAAACGAACAGGATGGGCAAAGAGGAAATAACTGGCCAGCGCCGCAAGAAATGGAATGAGAAAACGCAGCAGCATAACGATGCCCAACCACGACGGTAAGACACCATGCTGCAGCAAGATAATGGTGAGTGCGAGGTACAGGCAAAAGTCGGCTTCACTATCGGTGATCTGGCCCAATTTGCTCTGGGTATAGGTGCGCCGGGCAATCTGTCCATCCAGGATATCGGTAATGATGCCACCCAGATAAATCAGCAAGGCCATTCCTATTGGCGTTGTCACTCCACCAATCAGCCTACCGAGCAGGAAGGATGCTCCTAATCCCCTTAATTGCGTGCAGATGTTAGCTGTACCAATAACTGGAAAGAGTTTGCCGGTTCCTCCCGGCTGCGACTGCCAATTCAATCTAAGATGCCAGAAGAGGTCGCTTTGCTGCCACACGATGCAAATCAACAACCCAGGAAGGAGGTGCAGCGCAACCGACGGTCCTTCAAAAACAGCGCAGGCTACCAGGAGAGCGATTGCCAACAAGCTTATGAAGAGCGAAACGCGCATCCAGGAACGTTTCAGCGTTGGATTATCATGAGCGGTACGACGCGACATTTCCCACGAACGACCAAGAAAACGCACCCATGCCAGCAGGCTAAACTTTTCGCTGCGCAACGTTGTCAATAAATCGACAACGAACTGGTTCTTATTGGGAAATGTCGAAGCCATTCTGGGCATTCCTTTAGAAATGTTGATGTTTCACGTGAAACATCAGGCCGGGGAAGATGGAACGTTTCACGTGAAACATTTAACCTAAAACAATAGTACGCAGACGCGGCCTGGAAAGATCATGTTTACGATACGAGATCGTTAAGAGATCAGTACCGATTGTATCAAGTTGACGCCGAAATGATAGCCGATTTCGTGATAGTCCGTAATAGACCAGAAAGCGAGTTCGCAGCGTTTGCCCACTTCGATACTGCCAGTCTGCTCGTGCAGAGCCAGGGCGCGTGCACCGTTGATGGTGGACGCTGCCAATGCTTCTTCCAGGGTCATACCCATCGAGGACATGGCAAGACCAAGTATCATCTGCATATTTTCACAGTAGGAGGTGCCCGGGTTAAAATCGGTTGCCAGCGCGACAGATAAGCCGCGATCCAGCAAACGCCGCGCTGATGGATACGGACTTCTTAATGTATACGAACAGCCAGGTAACAGGGTGGCCACCACGCCAGCTTCACGCATGGCATCCAGGTCCGCATCACTTGCAAAATCGAGGTGGTCGGCAGACGTCGCGCCCAGTTCTGCGGCAAGTTGCGCACCGCCCGACGCGCTCAGCTGATCGGCATGAATTTTCAGCTTATAGCCCAGTTCTTTAGCGCGGGTAAGTATACGGCGACTCTCTTCCAGCGTGAAAGCCTCGCGCTCACAGAAGACATCACAGAAGTGGGCCAGCCCGACGAACGATGGCAGCATCTCTTCGACGATCAAATCTATATAAGCGCCGCGATTGCTCCTGTACTCAGGCGGTATACTGTGCGCTCCCAGGAATGTCGGTACCACGCGCACACGGCTGCGCTGATTTGCGGGGATGGCTTCCATGGCATTCAAGTTGTTAATAATACGCAAGCAAGTCTCTTCCGTGATCTTGTCCAGGCCATAACCTGTTTTCACTTCTACCGTTGTCGTACCATGCAGACGCATCGAATTTAAGCGGGTGGTTGCAAGCTCCGTCAGAGTTTCAGTATCCGCGCTGCGCGTTGCCTGCATAGTTGTTAGAATGCCGCGGCCCTGCGCAAGCAATTCACCATAGCTCACTCCACTGCGGCGCAGGTGAAACTCCTCGGCCCGGTCGCCAGCAAATACCAGGTGAGTGTGTGAATCTACTAACCCTGGAGTAACAACTGCGCCCTGGGCATCAATAATGGTAATTTCACGTGGCTTGCCTGTTGTATCATGTTGGAACATTGGTTCTGCTTCGTCATCGTGGCCAATCCAGACGATTTCACCGTGATGGACCGCAATAGCGGCATCAGAAATGATCTGTAATTGACCAGCCGCCTCTGTTATAGGCTGCTGTGCGATAGTAACGAGTTGACGAATATTGCGTATGACCGTATCGGCTTGAATACGCGGTTGGGATGGATCGGGCATCATGACTATGCCTCCTTCCTGGTGTAAGGGCGGCTAGATCGCGCCCTGCATTTCTCCACTGTTATAACACACATGGAGCCTGCTCGTCGATAGGCACTGCTTGCTCATTACAGGCAGATTTGATACACTGTCATTAGTTAAATTGGTAAAACGTAGGGACAAGGGGAAGTGGGGCAGATGGGCGGGGGCCTTGTGCTTGTCCTCCCTGGAAGAAGCGAACAAATACCAGGACAAGCACAAGGCCCCCGCTCCACACCACTCCACACCTTGTCCCTACACCAGAGGCGAGCAAGGTGCGGGGAACGCACTGAGATTCTTTGAAGTGAGGAAGGCGTTTATGCGAGCAGTTGATGATAGCAACCCCAAGTATGCGGCGGTCATACGTGAATTGCTGATTTGGAAACAATTGCCGGAAAGCGACCTTTCACGCCTGGTCCACCACTACTTTCTGATCACCGATGACTTTCGGGATATGGAAGACCAGGGCTTTCTTACGATGAACTTTATTGGTGACGAGTATGTGTTGAGCCTGACCACCTATGGCCGTCTCTGGCTAGAACAATACGATGCAGAACACAAGCAAAACGAGGAGAATGAACATGCGCAACCATGATGAAGAAGAGGCATTTCCATACACTACGATTGGTACAGATGAAGCGAAACAAATGATCGAATCCGGTGCGCGTGTGATCGACGTTCGACAGCCGGATGAGTGGCATCGAGGTCATATTCCTGAAGCAACGCTGGTTCCTATCAACGGCATCTACTCATTCGGCAAAGCGCTCAAAGATTTGAACCTTCCGGAGGAGGAGGAGGTCATCTTTGTGTGCGCGAGCGGGCAGCGCAGCGCGTCTGCTTCAGAGATCGCCCTGGTTGCCGGTCTGAAAAGGGTGTACAACCTGGCAAATGGTATGAATGGCTGGATGATGAGGCGTTACCCGGTAGAGCGATAACGATACCGGTGCAAATATCGTACAATTATTTCGAAGAGACGCGCCATGGCGGACCTTTTGATAGCCAGCCTGCCAACGGACTGCGTCTTCAGCTTGAAAGCATCACTGCAACGAGACTGCGTCTCTACACTGCGTGTCAGCAGTGATGATAGGAAGCACCCTATGGCTCAGGCAGGCTGCAAGGAACGTATAGCGTCCTCTTGAGAGGAGTAAACGTATGCCCTTATTAGAAGGAAAAAAAGCGCTGATTGCCGGTATTGCCAACCACCGGTCAATTGGCTGGGCAATTGCGCAAGCCCTTGCCCGTGAAGGTGCGCAGTTGGCTTTTACCTACCAGGACCGCATGGAAAAATATGTAAAAGAGCTGGCCGAGAAAATTCCCACCACCCCTACAATTCTCTGCGATGTGCAAAGCGACGAACAAATTGATTCTGCTTTCGCACAGGTCGGTGAACTCTTCGACGGCAAACTCGACATCTTCATCCACTCGGTAGCGTTCGCTCCTCCCCAGGAGTTAGAGAATCCTTTTTACCAGACCACGCGCGCCGGTTTTCATACCGCGCTGGATATCAGCGCCTATTCGTTAGTCGCCACAGCACGCCGCGCCGCCCCTTTGATGCAAGCCAACGGCGGCGGCAGCATGCTAACGTTGACCTATATGGCAAGCGAGCGAGTAATGCCCAAGTATAACGTGATGGCCGTCGCCAAAGCCGCGTTGGAGTGCAGTGTGCGCTACCTGGCCTATGAATTGGGTGAATTCAATATCCGCGTCAACGCTATTTCCGCCGGGCCGCTCAATACACTGGCGGCGCGCGGCGTTTCCGGCTTCACCAGCTTCCGTGGACACGTTGAAGCGGCATCACCCCTGCGCCGCAATATCGAACAGAGCGACGTTGGCGATGCCGCGCTCTTCCTGAGCAGTTCCCTGGCTCGCTCCATCACGGGGGAAATTCTTTTTGTGGACGCTGGGTACAACATTATGGGGGCGTAAAAATCTTGCCGTCTTCTCGTGGGAAGATCGTGCCATGTGAGACTTTTCGTATCATATCGCGCGCCTTCTATTGTTCGTACCGGCGTATTGTCGGCGGCTGTGGCGCTGGCTCGCCGCATACGCTGCAAAAACGCGCTATCGGGCGATTCATGTGACCGCAGGGCCAGGGCACCAGGTTACCTGAGTTATTCGAAGGCCTCGTTGGGAACGCCTCCGACGGCCTGGGCGTCGGTGATGCTGGTGGCGCGGAACGAGGCGCGGGTGGCGAAGGCCAGGTCGATGATGGCGCCCCAAAGGCCGTTAATGCATCGTTCGGCGGCGGTTGATTGTTCGATTGTGATTGGGATACAACAGGTCTCTGGCTATATGATGACGTAAGTGGAGGGGGTGTATTGTAGGGGCGACCCTGGCGGTCGCCCTGCTCCTTGTCCAGACGACCCTGGCGGTCGCCCTGCTCCTGCTGAGCTGGCGACGACGAATAGACTCGCCCGTTCCCTATCCCTCCTGCCGCTGCAGGCTTCGGGCTTCGTCGCCGGAACACCAGCGCTCCAAAGAGAACTACTCCCAGGATAACTACCAGTCCACCTATTAATAGCGGCCAGCTATTAGAGAGGAACGAGGACGATGCTCCCGCCGGTTGTGTTGTTGGTGTAGCTGTGGGGCCCGTGGACACACGCTCGTTTTGCGCCTGCTTCTGCGCATAGTTCAGGAATGGTGTGATAGCCTTAAAGAGCGGATAGCGGGTTGCAAGCTGCTGGAACTCCTGCGCAGCCTTATGCCAGTGACCCTGGGTTGTGGCGCCATAATCGTTAAAGGCCTGGCTCCAACCTTTCTGGAATGACCCAGGTGCCGTATTCAATCCTATCGATTGTACCAGCATACGCGCACTATTGCTGGCCTGCAAGAAACTGGTACTGCCTGGCCCATTAGAACCGAAGCTCACAATGCCAACTACGTTTCCACCGCTATCCAGCGCGGGTCCGCCGCTATCGCCATGCTCAACATTGCCTCCCACCTGGATAACGGGGGCGCCTGTATCGGTGGTTTTGATCGAACTGACAAAAATCTGGTTAATCGATGAAGTAAGCAGGTTGGTTGGCTTAACGCTTACGTCTCCATTACCAGGAAAACCAATAATCTTTAACGTATCTTGCGCCTGCACACCAGAGGAATCTCCCAACTGCACCATCGCCATATCATCCATATTGCTGACATGGATGATCGCCACATCTTGATTAGTAAAGGAACTCTGTGCCTCGATCCGATCAACATTGGCGAACAAGTTTGAGGGGATACTCTTGAAATCCGGCGCACTTAGAGGACCGGTGTACTCGGTACTCAAGTAAACTCTGCTTTGCGGCGGATTGTAGTGGCTCGTAGAGGGAGGTTGTCCATTGGCCAGACTCTGTGCCACCTGGGTGGCTGTAACCTGTGGATTGGCATGCAGCGTCGTGTTCATGTAATTCGCCACATCCTGGGCTGCCACCTGTTGCAGGAAAGAATCCAGGTCGGACGTAGGAGGATTCACCACGTGATCGGCGGTCAGAAGATCACCATGCGCGCTAATAAAGGTGCCGGAACCGGATAATATCAGTTGATATGCGGCATTGCCACCTTGAGGGAACGTGGCATCACCTGACGAAAAATGCACCGTCAACGTTGAGTTGATAAAGGTAATGATGCGCACAACCGCGGGTTGGGCAATATCGACAGCGCGCACACCGGGATCGGTAATATTGCCGCCTGGTATCTCGTCCGCGTAGGCCGATGGCACACCGGGCGCCATAATAAAGCTAAGAAGAGTGATAATCCCTACCACAAACGCTATACGCAGTAACCTCAATCGTTTATCTCCTGTAAGGGATAACATAGCCTTTTTATTCATAACATCTGTCCTGCTCTCCGGAGGGACAATTTCTGAGCATTGGCCCATAGAAACAACCTATTATTAGCTGCATTATACATCATATCGCACGCAATCGATATGAGTTATCGCACTGTTTGGACTGTCAATTCCTCACAAAACATGAAATAGGTGACCAATGTCCTACAGGCATCATCATTTCCCGCACATGCCGCTCTTCAAAGAGACGTAAGTCCGTATTATCGTTAATGCTTATACATAAAGGACGCTGCTTAACCATCTTTTTCTGTTCTCGATGAAAATAGTCCGTCTCCTTGAAGGAGATGCACGAGGTTCAAGGTATGTGATTGTTTATTATCCAGGGCGCGATAAATCGCGCCTCTACATTGTCACCACGTATGTAACAGTATAAATGACGCATGTGCGATGTTACACTTCTACCTTGATGCTTCGCCAGAAAGGGAAAAAACCAATCTCGACCGTTCGTCTCTATTTTACCACTTTTTGACTGCCAGGGCGACCGCGAGGGCATAGATTCCAACAAAGGGGGGGAGGGTTGCAAAAAAACCGAGAAAGAGGATACGCTAAAGAAGATCATTCATGTGTTGCAACAGTTCAAGGAGTATCCTCTGTATGTATCATAACGCATCTCTGATGTCTCGGACAACGTCCTGGTTTCATGAACAGATTGAGACGTGTTTGCGCCGTTGTTTTGAGCAGGTGTTGGCCCAGACCACGCCAGAACCCTCTGGGGGCCGTCCCCCAGAGGTGGGGGAGCTGAGCCTGTGGATGGCGGTCATCGTGGTGTTGCTGCGAGGGTTGCGTAGCCAACGCGCGATCTGGCGCCTGCTGGTGGGTGGGGGACTGTGGCAGGAACCCTGTTACGATGTGGGCGATCAGGCCATCTACAATCGCCTGGATCGACAGGGCAGCGGGCCCCTACCCGCCTTCTTTGCACGGCTGACTGACCTGTTGCTGATCTGGTTGCAACCGGCCTTGCAGGCCCAGGCCCGTCTGGTGGAGGAACTGGCCCCGTTTGCCTCGGAGGTGGTGGCTCTAGATGAGAGTACGCTGGATGCAGTCAGTCGGCGTCTGCCCATGCTGCGCAAGCTGTCGGCAGGCGATGAGCGCTTGCTGCCGGGAAAATTGGTGGCGGTCTTTGATCTGCGCCGACAACTGTGGCGAGCGATCAGCTACGTGGAGCAGGTTCAGGACAATGAGAAACGGCATGCGCGTTCCATGCTGGCCTTCATCGCCACTGGAGCGCTGATCCTCATGGATCTGGGCTATTTCAGCTTCGAGTGGTTCGACGAGCTGAGTAGGCAGGGCTACAGCTGGATCTCACGCTTACGCGAGCAGACCACCTTCGTGGTCTTGCATACCTACTTCGACGATGGGCAGACCTGGGACAAACTGGTGTGGATGGGGCTGTGGGACACGCAAGCGGCCTACATGCTGCGCATGGTACACATTGCCCACGGAGGCGTTGGGCATCGCTACATCACCAATGTCCTGGATCCCAAGCTGCTCTCCATCCAGCAGATGGCCCAGCTGTATGCGCGCCGCTGGGACATTGAACGCGCGTTTTTGCTGCTCAAACAATGGCTAGGCATCCACCTGCTCTGGAGCAGTAAGCCGCAGGTGATCCTGGCGCAAGTATGGGCCTGTGTGATCCTGGCACAGGTGATCCAGGCCATCAGAGTCCAGGTGGCAGCCTTGGCAGAGGTGCAGATTTGTGAGGTGTCTGTGCCCTTGCTCATGGAATACATGAGTCAGTGGAACGGCCCGGCAGAAGAGGGCTGGCGCCGCTGTGTGGAACAGGGACGTCGACTGGGCATCATTCGACCCAGCAGTCGCTTGCAGGTGCAAGTGCCCCAGGTGCCCCTGTCGGCCTATCGAGCCGTGCCGCTGGGCAGGACCTTGGTGCGGCCCGGACACTATCCCGACACGCAGCAGGACTGGGAAGAGGCAGATGAGCAGAGTCGGCGCATGCGCGAAGCAATCGCTTCGCGCCAGCGAGAGGTGCAGGCGGCCAAACGGGCACGCCGCAAGCAACAGGCGCGGGAAGAAGAGGCGCAGATCAAAGCCGAGGTGACCAAAGCCATCCAAGCCAAGAAGCAACAGGCCAAAGCCCAGGCAGCACAGCGCACAGCCAAACAGAGCGAGGCAGCCACAGCCACAGCCACACACGCGCGTGAAACCAGGAGCAAGCAGCAAGAGGCCAAGTGGAAGCAGTACTGGCAACAGCCACCGCCCCCAGGAGCAGAAGCGCCTCCCTGGCCGTTTTATGTTCCCTGGTATGAAGAGCAAGCACATCCAGCAGGAGGTGAGCCAAGAGCATGAGTACGGAACAAAGAAACAGAGGCAGGAGAAGCCAACGCAGCCCTACAGGCCATCTGCGACGGATCTCCCTGTCTCTTCAGAATGGATCAGCTTTTTGAGGCCATTTCAACAACCGCAGGGCTTACCCCCCTTTGTTGGAATCAATGCCGCGAGGGTCGCCCCTACAATACCAAATTGCCTGTTTTACATGTAAACGTCTATTGTAGGGGCGACCCTCGCGGTCGCCCTGGA
>WNGR01015753.1_pt1 | contig 11204 bp, 8 predicted proteins | sample 5407581 | NCBI WGS metagenome assembly WNGR01 (sample SAMN13153383, study PRJNA577476) | soil metagenome | isolation source: 80 cm soil or saprolite under Garry oak tree replicate 2 | place: USA:California | collected 2016-06-15 | reverse complement strand
AGCCGGAGCAACGCCAGCAGCTGCTCGACAGGTCTGAGCCGTCGGTGCTGATGGGGGAGATCATGGGCCTAGCCGCGCAGAAGCCCCGCGTGCGGGGCGGCTTGGCCCAGTTCCTGGCCGAGCAGGGCCTGCTTCCGATGTACGGCATGCCCACGCGCGTACGGAATCTCTATCTCGGCGTCAGGCGGGAGCCTGGCGTCGTACCGGAGGAGTACGACTGGAGCGCGATGGACCGCGACCTCGAGATGGCGATCTACGAGTTCGCGCCGGGCTCGATCCTCGTCAAGGACAAGGCTCGGCATCGCGCGATCGGATTCACGGGCCCGCTGTCCGAGCCCGAACGCCGCGGCAGGGACGTCGTCGTCGACCCGCCGAAGTCGAATTGGTTCGGCGAGGCGACCCACGTCGCGTGGTGCGAGGCCTGCGGGGCGGCCAGCCACGAGACCGATCGGCCGGGAGCTCCCGTTCGCTGCGGCGACTGCGGGGCGGACGTCTCGGAGGACGCCTTCAACTACTACGTCTCGCCCAGCGCGTTCCGGACGGACTTCAGGCCGACCGCCAAGGACGTCGAGACGCCCGGCCAGATGGCGATCCGGACTGTCGCGACGATCCAGCGCGACGGAACGCCGACCGTGGACGGCAGCCTGACCGTGCATGCCGGTGCCGGAACGACGATCATGAACCTCAACAGCGGCGTCGAGGACGAGAACGGCCAAGCCAAGTTCTTCGGCGCCGACGTCGTCACCGACAATGACGTGATGGGCTGGCAGAAGAACGTCACGCTGCCCGAACAGGCCGTCGATCCGGACATCGAGAGGATTGCCGGCAGCCCACGTTGGACGGTGACGGCACCGGTCGCGATGAGGTTCGGGCTGCTTGCGCGCAAGGAGACGGACGCGCTGTTCCTCGAAGCGACCGGCTTCAACAGGCGCCTGAATCTGGATCTCGTGGCGCGCCGCGGCGCGCGGTCCAGAATCGGCGCCCGCTCCGCGGCCGTCAGCGCGACGCACCTCCTGGTGCAAAAGGCCGCGCTCGTGCTCGACGTGGCACCCGACGAGTTCGAGGCATTGGAACCGCGGCTCCGCGGCGACAGTCCGATGCTCCAGATCGCCGACAACCTCATCAACGGATCCGGGCTGTGCCGCCGTCTGGGAGAGGACCGCGACGGCCGGCCGGAGATCGCCCGCCTGGTCGACGACATCGTGGGAAACCGCACGGTCTGGCCATTGCGGGACTTCCTGCTCGAGACGCATGTCACGCGTTGCTTCACATCATGCTACGCGTGCGTCCAGCAGTACCAGAACCGCAGATACCATCCGCTTCTGGACTGGAGGCTGGCCATTTCGTATTTGCACGCGATGATCGATCCGCATTATTCCTGCGGCCTCGACGGCGATTTCGCCCCATATCCCGAGCTCAACGGCTGGCTGGAGAAGGCTCACTCTCTGGCGCAGGACGTCACCTCGATGCGGCCTAGAACGTTGAGGTACGAGAGGGCAGGGACGGACGGGCGGCTTCCGTGCCTTGAGGAGCGCACGGTCGATGGCCGCGTGGAGAGGCGCTACGTCGTCGTGCATCCTTTATGGCGGCTGGATCCGGCGTCGGTTCAGGAATTCGAGATCGCGCCAGACGGCAACCCGTTGTTCTTCGTGGACACGTTCGACCTGGAACGACGGCCGCTCAATGCGTTGAGGTTCGCCGCGGCTCGTCCCGCGGATGCGGCCCTGCCATGAAGCGCGGCTAGGCGACCCCCTCGGTTACTTGCGGATCCTTAACGATTTGGCGGCGACCTTCTGTCGGAGCAAGCCGGCGAGCTTCTTGACGTCCTTGGTCTCGCACTCCCAGATGCGGACGCATCGCCATCCGAGCTTCCGAAGATCCGCTACGTTGTGCGCGTCACGTCGCACGTTTCGGTCGAATTTGGCCTCCCAATAGTCGACGTTTGACCCAGGTGTCGTGGCTCTGACGCAATCATGACGGTGCCAAAAGCATCCATGGACGAAGACGGCTGTTTGCCGAGCAGGGAACACGAGGTCAGGCGTGCCGGGGAGGTCCTTGCGATGGAGCCTGAAGCGAAGCCCGAGCGCGTGAGCTGCCTTCCGCACGGCCATCTCAGGCTTGGTGTTCTTCGATCGAACCTGAGCCATCGTCCACGAGCGATGAGAGAGATAATCCTCCCTCCGCGGACCGGGTGCGGGGCGCTTGCTGTTCCCTACATCACAGCGTTTTGCACGGGTTCGGTCAGATGCGGTGCGATGGAATGCCATTGTTCGTCAGCATAGTCTGCGGCGAAGCGCTTTCGAGGCCAGTGCCAAAACTGAGGCCAATTGGGATGAGTGCTGGCGGTCTCCCAAACGCCCATCAACGAATTTGGGGCGAACAGATCACGATCGGTTTCTGTGGCGGTAGCTGAGGCGGTATCAAATCGTCACCCTTCAGAAACGCAGCAAGTACCTGCAATCACTGGTGGGCCCGGCAGGACTCGAACCTGCAACCAGACCGTTATGAGCGGCCGGCTCTAACCATTGAGCTACAGGCCCCGCCGCGGCGGCCGGGCGAAGCGGCCGGCAACGGTGCGGGGATCGTTTACAGGGTGATCGGCGATCCCGCAATGCCGGGCTCAATCCACCGAAACGCCGGCGAATTCCACCACTTTCCGCCATTTCTCGGTCTCATCGTTCACCAGTTTGCCGAATTCGGCTGGCGTCATCGGCTTGGGAATACCGCCGATCTCGGCGAGCCGCGCCACCAGCTTGGGGTCCTTTAGCGCCTCGCCGACGGCCTTGTTGAGGGTCTCGACGATCTCCGGCGGCGTGCCCTTGGGCGCGGAGATGCCGTAGAAGCCGACCGATTCGAATCCCGGCACGGTTTCGGCGATCGCGGGCACGTCAGGCACGATGGGCCAGCGTTGCGGCGAGGTGACGCCGAGCGCACGCAGGGTGCCGCCGCGGGACTGCTCCAGCGCCGAGGGCAGATTGTCGAAGATCAGTTGCACCTTGTCGGAGATGATGTCGGGGATGGCGATCGCCGATCCGCGATAGGGCACATGCTGCATGTCGCATTTCGTCATCGCCTTGAACAGTTCCGCCGACATGTGCACCGAAGTGCCGTTGCCCGATGAGGCATAGGAGATTTTGCCGGGATTGGCCCTGCAGTAGTCGATCAGCTCCTGGACCGTCTTCACCGGCATCGCGTTGGAGACCACCAGCATGTTGGTGAGCTGCATGATGCTCGCGACCGGCACCGTGTCGCGGATGAAATCGAACGGCAGCTTCTTGTAGAGCGAGGTCGAGATCGCGTTGTTGGGCGCGACGAACAGCAGCGTATAGCCGTCCGGCGCGGCAGCGATCCCGGCGGCGGCGGCGAGGTTGCCGCCGGAGCCGGTGCGGTTCTCGACCACGAATTGCTGGCCGAGCCGCTCCGACAGCCATTGGCTCATGATGCGCGCGACGATATCGACGGGGCCGCCTGGGGCGAAGCCGATCAGCCAGCGCACCGGACGGCTCGGATAATCGGCCGCGAAGCACGGCGAGACAAAGCCCGAAAGGCAGATAAGGCCAACCAAAGCAGCGCGGAAATACCGGGTCATGATCGCTCCCCCTGTCATTTTCTTGTTACCGTTGCGCCCATGCTTTCATAAATCGCAGCCTTTGCCTACAACCTCCGCTGCGCGCTGCTAGACGCCCGTAAAAGCATGCTTGAGGCCTGCCATGAAATTCGCTGTTATGATCTGCGCCGGCGCCTTGCTGCTGAGTGGCGGTGCTGTCGCGCAAGAGGGAGGCAAGAGCGTTACCGACATGACGAATGCAAAGACCACGATCAGCCTGGGGACCGCGACATCGGGTGGCGGCTTCCCGCTTTACGGCAACGCCTTCGCCGAGGTCATGAACGCGGCCGATCCGACGCTGTCGATCGCGCCGCGCAACACTAAGGGCTCCAGCGAAAACATTCCGCTGCTGGAAGCTGATACCCTCGACCTCGCGCTGGTAGCGGGCGAGCCGTCCTACGAAGCCTTCATGGGCATCGGACGCCCCGCGACAAAACTGAAGATCCTGACCGCAATGTATTCCAGCCCCGGCATGTTCGTGGTGCGCGCCGACAGTCCCTACAAGACGATCCGCGATCTCGTCGGCCAGCCGATCGCGTTCGGCGCCAAGGGATCGGGCCTGCCGATCCTGTCGCGCTACGTGCTCGACGGCATCGGGCTCAAGCAGGACGAGGATTTCAAGTCGATCTATCTCGACCGCGCCGGCGACGGCCCGGCGATGGTGCAGGACGGCCGCGCCGCGGCGCTGTGGGGCGCCGGCATCGGCTGGCCGGGTTTTGTCGCGATGGCAGAGAGCCCCGGCGGCGCGAGATTCATTGCGCCTGATGCCGGCGAGATCGCACGCATCCGCGCGAAACACAGCTACCTGAAGCCGCTGACCGTGCCGGCCGGCAGCTATCCGAACCAGAGGGAGGCGATCGCTTCCGTCGGTTCGTGGAGCTACATCCTCGTGCGCGAAAGCCTGCCCGATGAGGTTGCCTACCGGCTGGCGAAGACGCTGCATGGAATTGAAGGCGAGTTCTGCAGGAAGCTGTCGCAGGCCTGCGAGACCACGGCCGCCAACACGGTTGCGGCGGCGCCGAATGAGGGTCTCATCCATCCCGGCGTGCTGAAATATTTCCGCGAGATCGGGTTGGTGAAGTAGGGGGCGATACCATCCGCCGTCACTGCGAGCGAAGCGAAGCAATCCATCTATCCCCACGCTGCGGCATGGATTGCTTCGCTTCGCTCGCAATGACGTGGTGAGGCTCAGATTCAATTTCCGCCAGCGCAAGGATGTGACTCCGCATTCTCGCGACACGACGTGCCCGAGGTTTGCCAAAACTTCCGCCCTCAATAAGCGAAGAGGGCGCAGGGAAGACCGGGTGCGCGCTGCACCCGCGGTCTCGTGTGCAACATGCACAGAGAAAACGCACACGAGCATACAGGTTCAGCGGAAACACTCCGGCCTTCCCTGCGCAATGGTTTTACGGCTTATAGCGCGCTCTCCCCGGCGACCGGCTTTGTTGCCACCGTCATCCCTGAGAAGCGTTTGCTTCTCACGAACTTGACGCCAGCGTCGGGGCGTCAGGACCACACGATTTCGCCGTACGCGATCGGCAGCGTTCGTCTCACGCAGCTCTCGCGTCCACCGCATCCCACCGCGCGTTTCGTGACGTGCGCAACGCCCCTCTCGTCGGGTGAGACGGGCGGAGTTAAACCAGTGATTTGCCCGACGCCGGAAGGGGGAATATTTTTGCGCGAAGGGCTGGACAGGTTTTTTCTGATTTGCCCGTCGGGTTGCTATGTCGCACCGATTTCGCCGCATTGTTATTGCGAACGAAGCGACGCAATCCATAGTGCCGCTCGCAGCTTCTGGGCAGGAATAGAGCGCTGCCTTGGGTAAATTCACTGGGAGTTATCGTGACAGTGCTGGACTGCACCGCAATATAATACCTCGATACGTTCTGGAACGTGACGAAGAAATCAGGCGTGTCGGACAGATGTTCCGCACCTGGTCCCAACCGGCACGCTCGCCTCTATCGGGCTGCCCTCAGTCGAAGGAAAATATCGCCGTGCGCGTGCATTTTGTTGTTCACGAACCTTTCGATCCCCCCGGAGCATATGAGAACTGGGTACGGGATCGGGGGTACACCTCCCGGTATTCACGAGTCTATGCCCATGAATCGCTTCCGCAGTCTGTGGAAGGCATCGACTTGTTGGTCGTGTTTGGCGGGCCGCAGTCCCCGGCGACCACCACGGACGAATGCCCGTACTTTGACGCTGCGGCCGAACGCGCCTTGATCTCGAAGTGCATGGCAGCCGGGAAGGCCGTCATCGGGGTTTGCCTCGGCTCGCAGTTGATCGGCGAGGCGTTGGGTGCGAAGCACGAGAAGAGCCCTGAAAAGGAAATCGGCAAGTTCCCAATCATCCTGACTGCCGAGGGCAAGGCGAACGACAAGTTCGCTGATTTCGGCGACACCCTCGGCGTGGGGCACTGGCACAACGACATGCCGGGCCTGACGAAGGATGCGATGATCATCGCTTACAGCGAGGGATGCCCCCGTCAAATCATTGAATACAGCGATCTGGTCTACGGTTTCCAGTGCCACATGGAGCCAAGGACGTGATCGAACTGCTCATCGCCGCGTCCGAACGCGGGCTCGCGACGCTGACAGGTTATCGCTTTGTGCAGCAGCCGAATACGCTGAGGGCCAACGATTACGACTCTGTGAATCAGAAGCTGTTTGGCTTCTTGGACAGGCTCGCGGCGGCCTACAGGAGGAGGTAAAGGACAGGTTGTGGGGATTGCGAGCACTAAACTGACTTGTCGATTTGTCTCGGCTTCTACCGATAAAATGCATCGTCACCTCAATTGCCAGCAGGTCGGTTCGGTGCTGCCAAAAAGGCGACAAGGCGTCCTTCGCGCACGCGTCTTGCTCCTATGCTCGTCAACAGGACCCTGCCATTTACTTGTGTCGGATAGCCGGGGGGTGGATCGCCCGACGTGCGAATGCTACCAGACGGTCACGACGTACAAGGACCTTCTGGAAAGCAATTAAGTTGGGGCTTTCCGATGAACCGTAGCCTGATGAAGCGGCCTCCTGGGCGCGGCGGATAACCCGGTGTCATGTCATGAAATCGTCGTCTCAACTTGAGATGAAGCGCTCTTGATCTGAGGGAAGCTATCGTGGACCGGACTCCGCAATTTTCCCGTCGCGGCATGCTGAGTGGCACGGCGGCGACCTTCATCATGGCCAGCAGCGCCGGCGCGCAAAATGGCTCATCGCCGATTCCGTCGTTCGCACATACCGGCGACGGCATCGCGCAGGACCGGGCGTTCTGGGAGCAGGTCGCATCGCTCTACGACGTCGATCGTAGCATGGCCAATCTGGAGAATGGCTATTGGGGCATCATGGCCAAGCCGGTGCTTGCCGAATTCGTTCGCTAGACGGAGAGGGTCAATCAACAGAATACCGCCTATGCTCGCACGAAGTTCGGCGCGGATTCCGACGCGGTCGTTAGCGCGCTCGCACGTACCGCCGGCGTCGACAAGGATGAGATCGCCATTACCCGGGGTGCGACCGAGGCGCTGCAGAATCTCATCGTCAACTATAACCGCCTCCAGCCCGGGGATTCCGTTCTCTACGCCGACCTCGATTATGACTCGATGCAATTCGCCATGGAGTGGCTGAAAGATCGGCGCGGCGTCGGCGTGTTCAAGATCGCGCTGCCGGAACCCGCCACCAGGCAAGGCATTCTCGATGCCTACGCCAAGGCCATCCGCGAAACGCCGAAGCTGAAGCTGATCCTGCTCACCCATCTGAGCCATCGCACGGGATTGATCATTCCGGTCAAGGAAATCGCCGCGATGGCGCGGGAGAAGAACATCGACGTCATTCTCGACGCCGCGCATTCCTGGGGCCAGATCGATTTTCAAATCGCCGATCTCGGCGTCGATTTCATCGGCTTCAATCTGCACAAATGGATCGGGGCGCCGGTCGGAATCGGCTTCCTCTATATCCGGAAGGGCCGGCTGGACGCGATCGACCGGCACTATGGCGACGGCAGTTATGATCCGAACGACATCCGCACGCGGGTTCATACCGGAACCGCGAATTTCGCGACCGTCCTGACGCTTCCGCTGGCGTTGAAGCTGCACGAGGCCATCGGCACGCCGGCCAAGGCCGAACATCGAGGTGCTGACGCCGGACGAGCCCGGATTGGCCGCGGGCATCACTTCGTTCCGGGTCAAGAACAAGGGATCGCGCGACGACAACAATGCGCTGGTTGTCGCCTTGCGCGAAAAGCACAACGTTCTCACCGTGCGCCGCGATGGTGTAGCCAAAGGGCAGTGCGTTCGTGTCAGCCCCGCGCTCTATACGACCGAGGAGGAGATCGATCGTTTCGTCACCGCCCTCGCGGCCGAGACCGGTACGGGTTGAAGCTCAGTCTCCCGCCAAGCAATCGCCGAACAAGCTGTGGTTCGTCACAGCAAAACCCTTCGGACTTCTCCGTGCCGAAGTTCGTCCGTCTTCCGGCCGAGCGACAGGCGGCGCATTGAGAGCGTGGCAGTATGGTTCGCTGGAATTACTCGTACGACAGCGGCCACAGCGTCCGGCGGTTCCACCGCGGCGACCCAGAGCGATCTCCGCCCATCGGGCGCGGTGACTTCTACCATGGGTAGCCTAGTTCCAATGTTTTTCATTGTCGGTATATGCGATCCGCTTCAGGTTCCGTCTCTCCGGTAAAATACAGGAATGCTCGTCTGGAGTTCGTGTTCGCTAGTTAAGGTTGATCGGTTAGCTTAATGACCGACCTTCACTGCGTGCTGGTCGCGCGTTTGACGAACCAATACCGTTGCCGAAGGGAACCAGCCTCACCGGGTTCATACGGTCACCGGGATTAATCGGGTATTAGGGCAAACCATGCCGATCATCAGAGTCCCACCAAGGGGTGAGGATTGCTCCCATGCTCAAAGACGGCACTTACAGGGCGTATTTCAAGACACCGCTCGGTCAAGGCACCGGCATCGCGCATGTCGCAGACGGGCGAATCTGGGGCTGCGACAGCATCATGACCTACAGCGGCACTTGTGCAGTCGATGGAGACCGCTTTTCCGCGATCGTATTGGCCAAACGACATACCGATGGGCATGCAACGGTTTTCGGAGTGGATGACCTCAAGATGACGATGGAGGGAACGTGCACCGGCAAGATAGCTCATTATGTAGGTAAGGCAGAACAGGTCCCGGGAATGCTCCTTGAGGGAACGCTCATTCTCAGCGAAGAAGAAGAGCCGGCAGCAGCGAGCGCGCCGATGCCAACGTTCGATCCGAACAAACTTCCCAAACTGCCGAGCCGCCTTCGCTGATTGGGGGGAGTTACGGTGACGGTGCACCGTGGCGAGTAGAGAAGTCTACTCGCCACTCGCCTACCTCACTTCTTCACCATCGGACACGCCGGGTCCGGCGGGCCGAACGCTTCCTCGCCGGTAATCTTGGCGAGGATCTTGTAATAGTCCCACGGATATTTTGACTCCTCCGGCGTCTTGACCTGCACCAGCATCAGGTCGTGCACCATCAGATTGTCCTCGCGCAGCTTGCCGTTGCGGGAAAAGAAATCCTCGACCGGCTTCTCGCGCATTTTGGCCGCGACCTTGAGCGGCTCGTCAGTGCCGGCTTCCTTGATGGCGGTGAGATAGGCCATGACCGAGGAATAGACGCCGGCCTGCCACATCGTCGGCATCCGGTTCATCTTGGCAAAATAACGCTTCGACCATTCGCGGGTCTTGTCGTCCATGTCCCAGTAGAACGACGTCGTCAGCAACAGCCCCTGCGCCGCCGGCAGTCCGAGCGAATGGATGTCGGTGATCAATGCGAGCAAGGCCGCCATCTGCTGGCCGCCCTTGAAGACGCCGAATTCCGAGCCGGTCTTGATCTCGTTCATGTTGTTGGGCGGGCCTGCGGCGATGCCGATGATCTTGGCCTTGGAAGCCTGAGCCTGCAGCACGAAGGAGGAGAGGTCGGGCGTTGCCAGCGGTGGCTTCACCGAGCCCAGCACCTTGCCGCCGTTCTTGGTGATCACAGCCGCCGCATCGCGTTCGAGCGAATGGCCGAACGCATAATCGTCGGTGATGAAGAACCAGCTGTCGCCGCCGCGCTTGACCACCACGTCGGCGGTACCGACCGCGAGCGCCCGGGTGTCGAACACCCATTGCATGGCATAGGGTGAGCAGAATTTGCCGTGGAAATCCGCTGTGCCGGTGGAATGAGCGATGAACAGCTTCTTCTTTTCGTTGGCGACGTTCTGCACCGCGAGCCCGACCGCGGAGACCGGCACGTCCACGATCAGATCGACCTGATCGACGTCGTACCAGCGCCGCGCGATGCCGGCGCCGATGTCTGCCTTCAATTGATGGTCGCCGATGATCAGCGAGATCGGCTTGTCCAGCACCTTGCCGCCGAAATCGTCGATCGCCATTTGCGCGGCGGTGACGGAGCCCTGGCCGGTCGGCGTGGAGGCCGGGCCGTTACGCCGATCTTGACCACGTTATCCGAGATTTGCGCGCGCGCCGCTGATGAGGCCAGCATTGCCCCCGCGAGCGCTGCAAGCATGGAAAGTCTGTTGCCGAACATCTGTCTCCCTCCGTTGGAAATCGGCGCATTGGCCGCTTTTGCTTGCTCCGGCGGGAACCTCCCGGCGGAATTGGTTTCTTGTGCAACTATTTTGGGGTCCGCGTCAACGCGTCTTGAGGCTAATGACCGGGCCTCTGATGGTGTCCGGGTGTTTATTTCTGACGCGATTCGGTACATAGGCGGTTCATGGTCACACCCCAGCGCTTGCCGGCCTCGCTCACGCCGCTCGACGTCGCGCTCGCCGCGATCCTGCGCGGCGTCGAGCCGGTTTCACCGGCTGAACTTCCGCTGGAGCAGGCATTGGGCTGCATCGCCGCCGACATGCCGCCGCTCGCGGCCCATCCGCCGCGCGATGTTGCAGCCAGCGACGGCTGGGCGCTGCAGGCCAATGATCTGGTCGGCGCGTCCTCCTATTCGCCGTTGCCGCTGGTCAAAACGCCGCACTGGGTCGAGGCCGGCGATGCGATGCCGGAGGGGTGCGATTGCGTGCTCGATGCTGACGCGGTCGATCAGGCCGGTCCGATCGGACAAGTGGTCACGGAGGCGATCCCGGGGCAGGGTGTCAGGCGCGCCGGCCATGATATCGCTGAAGGAAGTTCGGCCGCTGAAGCCGGGCGGCGGGTGCTGCCGCGCGATCTGCTGATCGCGCGCGCGGCGGGATTGTCCGATCTGAAGGTGCGCCGGCCGCGACTTGCCATCGTCAACATTCCCTTGGGTACGCTGACGGCCAGCCTGATCGCGGAGAGCGCGCGCAACGCCGGGGCGGAAGTCGTGCGCACCGAGGCCGCCGCGCGCGATGCGGCGTCGATTGCGGGGGCGCTCGACGCCAGCGCGTGCGACCTGCTGATCACCATCGGCGGCAGTGGCGTCGGCCGCACCGACGCGACCGTGGCGGCGTTGGCTGCGCGCGGCGAAGTCATCGCGCATGGCATCGCGTTGCAGCTGGGCCGCACCACGGCGGTCGGCCGCATTGGAACGACGCCCGTCATCGCGCTGCCGGGCGCGCCCGACCAGGCATTTGCGGCGTGGTGGGCGCTCGCG
>WNGR01007975.1_pt1 | contig 11204 bp, 10 predicted proteins | sample 5407581 | NCBI WGS metagenome assembly WNGR01 (sample SAMN13153383, study PRJNA577476) | soil metagenome | isolation source: 80 cm soil or saprolite under Garry oak tree replicate 2 | place: USA:California | collected 2016-06-15 | reverse complement strand
GCCGGCTACACCTCGTTCCGCAATCTGCGCAAGCTCGGCGTCGATATCGTGAAGATCGACGGCGCCTTCGTTCAGAACATCGCGCGCTCGGCGGATGACCGCGCCTTCGTGCAGACGTTGATCGACCTGGCGCGCCGGCTCCAGATCAAGACGGTCGCCGAATGGGTGCAGGACGAAGAGTCCGCCGTCATGCTGCGCGAATGGGGCTGCGATTATATCCAGGGCCGCCTGATCGGCCTGGCCTCGCCGCAGCGGCCGTGGAGCGTGGCGGAAGAGACGGCATTGCCGGCGGCGGGTTAGAATTTTTTCGTCGTCCCGGCCTTGAGCCGGGACCCATACGCCGAGGCCCATCGATAAGGCACGCGAGCAAACGCCTTCGTGCAACAACGACGATTTGTGGGTATGGGTCCCGGCTCAAGGCCGGGACGACGTGCGGAGAGAGGACGCGTCCTACTCTTCCTTCTTCGGCTCTTTCGACATGCGTTCGAGGCGGTCCTGCATGTCCTTCATCTGGCGGCGAAGGTCGTCGATATTGTCGTCGTCAACCGCAGGCTCCGGCACTTTCTCCGGTTCGGCCGCGGTCACGCCGCTGCGCGGGGGCACGAATGGCTTGAACATCGAAAACGTCTGCTGGAACAATTCCATGTTGCGGCGGACGTGTTCCTCGAGCGGCGCAAACGGCGTTCCCGAGAACGTGTTGGTGAGCTGCTTGCGGAATTTTTCCTGCTCGCGCGTCAGCGTGTCGATCGACTGTTCGAGATATTTCGGCACCACCATCTGCATGCTGTCGCCGTAGAAGCGGATCAGCTGGCGCAGGAACGTGGTCGGCAACAGATTTTGCCCGGCCTTGTTTTCCTGTTCGAAGATGATCTGCGCCAGCACCGAGCGGGTGATGTCGTCACCGGTCTTGGCGTCATAGACGAGAAAATCCTCGCCTTCCTTCACCATCGCCGCGAGATCTTCGAGGGTCACATAGGTGCTGGTGCCGGTATTATAGAGCCGCCGGTTGGCGTATTTTTTGATCGTGGTGGGTTGGTCAGACTTTGCCATGGGCTCACACATCGACACCGAGAGCGGGGAACCCGACGGCATCGCCGACGGGCAGACGAGCAACGCAACGCAGCAAAGTAAGCATTTTCAATGCGGTTCGGCTACCGTTTTGTGCGGCACGGTTAATTCCAAGGCATGGACACTGCTCTGGAAACCGTCAGGCGCGCTATTTTGAATGCGCCGCGGCGTGATTTTGGCCACTGGCCGGTTGACATGGATCAACGGCGTTAACAGGATAAGGTGAGAGACAGGCATGCCATCCGGCCGCCCGCCGTCAAGAAACCTCAAGCCCCAGGAGATGTCCATGTCAGACGATGTCGTCATCGTCAGCGCCGCCCGCACCCCGGTCGGCAGTTTCAACGGCGCGTTCGCCACCACCCCGGCCCATGACCTTGGCGCCATCGCCATCAAGGCCGCGCTGGAGCGGGGCGGCATCGAGCCGGGCCGCGTTTCCGAAGTCATCATGGGTCAGATCCTGACCGCGGCGCAGGGCCAGAACCCGGCCCGCCAGGCTTCGATCGCCGCCGGCATCCCGGTCGAAAGCCCGGCCTGGGGCGTCAACCAGCTCTGCGGTTCCGGCCTGCGCACGGTCGCGCTCGGCTATCAGGCGCTGCTCAACGGTGACTCGGAAATCGTCGTCGCCGGCGGCCAGGAATCGATGAGCATGGCCCCGCACGCGCAATATCTACGCGGCGGCACCAAAATGGGTCCGGTCGAATTCATCGACACCATGATCAAGGACGGCCTGTGGGACGCCTTCAACGGCTATCACATGGGCAACACCGCCGAGAACGTCGCGCGGCAGTACCAGATCACCCGCGCCCAGCAGGACGAGTTCGCAGTTGCCTCGCAGAACAAGGCCGAGGCCGCCCAGAAGGCCGGCAAGTTCGCGGACGAGATCGTCCCCGTCACCATCAAGACCCGCAAGGGCGACATCATCGTGTCCGCCGACGAATATCCGCGTCATGGCGCCACCGTCGAAGCGATGGCCAAGCTGAAGCCCGCCTTCGAGAAGGACGGCACGGTTACCGCCGGCAGCGCGTCCGGCATCAATGACGGCGCCGGCGTGGTGGTGCTGATGACCGCCAAGCAGGCCGCCAAGGAAGGCAAGAAGGTGCTCGGCCGCATCGCGTCGTGGGGCCAGGCCGGCGTCGATCCCAAGATCATGGGCACCGGACCGATCCCGGCGTCGCGCGCCGCGCTGAAGAAGGCCGGCTGGAACATCGGCGACCTCGATCTGATCGAGGCCAACGAGGCTTTCGCCGCGCAGGCCTGTGCGGTCAACAAGGATCTCGGCTGGGATACTTCCAAGGTCAACGTCAACGGCGGTGCGATCGCGATCGGCCACCCGGTCGGCGCTTCCGGCGCCCGTGTGCTGATCACGCTGCTGCACGAGATGCAGAAGCGCGATGCCAAGAAGGGCCTCGCCACGCTGTGCATCGGCGGCGGCATGGGCATCGCAATGTGCATCGCACGCGACTGATGCAGCGCACGCGACCGAACTAAAGGCAGCAGGTTGTGTTGTTGATGAAAACTTCATCTGTCAACCGCGGTGCAAATCGATGAAACTGAATGCCCGGTTCGCGCCGGGCATTTTCATCTCCGGTGCGGCCCGAACGAGGAAAAACGCACCGTAGTTGAGGCTCGTCAAAAGACCGGGGCAATTCCGGCTTACCAAGAAAACCACCAAGAGGAGGATTACGGCATGGCACGTGTTGCATTGGTTACGGGGGGAACGAGGGGCATTGGCGCTGCGATCAGCAAATCGCTGAAGGCCGCGGGCTACAAGGTTGCGGCGAGCTATGCCGGCAACGACGCGGCGGCGGAGAAATTCAAGGCCGACACCGGCATTCCGGTTTACAAATGGGACGTCAGCTCGTTTGACGCCTGCGCCGCCGGCGTCAAGCAGGTCGAGGCCGATCTCGGCCCGGTCGACGTGCTGATCAACAATGCCGGCATCACCAAGGACGGCGCCTTCCACAAGATGACGCTGGAGCAGTGGAACGCGGTCATCAACACCAATCTCGGCTCGCTGTTCAACATGACCCGCCAGGTGATCGAAGGTATGCGCGCCCGCAAATTCGGCCGCGTCATCAACATCTCCTCGATCAACGGTCAGAAGGGACAGTTCGGCCAGGTCAATTATTCGGCGGCCAAGGCCGGCGACATCGGCTTCACCAAGGCGCTCGCGCTGGAAAACGCCAAGGCCGGCATCACCGTGAACGCGATCTGCCCCGGCTATATCAACACCGAAATGGTGCAGGCGGTGCCGAAGGACGTGCTGGAGAAGGCGATCCTGCCGCTGATCCCGGTCAATCGCCTCGGCGAGCCCGAGGAAATCGCCCGCGCGGTGGTGTTCCTCGCCGCCGACGAAGCCGGCGCCATCACCGGATCGACGCTGTCGATCAATGGCGGGCAGTATATGGTGTGATCGCCATTTCTCCTCGTCATTGCGAGGAGCGCTAGCGACGAAGCAATCCATTCTTGCTATTGAAGTCAGATGGATTGCTTCGCTTCGCTCGCAATGACGGCCTGATGAATCCCCGCACCGCCACGCTGATCGGATCGACTGCGATCCTGATGTGGTCGCTGCTGTCGGTACTGACGGTTGCGACCGGGAAAATTCCCGCGTTTCAGCTCGCCGCCATGACCTTTGCGATCGCGGCTGCGGTCGCATTTACGAGCTTTATCTGGCGGCCCGCCGCATTCGGCGCGCTCAGGCAGCCATTGGCGGCGTGGGTGGTCGGCGTCGGCGGGCTGTTCGGCTATCACGCGCTGTATTTCCTGGCGCTGCGCTTTGCGCCGCCGGCCGAAGCCGGCCTGCTGAATTATCTCTGGCCGCTGTTGATCGTGCTGTTCTCGGCGTTGTTGCCCGGCGAACGGCTGGCGCCGCATCACATCATTGGTGCGTTGCTCGGGCTGGCCGGCACGGTGCTGCTGTTCGCCGGCAATAGTAGTGGCTTCGCGCCGGGCCAGATCCCGGGACTGGCGGCGGCCTTCGTCGCGGCTTTCGTCTGGGCGAGCTATTCGGTGATGTCGCGCAAGCTCAAGGCCGTGCCGACGGACGCGGTCGCCGGCTTTTGCCTTGCGACCGCGCTGCTCGCTGTCCTGATTCACGGCATGGTCGAGACCACGGTCTGGCCGGAAACCATGGGACAATGGCTCGCGGTCATCGCGTTGGGCATCGGCCCGGTCGGGGTCGCGTTCTTTACCTGGGATATCGGCATGAAGCGCGGCGACATTCGCGTGCTGGGCGCGGCCTCCTACGCGACGCCGCTGCTCTCGACCGCATTCCTGATTCTGGCGGGCTTTGCCGAACCAAGCGCTGCGATTGCAATTGCCGCCATCCTGATCGCCGGCGGCGGCCTGATCGCAGCAAAAGATATGGTGTGGAAGCGGTAGGGCTAAGTCGGCTCCCAACCCTTCGGTGCCAATTCAAACGCCGCAAATTCAAATCCCGGCGCAACCGTGCAACCGACCAGGGTCCAGTCGCCGGTGCTCGCGGCGGATTGCCAGGTATGCGGCGGCACGATCGCCTGCGGCTGCTCGCCGGCGGCGAGGTTCGCCCCGAGCTTAAAACTCCATTGGCCGTCATCATCGGCGATTTTCAGCGCCAGCGCATCGCCGGCGTAATAGTGCCAGACCTCGACGGCATCGATGCGATGCCAGTGCGAGCGCTCGCCGCGCGCCAGCAGGAAATAGATCGCGGTGGATCGCGCGCGGCCATCCGGGTCGGTACGGGAATCGCGAAACGTCTCGCGGTAATAGCCGCCTTCCGGATGCGGCTTCAGCTCTAACCGCGCGATGATCTCGGCAGCGCTTGCCGGCAGCGCCATCAGGACTTGTTCTTGCGTTCGCGCAATTCGCCGAACACGTCGGCGGCGCTGGCGCCCTTCATGTGGAGTTTTGCCGCGACCGACGGCTCGTCGGCGCGCAGGAACACGTTGGCTTTTTTCTCGTCGCCGAGCAGCGTCGGAATCGTCGGCTTGTTCTCCGCGCGCAATCTGGTCACTTCGGCGGCACGTGCCGTCAGGGCGGCGTTGTCGGGCTCGACGGTCAATGCGAATTTGACGTTGGCGGCGGTATATTCATGGCCGCAATAGAGTTTGAAATCATCGGGCAGGGCACGCAGCTTCAACAGCGAATCCCACATCATCGGATAATTGCCCTCGAATACCCGGCCGCATCCGATCGAGAACAGCGTGTCGGCGGCGAATAGCGCTTTCTCGCTGTCGAACACATAGGAGATGTGGTCGAGCGTGTGGCCGGGGGTTTCCAGCACCCGCACCAACAGGCCGCCGACCTTGACGACGTCGCCATGGGCGGCGCGCAGATCGACATTGGCGAATTTGGTGGATTTATCGTGCGGAGCGACGACGCGGCAATTGTATTTCTGCTTCAGTTCGGCGACCCCGCCGACATGGTCGTGATGGTGATGGGTGATCAGGATGTCCGTAAGCCGCCAGCCTTCGCGCTCCAGCGCCCTGATGATGGGCCCTGCTTCCGGCGCGTCGATCGATGCGGTGGCCCCGGTCGCGGGGTCGTGGATCAAATAGCCGAAATTGTCGTTAAGACAGGTAAAGAGGCGAATTTCCGAGGCCATGATATCTCCGCGATCAAATGGGTGGTGAAACTGACACGCCACATATGGGCAGGAAATATGGCGTTAACGCTGCCGCGGCAATGCAATTTTCGGCAACCCGCCGGGAACGGCGGCATGTTAGATTGAGGCCATGACCATCGATGTCATCGACCTTCGTGATTTCTACTCCCGCCGCCTCGGTATCGTGGCGCGGCAGCTGATCAACCGTGCCATCCGGGCGCGATGGCCCGACGCGAAGGGCCAGCGCGTGCTCGGGCTCGGCTATCCAACGCCGTATCTCGGGCTGTTTCGCGAAGACTCCGAGCGCTGCCTCGCGTTCATGCCGGCGGCGCAGGGGGTCTTGAAATGGCCGACGGCGCGGCCGGCGCTGGCGACCCTGATCGATGAATTTTCGATGCCGCTGCCGGATGCCGCGATGGACCGCGTCCTGCTGGTGCATGCGCTGGAAATGTCCGACGATCCGGAACGGTTGCTGCGCGAGGTGTGGCGCGTGCTGGCGCCGTCCGGCCGCCTGATCGCGGTGATTCCGAATCGCCGCGGCGTCTGGACCCGTACCGACAACACGCCGTTCGGCCACGGCCGGCCCTATTCGCGCGCGCAGATCACGCAATTGCTGCGGCAGACCTGGTTCACGCCGGCGGCATGGGGCGAGGCGCTGTTCCTGCCGCCGGTTGGCAAGGGTTGGCTGCTGCGCTCGGCGATGGCCTGGGAGCGCGTCGGTGCGACGCTGTCGCTGCCGTTTGCCGGCGTGCATATCGTGGAAGCGACCAAGCAGGTCTATCGCGCGATTCCCGCTGAGCGCACGCGGCTGATTCCATCGCTACAGCCGGTGCTGGTGCCATCGTCGACGGCGACGCGCGGATTAACGTCTCACGTTGTCCCTGCGAACGCAGGGACCCATAACCACAGGGCGTTGTGAGTTAAGGAAGTCGTCAACCACCGTCTCTAATTGCGACGGCCGCGGCGTGTGGGTCCCGGCTCAAGGCCGGGACGACGAAAATTAACTACTCATTCCCCGGATTGAAATCTTCGCTCGGACCGGCTGGCGCGGTCGCGTTGTCGGGACGCGGGCCGTGCGGCCGGCGGCGCCGGCGCGGGAAACGTTCGCCGCCGCCACCGCCCTCGAACCCGCCGGGAGCGCCGTTCACTTGCGGTTGCGGTCCGGTGATGAAGGAGGGCAGGCGATCGACGCTGCCGGTGTCGGCAATCACCGGCTGCGGCTGGGGCTGCGGCTGATACTGCGGCTGCGGACGATGCTCGCGCTGCTCGCGATGATGTTCGCGCGGCTGCTGGTCGCGCTGGTAGGGTTGACCTTCGCGCTGCTGGAAGTCGCGCTGATTGTTTTCGCGCGGCACGAACGGCTGTTGCTGCTGCGGCACGAAGCCGGGCTCCTGGCCGAAATGCGAAAAACTCTCGCCCTCGTCCTCGCCTTCCTCGGTTGGCATTTCATTGTCGGTGCGCGGCTGCGGCTGGTTCTGCCGGAACTGCTCCTGCGCGGCCGCGATCAGGCGGAAATAATGTTCGGCGTGCTGGTAGTAATTCTCTGCCGCGACCGGATCGCCGGAGGAGCGCGCGTCGCGCGCCAGCTGGACGTATTTCTCCGCAACGTGGGAGGCGGTACCGCGGATCTTGATATCGGGGCCGTTCGATTCGAACACCCGGGTCATGGGGTTTTGACTGCGCCGGTTATTATTATTGTTGTTATTGTTGTTGTTCCGGTTACGCATCCGCTTGTTGTTTTGACCGTTTCTCATGTCTCGCCTTTAATTCCAGCCCTGAAAGTTATGCAGTTGCCGTCGTAGCTTCACCGGATCGGGCACGCGCCTAAAGCGCACCGAATCACGATGCCGTTCAAATTCATGTCGTCGAATTTGCCCATCGCGTTCAACAAAGACGCGCTCCCCAACCGCCGGCACTCTTTAGCCGGCCGGACCGAATCATCAACCTGCCAGAACCAGCCCAACAGCCTCGCGCAACCAAGCCTTGTTCAAACAGGTCCTGCCTGGGCAGACCCTGTGTAACGGCTCCGCGTGACGGTTTCTTGCGTAAATCTTCAAGCGCAATATCAGGCTTTCGTTCGCTTTGCGGTCGAGAGCGGCACAGCTTCAGCCATTGCGCTCGATGGGACCTGCGTTTTGGAACCTTTCACTCGGCGGGCTCTCGTTTCGAGAACTCTGGGCTCCACCCGTTGTTACCTACGGGGCCAGCAACCCTGGACCGATGTTGTGACCGGAACGTAGTCGTTCCCGGGGAATATTCCAAGGGGTATTTTTGCGCTCAAATAGGACTTTATCTGGGCATTTTGCGGCCCGCGACGGCCCGCTGGATGCCCGCCAGGTCGGCCTTGGGGGCATCCGCAGGCGTTAACCCTGCAGCCGTCATCAAACCCTCAATCTGATCGCTTTGGCCCTCTCCGGCCTCCACAACCAGCGCGGCACCGGGCGCCAGAAGACAGGCGGCCTGAGGTATCAGCGCGCGATAGCCGGAAAGTCCGTCGGCACCGCCATCGAGCGCGGCCAGCGGGTCATAGTCCCGCACCTCCGTGGCCAGACCCGCGATATCGCCTGAGCGGATATAGGGCGGGTTGGAGACGATCAGGTCGAACCTGCCTGACAATCCTGTCGCATAATCGCACGCGACGAACGTAGCGCGACCGGAGAGTCCCGCATTGGCGGCGTTGGTCGCGGCGGTTTGCAAGGCCGCCTCCGAAATGTCGGTGCCGAACCCCTGCGCATTTGGCAGCTCCGACAACAGTGCCAGCAGTATAGCGCCGGAGCCGGTGCCGAGATCGGCGATGCGCAATTGTCCGTTCACTGCGCCGTCGGCGCGCAGCATCTCCAGCGCCAGTTCGACCACCGTCTCGGTGTCGGGCCGCGGCACCAGCGTCGCCGGTGAGAGCGTGAGTGGCAGTCCCCAGAATTCCTTGTGGCCGAGAATGCGCGCAACCGGTTCGCTCGCCAGATGCCGGCGGGCGAATTCTTCCAGCCGCTTTGATTCGTCCGGCATGAGCGGCCGATGTGCGGCCGTGATCAGGCCGGTGAGGCCGAGGCCGAGCACCGCGCCAACGAGCAACCGCGCGTCGAGTTCGGCGGAATCGATCGCGGCGGATTTGAAACGCACGGTGAGCGCGCGCCGCGCGGCTTCGACGGTCTGTCCGGCGAAGGCACCGCTCGCGCTCACGCCGCCGCGCCCTGGGCGGCGAGCTGGGCGGCCTGATGCTCGGTCGTCAGCGCGTCGACCAATTCGCCGAGCGCTTCGCCTGATATTACCTGCGGCAACTTATAGAGCGTCAGATTGATACGGTGATCGGTGACGCGGCCTTGCGGGAAATTATAGGTGCGGATGCGCTCGCTGCGGTCGCCGGAGCCGACTTTTTCGCGGCGGTCGGCGGAGCGCGCCGCATTGATGCGCTGCTGCTCGGCGTCATAGATCCGCGAGCGCAGGATGTTCATCGCGGACGCGCGGTTCTTATGCTGCGAGCGGCTGTCCTGCATCATGACCACGATGCCGGTCGGGATATGGGTGATACGGATCGCGGATTCGGTCTTGTTGACGTGCTGGCCGCCGGCGCCTTGCGCGCGCATGGTCTCGATCCGCAGATCGTCGTTCTTGATGTCGACGTCGACATCCTCGACCTCGGGCAAGACCGCAACCGTGGCCGCCGAAGTGTGGATGCGGCCCTGGGTTTCGGTGTCGGGCACGCGCTGCACGCGATGCGCGCCGGATTCGAATTTCAGTTTGGCGAAGGCGCCGCGGCCCTGCACCTCGGCGATGATTTCCTTGTAGCCGCCCATGGTGCCTTCGCTGGCGGAGATCACCTCGACCTTCCAGCCCTGCAAGGCCGCAAAGCGCTCGTACATCCGGAACAGGTCGCCGGCGAACAATGAGGCCTCGTCGCCGCCGGTGCCCGCGCGGATTTCCAGCATTACGTTGCGGTCGTCCATGGCGTCTTTCGGCAATAGCGCGACGCGGATCTTCTGTTCGAGGTCGGCGACGCGCGCCCGCAGCGTATCGAGTTCGGCCTCTGCCATGCCGCGCATTTCCGGATCGGTCGCGGAGTCCGCAAGCAACGTCCCGGTATCCGCGATCTCGGCCCGCGCCGCGCGATAGGCCTTCACGGCATCGATCAGCGGATTGAGTTCGGCGAGTTCGCGGGTGATCTGGACGTATTTCTCGGATGCGAGTTGCCCAAGCAATTCGGCCTCGAGCGAGGCGTGATGGGCGAGCAGGACATCGAGTTTGGCTTCGGGTAACATGTTGGCATTCTCAGCGGCGGAAAGGGAAGGGTGGCGTGGCCGGGCGAGAGCCTCGCTACAACGACAATCCCTCGGCTTCCGCGAATTCCGTCAGTTTCTGCCGGATCGAGACGCTGCCGGCCGGAGCATCCAGCAACGGCGCCATCATGGCCTCGGCCTTTTTGGCGTCGAGATCGAGGATCAGCGCCTTGACCGGGCCGTGCCCGGTCGCCGACAGCGACAGCGAGCGGTATCCGATCGCGATCAGCGCAAGTGCGCCGAGCGGTTTGGACGCCATCTCGCCGCACAGGGAGGCCGCTTTGTTGGCGGCGTTGGCCTTGCGCACGATGTCGCGCAGCGCGCGCAGGATCGGCGCCGACATGGTGTCGAAGCGCTCGGAGACTTTGGCGTTGCCACGGTCGACCGCGAACATGAACTGGAACAGGTCGTTCGACCCGACCGAGACGAAATCGACCTTCTTCAGAAGCTCGTCCATCTGATAGAGCAGCGCCGGCACTTCGACCATGGTGCCGACGTCGATGCGTTCGGGCAGCGCGTGGCCGTGCTGGCGCAGATACGTCAGTTCGCGCTCGACGATGGCCTTGGCCTGATCGAACTCGGCGACTTCGGAAATCATCGGGAACATGATCTTCAGCGCGCGGCCGCCGCCGGCCCGCAACAGCGCGCGGATCTGGCCGCGCAACAGCCCCGGACGATCGAGCCCGAGCCGGATCGCGCGCCAGCCGAGCGCCGGATTTTCCTCGATCACGGTCTCCATATAGGGCAGCGCCTTGTCGCCGCCGATGTCGAGCGTGCGGAACGTGACCGGCTTCGATCCCGCGGCGTCCAGCACGGTGCGATACAACGCGAGTTGGTCGGAAGTGCGCGGCAGGCTCTGCCCCACCATGAATTGCAGTTCGGTGCGGAACAGCCCGATGCCGGCACTGCCGGTGTCGTCGATATGCGGCAGGTCGATGACGAGACCGGCGTTGATCATCAGTTCGACCTTCTGGCCGTCCCTGGTGACGCAGGGCTTGTCGCGCAACGCCGAATATTGCGCCTGGCGCCGGGCGCGGAACCGCACCCGCTCGGCATAGGCCGATTCGATTTCGGCGGAAGGCCGCACATAAATCGAGCCCGAGGTGCCGTCGACGATGATGGCGTCGCCGGGATCGGCAATGCCGGGAGCGTTCGGCACCTCGCCGACTGCGGGAATACCGAGCGCGCGCGCCACGATCGAGACGTGGGAATTGGCGGTGCCTTCCTCCAGCACCAGGCCGCGCAGCCGCTTGCGGTCGTAGTCGAGCAGCGCCGCG
>WNGR01025163.1_pt1 | contig 11206 bp, 10 predicted proteins | sample 5407581 | NCBI WGS metagenome assembly WNGR01 (sample SAMN13153383, study PRJNA577476) | soil metagenome | isolation source: 80 cm soil or saprolite under Garry oak tree replicate 2 | place: USA:California | collected 2016-06-15 | reverse complement strand
TACGAGTGTGGTGTTCGAGCGCATGCATGTTCTGCCCGAGCAATTCGCCGGGCTCGTCGTAACCGAGCAAGCGAACTGCTGCTCGATTGCAGAAGAGACACGTGCCGTGAGGATCGCAACCAAAGATTGCTTCAGCAGCCGAATCGAGGATAAGACGGACGCGCTCCTCGCTTTTTAGCAGGGCTTCTTCCGCCTCTTTTCGTTCAGTGATGTCCTCTGAGAGCGCCATGATAAATCGCGGCATGCTCTCGGTGCCCGGAACCAGAGAGACATTGTTCCTTACCCAGATAAGACTGCCATCTTTCCGTCGGTATTGCTTCTCGATTTGAAACTGCTCTCGTTTTCCTTCCAGCAGTTCCCTAACCAGGGCCCAGTTAGCCTCGCGGTAGTCCTCATGAGTAATCTCGAGAAAGGAAACCGTTTGGAATTCCTCCTCCGTATAACCCAGCATTTTTTGGTAAGTGGGGTTTGTGGCCAGGAAGTGGCCATTCAGATCAGTGAGCGCAACGCCAATGGCCGAATTCTCAAAGACAGATCGCCACCGCTCCTCACTCTTCCGCAGGGCCTCCTCCGTTCGCTTACGCTCCGTGGCGTTCTCTGAAGAAGAGTGACTTTGCGGTTTTCCCCTATTTGGCACAGCCGACGGCATGTCATTTCTTTCCGCGGCTGCTCGACTAAACCTGGATTCGTTCAGTCAGAGCGGCAGCGACTAACAAGCCAGCACACGCGCCCGAGGGACGGCGCCGAGAACAACTGAAAAACCATAGGCGACTTCCAAAGCTCGAATTGTGCCACTTAAGGATTCGCTCGCCTGCAAGGGGCGGAACCTCAACAGCGAACCAATCTCCAAATGGGACTGGATCTTGTTTCACGGAGGGCATGAAGTCAAGGCAGAGAGCCCATTACGCAATGGACGAATCTCCGACCTGCAGAACTAGAACTGTCTGTGGTTCTTGTCGCCCTCCCGTACTTGATTGGACCGGCGCCCGGTGTGGTTGCGGAGAGGCCGTCGAATGCGCCGTGGTGGAAGTTAACGTTGCCTTCTAACCCTTGCGGATCTGACGAATGTGACGGTTGCGCACCGCAATCGATCCAAACCCGCCTTCATCATTTGAGATAAGACCCACTCACTAATCAATTTATTCCCGGCGCTAAATCTCACCCACTCCTGGAATTTTTTGCGTGCTCTCGCGGTATGGAGTAGCAGAAGGCGATAAGAGCTTGTCAGGTTTGAAGACAACTCGCGATTGATAGCGCCTGGATCAGTGCAATGAGAGAACCAACTTTGCTCTCGAAAAGTTAAACGTAGGTGGGCCCAGTTTGGGGCAGTCAATTGGCCGCCGCTCGCCGAAAACAAATAGGAGATTGTATGAAAACGAAAGTTATCAAAAGGCTCACGATATTGAGTCTGGTTTCGATGTTCACGCTTTGCGCGGCGGTCGCATCGGCGAATGCGCAACTCAGTGTTCCAATCAGGGCGAAAATCCCTTTTGACTTCAGCCTTGGTGATAAGAAGCTTGCTGCTGGCGAATACACCTTCAGCCGTTTATCGGGGATTGCTGATAATCGGACGATGTTGGTTAGGAGCGAGGACTCCAGTACACGTATGTTTCAGTCAACCTCGGTGGCTCAAGTTCTGACGCCTAAGAACGAGTCGATTTTGGTCTTCCACAAGTACGGCGACCAATACTTCCTTGAGCAGATCTGGACAAGTGGTGAACAAGAGGGGACGCAATTGTCGGAGTCTCGCAGCGAGCGAACTATCCGGCGGCAATTAGCACAAACCCAGCAGAACAATCTGTCTGGAAAAGTGACGAAGGTCGAGACGGTAGAGATCGTCGCCAGCTTGTTCTGATTGTCAAGTTAGGATGCACTCCGGTTGGGGCAAAAGTGGATCACTACCACATCGCCCCGACGGGGAGGGCGTAACAAAAGGAGCTCCGAGCAAAAGAGCAAAGGCCCATGGAACTGGATAACTCGCTGCAAAAAAGTAACCGAGAATGTTTCTAAAAGGGAGCTGATCATGATTGCTACAATTGAAAGCCAGCTTAATACATCGCCAGGCCAGTTCAATCCGGCATATTCCATTTTTCTCGACCCAGAGCAAAAAAGCCTCCAGGTCGAAGAGTTTGAGGAGAGATTATCCGAACTCATCATAGGTCAGGAGCGAGCGGTTCGCTCCATGAGCAGCTTGTACCAGATCTTCCTGGCGGGCATGAATCAGCCAGATCGCCCTCTCGGCGCCCTGCTCTTCCTGGGACCAACAGGCTCAGGCAAGACACACACAGTGGAAGCAGCCGCCGAAATATTATTGGGTGCGCGAGACGTCGTCCTCAAGATTGATTGCGCGGAGTTTCAGCACAGCCACGAAATCGCAAAGCTGGTTGGGTCTCCTCCAGGATATCTGGGCCACCGCGAGACTCATCCCGTGTTGTCGCAGGAAAACCTGGACCGCCATCACACTGAAGATACCAGGCTTTCGTTCGTGCTCTTTGACGAAATCGAGAAAGCTTCGGATGCGTTGTGGCAACTTCTGCTGGGCATCCTCGACAAAGCGACATTAACGTTGGGCGACAATCAACACGTGGATTTCTCGCGAACGGTGATCGTGATGACTTCTAACCTCGGCGCGCGGGAAATATCAGAACTGATTACAGGCGGGATCGGTTTTGCTCCTGCTCATTTTTCCCTGAATACAGGCGAAACCGAAGTAGAACAGAAAATCTATCACTCGGCCCTGGAAGCGGCTCGGCGAAAGTTTTCTCCGGAGTTTATGAACCGCATCGATAAAGTGGTCGTCTACCGACCTTTGAAGCAGTATCACTTGCAACAGATTGTCGATCTGGAGCTGCAGGCCGTACAGGACCGCATCATGCATTCAGTGGGAGCGAAATTTGTTTTGCAGTGCTCCGACGCGGCCAAGGACATGCTTCTCAGAGAAGGTCTCGATTTCAGGTACGGGGCGCGCCACGTCAAGCGATCCATCGAGCGCTTTCTTGTTTATCCACTTTCCAGCCTAATCGCAACCGGACAGATGCAATCAGGCGACGTGGTTTATGTAGACATAGGTGATGAGAAAGGCAAGCTCGTCTTTATGAAATATGCGGGCGGCTCACTGGTCAACGGCATTCCTCAGCCAACATTAGAAACAAAGTCAAAAAGAAACGCTCGCTCGAGTAGAGTTACATTACCGTTTTCTCTGGCCAAGGGCGCGCGTAGCGGAAAGAACACTCCTGCAGCCTGAAGGTGATTCTAATCTGGGGATCGATACCTTGAAATCCAATGGGGGGAAAACAATATGAGTCGTAGATTGATCCTGGTCGCTTTTGTTCTTTGCGGCACAGGAATTTCGATGCGTGTGGACGCTCAGCAGATCAGTGAGACTTATCGCAAGGTGAATCCATCAGTAGTTATTGTTCGCGTACAACAGAAAACACCATCTTCTGATCCGCAGCAAAGCCTGGTCAGTTTGCCCAGCTTTGGATCCGGTGTTTTGATTTCAGCGGAAGGCAAGATCCTGACTGCCGCACATGTGGTCCGGGCAGCTGATCAGATTTGCATTGAATTCTTTGACCGGCAACTTGTTCCTGCCCATGTGATTGCAATATCGACCTCAGCCGATGTCGCACTACTGCAAATTGAACGAGTACCAACAAATGCTGTGGTTTCAGTTATCGGCGATTCAAACGAGGTCGATGTCGGTGACCAGATTTTCATTATCGGGTCACCGTACGGACTCAGTCATTCACTCACCGTGGGCCATGTAAGCGCTCGTTACGCGCCGCACAGCATCGTGAGTCTTCCCGGAGCCGCAGAGCTACTCCAAACAGACGCCGCAATCAACAGCGGAAACTCCGGCAGCCCGATGTTCGATATGAAGGGCGAAGTGATTGGCGTCGTCACCAATATCCTCAGCCGCTCCGGCGGTTCAGAAGGCTTGGGATTCGCCGTAACATCAAAAGCGGCACGTCAGGCTCTAGAGCAAAACTCCTTGTGGTTCGGTCTCGATGGAATCCTAATCGAGGGCGATGTGGCTAAAGCGCTGAATCTGCCTCAACCGGCAGGTATTCTGGTGCAACATGTCTCAGAAGGCTCAACGGCATGGCGTCAAGGTGTGCGGGCAGGAACTCTGCGTACATCAGTCGCCGGTGAAGATATGTTTCTTGGGGGCGATGTCCTTCTTGAAATAAATGGAATACAGGTGACCGTGGCCGAAGGTACTGTCGATCAAATTTATGCCAGTTTGAACCGGCTCAAAGCGGGCGAAATACTCAGGAGCAAAGTACTTCGCGCCGGTCAAGTAATCGAATTATCAACCACCATAGCGGCTCAATAGATAGCTGATTAGGAAGAAAACGCTGGCCAGCACCGAGGATTTTCTCGACCAAAGGCGAGGTCAACAGTACCTCGTCGCTATAGTGCGTTAGGATTTGTTCGAGGTCGTGACTGTTCCACGTCGCGATCCATTCTTGAGCGAAGCCCGCGGCTTCTGATTCCAGCATCGATCGTACGACTCCTTTAGCCTTAACGCACCGTAGCGCAGAACTCTAAATCATGACCATCCGGATCCGAAAAGTAAATAGACTTTGCCGGCATCCAATCGTGATACACCGGTCCCTGGACTGCCACGCCGCGCTGCTGCAGGGCTGCCGCGGCAGCTTCGATATCTGCCTCCTCAACGGCGAAAGCAAAGTGTTGTGTAGGCCACGTCCCCTTGTCTTCCTGGAGCACAACCATGCCCGCCTGACCACCGGCGCGTAAAAATAGCCACCTGCGGCGTTCGTCCCTGAGACCAACTTCAAGGCCAAGGGTTTGCCGGTAAAAAACTTCGGACAACTGAAGATCCTTAACGCGAATTGCTACCTCGTAAACACCTCGGATCGGCGACATTTTACCCTACCTTTCAGACTAAAGATTCCGAGCGAGCTCGGTTGTTGTCGACGCGGCCTGGTCAGATACCCTTACTTCATTCTCTAACCAACTGCGCAAACTCACGGAGCTCGCCATGCTGAGATCCGACGTCACCCAAAAAGTGATGCCGGCCTTGCTCCAGTGAATCGCCCCCGAAGAATTTCAACGCGCGCATGTAGGCTTCCTGCACAACATCCTCAGCGCAGTGTCTTTGCGCGTCATCCGGCGCGCCAGATTGTAAGCGGCTGACAGGTGCAGCACGGCTACCTTTTCGAAATTAGAGAACTTGTTCACTGCCCGTCTCTCTGACAATTAGCCCTACGCTATAAGACCGCAAACTGCGTATTTCTATTCCGACACCCCAAAATTTTCCCGGGAATATTCTGGTCGGGAACGAATCCGGATAGCCGGAGGCAACAGGCGAGAGAGAAGGAAGCGCTGGAAGGGCTATCGCGGACAAGCGAATATGTCTTTCCAAGTCCGAAGACGAAAGGACGCCTTATCGACGTTAAGTTCCGTCTTAATAAGGCAAAGAAGGATGCAGGAATCAGAGACTTTCGGTTTCATGACCTGCGTCACACCGCCGCTACTCGCATGGCAGACGGCGGGGCCGATGCGTTTGCATTGGCTGAAATCTTCGGATGGTCTGATGTTCGAACGGCTCTGCGCTACACGCACGCTACCGATGAGTCGAAGCGCTGAGCACTTGAAAACTTGGTGAAACCCATTCCGACAAGTGTGACAGAGGTTGCAGCCACGACGATTTTCTGAGGATTTTATATTCTTCTATATAGAGCTTCACGCTACCCATGCGAATCTATCTGTAGCTAAGTCACAACGGCGTCACAAGAAATTGGAGTTTAGTACGCTACACAGTTCGTACTGACCTTCGGCTTTCGTGCCAGGATTCAGAATAGCTTTAGTATCTCCGGTGAGCAGCCAAAACTAAAAAGAGAAGCTGCTCGGTGGAGCAGAAGTTCTACAAGGACGCGCAGATTCACAGCGCAGTCGCTGAGGTTTGCGAGGACGCGACCATCACATTTCGACAGGAGTCAAACCCTGCGAGTCTTGACAAGACCAACTTCTTCGCGCGAATTGATCACAAGCTGAACGATCAGCGAATGCAACCTTTCGCCAACTCAGTGCGGCTTTTGATCCGCGCCAGTTCAGTTCGGCCTCTGCTTCAATTTTTAAGGGTAAGGTACCAGGGGTAAGGGTAAGCCCTTTTTGTTATGGGCGGGCACAACAAGGAGTCCCGCTTACTATCTGGCTTCCGACAGGTGTGGGCGGACGGCACGATCTATTTTATGTCCTCGATCAGCAGCGCGTCGCTCTGCGGTCGCCCGCGCGCAATAACGAGCTGTGTGTTGTCCGGTGAGAAGGCGAAGTTATAAATGCGCTCCTTCGGCATCAGAGAAATCATCTTAACGGGCGCGCCGCCATGGAGCGGCTGCCTCCAGATCGAAGCGTTGGCGTTATCCATGTATACGACGGCTTGACTGTCGGGAGTCCAGCGCGGCAGTCCGCGGCATGTCGTGTTGGGGAAGCTGGTAACCGGCTGGCCGTCAGTGATGGGAAAAATGCTTAGCTGCCAGGGGGACTGTGACTCTGCGTTGTAGCAATTGGCGGCCAGCAACTTCCCGTCAGGCGAGACGTTGGCAAACCAGGTGGCAAACCTGTCCGTCAATTGTCTGGGAGCGCCGCCCGCTACGGGGACGCTCCAGAGGGTCGAAAATGGCGTGGAAAGAGAAGTGTAGATTACGTTGCGCCCGTCGGGCGTGAGCACTGGCCATTCCTCGCCCACACCATCGGTCAGCTGCACAGGATTTGTGCCGTCTATCTCCATTCGCCAGATATGCGGCTTGTTGTCGCGGTAAGATTTGAAGACGACATAGCGCCCGTCGGGCGTGACGAAGGGTTGAGTGCTTGCTTCGCTGCCATAGGTCAGTTGTTTCAGGTTTTTACCGTCGGCATCCACGATCCAAATTTCCGGCGAGCCGCTCGCGTTCGAGGCGAAAACAAGTTGGCCGTCCGGCGTCCATGAGAGGCCGCCGCGACCATCCGTATGGCCGTTGCCGAAAGTTATCTGGCGGGCCCGCCGAAGGTCGCCCTGCGCCAGCAGCCAGAGGTTGGAAAAGTCGCTCCGCTGCGTCGTGAGCAACCGGCTGCCGTCAGCGGAAACCGAAACTTTGGCATAGTCATTTAGATCGTTGGTGACTTTGCTCCATGCCCCTTCGGGAAAAGCGACCCGCCAGATTTGAAAGGTGGATGAGAAGTCCTCACGTGCCACGACGAGCAGCCCGTTGCCTTGCGGCAGCCATGTCACGTCGTCAAGATAATTCCAGTTCCGACCCTGGTTCGGTAGACGCACCTGCGCACCGTCAGCCGCATTGACAATGACAACGCTGATAACCGATGCGTTGCCGTGTTGCAATGCCTCGATACAGGCGAGACGTCGTCCGTCAGGCGACCAAGCCACCGTTTCGCCCCAAAGTCCGAAGTAGTCCGGTATCTTGCGCTTTGCCACCACGCGCTCGCGGCTGCCGTCTGAAATGATCAACGCCTGTTCGCCCTGCTGCGTGTACTGGCGCATGAACGCAAACTGTTTTTCGTCGGGCGCGATCGCCACGGCCGTCCAGAAATCTTCAATCAGCTTCTGCGCCGGCCCGCCTAAAACGGGCACACGCATCAGTTGAGCCTTCTCTCCTTTGACATCGCTGTAGAAGTAGAGACGGTTACTGTCGTGCGAAAAGGAAAGACCCGCGCGTCCTTCCGTTTCGGATTCAGCTAACAATTGGAGGCGACTCCCGGTCGCCAGATTTAGCATCCAGATGCTGTTCTTGTTGGTGCTGTAAGCGACCTGCTTGCCATCGGGCGAGATGGTCGCGTCGGAGATGTCGCCGCTTTCGGTGATGCGTTTAAGCCTGATGTTCTGGAACGGGAGTGCCACCTGGCGCTCCCCGTCCCGTCCGGGACGATGGGCGAAGCGTATGAGGCTGAAGATCAGTCCGCCGCCCAACAATGCCAACACCAGCAACAACAAAGACGTTCTAGGCCAGCCTAAACGTGCCGGCGTCGGACCCTCCCAAACGCTCGGCGCGGCAGCCCGGTTTTCGGCAGGCTGCTCCGTTATACCCCCACCATCTTCTTTCTTCTCGCTTTCCTCAAGCGCGGTGCCGGCGCTCGCGGACTTCTCGATAATTATCTCCTCGACCTCAACTATGAAGCGGTAGCCTCGCTTCGGAACGTTTTCAATGTAGTTGCGCCCACCGGCGTCCGCGCCGAGCGCTTTTCGCAGCAGGTAGATGTTTTGCGACAAGTTCGACTCTTCCACCACTGCATCGGGCCAGAGCCTTTCCATCAGCTCGTTCTTTCCGATGAGATGGCCTCTCTCTCGCACTAAGAGCTCGAGAGTCTCGACCACCTTCGGCTTGAGCGGCACGACCTCGCCGTCCTGTCTGTAAAGCAAGTGTTCAGCGGCATCCAGTTGGAACCCGCCGAATTTGTAGAAATGTCTGACCGCGCTCGACATAGCGACGTTGAGAAGCCGTTCAAAAAATATTGAGAGGACGTTGAAGACGCGCCGCAAGTCCCCGGAGGAGTATGGGCGATGTTAACAGAGTCTTTGCTCCGGCGGCAAAAAAGCTGCTCCGGTGAGGAGGAGGCGGTTAAAAACATGTACCCAAACTGAGGTGGAAAGAGATGAAAGCATTCAGGAAGCCTTAGCTGGTAATTGCGATTTACGTCACCGTCACCTCGCAGTTTTGACGCCGGTACGAGGCGTCCCTGTCAGGTGCGAAGAGGGAAGAGGAGATAATGAAGTTACGAAAGTTAATAACTTGCGCGGCGCTGCTGCTCTGTATCACCGTGGCATTCGGCCAGAAAGAGAAAGGCACTCTGACCCTGCCCGCGCCCACTGGTTCTACAGACGCGGGACGCTACCGCGTCATACTAACCGGCTTCACTGTTAATCGGCAGACCGATGACAATATCCTGGAATCGGATGGCAAGGCCGACGAAGTTTACGTCGTCGCTGAGGTTGCTCAGTACGACAGTTACTGGGAGGTCGGCAGGAGGCCTGGCTTTAGCCAAGACAACATCCTCATCAATTTAGGGGGCAACAACGGTTTTCACGGCCGGGGAAACCTGACGCTCCGCCGAAGCCTGGTGAGCGTCGTGATGGGTGACGTCAATAACCAGACCAACCCGCCGCGCATTCAGGCCGGCTCCGCGAGCCGCGCGGGCGGCCTGCGCACCGGTGACCGTTTCCCCTCAAACGAACCATGGAACCTGACCGGAGAACCGCACTCGGATCGTCTGCCGATGCTGTTGTGGGAAGGCGAGGTGCACAGGGGCCGGGACTTGGTGATGATCATCCCGACCATCTGGGAGTGGGACGGCGACAACCCGCAACTGCGCTCACAGTTCACTCAAGACGTCAATCATTACTTTGCCGACTCAGCCTACCATGACTACGGCTTCGTCTGGCGTAACTTCATAGGCGGAGATATTGCGGGGGCAGGCGACCGGCCCATCGGCATGTTAGGTCCGGACACCTGGGTCCCGCAGGGCTTAACGCTCACCTTCGATACTGCGCTGCGCGCGGCAACTTCTTCGCCGAGCCGCATCGGCACCGGCGTCGTCGAGATTCGCTACTCAGCCGAGACGGAAGACTACTCGCTCTATTTCAAGATCGAGCGCCTGCGCTAAATGAAAGCAAGTCGACAACAGGCTTAATAAAGGAGTCGAGAAATGTCTGCGATAACTGGAGTTGGTCAATATAAAATAACGCACCCGTCCCACCTGGTGTGGCGCACGCTATTCGCCGCGGCGTTCATTCTCGCTTGCCTCGTGCTGGCCGGGGCCCAGAAGCCGGGCAGCGAATTCGCCGTCACCGGCTCCGGCCTCAAGGCGGACGAGGCGAAACTCATCGGCCCTTGCCCGATAATCGTCAAGTTCACCGGCTATGTCACGACCAACGGACCGGGCACCGTGAAATACACTTTCACGCGTAGCGACGGCGCGACTGGTCCTGCTTTCACACTCGACTTCAAGGCTGCGGGCACGCAGCAGGTGAGCACCGCGTGGACGCTGGGCGATGCCGTCGCGCTCCCAACCTACGAGGGCTGGCAGGCGTTGAAGGTGCTCTCACCGAACGAGGTCGAGTCGAGCCACGAGACGGGACGCTTCGTGCTGAAGTGCGCGCTCGGCGCACAGGTGGACGTGGAGAAAGTGCAGGGGAGTGGAGAAGGCGCGAGAGCCAGGCGAGAAGCTGCCGCAATTGATCCAGCCGGCCGCCCCACAGACTTTAAGAAAGAGTCGCAGCAGTCGGAGAAAATCTCTTCATCAAACTTGGAGCAAACCAATCCGGTGAAATTCCCGGGCCGCAAAGGCTCGCCCCAGGCGGCGCTGACGGAGGTGCCGCAGTCGTCGGCGTCTCCGCAAGAACTCACTCTGCAATCGCTCCCGTCGGTGTCAGTCTCGGAGGTCGGGCGCATCAAGACGACGAAGGTGAACAACGTCGATACGAGGATAGACCCGGGGAATTTGCACGGAGCCACGCAGGTGGTTGACATCCGTCGGCGAGGGCCGAACCTGAGCAACACGTCAGGCAACGCGCGGGATGCCGACGTCGCCGCCGCAGGAGATAACGTCTACGCGGTGTGGGCCGACGACACTTACGGCAATAGCGAAATCCTTTTGGCCGTCAGCACCGACCACGGCGCATCTTTCTGGCCGCCCGTCAACCTGAGTAATACGCCGACTCACTCGCGCGACCCGCGCGTCGCCGCCTCAGGCGATCACGTCTACGTTGTCTGGATAGAAGATGCCGGCTCCTCGATAGGCATGTTTACGACGAGTAAGGATGGCGCCGATTCTTTTAGCGTACCCGCAAAACTCGACACGATGATCGGCAATACGGATCAGCTGAGAGTCGTCGCATCAGGTGCTCACGGTTATGGCGCGTGGAAGGTGATTGAGGTTGCTGGTAATCGGCCGCGCAACTATGGCGACCTCCTGACGTTGGGCCACGATTATGAGCGAGTGCAGTTCCAAGATCTTGGCGGGCGGGAGGCAACGACCATCGTCCGAGTACCGTGGCATATCCAGGACGTAAACGTTGCTGCCGGCGGCTCCAACATTTACGTAACGTGGAATGCTAACTTTAGGCGGGCGGACCTCGATCCCTACTTCTCGACCAGCACCGATGGTGGCGCCAACTTCCGCGTCGATCAGTACCCGGAAGACCAGGCCTCGCCCCGTGGTGATTACGGCGAACAATGGAACGGAGGGG
>WNGR01017948.1_pt1 | contig 11207 bp, 9 predicted proteins | sample 5407581 | NCBI WGS metagenome assembly WNGR01 (sample SAMN13153383, study PRJNA577476) | soil metagenome | isolation source: 80 cm soil or saprolite under Garry oak tree replicate 2 | place: USA:California | collected 2016-06-15 | reverse complement strand
GAGTAGCGCAGCTGGAGCGCCAGATCTTCACGCAGGCTGAAGCCGAGGCGCGGCGAGAAGCCCAGCGTCTTGGTGCCGTAGGAGATGTAGCTGTTGGAGAGCTGGGTGCGCTGATAGAAGTCGAGACCCAGCGCGACGCGGTAGTCGAGCAGATACGGCTCTACTGGCCGTAGGTCACCGACGCCTTGGCGAACAGGCCGCGGCCGAGCAAATTGCGCTCGGAGACCGACACTTCGGCCAGCGCGCCGTCGGTCGTGGAGTAACCGCCCGAAATCGAGAAGTCGCCAGTCGATTTCTCTTCGAGATCGACGATCAGCACCACGCGGTCGCTGGATGAGCCCGGCTCCGTCGTGATCTTCACGCTCTTGAAGTAGTCGAGGTTCTTCAGCCGGCGCTCGGCACGGTCGACCAGCGCGCGGTTGTAGGCATCGCCCTCGGAGAGATCGAACTCGCGACGGATCACGTAGTCGCGCGTACGGGTGTTGCCGCGGACGTTGATGCGCTCGATATAGGTGCGCGGACCCTCGTCGATGTTGAACACGACCGACACGGTGTGCGCATCGAAATTGCGATCACCGCCCGGACGCACCACGGCGAAGGCAAAGCCGCGCCGCGAGGCCTCGATCTGCATGTCCTCGACCGACTTCTCGACCGATTCGACGTTGTAGAGCGAGCCGACATTGACGCGCGAGAAGGAGCGCATCGTGGTCGGGTCGAAATTGGCAATGCTGGTGCGGAAATCGACGGTACCGACGCGGTACTGCTGGCCTTCCTCGATCTTGAAGGTGACGAGGAAGCCCTTCTTCTCCGGATCGTATTCGGTGAGCGCGGCCACGACCTGGACGTCGGCAAAACCGTTCTTGAGATAGAAGCGGCGAATCAGGTCGCGGTCGGCTTCGACGCGATCGGGATCGTAGATGTCGTTGCTGGCGAGGAAGCTCAGCAGATTCGATTCGTGCGTCTTGATGATGTCCCGCAGGCGGTAGGACGAAAACGCATTGTTGCCGACGAAATCGATCGACTTGACGCCGGTCTTGGCCCCCTCCTCGACCGTGAAGACGAGGTCGACGCGGTTGTTCGGCTGCTCGATGACCTCCGGCGTGACGCGCACGTCGTAGCGGCCGGAGCGGCGGTAGATTTCAGCGATTCGCAGCGTGTCCGACTGCACCATGGCGCGGGAGAACGTGCCGCGTGCCTTGGACTGGACTTCAGCGGTGAGCTGCTCGTCCTTGATCTTCTTGTTGCCCTCAAAGGCGATGCGACCGATCACCGGGTTTTCCAGCACGGAGACGATGATCTGGCCGCCCGCGCCGCGGTTGATTTTCACGTCCTGGAACAGGCCGGTCTCGATCAACGCCTTGAGGCCGTCATCGATGGCGCCTTGATCAAGGCGGCCTCCGGGGCCCGGCTTGAAATAGGAGCGGATCGTCTCCACCTCGACACGGCGATTTCCTTCGACGGAAATCGACTGCACGGTCTGAGCAAGAGCAGACGAAGACACAAAAACAGCCCCGACCGGGGCAACCACCGGCGCGCCGAACATGATCAGGGTGGCAAGCAAGCCCCCCCGGAGTCGCAGTCCAAACTTCATGCGCAACGCGCCCTTATCATTCCCTACCAGACCCAACCCCAACGCCGGTCTGGAGATTCCCCAAGTTCAAGCCGCTTGTAGCCAATTTCGCCGACGCCGCAAACGGTTGAGCGCGCCGTAATTCCAATTCAACCCAAGACGTTGCCCAAGAGCAACGTCACAAAAAAGCCCGGATCAAGATGCGGCCATCCGAAGGATGTCGTTGTAGGTCGCAAACACCATCAGCATCAGCACCAAACCGAGTCCGATTCGGAACCCCATTTCCTGCGTCCGCTCCGACAGCGGACGGCCGCGGAGCACCTCGGCCGTATAGAACAGAAGGTGACCGCCATCGAGCAGCGGAATCGGGAACAGGTTCAACAGGCCGATCGAGACCGACAGCACGGCGCACAAATTGATCACGAACTGGAACCCGGCGCTGGCCGCCTGCCCCGACATCTTCGCGATTCCGAGCACACCGCTGACCTCGTTCGGATTGCCGTTTCCGACAAACAGTGAGCCCAGGAACTTGAACGTGCTGGTGATGATGAACCAGACCTGCTCGACACCGATCTTGAGCGCTTCACCGACACCAACCGGCGCGGTCGAAGCTTCACCAGCCTGAGATTTGTGCTCGACACCGAGCACGCCGAGGCGATGGCTGTTGCCGAACGGATCCTTGCGCTCCAGGAGCGCCGGCGTCGCGGTCAGTGACATGACTGCGCCGTCCCGCTTCACCTGGAAAACAAGCGCCGAACCCGCGTTCATCGCGACGATCCGCTGCATATCAGCAAAGCTCTCGATCGGCTTGCCGTCGATCTGCACGACGACGTCCCCGATCTTGAAGCCGGCCGAAGCCGCGGCACCGTCGGCCACGACGCCGTCGACACGCGCGATCGTGCTCGGCTTGCCATAATACAAGGCCATGCCCGCGAAGATCAGCGCGCCGAGGATGAAATTGGCGATCGGTCCGGCCGCGACGATGGCGGCGCGCGGGCCGACTTTCTTGTGGTGGAAGCTGCCGGCGCGCTCCTCGGCGGTCATGGCCGCGAGCGTCTCGGCTGACGGGGTCGAAGCCTCGCTCTCGTCGCCGAAGAATTTGACGTAGCCGCCGAGCGGAATCGCCGAGATCTTCCAGCGGGTGCCATGGCGGTCGTTGAAACCGACCAGCTCAGGCCCGAAACCGAGCGAAAAGGTTAACACCCGAACACCCGCCCAGCGCGCGACCAGGAAATGGCCAAGTTCGTGGAAGAACACGACGATGGTCAGGACGAACAGGAAGGGGACGGCGTAGCCGAGGAGCCCATGGCTCAACGTATTGAAACTATGGACGAAAAAGTCGATCATCGAATTCCCTCATCCAGCGCCGCAAGGCCCTGGCCCCGAACTACCTAGGTTGCCTTTAAGGCAATTTGAGGCAATAGGGCGGCGGCTCTATTTCGCGAAACATGGTCAACGGATATTGCATCGTCCGCCGAGGTCATGGGGGCCTGGTTCCCACCGCGGATCCAGTCTTCCAGCGTGGCCTCGACCAGCCGCGCGATCGCGCCGAACCGGATTTTGCCCGCAATGAACGCGGCGACCGCGACCTCGTTGGCAGCGTTGTAGACGGTGGTCGCCCCCTTCCCGGTCCGGAGCGAATCGTAGGCCAGGCGAAGCCCGGGGAACCGCTCGAAATCCGGCGCCTCGAAGGTCAACTGGCCGATCTTGGCCAGATCGAGCTTGGCCGCCGGTCCCTTGATCCGGTCGGGCCAGCCCAGGCAGTGCGCAATCGGCGTGCGCATGTCGGGCGAGCCGAGCTGGGCCACGACCGAGCGGTCGAACAGATAGGACGCCTCGATCACCTCGAGCCCCTTGTTCATCATCGAGGCGGAATCGATCGTGATCTTCTGGCCCATGCTCCAGTTCGGATGCTTCAGCGCCTGGGCGAGCGTGGCCTGCTCGATGTCGGCGCTCTTCCAGGTCCGGAACGGCCCGCCCGAGGCGGTGATGATGACGCGGACGAGTTCATCGCGATTGCCTGAGCTGAGCGCCTGGAACAGCGCATTGTGCTCGGAATCGGCCGGCAAAATGCAGGCGCCCGCTTTCGCGGCGCGCTGCATGAAGAAGTCGCCGGCACAGACGAGGCATTCCTTGTTGGCGAGCGCGACATGGGCGCCGCGATCGACCGCAGCCAAGGCCGGCTTCAGTCCGGCCGCACCGCTGACTGCCGCCATCACCCAATCGGCCGGACGCGCGCCGGCTTCGATCACCGCGCTTTCGCCGGCGCCGCATTCCGTGCTGGTTCCGGCAAGCGCGGACTTGAGCTCGGCAAGCTTGGAGGCGTCGGCGATCGCGACGAAGCGCGCGGAAAATTCCTTGGCGAGCTTTGCCAGCGCCTCGACATTGCTGTTCGCCGTCAGCGCCTCGACGCGGTAGCGCTCGGGCGCCGGCCGCAGCCTTGTTGTTACGCAATGGGACCGCGCTCATATCCTCACCAAACCATAAGACCGCTTCCGGCGCTATGCACACCATGGCGGAGAAAGCCGATAATCCATGCCACCAGGATGGCGGCGACAAAGCCGTCCAGACGGTCCAGAAGCCCGCCATGGCCGGGAATTAAGTGACTGGAATCCTTGACCCCGAAGCGCCGCTTCACGGCGGACTCGAAGAGATCCCCGAGCTGCGAGACCACGGTCAGGACGGCGCTCACGAGCAGCAGCGGAACCGCCTTTCCGAGCCCGCAGGCGGCAAAGCCGGCCGCAACCCCAAGACTCGCGGCAAAGCTGCCGAGCGCGCCGGCCCAGGTCTTCTTGGGGCTGACCCGCGGCCATAACTTCGGTCCGCCAATGCCGCGGCCAGCGAAATAGCCGCCGATATCGGTCGCCCACACCACGAGCAGCACGAACATCAGCGCGGCGAAGCCGTTCACGGGATCCTGCCGCACCAGGATCGAGGCCAGCAGCGCAGCCGATGCGTAGGCGAAACCGGTGGCGGCCCAGACGAACTTACCCCGCGCGAGCAGCGTCACGATCGCGCCGCCGACAAAGCCGGCGATGACAGCGGTCTTGAGCGCACCGAACGCGACGCAGAAGCCCATGATGGCGAGGACGATCGTCCCGGACGCGGTCAGAACGACCGAGCCCGCGCCCACCACCATCAGCCATTCCGCGAACAGTCCGATCGACACCAGGGTGACGAGAAGCGCCCACGGCCAGCCGCCGGCATAAGCGAGCGCAATGGCGAGCGGCGCCAGCACGAGCGCTGCGAGGACTCGCATCACGAGATTGCTCGAGGCGGGCGCGGAGCTCACCGGTGCGGCGTTGGGTTCGCTCACGAGGCGGTTTTCGCGACCAGGCCGCCGAAACGGCGCTCGCGCCTGGCGAATTCGGCGATCGCACCTTCGAGCGCCGCCTTGTCGAAGTCAGGCCAGTGGATCGGCACGAACACGAGCTCGCTATAGGCGGCCTGCCACATCAGGAAATTGGACAGGCGCTGCTCGCCGCTGGTGCGGATGATGAGATCGGGATCGGGAATGTCGGGCGCATCGAGATGGGCACCAAGTGTCTCGGCGTCGATCGAGGCCGGATCGCGCCTGCCTTCCGCAACTTCGCGCGCGAGCTGTTGCGCCGCCTTCGCGATCTCCTGCCGCGAGCCGTAATTGAAGGCGACGACCAGCGTCAGGCGCGTGTTGTCGCGCGTCAATTCCTCCGCCTCGTTGAGAAGTGCGCAGATGTCGCCCTCCAGCCCATCCCGTTCGCCGATGATGCGCACCTTGACACCGTCGCGATGCAAGCTCGCGAGATCGTTGCGGATGAAGCGACGGAGCAGGCCGAAGAGATCGCCGATCTCGCTCGCCGGGCGCGACCAGTTCTCCGAGCTGAAGGAGAAGATGGTGAGATAGCGGATGCCGAGCTCGTGCGAGGCGCGAACCGCGCGGCGCAAGGCCTCCACGCCGCGGCGATGGCCTTCGGCCCGCGGCAAGCCGCGCGCGGCCGCCCAGCGTCCGTTGCCATCCATGATGATGGCAACATGCGCAGGCGCGTCGGACCTGTCGGGTCCTTCCGAGACGGGCGCGGCGGCGTTGGACATGACGGCGGCCTTAAAGCATGATCCGGAAAAGTGCGAAGCGGTTTTCCGAAAAGATCATGCGCGAACAATAACCTAAAGCGCGATGACAATTCATCGCGCTTTAGACGGTGAGGATTTCTTTTTCCTTGGCGGCCAGCAACTGGTCGATCTCGGTGATCGTGCTGTCGGTCGCCTTCTGCACGTCGCCGGCCAGACGCTCCTGGTCGTCCTCTGACATCTCGTGGTTCTTCTCGAGCTTCTTCAGAACATCGAGGCCGTCGCGGCGGACATGGCGCGCGGCGACCTTGGCGGCTTCCGCGTATTTGTGCGCAACCTTGACCAGTTCCTTGCGCCGCTCCTCGTTGAGCTCTGGAATGCGTAGCCGCAAGACTTGGCCTTCCGTCGCCGGCGACAGGCCGAGATTGGAATCGACGATCGCCTTCTCGACCGGCTTGACCATCGACTTGTCCCAGACCTGGACCGAGATCAGCCGCGGCTCGGGCACGCTGACGGTGGCGAGCTGGTTGAGTGGCATGTGGCTGCCGTAGGCCTCGACCTGGACCGGATCCAGCATCGATGCGGAGGCGCGGCCCGTGCGCAAGCCGCCGAGCTCGTGCTTGAGAGACTGGATGGCGCCCTGCATGCGGCGCTTCACTTCGTTGATGTCGAAATTACCCGTGGCCATCTCGCTTCTCCTTCAAAAACCCGGCACGCCCCGCGCCCCTTTCGGGCGCCGATGAGCTGTCAGCCGGCGACGATCGTCCCGTGGCCGACGCCGCGCAGAATGGCGCCGATCGAGCCGGGCTCCGCGATCGAAAATACGATGATAGGCAGCGACGTCTCGCGAGCAAGCGCGAAGGCGGTCGCATCCATCACCTTGTAGCCGCCCTCGATGGCCTGCGAATGCGTCAGCCGGTCGAACCGCGTGGCGGTTGGATCCTTCTTCGGGTCGGCGGAGTAGACGCCGTCGACATTGGTCGCCTTCAGCACGGCCTCGGCGCCGATCTCGGCGGCGCGCAGCACCGCCGTCGTATCCGTGGTGAAGAACGGATTGCCGGTTCCGCCGCCGAGCAGCACGATCCGGCCCTCGGCGAGGTATTTGTGCGCCGCGGTGCGGGTGAACAGCTCGGAAATCTCGGGCATGACGAAGGCCGACAGCGTGCGCGCCGGCGTGCCCTTGCGCTCGATCGTGGCTTCGAGCGCGAGGCAGTTCATCATGGTGGCGAGCATGCCCATGGTGTCGCCGGTCGGGCGCGACACGCCACGGGAGGACACTTCGACGCCGCGAAAGATATTGCCGCCCCCGATCACGACGGCGACCTCGGTGCCGAGATGACGGGCGGCGATCAGATCGTCCGCAACCCGGTCGATGGTCGGCTGATCGATGCCAAAGCCCTGCTGTCCCGCGAGATATTCGCCGGACAGCTTGATCACGACGCGACGATAGACCGGATCAGTCATGAGCACTTTCCTCGTCCGGGCGCCGCTTCCGGCGGCACGCCGGAAGGAACGTTCCGGCGCTTACTTTTTGCCGCTGGCGGCGGCGACTTCGGCCGCGAAGTCCGATTCCTGCTTCTCGATTCCCTCACCAAGAGCATAGCGCACGAAGCCCGCGATCTTAATGGCGCCGCCGACCTTGCCCTCGGCCTCCTTCACCGCCTGCGCCACCGACTTGCCGGTGTCGTGGATGAAGGCCTGCTCGAGCAGGCAGACTTCCTTGTAGTAGGTCTTCAGACCGGACTCGACGATCTTCTCGATCACGTTCTCAGGCTTGCCCTGCTGGCGATATTTGTCGGCGAGCACATCCTTCTCGCGCTTCACAACCGCCGGATCGAGGCCGGACGGCTCGAGCGCGAGCGGGTTGGCGGCCGCGACATGCATCGCGATCTGGCGGCCGAGCGTAGCGAGCTCGTCGGCCTTGCCGGGTGATTCCAGCGCCACGATCACGCCCATCTTGCCGGCGCCGTCGATGACGGCACCGTGGACGTAGCTCGACACCACGCCCTGGCTCACTTCGAGCAATGCGGCGCGGCGCAGCGACATGTTCTCGCCGATGGTCGCGATCGCATCATTGATCGCGGCTTCGATCGTGACGTCGCCGACCTTGGCGGCCTTGATCTTCTCGACATCGGCGCCGACGTCGAATGCGACCTGGGCGATCATCTTGACCAGGCCCTGGAACTGGCCGTTGCGCGCGACGAAGTCGGTCTCGGAGTTGACCTCGACCACGACGCCCTTGGTACCCCTGGTGAGCGCGCCGATCAGACCCTCGGCCGCGACGCGGCCCGACTTCTTGGCGGCCTTCGACAGGCCCTTCTTGCGCAGCCAATCCTGCGCCGCTTCCAAATCGCCGTTGGTCTCGGTGAGCGCGGCCTTGCAGTCCATCATGCCCGCGCCGGTCGATTCGCGCAGCTCCTTGACCATCGCTGCTGTGATCGTTGCCATCGTTGAAAATCCTTTTTGCCTGCCGGTTTGCCGCGGCGTGGCATCGAAGCGCCCCGCCGCGGTCCATTTCAGGAATTCGCGTCAACTGAAATGGTGGCCGGACCTTATCCGGCCAACCCATCGCTCTTTTTGACTATTCCGCTTCCGCGGTCAGCGCCTTGGCCTTGGCCACCCAGGCGTCCGCGCGGCTGGGCAGACCGACTTCTTCGCCGATCTTGTGCGCGGTGTCGTGATCGAGCTCGGCGAGCTGCCAGAAGTGGAAGATGCCGAGGTCGTTGAACTTCTTCTCGATCGCGCCCGACACGCCCGGGAGCTTCTTGAGGTCGTCGGCGGTGCCGCGCGGACCGGCAAGGCCCTGGAAGCCGCTGGTCGCGGTCGGAAGCTCTTCAGCGACCGGCCGGGCCGATGCACCGACGTCGATGCCGGAATCACCCTGGGCGCGCGAGATACCATCGATCGCCGCACGGGCGATCAGATCGCAATAGAGCGCGATCGCGCGGCCGGCGTCGTCATTGCCCGGCACCACATAGGTGATGCCCTTGGGGTCCGAATTGGTGTCGACGATCGCAGCGACCGGGATGTTGAGCCGCTGGGCTTCCTGGATCGCGATGTCTTCCTTGTTGGTGTCGATCACGAAGATCAGGTCGGGCAGACCGCCCATGTCCTTGATGCCGCCAAGCGAACGATCGAGCTTGTCGCGCTCGCGCTGAAGCGTCAGACGCTCCTTCTTGGTGTAGGAGCTGGCATCGCCGCCCGCCAACACGTCGTCGAGATGACGCAGGCGCTTGATCGAGCCGGAGATCGTCTTCCAGTTGGTCAGCGTGCCGCCGAGCCAGCGCGAATTGACGAAATACTGCGCACAGCGCTTGGCCGCGTCGGCAACGCCGTCCTGGGCCTGGCGCTTGGTGCCGACGAACAGGATGCGGCCGCCCTTGGCGACGGTATCGCTGACCGCCTGCAATGCGTGATGCAGCAACGGCACGGTCTGCGCGAGGTCAACGATGTGGATGTTGTTGCGGGCACCGAAAATGAACGGCGCCATTTTCGGATTCCAGCGGTGGGACTGGTGACCAAAGTGCACGCCAGCTTCGAGCAACTGACGCATAGTGAAATCGGGTAGTGCCATCGTTCTAATTCTCCGGTTGGTTCCTCCGGAAGCGTGTGAGCAAAACGGAGCGTTGTCGCCCCGGATGCCACCGGACGGCCTTATGAGCCATGCTTCCGTGTGAGATGGCGCGCTGTATAGCGCGATTCCGGCCAGAAGCAAGGAAATAAGGGCCTTTCGAGGGCGTTTATGGCCCCCGAAAGGCCTGTTCGGGGAGTTCCGCCCTGCCCCCTAGCACTTGGGCTGGTTGGGCGGGCATTTTTTCGGGGCCGCAGGGCGCGGCGGTGGCGGTGGAGCGGCCGGACGCGGCGGGGCCGCAGCTACCCGGGGCGGCGGTGGCGGAGCCGGCCGGGCCGCCGGCGGCGCGGGCCGCGGGGGCGCCGGAGCCGCCACCCGCGGCGGCGGCGGCGCTGCGACACGCGGCGGAGGCGTGGGCCTCGCCACAGCCTGAGGCCGCGGGGGTGCCGCCGGCGGCCGGGCCACCTGCGCCGGCCGATTCTGCGGCCTGATCTGTTCGCGCGCGGCCGATGCCGGCAGCGTCACCGGCTTCGCGGCCGTGGCCGAAGGCTTGCCAGCCGGGGTTCCCGGCGGTGGCGAGCCGACCGGCCCGCGTGTTGCGGCCTTGGCGCGTTCGGCAGGGCCGACCCCGGCCGGGGTCTGCGCCACCGGAGGCTTCGGCTGGCCGGGTGCGGTAGCCGGGGTGCCCGCGGCAGGCGTGGCGGTGGCCGGCGCGGCAGCAGTCGGCGCCGCCGGATGGGCCGGCAAGGTCGTGTTCGGCGCAGTCGCCGTCGCTGGCGCAGGCCGACCATTGGGCCCTGCTCCCACTGGCGCCGGCGGGCCGCCATGGCCGCCGGGAACCGGCAGCGTGTTGGCCTCGGGCAGCCTGGCCTGCGGCGTGGTGGCAGGAGCGACATTCGCAGGCGTCGCCGGAGGCGTGCCCGGCCGCGCGGTCGCATTGATTGCCGCGCTTGCCGGCATCGGCGCCTTGCCCTGCTGGATCAGGGCGGCGCGTTGCGCGACCGCCTGCGGCACGGCCGGCCCGGCAAGTGTCGCACGGCCGGCGACGGCAGGTGCAAGGCTCCCCGGCGCAAGCCCCCCTGCCCCGGTCGGCGGCGGCCGGTTGATCACCGTGTTGATGACCGTGGTGTTGTGGATGTTCTGGTAGATGATGTTGTTCGGCGGCGGCGCGACGTAGATCGGCGGCCTGACGAACACCGGGATCGGCACGAACACCGGCTGCGGCAGCACGAACAGTCCGACGACGGCAAGCGGCGGCGCCAGCACGACGAAGTCCGGCGGCGGCGGCGGCAGATAGTAGACCGGCGGTGGCGGAGGCGGCGCGAAGCCGAACTCGGGATCGCCGAACAGAAGCACCGGACGGTCGACATAGACCACCTCCTCCGGCGGCGGTGGCGGCACGTCATAGTCGATCATCGCGAAGCTCGGCGGCGGCTCGACCGGCGCCGTCAGGATCGCCAGGCGCCGGCGCGCATCGCCCGCATGCGGACCGCGCGAATAGCGGCGCAGATACGACCAGTAGGCCTCCGGCGTATCGGTCCGATAGGTCCGCCGCCAGGTGATGGCTTCACGGCGCGCCGCGACGATCGCCATCACGCGCTTCGACATCGGATCATTGGGATAGGCGCCGAGAAATTCCTCATAGGCCGGCAGCGTGTCGCGCTCGAGCGCGGCCGCATAGGCATCCTGCACGCCGAGATCGCGGATCGGCCTGTTACGGATCGCGGCGACCTGGTCGGGCGCGGCCTGCGGCGGCGGCGCGTCGGGCCCGCGCTCGAAGAAGGCGAATGGCGCGCTGACCTTCTGATCGTCCCAGGGCACCTGCGCGCCCTTGCTGGCCTCGTTGACGCGCAGGCGAACGCGGTCGAACACATCGGTAAGCGACAGGCCGCCAGTGCGGATCATTTCGGCGAGCGATTGCGCGTAGATGCCGTAGGGGCCCGGTTCCTCCGGCGCCACCGTGCCGGGCGCGGCGTTGAAGGCGATCAGCATGTTCGCATCCGGCTCGACCAGCGCAAG
>WNGR01041942.1_pt1 | contig 11208 bp, 15 predicted proteins | sample 5407581 | NCBI WGS metagenome assembly WNGR01 (sample SAMN13153383, study PRJNA577476) | soil metagenome | isolation source: 80 cm soil or saprolite under Garry oak tree replicate 2 | place: USA:California | collected 2016-06-15 | reverse complement strand
TTCGGAGGCTTCATAGTCGGATCAGTACTGGGGATAATCGGCGGAATAATGACTCTCAGATGGAGGCCACCGCCGACAGCACTAACAACGCCACCGCAATAGAGAATCGGACTAGTGCAAAGGAGAAGGGGTGAGGCGAAGACTTGGAGAAACTAAAGATCCTCCTGATAATGCTCGTATCGGCTGCAGGGGGACTCGCAGTCTCGGGATACATCCTCGCCCTAATCCTAACCCCCACAGAATCACCCTTGGAAGTTCTCTCTCAACTTCTCACGAAAGGATTCCCAGCCACCTTTCCATTTCTGGTATTGTTTTCCTCGCTTCTATTTCTCTGCACAGTACTAGCCAGCATGGTTGGGGTCATCTATTTCCTGGTACTACCTGAGATGAAAAACTACTACGCACCTGGCAACGGTAACGGGAAAGAAAACACGGCCATGGTCCTGAAAACTCTTAGGCCTGAAGAAAGAAGCATCGTCAATGTTCTAGATGCCCACGGAGGCACCTACTTGCAAAAGTACATCACGAAGGAAGCGGGTCTATCACGATTGAAAACGCACAGAGTAGTCGCAGCGTTGTCAGAGCGCGGAATCGTCCAAGTTGAGAAGTACGGAAACACGAACCAGGTTAGCCTTGCGAAGTGGTTCCATGACGGGATGCATCAGGCGCAGTAATGGATCAAGGTTAAGTCGAGCTCTCTGTTTCGGGTCCGCCTACATAGCTAGCGGGCAATCTCTCGCCCATTCGATTCCGAGAAATTCTCCCCGGATTCCGCGTCTTTCGGATAACGAACTTCGTGTCCCTAGCTGGTCTTTGAGTCATCATAAGAGGGTGACTCGGTTTCTCATTTCCGAAGTTCATTGGAATCATTTTCGGTCGTTTAGCATTGGACTTTCTCGAGCGTCTTCGACGCTGCAGGAAAAGTGATGTTATCAAGCCTGCTAGCCCAGCTAATCCCATCTCCATCTGAAAGTTCGAAAGACTGAGTTCAATGCCCTCTTGGATGTATCCTTGAAGGGAGACATAGTTGAAATATTTGAGAAGAGTCCAAGTGGAAAATAGAGCCGCCGAGACAAAGACTGTGATCACTAATGTCTTGACAATGGCTGGTGTCCTGGCCGGTCGGGCGCCGCGTGGATTGATCTCAGCCTTTTCTAGCTCATCTATCAAAGCTAGGGAGCCTAGCCAATTTTTCAGATATTTGCAATTCGTAACTAGGCTTGAGAGGGGTGAAGTACCAGTGACATGCCGTTAACCTTCGATCATTTCTGAGCTTGGAAGTATTATCGACTAAGTTGGATTCGGAGGCTATGCTGTTTTGAGTTTTTCCCGGTAATGCTCGCGTAGCTTTACGATCTTCGGCGCGATCACAACCTGACAGTAGGGCTGTCGGGCGTTGTTCTTGAAATATTCCTGGTGGTAATCTTCAGCCTTGTAGAACGCCTTGAAAGGCGCAACCTCAGTTACGATTGGTTTCTTCCAGAGCTTCGCGGAGTTCGTTTCCTTGATAACCTCCTTCGCTACGGCCTCCTGTTCGGGATTGTGGTAGAAGATTACTGATCTATACTGGGTTCCTGTGTCCGCTCCTTGACGGTTGAGCGTGGTTGGGTCGTGGGTGGTGAAGAAGATCTGCAAGATCTCCTTGAAGGAGATCTGTTTGGGATTGAAGGTTATCTGGATCGACTCTGCATGTCCTGTGGTTCCAGAGCAGACATCCTCGTAGGATGGGTCCGGAACTTTTCCACCGGAATATCCTGATTCAACCTTCTCCACCCCCTTCAGTTGATCGAAAATGGCCTCGGTGCACCAGAAGCATCCTCCACCTAACGTGGCTACTTCTCGATCCCTGCCAGAAGCTTGTTGTGAGTCCATAATCGAATCCTCTCCCCCTAGTTCTTCCTGGTCCAAGCAGGCTCTGAAACTGGGAAAGTCCGCCCTGAGCTCTGCCTTTCGATCATCCAATTTGGATATTGGACTCGGTGTCTTGTTAGCTCGTCTAGTTTTCCGATCTGGTCGCCGGAGAGGTTGACGTCCAGTGCGCCCAAATTCTCTTCGAACTGTTCCATTGTCTTGGCTCCTACAAGGACGATGTGGCCCTTCGATAACAACCAGGAAAGGGCTACCTGCGCGGGAGTCGCATCCTGTTGCTTACCAACTTGCTTGACTCTGTCGACAATGTCGAAGCCTGTTTTCTCGTCGAAGAATGGGAAGAAGAGTCCCCGGTTACCGGCTCGGGTCCCAGGAGGCTTGGAATCTTTGGAGTACTTCCCGCTCAACACGCCGCCGTGGAGGGGGCTCCAGACCAGTAGACTCATCTTGCTGTAATTGAGAAATGGAAGGATCTCATGCTCGACATCGCGGTTCAGAAGGCTATAGTTCATCTGAGCCGTTTCATATCTGGAGAAGCCTCGCTCTTCCGCCCTTGCTTGAACGGTGGCCATTTGCCACGCGGTAAAGTTCGATACACCTGGATAGTTTACGAGTCCCTCTTCAACCAGATCTTGCATTGCCTCGATCGATTCATCGAGAGGGACGTGGGCGTCCCATGAATGAAACTGGTAAAGGTCAACCCATCTAGTGCCGAGGCGTTCGAGACTTTGCCTGACGGCCTGGCGAATATGGTGTCTTGAGAGTCCGATCTCGTTGATGCCTGGTCCACTTTTTCCTCTAACCTTGGTAGCAATCAGAACTTTGTCTCGGTAGGGCTGAAGCGCTTTTCCAAGGGTCTTTTCTGACTCGCCCTCATCGTACACGTCGGCAGTGTCGAAGAGGTTGATTCCAGCATCGATCGCTCTGGACACCATCTTGTCCACAGTATCTTGACCGAGTCCGCCCAGCTTCCAAGCATCCTTCGCGCCGAACGTCATCGCTCCGAGAGCAAGAACTGAAACGTCGACCCCAGTGTTACCCAGGGGAGTGTACTTCATGTCCGCCATATTGTGTTCTAGGCGTGAAATGTTACTTAAACGTGAAATGCCAATAGTGTCTCTGTCTAATGGACACGGTCCGACGAGGACCTGTTTTTGTTAGCTTAGCTCCATCGAGCTTCGAACTCGAATGTTGTAAGAGGTTGGAAGGCAGCCTGAGTTGACCCGTAGCTGAGAATATTCGCTAGCGTGGTCTCGGGGTGTCAACGCGACACTCCACTGTACGTTACCTATTTTAGTCAAATACCTCTAATACTCGCTACCCGATTTACGCAAAAAAGTAGGTCATCCAGCGCAACATGTCCCGAATCGACGAAAACCTCCATCGAATACTCAAAGACCACGGGCTAACGGAATACGAGATCAAAACCTATCTCAAACTCGTCTTCGACGGACCCGCCACTCCGTTCGAGATAAGCGAGAGCGTACAGATCCCCTACGCCCGAGTCTACGGGACACTCGAAGGCTTGGAGAAGAGAAGATGGATCAGAGCAAGACCAGGAAGACCGGTAGTATACGAGGCGAATCCACCGAGGTCTGTGGCAGAGCTAGAGCTGGAACAGAAACAGTCCGAAATGGTCGCTTTTACCAACCTGATGAAACAGGATTTACAGGCGATCTACGAACGTCGCGAAGTGGTGAAGAACATTAGCCTCTGGGTTATCCACGGGGGGGATAAGATCTCTGACAAGATCGGAGAGATAGTATCGACCGCGAAGACGCGAGCATATCTCCAATTTGCGATTCTGATCCCCAAGGACGTTGAAGATCTTCGGTCACCATTGAAAGCGGCTAGGGAAAGGGGAGTGTCCGTAAAAATCCTGTCGTTCGTTAATCCTCGTTTTGTCGATCAGAAGAGCTTGTCATTACTTTCCGATGAGGCAGAAGTTGGAGTGATACAGGAACCGGGCGAAGAGTCTCCTAAACCCTACAATGTATGCGCAGTGGACGGGAGAGATACCGTCCTAACATATCTCTGGAATCTTGAAACCCCTAACGAGCCGGGGTCTCGTATCGCGTTCCGGTTGTCGGACGAGGAGTTCGCTGGAGTCATGGACAGATATTTCGAATACTATTGGCTGAAAGCCCGGAGGATATGATTAGTTTGCTCTACTCACGTCCCCCTACTTCTCAAGGAGCACACACATAGGACACGTAAAAGACAAGACACCAGAACAAGACAGATCCGGGGCAGAGAAGTGAGCGTGCATGAACGCGCAACCTAAGAAAGGGAAGCAACGTGATTGGTTTCGATGGCGACCGGTGACCGGAGCGCATTGACCCTCTCCGGAGCGAGCCTATGACGGATGATTAGTTGGAACTAGTCGGACCCTCGTAGAAGGGTTCTCAGCTAGGAGAGAGGGATGGATAGTACCTAGTTTGTTGGTGTGGGAGGCCTTTGTGGACCCGCCGGTCCTTGTCCTGGCTGTCGTGAGTCCAACTGCGCCATTAGCATCATGAGCTTCCGAGTCTCGTCCAATCGCCTGAGCATGCTCTGCATCTCGTTCTTGTAGTAGTCTCTCTGTGAAGTGTACTCTTGCTCGCTTAGTTCACCAGAACTATACTTTCCCTGTAACGCAAGATACCCGGTTAACGTGGTTCCACCGAGCTGTTCGCGAAGGTTCGACAGACTCTTCCCAACTATATCGTTGAGTTGGGCAGCTCGCTCCCCGAGAGCTCTGCTCACTTTCGATATCTCTTCTTTGATCATTGCCGTTCGTTGTCGGAAGCCGTTAAGCTCCACGACTACTTTCTCTATCGATATTTCACTCACGATAAGGCACCATGATTAGTAACGAGAACCTTGGAGAAGAATCACTTAGCCACACCGTAACCAAAGGGTACTAGGAACAGTGACCATACTGCCCCGGAGGCTTGCTATTCCAGTAGCGTTGCCTTTCTGACAGCGCGTCTCAGCATGGATCTATAGACACGCTGGTTCCCATGGGAAGGGAACGGAACGGGTCGGACGTTCAGGAGTCGAGGAAGAAAGCCAGATTCTTTCAGCGCTTTGCTTACTGGGCTGAAGATGGAGGATTTCACGATGAAGATGTGAGACGGGTTGGCCTTGGTTACATCTTTGACCAGTCGATGTGTTTGGGCTAGAACTGTCTTTCTCCTATCACCCGGTCGCATCCTGTCCACTGGGGAGACACAAGTATCCAGGAGGTAGAAGCCCATTGATTGGAACCTTCGAAGCATCGATCGCTTGTCGACGCCACGGTGCATAGGTTGGTTATGGGGCCAGAATTCGAGAGCCTTCATCGTCTCTCGGAAGAGATGATCTTTGCCGATCGTGGTCTCGAAGTAGAAGAATCCTCCCGAACTGGGCGGAGACTCGGCGATCAAGAGGAAACGAATCTTGTGGGGCCGATACTTCCGCCTAGCACGACCGAAATTGGTCTCCCTGTGATTAGCGTGGCTCAAATGAAACGCCTTAGGTCAGTTGTTATCTGACAACATGACCTTCGACGTCTGAGATACCACAAGAACTCTCAATCGTTATGTCTCTCTTCAATTCCCGTTAGCCCAAGATACGTTGAAGGTTTTCAATCCGCTCGGTTAAGCTTGGCTTGAATCTTCTCCGTACTCCACCTGCCTTCAATCTCTCGACATCCTTCAGGCCCATCGCATCTATCTTCTGAAGCACTTGTAGGAAGTTCTCCCTTCCGACAACCTCCGCAGCAAGCCTGTCAACGAAGAGTGAGTTCTTCTTTACAGCGGGGGCAAACATGAAAACAAGGAAAGCGAATGCGGTCGCGCCTGCAACTTCAAGAACACCGGGCGTCCATTGCTGTTTGAGAAAGCTTAGAGCAACGGCCACTAGACCAAGTCCCACTAGAGTTGCCGGAATGATCATTCTTGCTAGCGCCTCCCGCCTTATCAGTTTCCCGCCAGAACTCGCAGAAATTATCGATGCGGCTATGAGAGGCCTCCACTCACTGGGTTGCAGTCTTCCCGCAAGGGCCTTTGGAAGCAGCAAGACGTTGCGGTTACGGCCGAGGAAACGGCATTCGTCGGACTGATCCGGCCACACCCACGAAACTCTCTTCAGGTCAAACCCGGAGATCCCGCACTGCCCAGCAACTTCCCTGGCGACCTCGATAATTGCAGCATCGTCCTGACTAGCCAAGAAGAGTCAAACCCTCCGGAGGCTGAATATGAACGAACACGTCTAAAAAGGGGCTTAGGAAACACCCAAGTTCCAGGCGTAACTTATTCTTAAGTGACGAGGGCGGTTGGCGTGGCGCACTCCTCTCTGCTATTCGCAAGAATTCTCAGGCTAACCGGTGTGAGCCTGGTAGCAGTGTGGCTCCTACTAACCGAGTATCTCTATCTTTGGTCATTTTCCAACCCGTCGCCGGAAGCGGGTCGCTTCTTTGTAATTGGCATTGTAGTTGCTCTAGTTAGTTTCGGACTTGGCGTTCCACTTGTGCTCATTGGAGACTATATCTCTCCTCCAGACCCGTGGCTCGACTTTTGGCTGGATCTAAAGAAATTCCGGAGGTCACTAAGACCACCCGCTGAAAACGAGTCGACGGACAAAGATGGAGGAATTTGGGCTACAATCGCAAGTGATAACGATCATGGAAGGCTTGGAGTTAAAGGCAGATGCCTAGTGAAGTTTGAGCCGATCCATCTTATCCTTGAACAGCCGGGAAAAGACCTCGTCATGATGGAACCTAAGAAGGTCTCGCGGACAAGTGACGTTACTCTCCTGCTCGATACTGGACTCTTGGGATATGGAAGAGTCACGTTTACTTTCGACTCGGCCTCCGACGCAGACAAAGTTGAACGTGAAGCAGCTAGGTTGGTCGAACCTAGCTGAGAATTTGGAACGGTGACCCGCTTGTCAATTATCTGTGTTGCCGGTAGTGCGAGGAATTGCGTCGATCTGGCCGCTATCCTCAAACGGAAAGTCTTGCTCAGGGATAACTGTGCGTGCTCCATGGAGCACGGCGAAGGTTTCCCTCCAACCTCGTTTAGCCTGAAAAGGCGGTTCTCGCATAGGAGTGAACGAGAATATGTGACGGGTCGGGCAGTCTTCCATAAGCTACGGCTGTATTGTCGAGAATGTGGGGGTCTGACTAGGAAGTTTCCAAGTAGTCGCACACCTTCTACCGTCTCGACCGAGCGGGCGAAGCGTCAAAGCTCGACACGCTAGAGCTCAAGAGTGGATAGGCGACACCAGAGATGAGATTTCGCTGGAAGTATGTCGAGATTCTCGGGGCTTTTCTAACCTTCTTCGCAACCCTGGCAATTCTCCCCGGTTGTCCGTATTTCATCCTGTTTGCCTATGGCCCGTGCAATCTGTCATCGTTAGCAGGGCAAACCGGGCTTGTCGTCGCTGTTGTGGGAACGGTTCTGTTCATAGCGGGGGAAGCAGGCCGGCGTAGGGAGCCTACTCCAAAACCCCCCATAGTAGAGTCTGCATAAAGTTACCGGTCGGAATTGCCTCTTTAAGAGAAGAACAGTTGGCGAACGGCCCCTTCGGACCCCTAGATTGTCAGGAACTCCGCAGGGATTAATCATGCATTCTTTTTGTCAGCCAACATAACCGCTAGACCGTGATCAAGAATCTAGACCGTGATCAAGAATCGTTGCCTACAACAGTCTTAAAGGTCGGCGAACACGAATCGAAAAACAATCAAGTGTCGGATGCGAAGCCTGATTTGTCCACATATCACGGTTTGAAGGAGGGCGACGAAACGGAACTGGAGATCACGCAAAAGTCAAGGGATGGCCGAGGTTTGGCCCGCCTCAAGGGGCTGCTCATTTTCGTCAGTGGAGCATCTCCTGGTGAGAAGGTGAAAGTACGAATTGTCAAGGTCGGTGTAAGACATGCCGAGGCGGAGGTTATCAAGAGTCACAGAGTGGCTGCTGCGAAGGCGAGGGCGTAGAAGAAGAGAGTCGCTATCGAGTTTACAAGATACCATTTAGGTAGCCAGTGTTTTTTCACGTAGTATCCTCCTCCCCAAGAGGTCCAGTCTTCCGGACCAGGCCATGCTCCAGCAAAGTGATACCATGAAATGTCCTCTCCCAGTGGGAGGAAGGCCCAGAGGCCGAAGGCGATCAGGATCCCGACCCATGATGGGTCATAGATCAGCACTGCGAGGGGTAGTGCGGAGAACAAACCGAACATGATAATGTGATAGTTCGAAAAATGATTGAAAAACCGAAGGACCAGATGTTCGGCAGGAGGAATGTAACCATGCTCGATGAAACCGTAAAGGTACGCGAAGATCACGCCTAAAACAACCACGAGACCGGCTCGAACAAGATCAACTAACACGTGTCATCAGTTCCTCATGGATTCTCTGCGGGAATAGTGGCGATTCAACGAAGCTGGATTCTCGAACTTGGTTAAACCCTTTCCTCAAGAATTCTTCCATCTGCAATTCTTAAATCGAAACCCTACCCACCCGCTCAGGAATGAAGCTGAAACTTGAGGGAATCTGGACCCCCATCCCCACCCCTTTAACAAAAAATGGAAAAGTTGATCCGGATGCGACCAGGAAACTGGTTGACTTTCAAATCGAGGCTGGAATAGACGGCCTCCTCCCGCTGGGCACATCTGGAGAATTCGCCCTCCTTGCCAGAGGTGAACGGGAGGTGATGGTCAAGATCGTAGCTAATCAAGCGGACGGCAGAGTCCCGGTTGTTGCAGGAGTATCGGACCCGTCCATAGAAAACATTGTACAGCTGTCGTCAGACGCCAAAAAGGCCGGGGCAGATGCCGTCATAGCCACGCCACCCTACTACTTCACTACCACTGATGAAGGACACTACCATCATTTCAAGTCAATATCGGAGAGCATCGACCTTCCGCTCTTGATCTATAATATCCCTGAATGGACCCACTCCTTTGTCACTCCAGACACGGTCCAACGGCTGGCGGAGGAAAAACTCGTCGTAGGAATGAAATACACCGAATACAATTTTCTGAATCTTGTCAGGTTTCTGAAGACGAGTGGGAGCAAGATTGCGATCTTTGCGGGGTCGGACGCGATGGCATACTCTAATCTGGAGTTTGGCGGAAGTGGTGCCATAATTGGTTCTGCAAATGTTGCCCCCAAGGTTGCCAGCAAGATATTTGATGACTACAAGAAAGGCGCCTTGAAAGGAGCTAGGGAGTCTCAGGAGAAACTTTTGCCGATTATTGAGGCTCTGGGAGTCGGAAAATATCCGGCAGCGTTGAAAGAGGCAATGAGTCTCATTGGAATGCCGGTCGGACCCTTGAAGGAGCCACTTCAATCATTGTCTATCGCCGAGAAGAGGATCGTAGCTGGTCTTCTCAGAAAGGGTGGATTTCTAAGCTAGACGAGTCTCTAACCCAAGAGAAGAAGATGTACTTCTGCTTCCGGTCGCTGAAACCGAAAACGTACATGAAGTTCAGAACTGCATAGACACCGAAGGGCAGTATCCAAGACCCGAAGAAGTTCACGTTGCTTAGCGGTACTTTGACTATACCAAAGCCGTTCAGAAGAAACGTAGCCCCGATACCCAAGAAGAATATCCGCGATACGTTGAAGAGTACGAGAAAAGGTGTCCCGAATCTCGTTTTGTGCTTTACCGCGAGGATTCCGAAGACAACCGCGGCGAGCATAAGGAATGCAGAATATTCCACGACGCCAAAACCTGTACCCGCTCTCAAAATGGCGTAGGTCAACCCCAGAAAATAGGCTATGATGAAAGAAGCTACAAGGAGAGTTGTTCTAACTCTCAACCGCGTCCCGTTTGAAGAAGGGAACCTCCGAGAAAAAAAGGATTGCTGGCGGGGCATCACGATCCACCCTCGTCTTGTTGACGGTCTTCTAGACGGGACTACGAAGGTTCTTGTTCTATTGGAGATTTCTACTAACATAAGATCCTGACTGGGAATTGATTGTCTGGGAAGTGATCCTGGTTTAGTTGTCATCCGAGGATGATACGATTCTTGAGGCTGCTCGTAGGACCAGCGATATCTTGGGTCTGAGCGGGTTCTCTCCGACAGCCGTGTCGTGGCAGGAGGCGATGAATCCGGGTTCTAAGGGTGCTAAAGTCGTCAGTCCACATTTCCCTGTCCTCCAAGGTGCAAAGCTAATCATCTCGCCGATCCTACAAGGTCGAGTTGTCCCTGAAGATTGGGGCCCTATTCTTGCACCTTCGCTGATCTTCCATAGGAGACTAAAGAAAGGCTACAACATCGGAGCGTTGATCAGGCTCTTGCCCGGGTTGTTATTGTTCCTAGGTTTTCTCGTATACTCCTATTTGTTTCTCCCACATCCATCTGACGAGCTTGTTGGTGGTATTGTCGTCGGGGTCATCGTCCTTATCGTTCTCGGAGCTTACAGTGTTATACGATTGAGTAGGAGCCTTGTATTGCAAGCGGACAGAGAAGCCTCGCTCGTTCTTGGGACGCAATCCTTGATTGAAGTCCTGAAGAAGCTCGAGACCCTGCGAGAACTAGATGCTTCGCGTGGGAAGGATTGGCCGGAGTACGGTGACCATCCAAGTATAACCAAGAGAATAGCGAACTTGCAGAGTCCTTGAGATGGACAAGAAAAAGGATTGCCGGAACGGTTCGATTCATATCGGAATCGTCACGGTTGTGTGGAACTCTTTTTCTGAGGCAGATGGTAGAGATTCAGATAGGCTAACTGAATTATCGAGAAGGCGAGCTGAACAAGAAAAACAATCGACAGAAAGTTCCAAGAACTGAGACCCAACCAGTTTAGGACGGCTACCTTGTTGGGATAAATGAGCACGAAAAAACCTATCCAGTACGCCAGATTAATCGTAAAGAGGATTCGTGCGACACGCCAACTCCCAGTTCGAGGCTTCAAGTCTTGGTTGCCTACTCGAAAAGCGGGTGAGTTTCCTTCCACGCAGCTCTAAGCTCTCGTATCTTCCTGCGTTCTACCAGTATAGCGACAATTAATGTTCCGAGTACATATGCCACAACAACAACGAAAAGAAAATCCGGGGTGAGAAATCGACCGAATAACGCATCCACAGCGATTAGTGCACCCCAGGAGGAGATGACGTAAATGATGGGTCTTGCCTTGCGTCTACCCCATTCTACATAGTCTGGATGTGAGGCTTTCCGATGAGCTCTATAGAGCATCGTCTCGACCTCGACACCACAAATTGGGCATCTTGTTCGAATCATCCTAAGAATAGCAGGGCTGAGTCCGACTAATCAAGAACGCGGTGTGCTCTTTACAGTCCGGTTTGGTTGGCTGACTTGTCCTCTAAGAGCTTTTGAATTTTGTTACGGATTCTCTTCCTACGGCGTTCA
>WNGR01007967.1_pt1 | contig 11210 bp, 7 predicted proteins | sample 5407581 | NCBI WGS metagenome assembly WNGR01 (sample SAMN13153383, study PRJNA577476) | soil metagenome | isolation source: 80 cm soil or saprolite under Garry oak tree replicate 2 | place: USA:California | collected 2016-06-15 | reverse complement strand
GCTGCGGATGAGCTCGCCGAAATATTCGGGCGATTCGGCGACGACGATCAGCCCGCCGGCGACCAGCTTTTCGCTCACCTCCGGCAGTCTGATCGCGCGATTGATCTCTTCGTTGAGCTTCACCACGATCTCGCGCGGCGTCCCGGCCGGGGCGACGTAGCCGAACCAGCCGCCGGATTCGTATCCGGGAACGTCTTCCGCCGCCGCTGGGATCCCGGGCCACAGCGGCACGCGCGTCCTGTTCGTGATCGCGAGCAGGCGCACCCGGCCCGAGCGCGCGTGGGGAGCGAGCGCCGTGATGCCGTCGATCGCCGCCTGCACCTGGCCGCCGATCACGTCGGTGACGATCTGCGCCGAGCCCTTGTAGGGAACGTGCGTGAAGGTGAAGCCCGCCATCACGCGCAGCTGCTCGAAGGCGAGATGCGGAAAGCCGCCTTCGCCGTTGGTCGCCACGGTCAGCTTCCCGGGATTGGCCTTAGCCCACGCGACCATTCCTCCGACGGTCTTGAACGGCGTCCCGGGGTAGGCCACGATGCCGAGGTAGTTGGTCGTCGAAACCGCGATCGGCGCAAAATCCTTCAAAGCGTCGTAGGGAATGTTCTTGCTCGTATGCGGCAGGACGACGAGATTCCCGCCCTGCCCGGCGGCGATCGTATATCCGTCGGGCGCGGACTTCGCGACGAAATCGAGGCCCAGCATGCCGCTCGCCCCGGGACGGTTCTCCACCAGCACCGGCTGGCCCAGCCGCTCGGTGATCTTCGGCCCGATCAGGCGCGACATGATGTCGGTGGTATTGCCCGGCGGGAACGGGACGATGATCTTGATCGGCTTCGAGGGCCAGGACTGCGCGAGCGCGGCGGAGGTGAACCCCAGAGCAAATGCTGCAAGCGCGAATACGCGTAGCCGTCTCATCCCTGCTCTCCCCATCCGATTCCGACAATTTCATCATTCTACGAGCGGCAATCGCCGCCGTCATTCCTGCGCGAGCGGGAATTCAGCGGCCTGAAGTTCCCGGGTCGTCAACCAAGACAAACCCGGGTACTCCCGGGGAATCAGCCGTGCCACTCGTGCGATGACGCTCCTGCCAGGTATTCTTATGCGCGCTTCGGTTCAGGGATGGCGGCAACCGGCAGGAGCGGACACTCGATCCCTCGGGTTACGTCCGCGACTGAACGCCGTGCGCCGGGCATCCCTCAGCATGGCATCCAGCTAAGTTGACGGTTGCTTTGAATCGCCCGCAAGCGGCTGCATCCCGCCGCCCGACTGCTCAGGTGCAGGGGAGTTAGGTCGGCTGGCCGTGGAAGGTCCCTTCGCCAACTCCTGCCAGAAAGCCGGGTCCGGCGGTGTGCGGAAGTGACGGCTCGTGATGAAGTCGAGCCAACCGATTCCTGCACGGTCTGCCGAGGTGACGAGCCGCGCTTTCGCTGGGGATTCCGTGCGAATCCTCCGAATCCGGGCGCGCATTTCCTCCGCAGTTGGAGGCAGGACGATGGGCGCTTCGGTAATACCAGTCTCAAGGGCGGGACCGGTATACAGGACCTCCGCCGTCTTTTCGTCCGGATACCAAACCTGAAAGGAGGTTTCCTTGAGGACCTCGTTCAAGGCCACCAACCGAGAATAACCTTCGTCGTCCTCGAGCACGGCCATCCACTCACCGAGCAACGGCACCATCCACGACGTCGCCGTTAGTTTCGCGACATCAGCATTTCCGAGTTCCAGATCAACCAGATCGTCGAAGGAGTCGGTCGAAATCGGGAACCACTGGCCTTTCCGGAATCCAAATGTCAGCCGCCCCGTCAATTCCCGAAGCCAGGCCTTGATTGCATCCGTCTGCTCGGTGAGGAAGAGAAACGTCAATGCGAGGGCGATGTCGATCGATTGCCCGTCGTAGCAAGGGGAACCTGATACTTGGTGGGATTGCAGGAATGTCGCCAAGCTGTTTGCCACGGCGTTTGCACCAGTGACGCGTTCCTCGTCCTTGGTGGTCTTAGCCCAGAGATAGTGGGTGAGCCCCATCGTAGCGAGTAGGCCAATCTCCTCGAATACGCGCTCGGTGAGAAGCGCCGACTCTCGGTGATACCGAGCAAACGCGTCCTGTGTATGAAGGTGAGCCTGAACCTTGTTGAAGTACTCGGCGGTCGTACTAAGGTAGATCGCAACGATTCGCGTATACGCGCGAATCATGTTTCGGTTCTGCGTGAAGTCTCGCCGGCGTAACGCGTCCCAGGTCCAAAGGAGGGACCGCTCGCACGCAATTACGGCGTTCTTAAGATTGCCGTCCTGCGCTGCCCAGCGGCAGAGGATTCCCAGCGCCAAGCTGACTGTATGGATGTCCCGTGAGCAGTCCTTTTCCGGCTTCTCTTCCTTCTTCTCCCCTTCCTTGACCCAATCGAGGAGCATCTTGAGCAGCGTGTAGAAGTGCTCGAGCTCGTAGTCCGGCTCTCCCACGAGAGCGAGCGCTCTGCGCAATTCCGAGCGTGCTGCCGCCGGAAGCGCATATTCGTCGAGCAGGTGTTCCTCCATCTTCGTGGCGACGTAGTCGCCATTCCAAAAGGCGTAGGTACGCCCCGGCTCTGTATTTGCGGTGGCGTAGCCCGCACGCTGTTGCTCGAAGTCCTGCTTGAAATCACCCGTCGTCGCGACAACGATCCGAACTGGGAGGCGTTGGTGTTCCGGGGCCACGTTGCTGCGCAAATAAACGTCCTTGATCTCGTCCAGCGATTGCCTGACAGCTTGCTGCGCAGTGTCCCAGTCCCACCGAGCGAGATCGCCTCGCTTGAGTACGAACAGCCACAATGTCTTGACGCCCGAATCGTCCGGTCCGACAGCGGCGAGGTCGACTCCGGCTTGCCGTGCACCTCTCTGCGATTTACTGATGGGAACGATATTCATCGCCAGCAGCAAATCCGGGAGGAGGACGTCAAACTCGCCCGACTCCCGCAGCATTCTCAGGTATTCAACAAGAACGAGCCTCACTTCGCGTCCTTGGTAGTTGTCTTATAGAGGTACCGCTCGCGGGCGGCTCCCGCCGGGTCGGAGATTTCGCTCCGAGGCAACGCCATAGTGTGAGAGATGCCCTTCAGCTCCGTGGGTTCTGTGTAGCGGCCCTGGATGCTCTGGAAGGTCCGGTGCCCCGCCTTCAGAACCACATTCGAGGCCAATTGGCGCCAGATCGAGTCTTTGCTCGCCTCGTCGAAGGCCTTACTCATCTGCTTCCCGCGTTCCCTGGCGAAGCGGTGTACTTTGGTAGAAACGGGAGCGAGTTCCTTCAGCCTCGGAAGAGCGTCCAAAGCGGCCAGGTGACTTTTCAGTGCGGCAATGATTTCCCCGTAAACCACCCTGATGTTTTCATCGCTCTCCGCGGCTTGGCGCTCCTCGAGGTAATCGATGGTCTGGTAAGGAAAGTCGTAGCCCACGTGGTCTCGAAGTGCCTCTGTCACGATACCGAGCGTGCGCGTCTTCGTATCGCGGGTCCGAACCAGGGAGAAGATCAGGCCGATCTGTGCATCATCGCCCACGATGAACCCCATGATTCGCCTGACCAGAAATCGAATCTCGTTTGGCTGCAAGGTGTCGAGGATTGCCGAATCCAACGCCACCGATTTCACACCCGGCTCGCCCAAGCCGGAAATCACCCTAAAGGCAACGATTGGATAGCGCATATCGTCGTGGAGTAACCACTCCGTCACGGCGCGGTTGAGTAGTGCGGGCTGCTCCTTCAGGTGGTGAAGCGTCGCGTCGAATAGCTTTTCCAACGCCCCATCGCGAATCACCTCGCTCGGTTGGTGGGCGATCCAGGCATTCAGGAACTCCAAGGCCCGGTCCTGGCGTTCCGGGTGGCTAACCCACCCCATTAGCACCATGTCGACGTAGTCCAAGATACCTTTGTGCTCTGCTTTCGCGGCAGCTAGGTGCAGGTACAGCGGCCAGAACCATACGCGGTCCCGCAGCGCCCCCTGCGCGCGAAACAATGTCTCGGAAAGCGCGTACAGAGCTTCCGGTGCGCCGGTCTTTGCCGCAACCTCAAGCAATGGGGCGATTCGCGTCTCCGCCACGGGAAGAAGACGACCCAATGTCCGCGTAGCTGTCTCAAGCTGCGCATGTCCCGGCGTGCGAATGATTCCGGCACACAGTTCAATAACTTGCTCGAGCGCTTCAAGATGCGGCGGACTGGCGTAGTCGACCAGCCCTAGCATGTGCAATGCCGGTCCGCCGATCATGGGTGTGGGGCTGCGTGCGGCCTCTAGGGCGATGACGAACCCCTCATCAAAGCGATGGAGGATCAACCCATGGAGCGCACATGCAGACAGGCTCGCACTACGTTCTTGGGGAGACGCTTCGTGCATTTGCTTCAACGCCCGCGCAATGTCGGGCAATTGGGCGAGCCACGGTGGAAGCTTGGCATAGAGGATGCCGCGTAGCATGTCGTTCTTCACCCGATCATAGTGCCCGGCGAAGAAGTCGTAGACCTCTTGAGTGCGCGCCGCATTGAAGAGCGGAACAGCACCCTCCATCACATACAGCACATCGAAGACCCCCACGCCCGCTTCAATGGCTTGTCGTCCCCACGTAAAACCGTCTAGTAGCCCGGCGTTGTGCAACTCGGCGAGCACGCACCCGCTCACGCGATGTTGCTTGCCGATCTCACGCGAGAAGACATCGTGCAGACGCTCAAAGCATGCCTGCGGTGAGGCGAGGAGGTGGTCAGTCTCAGTGCTCAGGAAAAACTCCGTTGCGGCGAGCACCATCGCGTGCTCGTCGGAAAATCGGACACCACGCTCGTCCTCTAAGAGTCGTCCGTCGCCGATCGCGGGCTGCAAGGCTGACCGTTCCTCGGGATTACTTATCGGAACAGGCGCCCGGTTTTCATCCGCGCAGATTCTCCACGCGAGCGCACCGAGGGCTGGGTTTCGGTCAGGGCGCTGACTCATCGGATGCAATTTTGACAAAGCAGCACTGGCACGTACATCCCGCGGGTTAATGGGCCAAGCTTAGCCTGGCCCCATTTGAATTTGAATCGCACGATTAATTTGTGCGTCGAGGTCTCCCAAGGTATCGGTTATCAAAGCCCAAAGTACCGTGGCGTCTCGGCTTGCACCGGCCAAGTCCGGGAGGCGATCATCCAGATACTGGTTTACCCGACACACCGTAGGATCAGTACCATGGTAAGACCTCCTTGGTTGCGTCACGACCAGGTACCACCGCCTGGATATCGGGGTTGGCAAGCGAGCGACGTAGGCGGAGAACCCGCGCGCGGAGGCTTCCCGCCGTTACGCCCCGCTGCTGCGCTATCTCGGCGTATTCATGACCTACCGCCAGTTTCCAAAGTAGAGTCCAGTCTGAGGACGCCAAGCTGTCTTGGATGTGCTGCAGCGCCTCCTGCGCCTCAAAGGCCTCCATGCCGGTACTGGGGTTGCCCACTTCCTCATCTTGCAGATATAGGCCACGCAGACGAGCGCGATAGCGCTCGAGCCGCGCGCCGCTTGCAACGGCACGGTCAATATCTTCCTGAGACGGATTTTTGGCTGTCGGATTTGAAGCGAGGATAAGGTCTAAGCCCGCCTCGTATCCCCAGGCGCGATGGTCCAGGCGAGGTCTGCGGGATAGCTCTTGAAGGTGCGCATAAGCGCCCCACGGATGCGGAAGTTCCGCCATAGAAGTACTCCTTTCTGTGCAGACCGCTGTGGCCTGCGGGTTATCGCCCTATGGCAACCCTTCGGCTTTGGGATCTTCGGTCTGGACGCTGTGCCAGGGCCGAAGCAGATCAAAGCCGTCGAATCACCAACAATACCGGCAAACTGCATTCTTTCATTTGCCAGCGATATAGGCAAGGGCGGCGCGGCACGCCGCCCTGCCATGTTCAAACGGTCAGCTGGATGCGGTAGGTCTCCGACCATTCGCGCCGGAAGTTCTCCAGCAGTTTCTTCGCCTCCTCGTTATTGGCAGACAAGATGCTTTGCGCTCTGGCCAGAGACAGCAGTAACAGCTCGAGCGCTACGACTGGCCCTTCGTGGACCTCCTGATTGGGGATTTCCATCCCGTCTTGACCTGCTTGGATATTCAGGCTGACCTTACGCACCGGATCGTACAGCTGCGTGAAAAAGGCGTGCGCGGTATTAAGCGTCAGGATGATCCGACCGAAACGGTGTTCGACGTGATAGAAAGGCCAGTAGTCGTCGTGACGGAAAGCCATCAAGTACTTGGAGCTCTTCACGCGCTCGAACGCCTGTTCGTCCGTTTCGTTGTCCCTTTTGAGAGTTACCGCGAGCCCGCGCAGGTTGGCTTCCATCTGCGCCTCTTCGTCGGCAGTCAGATTCTCCTGCAGCGGCTTCGTTTGAAACGCGTCTACCTCGCTTGCGCGCATCTCGCTTGTGCTCGGTTTGGCTGCCTCACGAGCACTTGCCTGTTGGCCCTGAAAGCGCTTGAGCTCGTCGTTGATGGCCGTGATATCACCGCCGATTGCCTCCTTGATGGCGGTCAGGACGTGGTCTTTCATCCGCACGCCTTGCTTGTTCGACGCGACGCCGAACGCCTCGTCCAGCACGCCCGGAAACTCGATCTGGATGCGATACCAGTTGGTTACGCTGTGCCGCGTGGTGAGTTCCGGCAACTCGCCGGCAAAAACCTCCCGACCGTTCCGCAGAATCGAGACTGTCATTCCGTCGAAGACGTGGAGGTCGTTTTTCAGCGTTTTGCGCGGCAGCGCGGACCATTCCTCAATGGGGAGCTTGTATAGCTTGATGATGACCGGCGCCACGGCCTCGCCGTTGCCGTTGATCCGGATGTTGACCGGCTTGGACAGGATTAGCGAGCTTTGCTTCACGGGCAGGTCCAGAAGGCGCGTATGGCGGGCGTTCGACATCGAATAGGTGGGATCGAAGGCCTCGACCAGACGGTTGTTGACGTACAGGCGCAAGCCCTGCGCGATCATCTTGCGGTATACGCGGGACATCTCCTTGACGGCATGCTCGACGAGGGTCCGCGACTTGGCAAAAGTCAGCCGGTCGCATTTCGGCATATAGACAATCGTCCCGGAGGCGCTCAGACGCTCACTCAGATCATCATTTTCCGAAGCAAAGAGCTCTTGCTCGTTGCGGTCAGTGGGGAAAGCCATCGGCTTCGTGAAGAGATGGGAGATTTCATCAGGCAATTCGGTCGACAGCGCGGGATCGGGCAGTTCCACCAAATTAGCTTTCTCCTTGCCGATCGCTTCCACATCCAGCGTCATGTTGTAGAAGGCGGACGGTTCCTGCCAGGAGTAGAGCTCCAGGACGGGGCTCATGCTCAAGGCGGCGGTTTTCATGCCCATGCCGTAGCGACCGATGCCCTCGCGATTGTTGAAGCTCAGCGAGCCGCCAAATGCGGTCGCCACCTTCAGGACCGATGGCGCCATGCCGCGACCATTGTCATAAACGGCGGCATCGACTTCATAGTCGCCCTTCTTGCCCCCCTGACGGAAGAAAATTCGGATTTGGGTCGCCCCTGCTTCGATAGCGTTGTCGACATGCTCACAGAGCGCCGAGGTGGTGTGGTTGTAGCCCACATCCCGGAGCGAGGCGACCAGGGTTTGGGCGAAGAAAAGCGGGACTGTCGCCTTTTCCTTCAGGATACGGTTCAAGACCGCTTTCCCGCCACGTGGCGCGTCTTCCGGCCAGTTGACGATGTCGGCGTTGCTGGAATCGAGCGAGGGGGTATCGTTGGTAAGCATGGTCATTCTCCAAGGTTTGTGATGCCGCTGTTGGCATCGGAGTCGAGATCCCTACGGGCTCTCACTATATTAGGAGACGAAACATCGACGTTGTTACGCCGAAGATGGCCTTGTAGGCGGGGGCTGGGTGCGACACGCGCGTGCCTTAGTCTTGCGGCGAATGTCCGCTTTCGGGTCGATAGTCGGCGTTAAGTCTCGGCTCCCCTCTCCCCTATTTATTCACTCAGAGACAGATTTCGCGGGGACGACGGCATTTGCTATCGCGTGGTGTTCAAATGCAGCGCTTTTGCGAGCCACGACGACACCAGCCGCTGGATCGCTTCTTCGCGTCCGTTGTAGAAGTGATCGCAGCCGGGAACGATTTCCACGTCGCACGGCCCGCCAGCGCGTGCCTGGAAATCCTCCGCCGGGTAATTCTCGCGCGGCTCTTGGTCGCCGCGCACGTAGAGCGTCGGGCATTTGATCGTCGGTGCAAGGGCGAGGCTGTCGGGCGTCTCGGTGAGACGGTCGAGGTAGCTCTCGGCGCTGATCGCGTACCACCAGCCCGGCATCAGCATCAGCTCGCGGCCGCGTCCCTCGGCGACGAGCGCGCGCGCCCGCGCATTGAATTCCCCGACGCGATCCTGCGCCATCAGTCCCGCCCTGCTGGTGCGCTCGAGAATGCTCTTCCCGCCCAGGTGCGCCGAGAGCAGCACCAGCGCGGGCGTTCCCGGATGATCGGCGACGTGCCGCACGGCGAGCATGCCGCCGTTGCTGTGCCCGATCACCACCGGATGCGCGAAGCCGCGCGCCGCCAGCCACCGCGCCGCGCTGCGGTTGTCCTCGATGTCCTCGCGCGCAAGCTGGAACGCGCCGCCTTCCGCGATGCGGCTCGCGCGGGTGCTCAGGATGTCGTGCCCGCGGCGGTTGAACGCGAGGCAGGCAAGCCCGAGGCGCGTGAGCGCGGGGGGCAGGAAGCGCGGCGGCCCCGTATAGAAGTTCATGGTGTTGCCGTGAAACAGCAGCACCGCACCCACCGCCTCGCCCTCGGGCTCGTAATAAAGACCGTCGAGCGGTACCGTTTCGGTGGAAATGGAAACGAGCTCGGCGCGCACCGGTACCCTTACCCAACCAATCCGGCTTCGCCGCGGCGACTCACCGGGCAAAGCCAAGTAGAATTCTTTTCCATGTTTGCCGGAATCATAGCTGCCTTCGGCCTGTAGGATTCGGCCATGCCTGAAATCTCCCGTTTCCTCGGCATCGTGATCACGATGTACTTCAACGATCACAATCCACCGCATTTTCACGCGCGCTATGAGGACTCCCGGGCGCTTATCGGAATCGAGCCGCTGGAGCTTCGCGAAGGGCAGCTCCCTCCGCGCGTTCTCGGTCTGGTCATAGAGTGGGGGAAGCTGCACCAGGCCGAGTTGATGCAGAACTGGACGACCTTGGCCAAAGAGGGTATTTTCAGGCGGATCGCGCCGCTGGTTTGAGGAGAACGAAGATGATCTGGGTGACCGAAGCCAAGACGCTTCCGGACTACCGACTGTGGGTCCGCTTTTCGGACGCCACCGAAGGCGAGGTCGACCTGAAGGACTTCATCGCGTCCGATGCGCGCTCGATTGTGGCGGCCCTTCGCGACCCAGCGGCGTTTTCGGCGATCCGCGTGGAAATGGACACGGTGGTCTGGGCGAACGGCTTCGATCTCGCGCCGGAGTTCCTGCACGCGCGAGCGAAGGCTCACGCGTCCGCGTAGGCGCCGACTAGACGCTGGATCCCCGTACGAGCTCGGCGCGCACCGGCGCCCCTATTTCGGCGGAATGATCGGCAAAAGCAGGAAGGCCCGGCGCGCCGGCCCGAAGTGCAAGGTCGTTTTTCCGCCGAAGACCGCCGGCGGCCGGTCGGCGGGGTCGTCGTGGAGGAAGGGGCCGCAGCCCTTCATGGGGTTCTTCATGTTCGACAGCGTCGCCGCCTCGCCCTGGTGCTCGTAGTCCTTGCCCCGGACGGTGAGCGCGATGCGCCAGCCGGCCGGCACGACGATGCAGGTCGGCCAGATCTCGACGTCGAGCTCGACTATTTTCCCGGGCCTGAGCGGCAGCTTCTGCTCGTGCGTGTGGAACGGACGGAAAGGCAGCGAGCGCTTCGGATCGGTCATGCGGTGCGAAGCGCGCAGCCAGCCCTGCCCGACCGGCGTGCGCGGATCGAGCGCTCCCTGGAACAGCGCTTCCTTTCCGTCCGGATCGAACACCCGCAGCACGGCGAAGATGTCCGCGTCGACGGTCGAGGACGAAATGAAAAGCTTCAATGCCGAGGGCCCGGTGATCTCGGTCTCCTTCTCCAGCGGCGGGGTGGAGAAGCTGAGGCCTTCGCCCATCGCGCCATACGCGAGGGCAAAGGTCTTTTGCGCCGAGCCGCCGGCGGAAACCGGCGCGGTCGTCAGGCTCATGTCCGAAGGATCGAGACGAAAGCGGGTCCATCGGGTGCGCGCCAGCGGCCATTCGTTCTCCTCGCGCGGCACGAATTTTTCGCCCGGGTGGCGCACGTTCAGCAGAACGCGCGGCTGCCTGTCCCAGCCGTTGTCGATTCCCTTGAGGAAATGATCGAAAAAGCGCTTCTGCAGCTTCACCCCGTAGTCGGTGTAGAAGGGGGCCCAGTGCGAGCCGCCGTGGACTTCGAGCCATTTCTGTTTCGAAGCGGCGCCCATAAATCCTTCGAAATTTCCGCGCGTGTGCAGGCCCTGCCCGCCCCAGTTCGCCGCCGAAAGCAGCGGCACGTTCACCTTCGACAAGTCCGCCGTGCGCTCGCGGTAATACGGCCCGTCCATCTCGCGCCCGAGCAGCGCGGCCCACATGTCCTCGCGCTTCTTCGCAAGCTCGTCGGGCGAAAGCGTCTCCGGACCGCAGACGAGCTCGCCGGTGACGCGGCTCTTCGCGCCGCGCTCGCCCTGGCCGTGCTGCACCGTCTTCACCTGCATCTCTTGCCAGTTCTTTCGGAAAGTGCAGATGATGCCGCCGTGGCGGTTGCCGTCGCGGTAGCTGTCGCACCAGCCTTCCCACACGCAGATCGCCGCGAGATGCGGCGGCTGCGACGCCGCGGCGCGCCACTGGTTGCTCGCATAATAGGAAATGCCGTTCATGCCGACTTTGCCGCTGCACCAGGGCTGCGCTGCGGCCCATTCCACGCACCGGTGGATGTCGCGCGTCTCGCGCGCGTTGTTGTGGCAAAGATAGCCCGGCGAGCGCCCCGCGCCGCGCGAATCGACGCGGACGCACACATAGCCGTCGGGCACCCATTTCTCCGGATCGACGACCTCCCAGTTCGCGTACTTGTTCGTCGTCCCTGAAACCGCGTCCGGGTGCTCGCGCGCCATGATCTCCCAGGCGCTCTTGTAGCCTTCCTGGAACGCGAGTCCCTTGCCGTAGGGACCGTAGCTGAGGATCGCCGGATAGCGGCCCTCGGCGACCGGGAGGAACACATCGGCGCGCAACGCGAGGCCGTCGTCCATTGCGATCGGCACGTCCCA
>WNGR01007966.1_pt1 | contig 11210 bp, 13 predicted proteins | sample 5407581 | NCBI WGS metagenome assembly WNGR01 (sample SAMN13153383, study PRJNA577476) | soil metagenome | isolation source: 80 cm soil or saprolite under Garry oak tree replicate 2 | place: USA:California | collected 2016-06-15 | reverse complement strand
ATGATGGTGGTTGAGATTAAAGTTCAAACCAAAGTCAGGATGATATTCAAGAATACAAATCAAAAACTTCTACTACCGAATACAGGGACAATATCAAGAGTAATACGTTGTAAGAGGGTAAAAGGATCCACAAAACTACCAGATCTGATGTGCCGGAGGAAGGTAATCGGGGGGAAGCAGGAAAGCGTCGATGCCACTCTGGGAGAAGGAATTACCGCCAAGACTTTGATCCGATAGCCACACGGGGAGTTGTTCCGCCGAAGTGGCTTCAAATCCACGCCAGATATTATTCACATCGGCAATGTATCCAGTAGGGGTGGGCGGGTATCCGGGAAGGCCCTGAGGAACGAGCGCACCAGTAGATGCATCGTACACGCTCGGAGAGATGGGGGTCGGATTGACCACCTGATTGACTGCCATACTCGCCGGGCGTTCACTTGGCGGATATGGCTCGCGCGAGAGTTGCGGAGAGCGGGACATAGAGCCCGTCTTCCGCTTCAGGCTCCTCTTCAGCATTAGCTGTAGAGTTAGAGCGTAGCGTCGACCCGGAACTAGCAACAATCGTGTCAGTGCTGGTGGAAAACCTTTCGGTGTCACGATTCTCACTTTCTGACATGAGTGACGCTAGTGTTTCGACCTGCTCTCTAATCTCGGTAACATTGCACTCGTTGGGGCTACGGGTGATATCAGCCACTGCAAGAGGTGAGAGATGGGGATGCACATACAACAGCCGCGAAAGACGAAGTAAGAAGCTTCCCGCAAAAGTCGCAGTGGCGTGAGTATAATGAACGGCTACGATGTTCTCGCCTCAGATAGAAGACACACTTGAGCTACTAACAGGACCTACCATATTTCATCCCCTCCCGATATGAGTGAGACTTGACTGAGATATCTAGAACCTGACGGGCGATTTGGATCGATTTGATGGCAACTTCCCTCTGAGAAGCGGGCATCTTTTGAACATCCTCTGGGCCGTTTATTCCTCGTAATGCAGTGGCGCTGTGATACAGTTCTGCGTGCAGCTGCTGAATCTGGAGGCTTTGGCGGTAGAAATCTGAGAAGGCGGTGAGTTAAAGGCACGCTGACGCCGGTCGAAGAACGTACCTGCGTCCTCGTACTTCTGGGAGAAAGCCTGGTCCCAGATCTCATACCAATGTTTGAACTCGGCATAAGCATTTCTCAACACATCGAACGTGCGCTCGTCCACGGACACGTGCCCGAAAGGCGACAGATGGTTAGTAATTCGTTCCCGAATCGACATCAACTCTACCATAGAGACGAGACGCATGTCGTCCTCTATCGCCAAAGGATGTCGCAGCAGGAGGCGGCATTGCCATATACTCTCGTCATCTTTCAGGATAGCGGGTCGGCCGGTGCCGTACGACATTTGGTGTTCGAAAAGATACAAACAGAACCACGTGCGAGATGCGATGAGGAGCTCCCTGTCTTCTGGTCCGTCTGAGGCTTTATTGCTTTGCAAGCGTCGCAGAAGCTTTGGCCAGGCCTTGTGCAAGGCTGCACCCGATATTTAGAACATATGAAGAAAGTCAAAGACAAAGCTTACATAGCTCTAAAGCCATTCGAACAGCATGGCCACCACTTAGCCAGCCATTGTCCGACCAACCGGACACAAGGACTAGACAATCAGACCTCGCTTTCTCCACGGTCTGAGACAGAGTAACAACGCACTCATTGCTTGAACAGCTTCAACACGTAATACCGGCGCGAACAGAGTTGCACACGAGATGGTCTGAACCTCCTGCAAACACTTGGTGTACAGCTCACTTGGCTTGCCTGAGAACAACGAGGCGTGAGCGGTGGTCCATTTCCGAGCTGCACGAGAGGCCTTACCACCACCATCGCGAACTCTAGCAGCGACCATACATATACTATCAACAGCAAAAGGAGACCGCTCGTGCAAAGACGCGAACGTGTCGATTGAAGAATCGAAGACAGGAAGGAACGTGGAACAGCCATGAAAGAATCTGCAGGAGTCTCAGAAAGATCGCTTGGGGTAGAGAAATGAAAGTCACATCTTAAATAAGTCGGTAGCCTCCGCTGCCGATATGATGCACTTGGATACCACTTCCACATCCAGAATTAGCGAGGAAACCACGGCGCTTCAGGACATTGAGCTTACCGTCGGGGAACTTGAGACGAGGTGGATGACGGGTCTTCCGTTTCTTGTTTGGCCTGTGGGATCGGGGATCGGGGGAGGGCGATCTAGTGCGACTTTGAGACTCGCTTGCTTCACCGTTTTCCTGCAGACGCATGAACGAAACAAGTCATAAACAGGATAGCGTCGACTTGCCTTGGCGGCTCGTTGAAGAGCAACGTCGGCTAATCCACGCAGCACCTCCAAGGGTGCTACGAGGCCCTGGGCTGGTAACTCGCCGCCGTCTTCTTCGACGTCCGATGAGTCTGCGCTCGTCGCAGTGGATATGGCTAAGGGCCTCTTTCCAGCTCCAGACCCAATCGGGACACTAGTTTGCTTACTGAAATGTCTTGGGTACTGATGCCTTACTGAAGAAACATTATCATGTTGAGGACGAGGGCCCGTAGGTTCGATGCTAGATATCGGGGGTAACATAGGTGGATGGACACCGACAGGCATATGATATTGTGAATTGATCGGTTGGTATGGGGTACCTCCTTGAGATCCCTGCGTGTCACCATTAGGTCTCATGGTGGGCATTGGAGGACTTGAATACATCTGCGCAGAGCGTCAGGGATTTAGGACTGTGACTATACAAGAGGGACCGACTGATGGGTTTCCTGGTTGGGGGGTGGTCATGATGGGATGACCAATGTCTAATTGGGGACGCGCAGAGACAGGTGTTGACATAGATGCAGGGGAATCGGCATGAATGGCCGGCGAATGATGAAGGTATGTGGGAGGGAAAGCAGAAGGGGAGCGAACAGAGCCTGCAGAGCCCACCCGCAAATGAGCTGCGATTTCGGCTAGGACACTCTGAATGGCAGTTTGAGACTGCCTTATTTCCGCGACGTGAGTTTCCAAGCTCCGGATCCGCCTAGAATGATGAGGAACGCGCTCCAGGAAAGGACGGGATGTGGCACTCACTCTAAGCCAGCCTCACCAGTCAAGGTGGCTTCTCTATTTGGTTTCTCAAACAGACATTCTAGAGATTGTTGCCGACATCGTTTGCAAGGAGGGTTTTCTGCACCCTCACACCGCATCTTCTGTTTTCTACAGGCATTCTACACGCCGGATGATATTATAGGGATCGCAAAGAGAGTATGTGTGAGAGTAAGACGCACGCAAGCACCTAGAGAGAGAAAGGTCAACGTCGAGGGCAATGGGGAAGTGTGTTGAAGACGAACGGGGAACTCTGTTCAGCGTAGTCCTGACTGGTTTGATGTCCTTTCCACCACCTCTACCGTTGAGGTCTTCTTGCTTCTTGATAAGTTGAGGACCGGGAAGAGCAGCGCCGTTGACGAGATTCATGACAGTAGGAAGGGTGGTACGGAGTCCGGGACGGGATAGCTAAGGAGGCTGCGGTTAAGGGTCGGTTAAGGGTAGCCTTTAGTCGGCGCTGAGGGCTCTCGGACCGCAAGCGACTTAGTCAGGACCACGACCTTGTCAACTCCATCAGGCGGGCGGGCGGCCATCGCCATCGTGTGGTCATCCCATTGGTCACGCCATGTCACCCAACATTTATCCAGAATAGTACATCCTATCCCTTCGAAAAGAACATCGCAACGCGTGCATTCCCACGTTCACGGGGATATGCACCATCCACATGTTATCCTTGGTGGCTCTTGACGGTCTCGCCACGGCAGACAGGCACAGACGGAAGTACTTCAAAGAAGCGTACATTTACTCCCGCATTCACGGAATCAAATACAAAACCAAAATCAGTCACCGGTCTGCCGAACCAGGTTGCCGGGTTCCTTCTCGTGCCAAGATTTGTTCGGACTTTTGAAGAAACCGGCGGATTGGGTTATTGGGGTGCGTTGCGTGAAGTCACCAATTGGGGAAAAGACTACGTAGTGAACTTTATTTACTTTAAAAATAAATTTTTGCGATTGATTATGTGATCAATGTACGCCTGGAGTTGGGGTGGCCTGGTCGTATTGCACCGCACGGTGACCATCAACCATGCTCGTGTACATCGTTTCTCGCCTTCTCACGTGAGTTTACTTTTTTTTACTGACTGTATGCATCGTTAACCAGCTATTCCCCAGTGGGTGGTTTGTTTTTCTCCTCCCGTCCTACTCTACTTTCAAAGCGCTCAAGCAGCGCCCTCTGAATGAACGAGAGGTGGAGAAGTGGGCTAGTTACTGGACAGTAGTCGGTACTCTTGTTGCTTTCGAGTACACTGCCGAATGGCTCCTAAGCTGGTAAGTTCGGGTTCTTGTACCATACTGGGCTCGTGAATTTTACACCACATGCCTATTTCAGGTTTCCGTTCTATTGGGAAGCCAAGACGTTATTCCTTCTTTTTCTATCCCTCCCACAATTCGAGGCACGTGCCAGTTCCCAAATACATTTGGGTTGGCTCCTGCGCTGAGCTATACTTACTTTATCTCCTTTTGCGCGGCAGGGCTCGACCCGTGTCTACAAGGCCTATCTCGAACCATTCCTCGTCCAAAATGAGAAAGATATCGATGCGGCTATCGTCTCCGCGCGCGACGAAACCATCCTGTTCATCCACTCGCGCCTTTCCGCCCTTTGGGACATCGTCTATAGCTTCCTGAGCAAGACCCCCATCACGCAGCACCCGTCCCCGACCTCCTCTAGGGACACTCCAACAAATATGTCGCCCCAAAAGGCTCTTCAGTCCATTCAGGGTCTACTCGGCGTGGCAGCTCCGCCCTCATTTTTGGCTCCCTCGGTTCATCGTAGTCAGCCTGCATCGGAGGACCCGTCGTCCCTCGCTCACTCCAATGGTGTTGCCGTGCCTGCAGCTGCAGGCTATGACGTCGGCGAGACTGTCAACAACTGAGGTGTGATTTTGAGCCGGTTTATGTACAGAAAGAACTTTTGGACTTTAGACCAGATCAGAATTAGACAGGCTACGTCGTTACTCCTGTTTCAGCTTGTAGCCCATGTTTTTAAAGGGACACAAAAGAAGCATATAAAGATCATCCTTCCGCGCTGGGCCAAACGAAAGACGCCACGACGGCGGGACTTGTCCGGTTTGACACTGCTGTACAGTATTACCGGGGCGCTACGCGCTATGACTGGCATCATTTGATGGATGGTACTGATGAGGCGCGATTGCCTAGAAGAGTGTTCGAATGAAGCCCCACATCAAAATCCGACCCGAGTTCCCCAAACGACGGCCGCAGAACACCCCCGCATGGTAGTTCAACTGATAGCCCTCCCCTCCATCTGATCCGAGCCTCGACAGGGTCACTGAGCTGCGCAACCAAGGCACGATCTCCAGCCGGATGGACAATTAAACTTGGCCAACCAAGGATCCTCGTCATTTGGATGTGCCGCACTCTCCCACCCTCAGTACTCAGGGCCCGTCATCTGACCCTCATAAGCCACGGAGCGGTCCAGCTCCTTATCACCCTATATCTCGTTGGGGTAGGACACATTGCGTACAGCATGAAATATCGCAGACAGGTGATTTCTCGTTTTTTGGCCTTACCGCATGGTTCGACGTGACGCGTAACGGCGCTGTTGATGCTCCGAGTCGCCTGCATCGCGACGGCAATGTCGTGATGACGTCGCGGCGTCAAGGAGTCGACAACCCTAGAAATGACATGTGGACAGAGCGCGAATTACTGTACACGCATGCAAGTACAGTACGGGTTTCACGGGTGTGCTATGAGCCGCCGATTCGGTGACGCTTGAACGCGGCCTCTACGTCCACAGCTGAGTATTCGAGAGCCACGCCACTGCTGGCGTAGCATTGCGATATGCGCTTGGCGAAAATGTCCGTGATTCTCAGCAGCTCTTCCTCGCACGCCTTCCACACACCAACCAACACGGTTCCAGGAGCGATCCCACCGCTTTCTCCGGTTGCGACTTCGGAAGCCTCCGTAAAATGCTTTTCGACCCTCTTGAACAGGGCGTCCACGTGCTTCCGAACGTCTTTGGCGTCGTACTCTCTGACGACCTTCTTCAAGGCAGACCTGCTGTATCCGCCGCTGCCAGAAACTTCCGATGGCGCCATAGTTCTCAGCATTTGCTCGACACCATCAAAATAATCCTGACGACGAGGGAGATGAGATCCGCAAAATTACTTTTTTGAACACGGAAGGAACACTAACGATGATCTTTGCGAATGCGCGTCTGAGGACGATTTTGACATATGCGTTGACGTTCTCCTCGTAGACCGTCTCCGCTCGTGTGGAGAAGACACCGACAGAGCCGATCTCTTGCTGCCGAATTTCTGCCACAAAATAGTGCATGTTCTCTGGAGAAAGACGTTTACATGGATGATACATCGATCCGAAAGTGTTCGAATGACTTACCGATGAGGATGACATGATAGTTCAGTTGGCCCTTTTCTTCTTCCTCCCCATTCATCTTAGCCATGTGTTTCAGGGAGTCGAACATGGCATGCACGATCCTGTCGTACGCGCCGTCCACGCTCTGCCGAATTTCGAGCGTCTCCGCTCCAATGAGCTGGCTTTCAACGCGCCCGACATAAACGGGGAAGTATTTGACGAAATGGGCTACTCCATTGCGTTTCTTACTAGTCAGTTTTGTTTCTTCTACCGCCTTGATCTGCTCCGCCTACATCGACAAATCTTTGTTGACACCTCCGTTCATAAATGTAAGCTGCATGACGTACGACGTGTCGCTCAAAAAGACCCTTCAACCGCGTGTGTTGTTTGTCTAAGAAGTTTATAAGAAACGCCTTCCCTCGTTCGTCCGCGTCGGCTAAGAACCGTTCAAGAGTAGCTAGGACGCCGATGATCTGTCTGCAACAGCAGTCAATCGAGTGGCGAAAGATGAACGAGATAAAACGTACAGGCTGTCCTTCGCCAGGGCATTGTCGATCCAAGACTTCATTTCGAGGGGCAGGAAACCGAAAATAAGATCCATGGCGCCGCGCACGAGTTTGTTTGTCTGAGCACTCAACCCAGAAGTGCGTGCAGCCTGTCGTCGGAAATAGTTGTCCAATCCCATGTAGTCGGCGAACGTGAGCCCCGCCTCGTTGATTTGCAAGAAGTCGGCGATGAACTCTTCTTCGCGAGATATCTGACGAGAAATCTGCTCCAGAGCTTGGCCAAAGACCTAACTCGGGTAAGAGAAGAAGTAGTAACAAAGCAGACGACAAAGCGACAGCACCTCTTGTACAGTCATGTCACCGTCAGCAACTTTCTCCTTATCCCTACGGCCATCTAGTGGCGACCGGACGATAGTACCTGCGCGTCGCAATGCCCCTGGCGCTCTGGAGGTGGCGCCGGTTGGCGAAAGCGAAAAGCCTGGTGGCGTTGAGTAACTCGAAGATAAAGATGCCAGGTCACGGACTGTTGTTATCTGGGTCGTCTTCCTGCGCTTTTTTAATGGAACCGTTGTAGTTAGAAAGCAGCGAAGTCATCTGAGTGTTGTGCAGTTGGCTCGATGCAGAAAAATACGCCTTGGGACCCAGGGATGAGTTAGCTACCGACGCAAGGTGGGGAGCTAAAGAAACTCTTACCGCACACAGCTTGCCGTAGGCCACTTCATCCATCTCTTTCATGTAGAGAATGAGTCCACAGTAACGATCAAGATAGCTCTCTAGCTCTTTGTGACCCTTGATTTCTAGGTTTCGACGTCCGATGGACTTCGATAGTCCATTTGATTGGCCCAAGAGCAACGTCGACTGCGGGGAAAAGCCCAAGACTCGGTCAGGAACTAAACATTCGGAGTGGATGGTCCTCACCTGAGCCGTGAACATGATACAGAGATAATCGTACAGGCGCTTGCAGAATTGGGTGTTGTGCATACGGTACTCCTCCAGACGTTCCATGGTTGCGGCCATGTCTAGGAATCCGTTCCCACTTGGCATAGCACGAAAGACAAGCTCAAAACTCACCTCCATCCCGACCAGCTTGTAGTGCCTTGTACAGCTCCGTTGCAGCTTCTTCTAGCACCTGAATACCTTCGGGGTCACGCAATGAGCCTTGTGTCAAGGTAATCATCGCTTCTCGTCCAACTTGCACAGTTTGCTATTGGCCGAATGAGGAACGCAGCGGACAAAACAGCATGATGACGTACCAGGAGCTGCTCCAGTTCGTCGAGTAACGCACGTTGGTTCTGTGTCTGTACTTGAAGGCCTCTGTTCTGCGACTGAATAAACGATATGTCTTCATTGACGGCCTATGCAAGATTGCTTCAGAATACAGTTGGCAAGGGAAAGACGAGTAAGTCTACTTGCATTCAGATGGATTTTATATGAGGATACAAGACTATCCATATTGTCTAATTCGAGGATGGCCTCGTCAAGGAACTTCAGGACGAGTGTCACACGATCATCGGATTCGATGAACGAATGAATGTTTGCCTATGGAGGAAACCGTTTGCGTCAATTCTAATGCAGATTGTGAAGATCAAAGTCACCTTTTCCAAGGCCATAAGCTCATCCAGCAATCGGGCTGCTACTTGATCGACGGCTCCTCTGCTCCGGTTTCGCCCTAAGATGTTATCGCTGGCCCACTCGTAGCCCTCTAGCATTTCTTCGACACTGGTCATGATGTCTTCTGTGGTTTCTTCTTCGCCATCGGGGTCTGAGGTTCCAGACCCGCGAAATATCAGGCGGTCGAGCGCGGACTGGTTAGCAGGATCGAAGAAGGAGATTCGAGCGTTCTGGTCTCTGCGCAGTTGTGCTTGTTCCAGAGGGACATTGGGACCGCGAGACTGGACCCTGGTCCTGGCCCTCGATCCTGAGGACGATGCTGGGGATGGCGAACGGCGATAATCAGATGGTGCAGTAATCGCTGCGCTTACAGATCGGTTGGTCGAAGTCGCTGGTGATGGTGCATCGACAGAAGACCGTGAAATGGACAAACGATCAGGATCTATAGACTTCCGTGTGTCAGACGACGGCGCGACCGAAAGGCGAGTCGGGGAGGATAGCTGAGTCGATGTCACGTCAGAGAGTGCCGACAACCTTGAGGCCGGGCTGGGTCGTACCACACGGGGAGGTCGGACAGCCGCAGAGGAAGACTGTAATGGTTGACGGGGCCGAGCAGATGTAATCGTCGTCTGGGACGAATCAGGGGGTGTTGAGGGACGCGAAGAGATGGGTGAGGGTCTCCTGAAAGCGTTCGATGGGATTCTTGCGGCTACCACGGGTGAGTGACTACTGGGAGGATCATCGTATTCCTTCAGATCCTGGGATGGAATGTTTCGGAGTCGTCGAGGTTCGGAGGCCCGTGTTGCAACAACGGGGGGAGTTGGTGTGCGTGAGTCACGGGGAGGGAAAGCCTCGGCGAGCGATATTGCTGCTGAGCGTGGTGAGTTCGTCAGCCATACAAGCGAATGACTGTCACACCTGAGCGTGTCTCAGCCTCTGGAAGCCCAATAACCTGCAGAGAACCATTGGAAGTGATCCGAAAGAAGTCAACGAGGGCGTGGAGAAAAGCAAGTTGTTCGTTCGATTGCTCTGTTTGCCATCTGTACGTCCTCGCAAGAGTGATGTTGAACGCCAGAGGCTTTACTGGTATCAGCATGCAACAAGACGGGAGACATGGTGGGCATGTAGCTCACGTTCACTACCTCGACAGCTCGTAGCTCAGTCAATTTCCATGTCTTTCCGACGGAGAAAGTGCCGTTAGAATTCATCTTGGACTTGTGAATGGAGCAATTGCCATCGGCATTTCCTGAGGAAGGCTATGGGTATATCGCGCACACATAGCAACTTTTGGGCATACGGGCAAGGAGGATGTACCTGGGCTTGAGGTCCGCTTCTGGACCGGCATCCTCCCAAATCTTGACATGTGAGATATATGTCTCTTCTGAACTACCAGCAGCGTTTCGACGGTTGAAGACAGACGATATAATTCTTTGCCGAACGGAGTCAACGTCCGCCATTATGAGGAGTCGATTCAAGACAACGGGCCGGTGCTGTACAAATGACTCGTAGTTACAAATTACCGACGAGCCACCTCTCCATTTCGCATCACCTTGTACCTTTTCCCCCTCCACTCTACTTCATTCCCCGTCATGGCCAGGAGCCATATGGGGAATGCAAGCACTTCTCTCACCACCCATGCTACTAGAAATCCCCACCGCTTCGATGAGGGAAGCGCATGTCCAGCGAGTGAGGCGTAAACGTCCAAGTCTACCAGTATCCACAAAATAAAGTGAGTTGGGAGGATCAGGTGATGCGTGACTCCCATCAAGAATCGCGTGCTCGCCGCTGCTATGACGCTCAACATCACCGACTCGGTAAAGGGCTCTAGTAAGGTGGCAACGAGGGACATATGCTTCCTAACCCGAATCCACCGGACCCGGCGCCAAATATAGTCGGAAAGGCTCATGTCTCCCAAAGCATTGTATGCAACATCGCAAGAGAGGTCGTGTCGTAAGTCTAGTTCGTGCCACAAGGAGAGTCCAATCATGTTGTCTTCTGCGAGGAAGCGACTAAAAGCCGCAAGTCCCCGTTGTTGCCCGCTGTCATGTTGTTGCTGTTGTGGAACAAGCGAGCCATCGAGACGTTCGAGATCGGAGCGCCGAAAAAGATTTGACTTGCCCATGACGCAAGAGTCCACCGCAGCTGCGTTGATCGCAACGTACATCTTGGCATGATTCGTGTTCAGGAAGGCCGCTTCGACTCGAGCTCCAAAGGCTGCTCCGTTCGGAATGGCGAACGGGACGTGATGAACAAGTGCGATGCGCCGCCGAGGGGAGTTCGGATGGGAAGAAGGACGGCTTAATATTTCAACTGCTCGGGCCAACGTTCCAGAGGCCACGGCGACATTAGAGTCGAGTACCCAGAGGATGTCGTGGGCAGCCTCGGTATACGGACGCATCAGGTTGTTCACTTTGGGGTTGGCGCCAACATCCACGTCGCCTAGATCACACGTTCACAAATGACTTTCTGTGCAACCATGTATGATAACGTACCTATAATAACCCTCGCATTGACATCGGGATACTTCACAAGTAATTCGTATACAACGGGGAGCGCCTTGTCGTGTTCGTCGGCGACGGATAGCAAAATTTCAAAGTTGGGATACTCTTGTTTGAATGAAGACTCGAGATTCACGAAAAGGTTGGTATCTAGGCCTTTCAAAGGCCG
>WNGR01008859.1_pt1 | contig 11211 bp, 17 predicted proteins | sample 5407581 | NCBI WGS metagenome assembly WNGR01 (sample SAMN13153383, study PRJNA577476) | soil metagenome | isolation source: 80 cm soil or saprolite under Garry oak tree replicate 2 | place: USA:California | collected 2016-06-15 | reverse complement strand
TACGGGTCAGCGGCCCGGGGCATTTACACACGAGTTCAATATCACGTACTGATATCACGTACCAGTGCTTCATATCTTTTTCAAGGGCCACACAAGCTATACGATACTACATGATTTTCATTCGACTACTGGAGACAAGATCTATGAGAATCGCTGAGAATACTTTTTTTTTGGGCTCGATGGGATTGAAATTCGCTCAAAATCGGTCACATAAATCTATGGGAATCTACTATAGCCCATGGCCCATGAAAACGTTTCTATTGCGGTTCAGAGCGTTTACAATACATTTCTTTATTCGAATGCTCCACTTGAGACTGAATGTTATCGATTCCGGAAACGCTGACTCAGCGCTCGGCCCCTCTCCAGGCGCGTTGAGAAGACGCATGGTGACAGTGAAGAGAGCATGACCATGCCGATAGCGAGAGTGTGACAGATGAGAAGAATGAAGACGATTCAATGAGGGTGAGGAGACCTGAGGACGCCGATAGAACGTGGTTGACAAAATGTTGCGTATTTAGGAGTCCGAGAGAACTAGAAGGGGGCCTATCAGTTGGTCGGTTGCGATTAACATGCTTTCTTTGTTCGTCACTGCCTTTGCCTTGCTCTGAAACGAAGCCTTCGTTCATTAGAGTATCGCATTGTTCACGAAAACTCACTGTAGCATCGCGTCTTTTGTACATCTCCTGCTTGAAGGGCTTTGTACGAGTTGATGATACATCAGATGGAATTGTTTCGAAGCGCGGTTCACATACCTCCTTCTCAGCGTCGGACAGAGCCTTGTAGTAGGCGTTGAAGTCTGCAGTGAGACCCTGACCTCCTGGTTGGAGCTGGTTCCAGTGTCGCATGCAGATACTCCTGATGTGGTGAGTAAGTTAGTATGACGAAAACACTCAAACGGGCGCGTACCTGGTCGTATTCGCCTGGGTTGGGAGTGCATCCGATACCTTTTGTTTCTTAGTCGGCGCTGCAGATGGAATATTGTTTTCAGACTTTCTTTTTTCCCCGGTTTTTTGTCGTTTGGCACTATTTGAAGTCCAACCCTTGATTCCACGGTACAGTGCCGGCCCTCCGGCGAGCAGCAGCAGAGCTCCCTTCCAGTGCAAAGCAACCTTGAGTCGGAGAGTTTTCCAGATGATCAGGTCTAGGCTGTTGACCCAGATAGACCCTAAAAGTTGACTGAAGCGAATAGACAAAGGACCCAGGTACCACATTAGAGGCACGGGTCCTGCATGTAAGATCCATAGAAGGTGCGTCAAAAGATATAATTTCCCCCTCAAAATCAGAGGGTGTCCGTTTAGGAGTGGCACGCTTAGGCTTCTGGACAGCCTGGACAGCAAAGGCAAGAATGTCGACAGAAGATCGAGGCGGCATAGTATCGCTCAGCGTCAGGCGAGTGGGCCGCAGAGACCTCGACGTTTGGGGTAGCAAACGTGACTTACTTAAGGGGAGGTCAAAATTGGCTTGTAGTATAAAAGGAAATTACGTGGGAAATAGGCGCTATATAAATCAAAACCCAGGTTTCGTCACGCACGGCAGTTTCTCTATCGACCAGATTTCGGATTATCTTAATTAGGTACCCTACCATACAGGGGTAAATCTATCGAATCATTAGAGCGAGTGGTCACTTGTTTACGGACTCCCCACAGGAATATTGACTACTGGTACTTCGAGTCCGCCATGACTCTGATACGTTTCTGTTCCGCTTGCCTCCTCGTATATGCGTTTCTCTCTTGCTTCTACACCACCTCGTTCTTACTCTTGTGCCCATTCGTCAAAGATTGTTCGACCTCCTTCACCCTTGATGTTTCTAGGTTCTACTCTAGCTTTCTCTGGACTCGGCGGCTTTTCGGCGATGCACTCGCAAGCTCTTCGTCGAGTCGTGACGATGCTCCAGTGCAGACGACACAAATGTTGATGTTACAGAAAGCGGCGAGCTACAGGAATATGGTCGATTTCTTGTCAGATCTCGAAGTGCTCTCTACGGATTCTGTACTCTACTGGGCCACTCTCTCTCGAAGCGAAACTATACGAGGTGCCCAAATGCTCGACGGTGTTTCTTCTACTGAACAGAATTGGGCTCCTAACTGGTACGCCATGTCCGAGCTGTTGTTCTTGTCGAAAGCGTTTTCTGGCTCTATGCACCCTATGAGAATCTTCCCGTACTTTTACAAGGCGTCGGAAACATTTGAGGACGACGATGTCACGATTACAACGTTAGTCACTCCGAATAGGTTTGAGGTGCTGCGAAAACTCGCCGCCCGTTACGAAGGTACGTCCTCTGTACTGGACAGTGATCATCAGTAATCGGACTTGCCGTTATTCCCCAACACAGGTCCCCTCTCCGTGACTGTCCACGTCCCCCTCCCGACGTCGACTAGCAAATCCACGCTGCATAAGAGTCTTCTCGCCCTGCATGTGCTCGTCGCGAACTCGCCTGACCTCGCCTCACGCGCGGACATCCATCTTGTCCTCTCTCCATTTCCACGTGCCTTTAATACATGGCGCAACCTCGCACGTCTTCTCGCACGCACCGTGTATATCCTGCTGCTCGACGTTGATTTTGCTATATGTACCGATTGGCGCGCGTCAGTGACCGCCCTCTTGCGCGACGGGGAGAGTGACGTAGGTCAGCGCATTCGAGGTGGGATCGCTGCCCTCGTTCTTCCCGCGTTCGAGTACGTGAAGCAGGCAGAAGGACGAAACCAACAAGTGTTTCCGCGAGATAAAAATGTACGCGCCGTCTTATTCCCCCCCCCCCTGCAGATTCTATTTTTGATCGACCCTCTCAGGCGCTATTGGATCTTGTGCACGCAAACCGGATCACTCCGTTCCACGCATCTTTTTCTGCAGGCCATAATAGCACAGACTACCGCCGATTCTATACCGCCAAGCCCGGAGAGGTATACAAAGTGACACAGTACCAGGCAGGATACGAGCCATACGTGGTAGTCAGAAAGGACGCTGGCGGCTGGTGCGTTTCGCTTCCTCGTCAGGGCTCTGAGCCAGGTGGTTCACGCACGTGTGCGGCAGGTGTGATGAACGATTCACGGGATATGGCGGAAACAAGGCAGCGTGTTTGTTCGAGATGTACTTATCGGGGGTGTCGTTTTATGTGCTGAGTGACCACTTTTTGATCCATCAAAGCCACACCTATGAAGAAGAGGCACGGAAGATTGAAGTGAGCGCCCCCTTTTTCGCCGAACCGTGTGCTTTGCAGATCGTCGGCCAAAACAGCGCAGGTACAATCGCAAGATACACTCGGACTTCAAGGAGGAAACTTGCCTCAGGTTTTTCCCATCATTCAAAGGATGATGTAGTACTGACACGGCACGCGAAGGTATCTCAAGCGTTTTTCCGATCAAGGTGTTCTCAACACGACACACGCGAGCAATGCCCAAGAGGAGTGCAGGAAAATCAAGGGGATTGGGAAGATTGTCACGCAGGTGAAACCATTTCACCCTACACACGCATGCAAAAAGTCTTATCGCACAACAGCTTCTAGATGGCTCAGTAAATACGTAGAAAGCATGTGAAACCGTGTCCTGTTGATGAAGAATGCAGACGTCCGTGCTACAACGAGAGGGGAAACCCTGGTGAATTTAGAATTGGTTCGTACAAAATTAGTGCGCTACATGCATGCGCTTTTCGCTGGAAATACCCGAATCAGGCACCTGAACCCATCGCGCAGCCGGTAATAGGAGTGAAGATATCAAATAAGTTGATAATAGAGAACACACAGAACAAGATCTGGGTGGAGTCCAGGAATATTTAACAAAAGAAAGGACGGGATGGATGGGGAAAAATAAGGCGCTACGCTGTGGTTTCCGAAGGCTCGGACAAGTGCCTTCACTTGGCCATCAGCGTGGTTCATGGGATCAACCATACCAATATTGGTGCTTACTTGCCAAGTTCCTTGTTCATCTTAAACATGTCAATCTTTTCTGTGTTGAAGACCGCTCTCAGTGCGCCGTCGCACAAGATCTCTCGTCCGTTCGATGGGTTCTGTAGCTTGTTGGACTTAATATAAGCCCACAATTTTTTCACGACTTGCGGTCGAGAAAGCGACTCTTCTTGAACGAGTGCTGCCAGGGGCTCGCTGTCATAAATGGGATTACGGAATCATAATAAACGAATGCGACCAGACAGGGGGATGATGACATTAACACGACGGACCTCAGATTGTACGCTTTGGACAGTCCGCCGCCCTTCCTTTTCTTGGATTCGTCACCATCGCTGCCCTCATTTCCCGAATCGTCAATGGTGTCCGCGCTTCTTGCTCCGTTGGCTCTGCCACCTCGCCCGCGACCACGACCCCGTCCGCGACCGCGCCCACGGGCTCCGGGCGCCGAAGTCGTGCCGGAAGCCGCGGTAGAACGAGATGCCCGTGAGCGGCCGTTGATTTCGTCCGAAAGTTGTCGGGCCAGTGCTTCGTCGCCCGCCGTCGACGATTTGGTGACCTTCGCCGGCCCGTCCTCCTCGCCTTGGTGTGAGACACGACGGCGCTTCTTGGACGCCGCGGAGGGCGCAGGAGATTCCGCGCGGTCATCACCCGCACCTGCTTCGTTGTCTTGCGCGAAGCCCTTCTCTTCAGAGACCTTGGCAAAGACGACGGAAATGAGTGCGTCGATATCTTGCTTGTTGTTTTTAATTAAGTCCGGAGGCACATTGTTCTGTTCAAGCAAGAGACGGCGAACGCGCTTGGCTGAGATGGTACTAAGGTTCGTGCCAGGTGCCGAAAGAATGACATGGATGTGGGGCTCAAGGTCGGCTACCAGCATGACACAATGACTAGATTCCTAGGAATGGGTGGGTTATCGGAGATTGTAGGGAAATACGGAGGAGATGGTCCGTCGGCTGAAGGAGGAAGTAAATGAAAGTGCTTGTGGCTTGGGGGCTTGGGAGCTTGGACCTCGGTCTCAGGCGCTTGACCGTGAAATGAACACTCAGTTGACACAACAGTGGACGTGACCTAACCCTACATTAAGGCTGGGTCCGGAGCACGGGATTGTCGACCCGGCCTTAATATAGGGTTAGGTCACATCCATCAGCGAGAAGTTGTGTCTCGAAAAGCCATGCAAGTCCATCATCCTCTGTCTTAAATCCGATCTTCCACTTGGCCAACATATCCTCAAAAATCCTTCTATAACCCATGAGTGCGTCGCCGCATTCTCTGGTTACGACGCGTGATGCGCGTGATGGCCGAGGCTTCTTTAGAATAATAGAGAGAGTAAGAGCCGCTTTTTCGTCTGTATATAAACCGGCATTCCTGGCCAACCCTCCGACGGACAAGGTCCTTGAAATTGGTCCGGGTACTGGGAGTCTGACTGTGCGGATACTGGAGAAGGCAAAGCACTGCGTGGTAGTGGAGATGGACCCTCGCATGGCCGCCGAACTCGCAAAGCGCGTGCAGGGCAAGTGCGTACTCTGTTCATGGTTTACCTGGCCTCTTCCTTCCTTTGTTTGTTGGCTCGAGCAGCGACGGCTAGAGATCATCATTGGCAACTTCGTGAAAGCAGAGCTGCCCTATTTCGACGTCCGCCTCTCCAACTCGCCGTACCAGATCTCGTCGCCGCTTGTTGCTCTCCCACCGCCCGCTCTTCTGGGTCGCGATCCTGATGTTCTAGCACGAGTTTAACAAAAAGACCGATTTTTCCTAGGCATAGCGACTTACGCCCTCACATCACATGATACGTCAGGTGACATGTAAGGTTAAGCAAAGTTAGGGTCATCGGGCACGAACCTTGCACGAACCAAGTTCTTGGAACACATTCACATTTTACACTACGATGGACAATTATGAACTGTGGTACTTCATCGAAGGTACAAACACCGGTTACACCGTTATCATTCCCAAGGATAAGCAAGTTATCCAATTGAAAGAAGAGATTCAAAAACAGTGGTGCCACACCCATTGTAAAGGTGTCGACGCTGGGGAGCTAGATCTACTGAAGGTGATACCTCAGGATTCTTTGTCGCTGTTCCAACGAACACTCGGACTGACCCTTCCGACGTCCCCTAGATCAACATGCCCCTTTCGCCCGATGAGACCGACTTTCACAAACTGCAGGCGCCAGATGACGCCGAAAAGATGCATTGGCAGCAACAGATAGAACAGCTATGGCCGGACAAACCAGCTCGGTATTACTTGCATGTATGTGTGAGATTACCTGATAGTGAGTCTGAGTCGCTGGCATCGATGCGAGTCTGATGCCTTCACACAGGGGCCGTGTCGGTTGAGTCAAGGCAACTACCCTTTCAGCACCTGCACCATGTCTTGTGGGGCCAAAAATTCCATGTACTGAAGTCTCCGCCTTTTGGTGATGAAGGCGAGTTGGAATATCTGGCCGCGGAGGAAATCAACCGTCTGAAATTATTGGACCTTGAGTACGGCGAAGATGTTCTTTTATTCCGTCGAGAATACATTACGGCTTATGAGTCACTGGGATCGCCAACGAACACGAAACGCGGTGTAGTCATAATTGGCCAGCCAGGAATCGGTGTGTACTTCTGCTGATTATGGCCACCTTGCTACTAATTGTCTCTTGAATGCCGATTTAGGGAAATCCATTTTTTTATATTATGTCCTGCTTCGTCGGTTAAGCGACAGGCTGCCCACCGCGTTCCAGCTATCAAACAGCTTTGTACTCTTTCAAGCCAGTGGTGCCCAGTCATACCCCAATGATGAGTATGATCTGTTTATCCCTCCAGGAACCTTGGCGCTCGCCGATGTCCGTGAGAACGTTAGCATTCCGTGTAATGCCTTTCTGCACGCATCGTGGGAAGGCAACGCTCGGATCGTTCAGGCCGCCCCCCCGTATCAGGATAGCTGGAAAGAGTGGCGTAAGCAGCATGGAGCGAACTTGTACGTGATGAACTACTTCTCTGCCGACGAAATCAAGGTTCTTGGGTTCGTCGAACTTGATATTTACAAGCGTTTCTTTCTCGCTGAGCTTTTCCGAATAGAACCATACTTCATCTCAAAGTTGACGACCTCCTACGCATTTACAATACTTGGGGTCCCGATGCGCGCAACTGCGTGTGGTTCGCACAGGACCCCGAGGCTGAAGGCCATCACAGATCGCAAGTTGGTTTTGCCGTGGAAGCATTTATCAGGAATTTCCCTTCTAGTATGAGGGATTTAGACGCGTTACAGGTCCCCCACGTACTTTTTTCCGTCCTACCAGAGGAAACGAGGAGACATATCCCAATGGCGCAAGTGGCCTCAAACCACATCAATAATTTGATCCTAAATGCCACCACCAAGGCCGAAACCGCTGAGCAAATTGCATTTTTCAAATCGCTACGCACGGACATATGGTTCAAATCACCTGCAGATCGCATCTTAAAAGCTTACGTCCTTGCCTGGTTGTCTGCTCACCCGGCCTCAACACCTATTCCCTGCACTGCAGCTGCAGCTGAGGCCCCTACCCTCGAAATCCCGGTGTGCCCTAAGGATCGGGCGATCCCTTTCACTGGCGTGACACTATTGAGGGACATAAATAAGCATCCACTTCCGTTCTGTTTCCTTTCCGTCTCTCAGACATTCCCCACTGTTGATGCCATTGTCTTCGGCAAAAAACTCCTCATCACAGTCCAGGTGACCGCCTCTTCCAGACACAGTGCAAACTCAAGTGCCTTCAAGCAAATCTGGGATCATCTTCCTCTCGCCATCAGACAAAAGTACAAGTGGTGCCATGTCTTCGTTACAGGCGATGAAGGAACCGCAGCAACGTTGCGAAGGCAGCAGAGGGAGAACCCCCCGGGAATCGTTATCTTCTACTACTCCGCTGTTTTTGAGGTTGGACAGTTGGGCCTCATTCGCAAGCACTTGAATGAAGTGGTAAGTAGGGCGTTGGTTATATGCAATTAGGTACTTACCAGAGAGATGACCAGGGACCTAGCATTATAGAATCGATTATACACCATGAAGACAACGAGGAAGAAGATGATCCTTCCGAAACCGATAGCACCTAACGCTGGCATGGACTAGCCCAAGGCATTCATTGACCTGATTGTCCGAGCACTGCTAACAAATACCCTTACTTTTGTATGAGGTAGATATCATTGTGGCAAAGATGACGACGATGGTATTTTGATTCTCGATTCGATTGAAACTTTGTATTTTTTCTACTGTACAAATAAAGATGTAGGTCCAAGTGTATGTTGTCGAGAAACACGTCGCGATTGTATTTGGTACTCTTGTCGTTAGCGCCGTTGACCGGGACACCAATAAGTTTGAAATCAATCCTGACCTCAGGTTGGATGGTAACAGTATCTCGTGTGGTGCATGCGAAACTCCAGGGATCACTTAGGAATCGGAAGTCACCAACATTCAGCCATTCAACATTGGACTCGGACGCTTCTTCTGAGTCCTTCAATGCTATAGTTTAGCTGAGTAAAAGAGTGAAAAAAAACGTGACGAAGACTCAAGGAAGACTGCGTACGGGTATAGAACACGCGCACAACCTTGTATCGCAGGCAAATTGGCGATGTACACTCTCGTATGCCGAACGCTCTCACGTGAAACAAAAAATAAGTTCCACACCCAAAGGTATTTATTCAGCTAAAGCATGACCACCCCGACGCCCCGCCCCGCAGTTCTATCCTCCGTGGGATTCGTCCCAGCGAGGGCCTTCGAACGCCAGTTATAGAGATAGAAGTTGAGCAAGCCATCGCCCGATCCGAACTGTGCGTGAGAGTCAAGTTGTGAGTCATCGGAGGAATGAACACCGTCATGGCCCTAAAACCCTCACCTTGAGCTCTTGCAAGAACAGCGGGTTGTCCATCAGCGTGAGCGCATTGAAGACGTCAAACTTCGCTTGGTCGGCCAAGATAATCGCGTCGCCGACGAGTTCCGTCAATCGACGCTTCAGGAGCCCAAGATCATCCGCATTCTCTTCAAAGGCGATGTCGGACGCGTAGTAATAGAGATAGGCAGCCTGTAGGAGTGAATGCCGCGGATGTGCCACGATGGTGGAGGGCAGCGTATAGAATGAGATGAAATCCGTGATCGCGTGCGTTTCTGGGTTCTACGGAGGCGGCAGTAGTGAGCGGAAGGAGACATAAAGGAAGAAAGTAGAGGGTCGTACCTCGACAACATACGCCCACACAACTTGGCCCGAACGCCGTCCTGTTGAGGTGCCTCTCTCCCCAGTGCCGCGCCCACTGAGAAACTGGTGCCGTATATCGTCCTCTTCAAACAATGGAACCATGTCGAAGCGCTCCATGTACCTCCGGTATAACTCTGCGACCGCTGACACATCCCTCTCTTCCATCTCCCTGAGGCCAGAACGCGTGAGAAAGGGACTCGATGGAACTTTGGACTGCCGAATCATTCGGGCGATGGTCATGTCGCGGGGCACGTACGTGAACTTGACGTCGACGAGCTTGGGCACGTTCAATGTGCGATGGTAGTACCTGCACGTGGATATGGGCGTGGGGATTACGATTCCTGCAGTGTAAATGGCTTGGAAGATGCCCTTGAGGTGACATTGCCGGGTAATCTCCTTAATAAGCACTGGTGCGAGACGCTTGGAGCGTAATTTCTTGTGCACACAGAGATAGTTTATCTCGACTGCACTCATATCTCTGCAGACGCGTTAGCAAGGACGGGGTGTAGATGGTACAGAAATCCCACTTCTTGCGAACACGGAGACGGATAGGAACGCCAGAGATGAAGGCGACCAGCTTTCTGTTGGACGAAACACGAACACCGATATGCCATTCCTTATGCCATCCTGGGGGTTTCAAGGCCCTATAAAGTTAAAAAATTAAAAAAACGACGCATCCGAAACGAAAACTCGAGGCATACCACTCCAAGAACTCAGCCGTATATTGGAAGCGGAACGCAGCTTGGTCGTCTTCAACGTAGTTCGCTGACAGGAGTTCATACACCTCTTTGATCTGCGACGAGAAAAGTGAGGGGGCTTAGTGGGTATGTGATTGGCGTGTCCAAACCTGTGCAGGTTCAGTTATGTCGAGAATACTCCACTCGAAGTCCTTTGGCAGTGGATACGGGTCTTGCCTGACCTCTTCTCTGGGCTTAGATGGTTCGATGTACCCGTCTTCTTCGGGGGCACTATCGCCTGGCCGAGTATGGGCGGGCTGAGAATCCATATGGACGGTATGCACACGACGCACCATAGTGAGGGACGGGCTGCGTCGCCCAGAACTGAAGCCATCGAACTCAGAAACGGTTTCGCGCAAATTCGATGCAAGGGATGGCGTACTTTATGGTCCCCAGCGTCCTTCTTGTGCTTTCCCCCTAATCCAGCCTTCCCTTCGGCCACATCCCTCAGCTTGAGTTGTTTAAGCAGCTGGCGCACGGCGTCTTCGTCCGCAGCAGGGGAATCTTCTCCGTGCTCCTCCTTGACTTTTGCGAGTTTCTTCTTCTTTTTAGACGGACGGGATGGGCCAGACTCGGCGGAGGCAGCTGCTGGGACTTCGGCTTCAGACTCGGAACCAGACTCATCACCCACGTCGGCCTCAGCATCGGCCATGGGTTGCTCTTCCGAAGGCCCGGCATTTTCTGGTGCTTTGGCTTTGTCGGAGGCCATGCTAGTCTGGAGGGGACGCGAACTGATGTCAACGATATCTATCTCTAATGATTAACGTACGTCACGGTTGAGGCCTTTGAGGAGCGACACTTTGGGGAGCGACAGGCACCTCGGCTGCACGTGACACGACTCATGGGGGGCCGATCTCAACCGTTAACCAGAGCCACCATAGATCCGGAGTACAGCAGCTCCGTTATCAGCAATCTGGATTCTTGGGAGGACAAGTCTCGGAGTCATGGTCTCTAAACACTCCGAGGGTGTTATCATAGTTGGTGCTGGCTGCTTTGGCATTTCTACGGCATATCACCTCCTTCAGAGAGGTTACACGGACGTCACCGTTCTCGACCGATCGGAGAAGTTACCGGCCCCCGATGCGGCAAGTACTGATATCAACAAGAGTGAGCGATGCACCATTCTCTCCCCCATCTAATCGACGCTTTTTTACAACCCGTTGTGACAAAAAAAGTCGTACGCACGTCGTACTCCGACATATTTTATACGCGGCTCGCTCGCGATGCTATCCAAGAATGGAAGAAGTTCGACGAGTGGGGCGATTGCTACAGAGAGTAATACGATCACTTCCTTGGAGCCATCATACTCCTTCCTGGATGGGGAACTTGCCTTTTGACGTTGACGGTCAGATGTGGCGTCCTTG
>WNGR01007965.1_pt1 | contig 11212 bp, 12 predicted proteins | sample 5407581 | NCBI WGS metagenome assembly WNGR01 (sample SAMN13153383, study PRJNA577476) | soil metagenome | isolation source: 80 cm soil or saprolite under Garry oak tree replicate 2 | place: USA:California | collected 2016-06-15 | reverse complement strand
CTCCCCAAGATGAACACTCCCGAGCCGCAAGGCTCCTGAAGGGCCCTGGGAGAGTACCAGGTTGATAGGCGGCAGGTGTAAGGCGCGCGAGCGCTTCAGCCGAGCCGTACTAATTGCCCGTGAGGCTTGATCTCTCCGCTGTTTATTGGCTCGGTGAGATCCCCAACATCATGAAATCACGCACTCGTCAATAAAATGGTGTCAGGTGTCTGGTGTCAGGTGTCAGCAAGAACCTGACACCTGACACCAGAAACCCGACACCGCCGTTCTGCTGGCGACTAGCGCGACAGGGCCACACCCGTTCCCATCCCGAACACGGTCGTTAAGCCTGTCAGCGCCGATGGTACTGCCCCTGCGAGGGGGTGGGAGAGTAGGCCGCCGCCAGCTTCTCATCCGAAGCCCGCTTCCGTCCATCGGAGCGGGCTTCTTATTTCTCGGGCGGGGCGAGCAGGCGCTCCAGCGTGCCCCGCAGTCGCTCGAACTCGACCGGCTTGGAGAAAAACTCGAGCGCGCCGAGCGCCAGCGCCCGGGCCTTGGGGTCGGCACCGGGCAACGCACTCATCGCGAGCACCGGGATGTTCTGGGTCTTGCTCGACGTGCGCAAACGCTTCAGCGTGTCGAGGCCCGTCCCGCCAGGCATCTGGATGTCGAGCAGGACCACATCGGGAGCACTGCGCTGCGCCAGCATGAATGCCTGCATCGCGTCCATCGCCGTGACCACGTGCAACCCGATGCCCCGCAGCTGGGCGCCGAGCGTCTCCAGCGTCACGCTGTCGTCATCGGCGACCAGGATTTTCTTGCCCCGCATGAGGCAAGAATGTACGGCGCTTTTGGCGACGTGTCAGCGCAGCGCGACGGCCGCGACGTACTGCGCCCAGAGCGTGCCCTCGGGCACGAGCACCGGCGCCAGCCGGTCGATGATCGCGAGCCCGCCGCCCTCGTGGGACATCGGCATGAGCCGGCGCTGGATTTCGACCGCGGTGATGGGCGCGTCGATCGTCAACAGCACCCAGTAGCCGGTCACGGTGCTGTCGTCGCGGTCCGGCGCGCCCGTCAACAGGCTGCCCGCGGGCGTGAATTGCCCCGCGCGCCCCGACACCGGCGCCCCGCTGATCACCGGTGCCTGGATGGGGGAGGGGATTTCACTGACACTGATCGCGTTGTTCCCGGCGCGGCGCAATGTCTTATCGCGACTCCGGACCGGGAAAAAGAGATCGATGCGGCCGTCGGGCGTCACCCAGAACAGCACGACGTTCGCCGGCCGCAGCAGGCGGAAGTCGACACGGCTCTCCGTGATCGAGGTGAAGCCTTCGCCGAAATGGGCGACATCCCCATGCACGTTCTGGACGACCTGCGCGCCTGCGACGGCGGGCGCAACCGCCGCGAGCGTCGCGAACAGGAGCGATCGTCCGGTCACGATCATCTCGGGTTACGGTGGGCTCGGTGCGCCAAACATCACATAATACGCAGCCCAGTGGGAGGTGCGAGAGGCGACGAGCGCCTCCGGTACATGCTGCACGACCGCGAGCAACGACGAGTCGGGGAACGTCATCGGCGCCAGCCGCTGGTTCAGATCAGCCGCAGCCGTCGGCACGTCCGAGACGATGAGCACCCAGTAGCCGATGTCGTCGCGCGGCCGCGTAAGGACGACGGGTCCTTCGCGCTGGAAGATCGTTTCGCGCGCGCTCTCGCGTCGCACGCAGTCGTCGTAGCGCCGTTGCGCCGTGACGGCGGACCGCGCCAGCCGCCCCGCCGTGTCTCGCGCTGCGCCCGGATCGGGCGGGCGCGTCGGATCCGACTCGAAGGCGGGCGTGCACGCCAGGTACCCCGCGTACGACTGGGCGCCATAGGCCGCTGTGCGCCCGCTCGAGGGCGCCAATGCCGTAATGCCGGGAAGGGTGGCGACATGCCTGCCGCTCTTCAGCGCCGAGCGATCGCCGCTGCGCAACGGTACCGGCTCGATCCCGGTGGAATTCGTCACACGCAGCACGATGACGTGCGCCGGGGCGCTGAGGTCGAACGTGATCCCGTTGGAGCGCACTCCTGTTATGCCGGGGCCAAGGTCCTCCGCGGGTCCGATCCGAGTCTGATTGATGAGCTCGACGGGGGGAATGGTGTGCCGCGCGCACCCAGTTCCTGCCAGCGACAGCGCGAGCACGGAGACCTGCACGTTCCGTAGCATACCGACCCTCGCGGTTGACTCCTCACTTGATCGTACAGGCAGCGCGTCGACTCGCGCAAGATGCCGCGCGGTCCTACACTTCGACCTATGACCCGTTGCGGCACCATCGTTCTGGCCGGCCGGCCCAACGTCGGGAAATCGACGCTGCTCAACGCCCTTGTAGGCGAACACCTAGCGATTGTCTCGCCCAAACCCCAGTCAACCCGCCTGCCGGTCGTCGGCCTGCTCACCAAGGACGACACGCAGTACATCTTCACCGACTCGCCCGGGTTGCTCGAGCCGGAATACCGGCTGCATGAAGCGATGCGCGCCGCGGCGCTGCGCGCCATCGACGACGCGGAAGTGATCGCGTACCTGCATCCCCTGGCGGAACACCCGGCGCCCCCCCTCGCCACCGTCGCGCAGCTCACCAAACCACCGCGCGCACCGATCGTCATCGTCTACACGAAATCCGATGTCGTGGGGCCGCCCGGCCGTCCGGCCGTCCACCCGTCCGAAGTCTTCGTTTCAGCCGTCAGCGGTGAAGGCATCGACGCGTTGCTGGCCACGATTGCCAAGCAGCTGCCGGAGAGTCCCTTTCATTATGATCCCGACGAGCTGGCCACCCAGCCGATGCGCTTCTTTGCGGCGGAATTCATTCGCGAAGCGGCGTTCGAGCAGCTGCATGAAGAGCTGCCTTACAGCGTCGCGTCCGAAATCGACGAGTTCCGGGAGGGCGCCGAGCCGGTATATATTCGGGCCGTGCTCTACGTCGAACGCGACAGCCAGAAAGGGATCGTCATCGGCGAGGGCGGCCGCACCATCAAAGCCCTCGGCGCTGCGGCGCGCGCCAAGATCGAGGCGCTGCTCGGCCAGCGGGTCTTCCTGGACCTGCATGTGAAGGTGCTGCCCAAATGGCGCCGCGATGAACCATCCCTCAAGCGACTGGGGTACGCCACCTCATGAGCCTCGCCCCCGACCTGCTCGAGATTCTCGTCTGTCCCAAGTGCAAGGGACCGCTCGAGCATCGGACCAATCCCCCCCCCGAGGCGCTCGCCTGTCAGGCCTGCCGGTTGGTCTACGCGGTCGAAGATGACATCCCGATCATGCTCATCGATGAGGCGAAAAGCTTCTGAGGGTCGGTCGGACGGTCTGACGGTCGGACGGTATTTGGTCCCGATCGTCATCTTCATTCTGTCCGCCAGTCCGACCGTCCGACTGTCCAGCCAGGAGCTTCCCCTCAACGCCGGCGCGCTGTTTCTCGTGTTTCCGGTCGGGGCGCAGGCGGTGGGCATGGGACAGACGGCGACCGCCGCGGCGGGGCGGGGCGAAGCGGCGTTCTGGAATCCGGCGGGCCTTGCCACGCTCAGTGACGATGAATTCGCGCTGCACAGCGCCACGCTGGTCGCCGGCCGCAGCAACGTGCTCGGCGCCTATTTCCCCTCGCGCGGCATCGGCGTGATCGGCGGGGCGGTCTACCTCGTCGACTATGGCGATCTCGATCGCACCGATCCCAACGGCAACACCATCGCGCGCATCGCACCGCGCAACTTCGAGTTCCTCGCCTCGTACGCGACCAACCTGGCGGGCTCGTTCGCCTTCGGCATCAGCTACAAGCTCGTCCAGTTCCGCGTCGACTGCAGCGGCGACTGCCGTGACTTCCCCGCCGGCACGGGAGCCACGCACGCGCTAGATCTCGGCGGACAGTTCAGCGTCGGCCCGGGCGGCCCGCTGCGCATCGGGTTGGCACTCCGCAACATCGGCTTCCGGCTGCAGGTCCAGAACCAGGCGCAGGCGGATCCGCTGCCCACGCGGCTCGCCGTCGGCGCGGTGTACGAGGTGCGACTGCGTCCCGCCACGGGACGCACACTCGATCAAGCGTTTGATGTGAAGCTCGCCGCCGATGTCGACAGCCCCTGGGGACAAGTGGGCCAGTCGGAGACGCGCGTCGGCGTCGACGTGGGCTACCAGCGGCTCGTGCGCGTGCGGGCCGGCTACGCGTTCGTGCAGGACGGGTTGAGTGGACCGAGTGTGGGGCTGGGGATCGAGAGCGGCTCGCTCGGCGTCGATCTCGCGCGCGCGTTCCTCACGGGCTCGGATCTGCAGGCGGATAGCCCAACCTTCTTCTCCTTCCGGGTGACGTTCTAATGAAGCGGGCGGCGTCGCTCGCCGGAATCGTGTCGGTCGTCGCCGCGAGCGTTGCCGGCGCACAGCAGCAGAAGCCGTCGCCGAACATATTCGTGCGGCCGCTTGCCTCGCTGCTGGTGCCGGGGACCGGACAGCTGCTCGCGCATCAAGATCGCGGGGCGGTCTACCTGGCGGCGGAGGTGTACCTCGTATCGCGCTTCCTGCAGCTCGATCACGAGGCGATGGCGGAAGCCCGGCGCTTTCAGGATCTCGCGTTCGATGTCGCGCGGCGGTCCTACGTCCCAATGCGGCGCGACACCATCTTCGAGTACTACGAGCAAATGGAGCGCTTCGCCGAAAGCGGCAGCTACGACACCGATCCCGGTCCGGCGTTCGTCCCGGAAGCCGACTCGCTGACCTACAACGGGGCTGTCTGGCTGCTCGCGCGGCGCACCTTCTGGGAGGATCCCAACGTCTCGCCCGATCCGACGTCGCCGCCGTATTGGCGGGCGCTGCAATTCTATCAAGCCCGTGCGGTCGGTCCCAACTACCTCTGGAGCTGGCGCAACCATTCGCTGGAGCACGAGGTGTTCCGCGACTACATCAAGCGGAGCGATACGGCGTTCCGGCGCGCACAGAATCAGATCGGTCTGCTCCTTGCCAATCACGTGCTGAGCGCGGTCGATGCACTGATTTCCGCCCGCATGAGCGCGGCCGCGGGGCGGGCGGCGGAGATGCGCACGACCGTGAGTCCTAGCCGTAGTGAGTTGCGATTCTCGTTCAGTTTCTAGCCAGTCACCTCTACCGAATGTCTCCAATGTAGAATGTTCAATGATCATTGGTCGTTGATCATTGAACATTCGAAGTTGGACATTCCACGCAGGATCCAATCATGAATGTGCTGCTGAGTCCCGAAGCGTGGCTCGGCCTCCTCACGTTGACGGTGCTGGAGATCGTGCTCGGCATCGACAACATCATCTTCATTTCGATTCTCGCGGGCAAACTCCCCACGGCCGAGCAGGGGCGCGCCCGGCGCGTCGGCCTGGCCGGCGCCATGCTCACGCGGATCGCACTGCTCGCCGCGCTCGCGTGGATCATCCGGCTGACCGCGCCGTGGTTCCACCTGCTCGGGCATCCGTTCTCCGGGCGCGATCTGATTCTCATCGCGGGAGGCCTCTTCCTCCTTGCCAAGAGCACCCGCGAAATCCACACGGGACTCGAGGGCGACGCTGGTCACGCTGCGGGAGCGGCGCGCGTGTCGCTCGCCGGCGTCGTGGGCCAGATCGTCCTGCTCGACATCGTCTTCTCGCTCGACTCCGTCATCACCGCCGTCGGGATGGCGCGCCACCTGCCGGTGATGATTGCCGCGGTGGTGCTGGCGGTCGCCGTGATGATGTTCGCCGCCGCGCCGATCAGCGGCTTCGTGCATCGCCATCCGACGGTGAAAATGCTCGCGCTCAGCTTTCTGTTGATGATCGGCGTCTCGCTCATCGCCGACGGCCTGGGTCAGCACATTGCCAAGGGATACATCTACTTCGCGATGGGCTTCTCGGTGTTCGTGGAGATGCTGAACCTGCGGATGCGCGCGCGGACGCCACCGCTGCGCTTGCGTGAGGCGTACGAGGGTTCATTTGACACGGGAGGCGACGAGGCCTAAGTTTAGGCGGTTTCTACCCTTACGAGAGGAGTAAGGTGCGGTCGCGCCAAGCCATTCTCTTCTTCTCGCCGGCTGGACGGTCCGTACCTGACTTCGTGACCGCTTGGGTCAACGGGAAGGGGCTGCCTGTCATCTCCCTTCCGCAAGCCGCAGGGGTGGAAGAGCGGGTGTTGCGGGCGCTACCGACGCTGGTCGTGATCGATGCCGACAGCGCGGGCGATGAAGGCATGCAGCTGTGCGCTCGCCTCAAGGGCGATGCCTATACGGCGATCGTACCGCTCGCCGTGGTGACAAATCGCCATGCGACGGACGCGGTGCGAAAGTGGTTCGCGGCGGGGGCGGACGAAGTGATCACCCCGCTGTTCGAGCCGGGCGAGCAGGCGGGACGGCTCGACGCCCTGGTGACCCGGGCCGAGCGCGATGTGGCGGTGAATCCCTCGACGCGGCTCCCCGGCACGACGGAGATCGAGCGGGAGATCAAGCGGCGGATGGAGCTCGGCGAGTTTTTCGCCGTCTGCTACGCCGACCTCGATCACTTCAAAGAATACAACGATCGCTACAGTTATTACGACGGCGATCGCGTGATCTACCTGCTCTCCCGGATCCTGCACGATGTTGTGCGGGGGATGCTCGGGAAGCAGGGTTTCGTCGGACACATCGGCGGCGACGACTTCATCTTCGTCCTGCCGATCGAGAGCATCGCACCGGTGTGCAGCGAAGTGCTGGACGTGTTCGACACGCTGGTGCCGTACCAGTACAACGAGCAGGACCGGCGGGCAGGCTACTATTTCGGGAAGGACCGGCGTGGCCAGCTGCACCGCGTGCCGCTGATGACGCTGTCGATCGGCGTGGTGACGAATCAGCACCGTCGATTTGCGCATCCCGCGCAGGTCAGCGAGCTGGCGACGGAAATGAAGAGCTACGCCAAGACGCAGGCGGGATCGGTGTTTGTGGTCGATCGGCGCCACGACCGGGATCACGGAGACGAAGAAAGCGGAGACAACGAGGCGTGAACGTTACGTGTCCGTCGTGTGAAACGGTGTACCGGGTGGACCCCGCCAAGGTCCCGGCCGGAGGCCTGCGCGCGCGCTGCAGTGTTTGCAGCAACGTGTTCGCCGTCAGCCCGGACGGCGCTGGTGCCGCTGCCGCACCGCCCGTCACATCCGCACCGCCGCCGGCGCCGCCAGCCGCCGCGCCCCCTCGGTTCGCTCCGCCGTCTCCGCCCGCGCCGCCCGCGCCGCCCGCGCCGCCCGCGCCGCCCGCGCCGCCCGCGGCACCTGCGGCGCCGCGGCCCGCGATGGCTCCGCCGGCTGCGCCGCCGATCAGCCGCCCCGCAATGCCCGCGGCACCGCCCTCGCCGTTCGCCCGGCCGCCGGCTGCGCCGGCGCGGCCCGCGAGTCCGGTTGCTCCGGTGGCGCCTCGGCCAGGCGCGTTCGCAGCGCCGGCGCGGCCCGCGCCCGCACCCCCGGCGCCCCCGCCGCCCGCGCCGCCGCGTCCACCGGTCGCCGCAGCTCCCGCGGCAGGGGCGAGCACTCCGGTCAAGCGCAGCACCGGGCCGCTGCGTCCGATCAACCCGTTCATGGTCCAGGATCCCAAGCAGAAGGCGCGGCGCCTGGCGCGGGCGCTCATCTCCGACATGCTGGTTTATCATCCGGAGAAGCGGCAGCAGGGGATCCGCGACGGCACGCTGCCCCAGCTCTTCAAGGACGAGATCGAGAAGAGCTGGCAGGAGTACGTCGAGCAAGTCGGCGCCGACATGGCGCAGAGCACGCCGTTCTGGACCGAGGCTCTGAACGAGATTTTAGCCGGAGGACACAAGCTCTTCTAATGGCACTCACCGACAGATTTGCTGATTTTGATCGCCGGCTCACCGAGCTCAGGAGCTTCCTTTGACGTCGAGGGGAAGACCACGCGCCTCGCGGAGCTCGAGGCGAAGATGGCGGACGGTGCGCTCTGGGCCGACTCCGAGCGGGCCCGCGCGACCGTTGCCGAAGTCAAATCCCTGAAGGGGTGGCTCGAGCCCTACCACGCGCTGCGCAAGCGGGTGGACGAGGGCCGCGAGCTGAACGAGCTCCTCGAAGCTGAATCCCACGTCGATCTCGCATTGCAGCGCTCGCTCGAAACCGAGGCGGAGCAGATCGCCGGCCGGCTCGAGGCGCTCGAGATGCAGAACATGCTGCGGGGCCCCGACGACGCCCGCGACGCGCTGCTCACGATCCATCCCGGCGCCGGCGGCACCGAGTCGCAGGACTGGGCCGAGATGCTGGTGCGCATGTATACGCGCTGGGCGGAGCGGCATGGCTTCGTCGTGAACGTGCTCGACATCCTGCCGGGTGAAGAAGCGGGCATCAAGTCGGCCGAGATCGAGATCCGCGGGCAGTACGCCTTCGGGTTGCTCAGGGCGGAGAAGGGGGTCCACCGCCTGGTGCGGATCTCGCCTTTCGACTCGCAGTCGCGGCGCCACACCTCGTTCGCCTCGGTGTTCGTCTATCCGGAAGTGGACGACGAGATCGAAATCGAAATCAAGGACGACGACCTGCGGATCGACGTCTTCCGCGCGTCCGGGAAAGGCGGCCAGCACGTCAACAAGACGTCGTCGGCGGTACGCATCACGCATCTCCCCTCGGGCATCGTAGTCTCGTGCCAGCAGGAGCGGAGCCAGGGGAAGAACAAGGCCACCGCGATGAAAATGCTCAAGGCACGACTCTATGAGCGGGCCGTGGCCGAGCGCGAGGCGAAGAAAGCGGAAGTGGACAAGCAGAAGACGGACATCGCGTGGGGCAACCAGATCCGCTCCTACGTCTTCCAACCGTATACGATGGTGAACGATCATCGCACGGAGCTGAAGGTGAGCGACGTGCACAAGGTCATGGACGGCGACCTGGATCCGTTCATCGAGGCGTTCCTGAAGCGCTTCGGGAATAAGGCCGCGTAATGACCGGTTTTGTCGAAGCCGCCCGGCGGGAGAAGCTCAAGGAGCTGGTGGAGCGGGGCGTCGCCCCGTTCGCCTACCGGTTCGAGCGCACCGCGACCGCCCAGCAGGCGTTGGCCGCGTTCACAGCGGACGACGATCCCACCGTGCACCGGGTCGCGGGGCGCCTGGTCGCGCTGCGGCCGCACGGCAAGACGACGTTCGCGCACCTCGAGGACCCGACGGGCAAGATCCAGCTCTACTTCAAGGGCGACGAGCTGGGCTCGGATCGCTACGGCCTCGTCGAGCTGCTCGATCTGGGTGACCATCTGGGCGTCGAGGGACGTCTCATGAAGACTCGCACGGGGGAGATCACCGTGCGCGTGGCCCAGTTCACGCTGCTCGCCAAGGCGCTCCGCCCGCTGCCGCTTGGCAAGGAAGACGCGAGCGGCGTGAAGCACGGTGAGCTGACGGATCCCGAGCTGCGCTACCGGCAGCGCTATGCCGATCTCGCCGTGCATCCCGACGTGCGCGAGGTGTTCCGGCTGCGCACCCGGATCGTACAAGGCATCCGCGCCTTCCTCGATGGCAAGGGGTATCTGGAAGTAGAGACGCCGGTGCTGCAGCCCCTCTACGGCGGCGCAACCGCGTGGCCGTTCAAGACGCATTACGAGGCGCTCGACACGACGTTCTATCTCCGCATCGCCGACGAGCTGTATCTGAAGCGCTGCTTGGTGGGTGGTCTGGAGAAGGTCTATGAGATCGGCCACGACTTCCGGAACGAGGGGTTGTCGCGGTTCCACAATCCCGAGTTCACGATGGCGGAGTGGTATCAGGCGTATGCGGATTACAACGACATGGCCGCGCTGACCGAGGAGATGCTGGCGAGCCTCGTGCTCGACCTGTTCGGGGGCAGCGTGCTGGAGCGCCATGGCGCCACGCTGTCGTTCGCGCCCCCGTTCGCGCGCAAGGATTATTACGCGCTCGTGCGCGAGCATGCGGGAGTGGATCTCACGAAGGGCACCGACGCCGAGCTGCGCGAGGTTCTGAAGCGCCACAACGTGCCGCCCGCCGAGGTCGCCGCACTCAGCGGTCCCAAGCTCGTGGATGAGGTGTTCAAGACCTGTGTCGAGCCCAAGCTCGTGCAGCCGACGTTCGTGTTCGACTATCCGCTCGCGCTGTCGCCTCTCGCCAAGCCCAAGCGCGGCGATCCGGCCAAGGTCGAGCGCTGGGAGCTGTTCGTGCAGCACCGCGAGCTCGCCAACGCGTTCAGCGAGCTGAACGATCCCGACGAACAACGCCGCCGCTTCGAGCAGCAGGCGGCGTTACGGGCTGCCGGGGACGCGGAGGCGCAGCAGCTGGACGAGGACTATTTGCGGGCGCTGGAGTACGGGATGCCGCCCGCGGGCGGCGTCGGGCTCGGGGTGGACCGGTTGACGATGATCCTCGCCGATCAGACCAACATTCGCGACGTCATCCTGTTCCCCATGCTGCGGCCGGAGTGATGTCGATCGCGATGGTGGTGCTGAAAGTCGTGCTGGCCGCCGCGGCGGCCGCCGCCCTGTTCGTCCTCATCACGAACTGGCCGTCGCGGCTCGATCTGCGGGTGGCGATGCGCTACCTGCGGAGCCGGCGGTCATCGCGCCTCCTGTCGTTGATCACCGTGATCGCCGTCGGCGGCGTCACCATCGGGGTCATGGCGCTGGTGATCGTGCTCGGCGTGATGAACGGCATGCAGAACGACCTGCGCGAGAAGATCCTGGTCGTCAATCCGCATCTGCGCGTGCTGACGTACGGAGAAGGGCTTCGCCTGGATGACTGGCAGGACGTCGTGACGAAAGTGCGGCGTACCCCGGGCGTCGTGGCCGCCGCGCCGTTCGTGTTGACGCAAGGGTTGATCTCGGCGGGTCACGACTATGCCGAAGGCGTTGCGGTCATCGGCGTCGAGTCGGACACCGGATCGCGGGCGGTGACGAGTCTGCCGCGCTTCTTCAAGCAGGGCGATTTGACCTTTCATACGACCCAGCGTGGCGTCGAGGGCGGTGTCGCGATCGGCACACGCCTCGCGAGCAAGTTGTCCGCGTATCCCGGCGACATCATCACGATGGTCGCCCCCGCCGGGTCGCAGTTCAACAGCAGCGTCGGCGCGTTCATCCCGAAGTATCGCCGCTACGAGGTGACCGGGGTGTTCGAGACCGGCATGTACGATTACGACAACAGCTACGTCGTCATGCGCCGCCAAGGAGCCCAGGATTTCGCGGGGTTGGGCGGCGCCGTGAGCGGTATCGAGGTGCGGCTCGCGCACCCCGAGCAGGCCACCGAGGCGGGCCAGCGGATTGAGAGCATCCTCGGCTAT
>WNGR01011766.1_pt1 | contig 11213 bp, 11 predicted proteins | sample 5407581 | NCBI WGS metagenome assembly WNGR01 (sample SAMN13153383, study PRJNA577476) | soil metagenome | isolation source: 80 cm soil or saprolite under Garry oak tree replicate 2 | place: USA:California | collected 2016-06-15 | reverse complement strand
ATGAAATGCTGTTCATCATCCAGCATCAAGTCTCGGAACTCTGGATCAAGCAACTGCTTCACGAGTTGGAGGCAGCGATCCGTTATGTGCAGCAGGACCAGCTCGATCCCTGCTTCAAGATTCTGTCGCGCGCCAAGCTCATCCAGATGCAGCTCTTTGACCAATGGGCGGTATTAGAAACGCTCACTCCATCTGAATACATGGAATTTCGCGGAGTGCTCGGCCATGCCTCCGGCTTTCAGTCGTATCAGTACCGCAAGCTTGAGTTTCTGTTAGGGAACAAGAATCGGGATGCGCTCAAAGTATTTGTCCATGCTCCGGAGATTCATCAGGATTTGCAGAATACACTTGAGTCCCCCAGCCTGTATGACGAATTTCTACGGCATCTCCAGCGGCGCGGCTTTGCTGTTCCTAAAGCCTGCGTCGAGCGCGATTGGTCGGAACCTCATCAGAAAAACGACGAACTGACAGAAGTCTTTCGGCAGATCTACGAGCATCCACGCGAGCGCTGGGACGCATATGAGATGTGCGAAAAGCTGGTCGATGTGGAAGAGTATTTCCAGCTCTGGCGCTTTCGCCACATGAAGACTGTCGAGCGCATCATTGGCTTCCGCCCCGGCACTGGAGGCTCATCCGGCGTTGGTTTTCTACGCCAGGCCCTCGAACTGACTTTTTTTCCAGAGCTGTTTGCTGTTCGTACGGGTCTGAGGCAACGATGAGCCGGGTCGCAGCAATGAGCCGTACGATGGTCGAAGCCGTTGCACAACTCGGCCCTGGTCCGCTTACAGAAGAATCTGTGCAGCAGCACATTGCGCCGTTGTTTTCCCGCGTGTTAGCCAGTGATCGCGTCTACCTCGCCAACCACTCTTTAGGCCGTCCACTCGACGCGATGGCAGAGGACGTGCGCGAAGCAACTTCGTTGTGGGAAACAAAGCTCGCTGATGCATGGGATGCTTGGCTGGCGGAACAGGGAGCCTTTCGCGCTCGCATTGCCCAACTTATCAGTGCTCCGCGCATGGATTGCATCGTGCCAAAAACATCTGCTGGACAAAGCCTGCGTGCTGTGTTGAATGCGCTGCCCGGAATCCCGCGCGTCTTGAGCACGCGTGGGGAATTCGATTCCATCGACCTGCTGTTGAAACAGTATGCCTCGCTCGGACGCATAGAAATGCGTTGGGTTGAAGCCGATGCTGAGGGTCTATTTACTGTGCCGGGGATAATGCGGCATCTACGACAGGAGATCGATCTCGTCGTGATTTCTCAGGTTATGTTCATGAACGGACAAGCCGTACATAATCTGGAACAGCTCGCTGACGCGTGCCACAGCGTTGGCGCAAAGCTGTTGGTCGATTCCTATCATGCTATCGGCGTCTTTCCCGTGGATGTGGCTGCCATGCGCGCTGATTTCGCTATCGGGGGCAGTTATAAATATCTTCGCGGTGGCCCCGGTGCAAGTTTTCTCTACTTGTCGCCTGAAATTCTTGCCAGTGGACTGCGGCCACTCGATACAGGTTGGTTCGCGCGCGAAAACACGTTTGGTTATGAGCGCCACGATCCGCCCCGCTTGCGTGCAGGTGGCGATGCCTTTCTCGAATCGACGCCTCCTGTGCTTACTTACTATCAGGCACGCAGTGGGCAGCAGTTTACGCTGGCCATGACTGTAGAGCGCTTGCGTGAGTATGGACAAAAGCAACTTAGCCAGTTGAAGCTTTATCTTGCTGATGCTGGAATAGACGCAATTGGAGGTGATGCCGACCACGGCGCATTTCTCTCTGTTCGCCATACGAATGCCGGCAATCTTGCAAAAAAAATTATGGAGAGTAATGTCATCACTGACGCTCGCAGTGAATGGCTGCGCCTTTGCCCCGATTGCCTCACACGGGACGATGAGCTGCGAACAGCGGCTTCTGCTTTACACAGGGCGCTGAAGCAAATACATTCCTGAGTACCGTCAAGCTCGATAAAACACACAGCAACCACTTGACCCATTAGACCGTTTACGTCGAAGTGGATCACTTCCGATTTGTTTGAATGTAAGTCAGTGAGGAGCACGAGGTGTTGCAAAGGCTGAACTCAGCGGTGAAGCTGATTCAGAGAACTACCCCGGAGGCTCCTCAGAGACGATATGTATTACATCGGACTGGATGTTCCCAAGAGGACGATCAGCTATTGCGTGAAGGACGCGGCTGGTCACGTGCATCAGGAAGGAAAGATCGGGTCCACCCGCCGCGAGCTGGACGCCTGGATCAAGACACTTCCCCAACCCCGGACGATCGCCATGAAAGCGACGATCTTCACTGGGTGGATCTACGATCAGCTGCTTCCGCATGCTGAAAAGGTGAAGGTGGCACATCCGCTGATGCTGCGGGCGATTGCCGCGGCCAAGAGGAAGAACGACCGGATCGACGCCGGCAAGATCGCCGACTGCCTGCGCTGCGACTTCCTGCCGGAGTGCCACATGGTTTCCACCGAGATTCGGGACCGGCGCCGAACGCTGCGCTACCGGAATCTTGTGCTGAAGGAGATGGTCCAGATGAAGAACCGTGTTTCGGGGCTACTGATGGAATCCGGGGTGAGCTATAACAAGCAGCGGCTGCATAAGCTGGGTTACTTCACGGAGCTGATGTCGAGCAACGACGAGGTGAGCGAGAGTATCCGGCCGTTGTTGAAGCTCAGCCGGGAGACGATCGTTCGATCACAGAAGCTTGACCATGCCCTGGTCAGTTCGCTGGAACGAGATCCGCTGCTCGGCGAGCGGCTGGAGCGGTTGAGGACGATCCCCGGGGTAGGGCCAATCACCGCACTGACCCCGAACTCCGACGTCCGGAAATTTCTCGGCCCGCAGTGTTCGCTGAGTGCGTTGGCGATAATGCGCTCGTTGAGAATGCTTAAAGGTCGAAGGCAGAAAATCTCCGACCACTTCCATTTCCAAGCGGCGATCCGTTCAACAGGTCCCATTCCGTCGATCGCAACGTGCTCATGATCGGGGAGCGATAGTCTCCTCTCCGGTGCCGCCCAGACCTTCTTCAAGGCGAGCCGCTTGGGCCATCAGGTAATCCTGCTCGGGAATGCTCGTCGTGCGGCTGGCCGCGCTCCGGTAGTGCCGGACGGCGCTTTCATGATCGCCGGTCATTTCGAGCAAATGGGCCCGAACCGCGTCCAGGCGATAATGCTCGGCAAGCCGGACATCGCTATCGAGTGATTGGAGGAGTTCGAGACCTCTCGACGGGCCGTCCACCATGGCCGTTGCTATGGCATGATTCAGCGTCACCATGGGGCTCGGAGCCACGCGTCTCAGCAACTCGTACAACGCAAGGATCTGCGGCCAATCCGTGTCTTCTGCTCGCGCCGCCTCATCATGAACCGCGGCGATAGATGCCTGAAGCTGATAGAGACCAACGGCTCCTTTCGACAGCGCCGCGGTCAGTAGCTCAATGCCTTCCGCGATCTCCAACCGGTCCCATAGAGTCCGGTCCTGTTTGTTCAGGGGGATCAATCCCTCATCCGGTCCCGTGCGCGCTGCGCGCCGGGCGTCGGTCAGCAGCATCAGCGCCAGCAAGCCTGCCACTTCTGCATCTTCGGGAAGCAGAGCCTTCACGCCCCGCGCCAGCCGGATGGCCTCACGCGCCAGATCTAGCCGCTGCAAGCGCATCCCGACGCTGCTCGCGTACCCTTCATTGAAGATCAGGTACAGAACATGAAGGACTGCGGGCAGCCGTTGAGCACGCTCCGCGGGAGAAGGCAAACCGAATGGCACTCCCGATGCCTTGATGCTCTGCTTTGCGCGGCTGATCCGCTGTGCCATCGTCGCCTCGGGCACCAGAAATGCATTGGCGATCTCCGCTGTCGTCAATCCGCCCAGCGCTCGCAGAGTCAGGGCGATCGCCGAGGACGAAGTCAACGCGGGATGACAGCACATGAACAGCAGAATCAGCGTATCGTTGGGGTCCATGCTCATATCGGGTTCGATATCGGCGGGGAGTGCCACGGTCTCAACCTCCATTGCGACCGTGGTTTCCCTCCGGCGACGGGCAATTTCGCTGCGCGCCTGATCGGTGATCCGGCGCAACGCGACCTGAATCAGCCAGCCGAATGGATTGTCGGGCACACCCTCTTGGGGCCATTGCATGAAGGCCGCCAGCAGGGCCTCCTGCACGGCGTCTTCGGCGGATGCAAAGTCACGATAGCGGCGGGCAATCACTCCGAGCACCCGCGGTGCAAGCTCGCGAAGCAGATGCTCGGAGTCTGTGTCCCATGGCCTAGTCATCGCAGCACTCGTCAAAACATCTCCTGTGATGGCGCATTCATAATCGGACGCACCTCAATTGGCATGCTGAGCGCCGCCCCGCCCGGGCCCGGAGCCGCCGATACCTCTGCGGCGATGGCATACGCCCGCTCCGCGGTGTCGACGTCAACGATCCAGAAGCCGGCAAGAAACTCCTTCGACTCCGGAAACACACCATCGGTAATCGGCGCGCCATCCTTGCCGGCGCGGACCAGCTTTGCCTGCTCGGGAAAGGTTAGTCCCTCAGCAGACACCAGCTCTCCTGATTCGTGAAGACCCCGGTTCAGGTTCTTCATAAACGCGATGTGCGCCTGCAGGTCGGCTTGGCGCCAGTTGGGGACGCCCTGCCTCGCCCTCATCGTGTTCATCATCAGAATGTACTTCATTTTCTCCCTCCTCTGGGTCGCTGGTACTCTGGCTCGAAGGTGCCCCCTTTGCACTTGCACGGTTAGTCGGACTGGCCAGGCGAGTTCTCTCCATGCGCCGGCGGCATTGCCAGTCGCCGCACTTCCATCGCCATGTTGGTCGGCACGCCACCCGGCCCCGGGGCCGCCGAAATCCGGCCCGCGATGGCACACGCGCGTTCGGGAGTGGCCACATCCACGATCCAGTAGCCCAGCAGGAACTCTTTGGATTCGGGAAAGATGCCATCGGTGACCGGCAGTCCGTTCTTCTCCCCGCGCACCAGTTTGGCTTCCGCTGGCTCGGCCAGGCCCTGCGTGGCCACAAACTCCCCGAAGTCAGTCAACTCCTTCACAATCGTCCGGAGGCACTCCATGTGCGCCTCGGCATCCTTGGGCGACCAGGTGTGATAGGTGCCTACACCTGCCTTCGTAGCGGACATCATCAGAATGTATTTCATCTCATCCTCTCCTTTGCTCGTGTGCTCGCCTGATGGTGGTTATCTAAGCCTGTTTGTTGGCGTGGAACATCCAGCGGACGCCAAACCGGTCGTTGAGCGCTCCGTATGTGCCGAAGAACTTCTCTTCTAGGGGATCGGTCACGTCTGCGCCCTCTGAGAGTCTTTCAAACAGGGCCTTCAATTCTTCTCGGGTTCCTCCGCTCAGATAGAGACAAACCGTGTTGCCGCGGACTCGCGTTCGTTCGGGCATGAGCCAGTCTGATGCCGAAATCTCGATATTGCCGCTTTTGAGACGGGCGTTCAGGGTCTTCTCCTGCTGAAAAGCTGGCATGTGATCCTTCGCCGGAGAATCCTTCACTTTGGTTAAAGCCAGTTCTCCGCCAATACAGACTTTGTAGAATTCCATCGCCTTTTGGCAGGTTCCGTCGAAAAGAAGGTACGGGGTAAGGGTTGTCATTTCATTTCCTCCTGGTGTTTGCGTCGCAGGGTCTGAAAAGGAATGAGTCGGCAAAGTCGCGACCGCCGCCGTGGCGAGCGAGGATGCGATGAAACGGCGGCGGGATACTTCACTGGCTTTATTCAAGGCCATGTCCTCCGGTTGGCTCATTCCTTGCCAGGGTCTGCGCTTTCATGTGGTAGTCGGAGCCGTCCCGGCGTTCTCTACATTCCTCCGGAAAAAATATTTTCGAACCGCTAATCCGTCCGGCATGTCGATTTCTGCCCACCCGAACCGACATACGAGCGGAGGTGAGAAATGGCGATCGATGAGGAAGTAGTGGACGTCAGCCAGGACTGGGAACTTGCCTGCGATGTCCAGCAGCGGTTTATGCATGGCGCAGGCTGGAACGCCGGCTTCGCCGAATACAGCGCGCGGTGCCGCCAGCTTCGAGCCCTTGGCGGCGACTGTTTCGACTTCATGCCGCTTACGGAAAACCGCCTGGCCCTGGCCATTGGCGACGCCTCCGGTAAGGGCCTCGCCGCGGCGCTCATGATCGCCAGTGTGCAGTCTTCGCTCCGGACGGCGGCGCTATTCACGAGCGACGATCTGGCCAGGCTCCTCAAAACCGTGAATCTCCAGGCATACAATTCGTCCCTTAATGACCGCTTTGCGACTGTATTCTATGGCGTCTTCGACAGAACCGCGCGGATGCTCCGTTATGTGAACGCCGGGCACAATTCGCCGCTTGTTCTTCGCCAGGACGGCGCCGTTGAATGGCTTGAACCGAGCGGCGCTCCCGTTGGCGTGTTCGCGGATTCCAATTACTCGGAGAGCATCCTTCCCCTGAATCCCGGCGATGTGGTGATCACCTACACTGACGGAGTGGTTGAAGTCACGAATCCCGGAGGCGAGGAGTGGGGCGTCGAGGGTCTCCTGAAAGCGGCGACCGCCTGGGACCCACAATGTGTGCAGGGTGCTGAAGATCTGGTCCGACAGATCTTCCATGCCATGGATGATTTCTCCGGCGGCTGCCAGACCGATGATGCGACGGTGGCCGCTCTGCGCGTGGTGTAAACATCTGCGCGCTGAGAATCGCTTACAGTGGTCACGCGCACCTGCATGCGGGGGGCCCCATTTGTCCAGGGAAGTAACAGTGGCTTCGGATGTCGATTGACGATATCAGGCCGAGGCACTCATCCAGACGGGCTGAAAGTCAAAGCGCTGGTTCCGGTCGGTTTGTCGGCAACTCTTACCCAATCCGATAACGTCGGAGTTGCCCGTGATCCAGTCGCCATTGGAACTCACGGCACGTTGGCGAGAGCCGCGTCTTCAGCACTGTAATTGTGCAAGCGTTCTTTGGCGGTTTTGCCCACAAGCCGGACTCAACATTCGGCACGGTAAAGGCTGATGTCTGCGAGCGCTTCATCTGCGGCTACAGAGTCCTAACTTCTGCGATCTCATCGCCAACTCGCCCTTCCCGAACTCTCCTTCGGTTCGCGCGTAAAGGCCAATCGCCATGCCAGGGCTTCGCATACGCTGCCCTGGCGGTCAGGTTTCGGCATACCCCTGCTATCTCACACTTCACCCGCTGTTAGAGGCTGCTCATGTCGGCAAAACGGGATTGCGGTAAGTTCGGCTCTTCGAGTCGCCGCGGCCATGTGTCAGGTTACTGAAATCGACAAGATCTTTGATCACGTTCCAGTCTCCCCGAGTAAGGCTCTGTAACCGAAAAGCCCGGGCGATCTAGGGGCGCTTCTCGATCAGGATAGTGCCGACTTGAACTCTTGGTGCATGGGCTCTATGGAGTGAACGTATCTTGCGAGCAAAAGAAAGCGGTGCGCAGATAGCCACCGCCGGTTGATTGACGAGCAGGGCTCAGGCGGCCTTAACGCGGGCGGCTGTTTGAATAGTCGAGCTGATCACATTCGAGCCTTGCACCTTTGGAGTGCCGTCTAATACTGTATTCAGGATCTTGAGTACTTCGGGATAGCCTGCAGTGTTGTAGGCATCTGCGTGCTCCCTGGTATCCCAGAGACTGATTGCGACCACGTCTTGCCCTGCTGGGTCGCCAAACGCGATTTCATCCTGGAAGCCAATCTGCTTCCGTAGTAGGGGAACGATTTCTTTATCGAAAGTTCCCGTGAACTCGCTCATAGTGTTTGGTTTCAAGCGTAGTGAGACGTTGCGAGCATACATGATCAACCTCCATCGATGATTAAGTAGATCTAAGGGAGAGAACTTCAGATAGGCTGACTTAGCTCAGGAGACCTGAACGAGCGAGAACGTAGACTCGGTGTCAGCTACGACCGTAGGCTTCGTGCGAGACGATTGTCAACCAACGCCAACCTGCAGTATTTCCGTGCAGACGGGCGTGATCATACTCGAGTACATCAATCAATTGCGCTCGCGGCAGCAGCATTGAAGAGTCTGCGATTGAAGGTGCGGTCCTACGACTGCGTCCCATCATGATGACGCAAACGCTGGCGCAGGTCGGTGCCAATGAACCAAACTTGACAAACATTCATAGGCATATGAAATGCAGCCAAACGCAGGAGCAATAGAACGCCCTTCTGAATCTAAGTAGGATATGGAAACTAGCCGTTCGCCGGTATCTCGAGAAGACATCGCCCAACTGCGGGCAACTGTCGCGGATCGCACCTCTGACTCGCGCAGCGGCATTTTCGGACCATCCTCGATCGGCTGGAAGGTCAATCGGGAATCGGCGTTGTTTCTAGGCGCTGGGCGGGCAGCATTGCTCCAGCTGGCGCATCCCTGGGTTGCGGCAGCGCTTGATCAACACTCAAACCTCCGGGCAGATCCACTTGGAAGATTTCACAGCACCTTCCGTGTTATGTTCACCATGATCTTTGGCACTCTCGAGCAGGCACTCGCAGCTTCCCGCTACCTCTATCAATTACATACACGTATCCAGGGGCAGATTCCCGAATCCGTCGCCGCTTACAGGCGCGGTTCGCATTATGAGGCAAACGAAGTCGGGGCACTTCGCTGGGTCTACGCGACGCTGGTAGAGAGCGCCTTGCTCGCGTATGAAAGCGTTCTGCCACCGCTCTCACTCGCTGAGCAGGAGGCGTATTACGACGAGAGCAAGACATTGGCGATGCTGTTCGGAATACCGGCGAGTGCCTTGCCTGCGGATTGGTCTGCCTTCGAGGCCTACAATCGAGCGATGTGGGCGTCGGACACGCTTGGTGTGAACACGCTTTCGCGAGAGATGGCGCACCGCATACTCCACGGGCGCGGATCCTGGGTACCGGTTCCACATTGGTACCGTGCGCTCACAGCTGCATGGATGCCTGATCGGCTCCGCGAAGCGTTTGCGCGAAGAACGTGCCGCGGCTTGTGCCCTGCGCTGGCTGCCGCGCGTTTACCGAAGGATACCTAGCACTCTCCGGTATGTCGGGCCATATCAGGAGGCGCGTGCGCGTCTGCAGGCCCGCAGCGTTGGCCTTCTCACTCGCGCGAGCAATCGCTTCTGGATGGGACAGCCGAGAATGCTATTCCCCAAGTCCAAATGCTAGAAACTTGGCCTCGGGTATCCGATCTTCATGAACAGATGACCGAACCGGTACTCAGTGCTTTCGCTACTAGTGGGTGCAACGCTTCGCCTCGCAACTGCGCCGCTCGAAGTTTCCGGAAGCCAGTCTGGGCGAAGCCCAGTCTCACGCTTTGCGGGCACTACGGGATTACTTCCAGATTGCCCGTATACAGGAGTTGTCCGCCCCTGATGGGGCAAACTGCCCGGTATCGTTCGCAAGCTGCAACCTAGCGAAGGCCCAAATTTCGGCAACGATTCCTCAACGAAGCGCTTGTAGCCCAACACCAAACGTATCGCCGAGGTGGTAGAATCCGCCCTTCTGTGATCGGTCAGCCATTCTTGGAATCAAGGAGATTAGATGAAATACATAATCAGCTGGTTCGAGCGCCCGCAAGGTTCTCCTATGGAGTACGAGAATGTCCAGAAGCGAATCCTTGAGGTATTTGGTCAGTGGAAGGCGCCAGCCAATTTCAAGATCGAGTTTTTCGTAGTGCGTGTGGGCGAGTGGGGTGGGCATATGTTGGTGGACTGCGACGATCCGCTGACGGTTCACAAGTTTTGCTCGACGCTCCCCGCATTTGAATTCCGGGCGTGCCCCGTAGTTCCGGTCGAGGACGCAGTCCGGGTCGAACTCGAAGCAATCGCCTGGCGCGACGGACTGAAAGGCAAGTGACATCCGGCAGGATCACGTCGCATTCACGTCGTGTGAACCCGCGAAGTTATCCTCCTTTTGGCGGTGGATGCCCAGTGGTACAGGCGCAACCTGACGCGGTAGCAAGGGCTGGCCGCTTTTTTCTTGTGGAATGGCGCCGATGCGATGATCGTCCCTACCGCTACAGTTGGCCCTCAATCAGTACCAGATACATGGTGGACGATGATAGCTCCATGTCGCTTTGACGACGATTCGTCTCAAGTGCGCGTTGCCCGTTTTGGTGATGCTCCCGCGCCGGGTTCGTTGGCCACTGGAGTCTTCGCTGGGCACAGCGCCGCAATAACCCATCAGTCGCCGAGCGCCCCAGCATTTACCAGTCTTCCGCTCAATTCCTGGATCGTCGGCGACTCGCACCTTACTCCCCTGAGCTCGAACCGGACATCGTCCTAACCCAACGCACGCCTCCGGCGTGGATGAGACTTGCACACCCTTTGGTGATCGCCGAAGGTGGCAGCATTCCGTTGCACTGGATGGCAGCATAACTTTGCACTTGGTGGCCGCATAACGCTGCACTGGGTGGCAGAATTGATTGCATTCAGCAAATTCTCAGCTGGCTTCCCGGCATCGCCGCCAATCCAATCGATTGTTGGCAACATCCCATTTCAACCAATTTCTTGGCGGAAGCAATCGCCCGCACGCTGCAAACAACTCGCGCCGGACGCGCCTCCTGCTGCTCTCCCAGTGCATCGAAACAGAGTAGCGGGACCGGCACGACTTGCCCGGGTCACCCAAGTCATTGAGGAGGAGGGCGGGATGCTGAGAGCGATTGAAAGGAGGTTGCTCAATTTCGTACGCCTACTGCAACAGATTGTGAGCAAGCACCCCCAAGCTGTTATGCCTGGAGCGTATCCGTCCGAGAGACAAGCTCCGTGATCGTATTAAAAGTGCTTTTGATTAGCGCAGTAGTGCTGCTGCTGCTAATACTGCTTGTCACAGCTTGGGTCCTGCAGCCCACGTTCAGACGGTCTCAGGGCCAGCTTTGCGCGCGTGCTGATCCAGTCCGTCTGCGCCAGGATGTCGCCGCACTCACCTCAATTCCCGGAGGCCGATCGTACCTCAACGGAACTGGCCTCGCAATCGCCGCCGCGTACATTCGCACCAGCTTTGCGGAGAGTGGCGCGCACGTCACTGAGCAGGTGTATAACGTCGGAACAGCCACCTACACCAATGTCATCGCTAGCTTCGGTCCCGAAACGGGAGACCGGATCATTGTCGGCGCGCACTACGACACCGTCCGCGGAACACCAGGTGCTGACGACAATGCAAGTGGTGTGGCAGGCCTGCTCGAACTCGCGCGCGCCCTTAGCAGTGGCATTCCACAAACCAGAATTGATTTGGTTGCGTATGTGCTAGAAGAAC